>Ga0209972_10000194_pt1 | contig 61166 bp, 39 predicted proteins | sample NOAtaG_7_FD_187302 | JGI IMG/M metagenome (GOLD analysis project Ga0209972, IMG submission 187302) | Freshwater lake microbial communities from Lake Erie, under a cyanobacterial bloom - NOAA_Erie_Diel1S_2200h metaG (SPAdes) (version 2) | ecosystem: Environmental > Aquatic > Freshwater > Lake ... | reverse complement strand
GCTGAGCCGCCGGTCGTTTTAGCCCTGAGGGGGCTCGGCAGGAGCCTCGCCCTCCCATGGATGTAGGTTATGGGCCGAGAATCCGGTGCAGGTTGCAGGGTGACTTGCCCCCTCACCCCCGACCCGTCGCCCCCTGCGGGGGCGAGGGGAGGATTGTGTGTTTTCAGTTGGCAGTTAGTAGCGGGGGGCGAAAAGCTGCGAATGGGACTGGTCGACACATGGCAGGATCCGCCGTAGAATCCGCGAGTGTGTTGACAGTTGACCAGGCACAGAAGTGAGGCAGGAGAACTGGCGATGACAGGTGCGGACCAACGGGTATCGGGGGCCGTCTGTATGCGGCTGATGACATACTGGCTGCTGGTGATTGCGGCAGCCTGTTCCCGCTGCTCGGCTCAGACGCTGGCGGAACGCATTCAGCCGCTGGTGCAGGCGCATCGCGGAAATGCGGCTGTGGCCATTCGACATCTGGAAACGGGCGAGCAGTTTTTGTGGCGGGCCGATCTGGTGCAGCCCACGGCCAGTCTGATCAAACTGCCCGTGATGGTGACCGCCTGTCGCATGGCTGATGCCGGTCAGCTGGATCTCAGCAAAATGCTGCAGCTGACCGATGCGGACAAGGTGCCCGGCTCCGGAATTCTCACAGGTCACTTTTCCGCCGGACTGCAGTTGTCGGTACGCGATGCAATGCGACTCATGATTCGTTACTCGGACAACACGGCGACGAATCTGGTGGTACGTGAAATTGGACTGCCGGCCACTGCTGCCTGCATGCAGGAACTGGGTTATGCAGAGACTCGGCTGAATTCCTTTGTCTACCGGGGTGACACCACGATTGCGCCGGAACGCAGCCGGCTGTACGGGCTGGGCAGTACCACGGCACTGGAGACGATTGGGCTGCTGGAGCAGATTCAGCGTGGCACGGCAGCCAAACCTGAATCGTGTCAGGCGATGCTGCAGCATCTGGAAAGCTGCGACGATGACACCATGCTGGCTGCGCAACTGCCGAAGGGGACTCGTATCGCCCACAAAAGCGGTGCGGTAGCCGCATCGCGCACGGATGCCGGTTTGATTTTTGGCCCGGGTGGTGTGTTCGCCATCTGCGTACTGACAACAGAAAACGAAGACCGCAGCTGGGACGACAACAATTCAGCTCATGAACTGATCGCCAAAGTGGCTCGAGCGGCCTGGGATCACTTCAATCCGGAATGGAAGCAGGGGCCGACGGAGGTTGCGGAGCTGAAATTGGGGGCGTTCGGTCTGCGGGTCGAATTGTTGCAGCGAACCCTGAATGCCCGGTTGCAGCCAGGTCCGAATCTTGGTGTCGACGGGGACTTCGGGCCGGCCACGGAAGCGGCGGTGCGGAGGTTTCAGGAGTCTGCTGGTTTGGCGGTGGATGGCATCGTGCGAGCAGAATTCTGGCAGAAGCTGGGACCGGTTGTGGAACCTGACGCGGTGCCGGCTCCCGAGGTCGTGAATGCGGAGCAGCTGCCTGTGCAGCCGGCAGAATCGCTGGCAGGGCCCCCGCTGGTCACGGCTGATGCATGGACCATAGTCGATGTGCAGACGGGCAAAGAGCTGGCCGGGCAGGAGTCTGCGGCGAGGAAGGATATGGCCAGCACCACGAAGATGATGACTGCGTGGCTGGTCGCCAGACTGCTGCAGAAAGCACCGGAGCTGGCCGCCGAAACGCTCACCATGTCGACTCGCGGCGACAACACAATCGGTTCCACATCCGGAGTGCGCAGCGGAGAATCGCTGCCGGTTCAGGAATCATTGTTTGGGCTGATGCTGCCTTCCGGCAATGACATGGCGACAGCGCTGGCCGAGCATTTTGGCGGACGAGTGCTGCAGTCACTGGATTTGGGTCTGCCGGACGGTGAGCAGCCGTCAGAAGATCCGCTGCTGAGGTTTGTGCAGGCGATGAACGCCGAAGCGGTCAGGCTGGGACTGACGAACACGCATTTCGAGAACCCGCATGGGCTGACCGGTCCCACACACTATGCCTCGGCGGCTGACCTGGCGGCACTGGCCGGACACATGCTGCAGGACCCCCTGCTGAACCAGATCATGATGACTCGGCAGCGCGGGGCTGTGCTGTCCGGTCCGGGCGGATATCAGCGCAATGTGCTGTGGAAGAATACGAATGAACTGCTGAGTCTGGACGGGTATGCAGGCGTCAAGACCGGCACAACGGACAAGGCTGGAGCCTGTCTGGTGTCGGTGGGCCAACGCGACGGTCGCCGCCTGATTGTGGTCGTGCTGGGTTCAGCAGCCTCCGAGTCGCGGTATATCGACAGTCGTAATCTTTACCGCTGGATCTGGTCGGGCGATTTACAGCCAGATAAATGACAGGGGCACTGTCAGGATTCGCGGGCCGTCCGGTGTTGTGAAATTCACCGTCAGGACTCCCTGCTGGACCCCGGTTGTCGGCAGATCCCTGAGTCCCGTGGTGATCCGAAATTGCTGTTCGGCCGAGTTCGGAGGATTGTCCGGCGTGTCAGCTGCAGGTGTGGTGTGGCTGGCGTGCAGCTGGGCTGGCCAGCAGTCGATGGTGCCGAGTGTCCAGCCGGCGGGCGCGGTAACTTGCAGGTCAGATCCTGCTGACTGGCTGATGTCATTTCTGTTCACGACGACTCGACCCATTTCCGGGGCGGAGCGTGCGCGGGGGGCTTCGACGGGCTGAGGGCTGTTGCTGTCGGCTGCTGCAGTGCCGCGCCTGCCCACCACGACGGGAATCTGAATGACAGGGTAATCCGGGTCACTGGTGAAGACTGAGACGAGGCCGCGATGCTGGCCGGGCGGCTGATCAGCGGTGAACTGGATACTGAGTCGAGTCTGGCTGAGTTCTTCGCCGCTGGATTGACCGGCGATGCTGGCTTTGACAAAGAACGGTGCGGCTTCGACACGAGAAATCTGCAGGGGCTGCTGAGCTCGTCCTTCGCGAAAGTCGGAGATGCTGACTTCGTAACGGGCATCCGGAGCCGGTTGACCCATCACCATCACCACACGGGGCTCAATCAGCAGTTTCTTTTCCGGCAGCAGCATGCGGCAGGTCAGGGTGACTTCGCGGGGTTTGGGATCCTGATAACGCACATTGACGAGGTATTCGCGGATGCCTGCAGGTTCATTGGCGGTGCGTACGGGCAGAGTAATTCGTCCGGTTTCACCGGGAGCGATGATGTTTGCCGAGGCTCTGGGGGTCAGGCAGCCGCAGCTTGGCTTCAGTTCGATAATCTCGACGGGATTCTGTCCCTGATTGCGAAAATGGAATTCTTCGGTAATGACCGGCCGTGATTCAGCTTCGTACTGGCTGGAATCTGCGAGGTATGTTTCGAAGACGAGTGCCGGTCGTTCGGTCACAACCTGCAGTGGCGGTGCTGCATCGGGGATCAGAGTGGTGAGGGCTGAGCCGAGACTGGGCAGCAGCAGCAGCAAAAACAGTCCGCGCTGCAGGGGAGTGACACTGCGCAGTTGATCGGTGGCATTCATTGGCAGCGGATCCGGAGGCACGTTGGGACACGATGGAGCCACTGGAGTTTCCCGTGTCGTGGGTGATCCTGAGAACAGCAGATTGCCGAATTTCAATAAAATTCCGAAGTTTGTGCGCTCATTCCCTCGGGTTCCGAGGAACACATTTCCGGCATTTCATCTTTGCGTCGATTGCCTTACCTGCTCGAAAACGTCGGGTCGACCGGAGCCACACTCTGCCGAATCGTTTGGTCGCTGCCTGCAGCGAAGTTCTCGGGACGCAGCCGGAGGACCACACCATGGCGCACTTTTACGCGGCCAGTGAATTCACGACTGACCGCGCATGTCAGCTCGGAAAACCGAGGCTTTTCCTGTATTTCACGACCTGTGATCGCGACCGCGGAACGTTCGATTCTGCGAGTGAAACCTTGAGGAAGCGTCGTGTTTGCATCAGTTCCGTCCAGCCGGGTTTCTTGGCCTAACCGCTGCCAGTTGCGGGTCGGGACTTTGCGGTTTCGTGTGAGGAATTTCATTGCTGAGCACTGGGGCTGCTTGTGCCTCAGGTTTGGGGAGCGTCAATTTCGATACAGTTTGTGTTCGGTGAGGAACGCTTCGACGGCGCGGGGGGTGCGAAAACGCAGGCTCTGACCCTGCCGCGATCGCTGCCGCAGGTCTGTGGCCGACAGGTCGATCCCCGGAATGCTGACCGGCACAACGCGGGTGGCGATTTCGGGTCCGACCCAGGCTGCGGTTTGTGCGGGCGTGGGGGCCGGGCTGCCGGGGCGGTTGCAGACGGCCAGTGTGGCCAGTCGAGAAATCTCGAGCGGGTCCTTCCATGTCAGGAATTCGCGCAGCGAGTCGGCTCCCAGCAGCAAAAACAGCTCGGCTTCCGGAAATTCGCTCCGCAGGCTTCTCAGGGTATCGATGGTCCAGGACGGGGCCGGTCGGCGCAGTTCGCGGCGGTCCACCACGAATTCCGGGCAGCCGGCGATGGCCAGCTGGATCATGTCGGCGCGTGCATGACCGTCGGCTGCGCGTTGGTCGGGCTTGTGCGGCGATGCTGCAGCAGGCATGAAACGCACCTGATTCAGTGCGAGGGCTTCCCGACAGGCCTCCGCGGCCAGCAGATGACCATAATGTATCGGATCAAAAGTTCCGCCCAGAATCCCCATACGCATAAACGTCACCCGCGGGTTGATGAACGGTTCCAGAGGCCGGAAATGTTCGCGGTGCCGGCTTTCCTGTCGCAGCAGTGCGACAGGTGCGGATTCTGCAGAGCACGTCGGTCCGCTGCAATCTCGCTGCAGATGATTCGTTGTCGCTGGTGTGGTTTCCCGCCTGGCTGGCTGTACAGCGGCAAATTTTGCCGCTGCCTGGAACGAAATCCTGACAACTTTGCATCTGGGTAGCAGGGCGGGCACTTCCTGCCGGAATGCGATCGGTCGGAACACCGGCCCGGCCAATTCCTGCGGCAACTTGTCTGACTCGCGTTGCTGTCCGGTCTCAGGGTCAGTAATGTGATTCGCTGACATGAGTCTGCGGAAGGTTTCCGAGGATTCGACAGTCGGCAGTGCGTCATCCCCGTGCTGCTGATGACAACTCTGTTTCGATTCTGTCTGCAACGTCCAATCAGGTTGCAGCGGTCGTTCTCCGAAACAGTGTCGTCGAGCTTCGGTGAGTGAAGCGGACTGTGCGGAAAATGCTGAAACTGTGCCACTGACCGGTGCTGTTTTGGCTGATCCACCTGCCGGAATTTCTGAACGCAGCCGACTGCCCCCGCCAGCATCCCTGGTGACGCAGTCCGGCCGTCAGGAAATCCTGATCCTCTCTGTTGTGTCTCAGCCGTTCGGCTGATGTTCCCTCCTGTCTGCTGATTTCTCCCTGCCTGAGGCGTCTGCGGCGTCGGGTGTGCGGTTGTTCCGTGCTCCGCCGATTTCGTATGCGCCTGCCCTGCAGCAGCCGCGTCGCGGCGGAGTTCTGCGTATGGCCAATCGTATGTCTGCTGAAACTGTCGGCGATCGACGTCATCGTCTGGCTGCCATCGTGTGTCTGCTGGGTTCCCTGTGGCTGACGGGCTGTTCGACCGGTCTGCTGGGCATGCCTGGGGCGGCTTTGTTTTCCGAGCGTCTGGCTGACAAATCTTCCGCTGAGAAATCGGAGGATGCAAAGAAGGCCGGTAAGTCACTGCGTCGGAAGAAGGAAGAGGACAACGATTTCGGCAGTCGCGTCGAAACTCCGCTGCTGTCTGAGTACATCGGCATGCAGGGGGATGGCCTGGTAACGCTGAAAGGCGTGGGCCTCGTGACCGGTTTGAATGGTCAGGGCGGTGATCCTGCCCCGTCCGGCCTGAGGACCCAGCTGCAGAACGAGATGGCTCGTCGCGGCGTCAAGGACGCCAACAGGATCCTTTCATCCCCGGACACGGCCATGGTGGTGGTGATCGCCTACCTGCCGACAATGTGCCGAAAGGGCCAGAAGTTTGATGTTCGCGTGGTGCTGCCACCGGATGCCCGGGCGAAAAGCCTGAAGGGCGGCTGGCTGCTGGAGACGCGTCTGTTTGAAGAGCATGAAATCAACAATCAGGTCTCGCTGCGTCCGCAGGAGTACGCGGTGGCGGGTGGTGCCATCCTGACGGGTCTGGGTGTGGAGGAGGTGCGTGGCGAACGGCAGGCCGAGCTGATGTCGGGCACCATTCCCGGCGGGGCAATTTCGAAAATTGATCGCGACCTGCGGATCATGCTGCTGTCGGAGAAACGCGGAATCCGCAATGCCCAGCGAGTGGCTGAAGCTGTCTCGTCAAGGTTTCATAAATACAACAAGTACGGTGAGAAGATTTCCTGTGCCGAAGCCCAGACGGACGCCCTGGTCACCCTGCAGGCTCATGCTCAGTATCGCAATAATATTCCGCGGTACCAGGCGGTGATTCGCAGTATTGCTTTGAAGGAATCGGATGTTTCGCGGCGGATGCGGATGGAGTCACTGGCTCGGGATGTGATGGATCCGGAACGCTGTCAGTCGGCGGCACTGCAACTTGAGGCCATTGGCGAGGATGCGGCTCCCTTCCTGCGGGACGCTCTGAAATCCGACAACTTCGAAGTGCGTTTTGCTGCGGCTCAGAGCCTTGCATATCTTGGTGACCCGACGGGTGTGTCAGTGCTGCAGGAGGCGGCGACGAATCAGCCGGCCTTCCGCGTGTATGCTCTGGTGGCACTGTCGGTAATTCGCGAGGACGCGGAAGCCATTATGGCGTTGCGGGACCTGATGAACACGGGGTCTCTCGAGACCCGCTACGGAGCGTTGCGTGCCTTGAAAGAGCTGGACCCGCGGGATCCGTTCCTGAATCCGATCGAATTTCAAAACCGCTACGTGGTGCACGTCATTGACAGCGATGGTGAACCGATGGTGCACGTGACGCGCAGGCGGATGACGGAAGTGACGCTGTTCGGAGCTGAGCAGGGGCTGCGTCTGCCGGCCGTGCTGAACGCGGGAGACCGCCTGCGGATCATTGGTGAGTCAGGTGATGATTCTGTGGAGGTGATCCGGTATGCATTGGATGCTGAACCGGAACGTTACCAGGTGCGCAATCGCCTGGCGGATATTCTGCGGGTACTGGGTGAACTGGATGCGTCGTATCCGGACGTTGTGCAGTTCCTGGTGGAGGCTGATTCGCAGCGTAACCTGATGGGTCCGTTTGGCATTGATCGACTGCCGCAGACCGGGCGGGTGTTCAGTCGAACGAATGAGCGTGAGGGCGGGGAAGTCAGCGCGGCTGGTGATGCTGCGGCGGCCACGGAGTCAGATACCGGTTCCGGAAAAGCTCGGCGGGTCGGCAATCCGCGACTGGTGCCCGAACTGTTCGATACGCTGGATGCCACGGAGGCTGCTGACAATGAAACGGCCGAGAAACTGCAGAGTCTGGATTTCAGCCGTGTGACGGAGGCTGACAAGGCTCGAGCCAGTGCGACGGGTCGTCCGAAGATGCAGGTGCTGGAGGAGGAGTCAGATGCCGAGGGTGACAGCGAGGAAGGGGCGCCGGTGAGCGGTCCCGGACGTGCGGTGAATGCCGATGCGGAGGCGTCAGCAGGGCCGGGCGAGCAGTCGGCAGCGGCTGATGCGGACAAAGCTGCGACGGAGTCGAACAAGGATGATTCGGACAACGCAGAGCCGGAGACGGCTGAGACTGCCGAGGTGTCTGAGAAACCGGCTCGACCGGGCTTTTTCAGTCGGTTCCGTCGTCCGTTCGGGCATCTGACGGAGCCGGAAGCGGAGCCGGAGCCCTGACCGGCAACCAGCCGGCGGGATGTTGAGGCAATGAAACTGAGGGAACTGCACTGAATCTTGGGCCTGCCGTGGGGTGTGAGTCCTGCGGCGGGCCGGGAAGTTCTGACGAATGCTCAAGTCGCTCGAACTCTTTGGCTTCAAGAGTTTCGCGGACCGAACGGTTTTCGACTTTCCAGCGGGTATCACCGGGGTGGTCGGGCCGAACGGCAGCGGAAAGAGCAACGTCGTGGACTCGATCAAGTGGATTCTGGGTGACCAGAGTGCGAAGAGTCTGCGTGGCAAGGAGATGACGGACGTCATCTTCAACGGCAGTTCGGGCCGGGCGGGTTCGCAGTTTGCTGAGGCGACGCTGACGTTTGACAATCGCAGTCGCTTTATCCCGCTGGAGCTGGACGAAGTTTCGGTAGGTCGTCGGCTGTGGCAGTCGGGGGATTCTGAGTATCTGGTGAACGGTGGGGCTGCGCGGCTCAAGGACATCCGGGAACTGTTTTCGGGTACGGGTGCGGGTGCAGCGGCGTGGTGTATTATCGAGCAGGGTCGAGTCGATCAGATTCTGCAGTCCAACGCGGCGAATCGTCGTTTGATTTTTGAGGAGGCGGCGGGAGTCAGTCGGCTGCGTACGAAGCGGACTGAGGCATTGAAGCGGCTGGAGCGTGTTGAGCAGAATCTGACTCGACTGGCTGACCTGGTCGAGGAAGTTGAGACGCAGGTGAATTCCGTGCGTTCTCAGGCTCAGCGTGCGACGAAGTATCAGGCGGCGTCACGTGAGCTGGAGGCATTGTGGGTGGGGCTGGCGGCGGACGACTATCGCCGTGAATCGGTGCAGCGTGATGAGCTGCAGCGGCTGCAGTCTGGTGCGGCCGGACGTTTGGAACAGTTGAAAGCGGGTCAGCAGCGGGCGCTGGCGGAAGTGCAGCAGGCGGAACGCGAACTGGTCGAGGTGGATGAGCGACTGCGGGAACTGGAGCAGCGGCGGAGCGAGGTGCGGAGTCGTTTGGCCAGCCTGGAGACCACTCAGCGGTATCAGATTTCTCGTGACACGGAACTGCAGTCGGATCTGCAGCGTCTGAGTCGGCAGCAGCTGCTGCTGCGGCAGCGGGTGCAGGAATCTGAGCTGGAGCAGTCGACGATTGAGTCGAGCCTGACGAGTGAGCGAGCGGCGTGTGAGCGTCGGCGGCAGCAGGTGCAGGCGGCTGAGCATGAGATTGCGGTTGTGCAGCAATCGCTGGCGGGTGCTCGGGCGCAGGCGGCGTTGCGGCGTGAGGAGCAGCTGCGTCAGCTGCAGATCAATTCGGGGATGACTTCTGAGCTGGCGGCGCTGCGGAATCAGGTGCGTCAGACGGTTGCTCGCCGGGAAGTCCTGCGGCAGCGTTCGCTGGAGCTGGGTGGCGAGACGGACGGGTATCAGCGTTCGGTGCCGCTGCTGCAGACCCGTCTGGAGCAGACTCGTGCGGATCTGCAGCAGGCGGAGGACGCGGCCGATCAGTTGCTGATGGAGCGTGACAAGCTGCTGGGCGAGCGTACGGAGGGGCAGCAGTCGCTGGCGGAGCTGCGAGAGCAGCGGAGTGGTCTGCTGGCGCGGCGGGCGGTGCTGGAGGATCTGGAAGACCGGCAGGAGGGTTTCGGGATTGGTGTTCGGGAAATTCTGCGGCGTGCAGAAGAATCGAATGTGGAGCCGTGGAATCAGATTCTGGGCAGTGTGGCCGACCTGCTGGACGTGGATATGGAGCAGGCGGCGCTGCTGGAAATTGCGCTGTCGGGCCGGGCTCAATTACTGGTGGTGGCGAAGCTGCAGCCGCTGATTGATTACTTGAATTCCGGGCGGGCGAGGATTACGGATCGGGTGGGGTTTGTTTCGATTGAGTCTGCGGGTGGCTGCGATGCGGCGCGTCTGCGTGGCGAGCTGCGTCGGGGGCAGACGGCACCGTGGCAGACGGATGCGGGTGGCGAGCCGGGGGCGGATGAGCTGTACTGGAATCGCAGTCGCAGTCGGCTGCAGGACTTCGGATTCAGCGGTTCGGAAGCGCGAGTGGCCTGGTCTGACGGACGCAGTGAAAGTGCGGTGGCACGTTCGGTGTTCTGCGGCGAAACGGCAGCGACGGTGCAGTTGTTCGGTCAGCCGGGGATTGTGGGGCGTGCGGATGGCCTCGCGCGATCCCCGCAGAGTATGCCGGATCTGGCCTCGCATCTGCTGGCGGACACGTGGGTTGCGGAAACCCTCGCTGATGCCCTGCACTGGCACGCGGCGCTAGGTGGCGCCGGGCGATTTGTGACTCTGCAGGGCGAGCTGGTGGAGTCAGACGGGACGCTGTTTGCGGGAACAGTGCGGAATGAGTCTGCACTGTTGTCACGGAAGAGCGAACTGAGGCGTCTGCGGAACGATCTGCACCGGCTGGAGCACGAGATTGCTCAGCGGGAGCTGTTACTGCGGACAATTGCCGGCAGTATCAGTTCGACGGACGATCAGCTGCAGGCGGCGCGTGTGCGGATTAATCAGCAGGTGCAGAGCTGTCGGGAGGCTGAGGCGGCGCTTGCCGAGCAGCAGCGGCTGCTGCAGGACTGTGAGCGTCGAGAGCGGGCGCTGGCGGATGACGGCGGTCAGATTGAGCTGGAGCTGCAGCAGCTGGAGCAGCGGCAGCGGGATGCGCAGTCTCAACTGGAATCCGGGCAGCACCTGCTGCAGGCACTGGAGAACCGCATTCGTGAGGTGGATGAAGCGGTGGCGGAGCGGCAGGGTGAGCTGCAGCAGCTGGAACGCGGGCGTACCGAATCCAGTCTGGAACTGACTCGTCTGGAGGAGCGTCTGGCGGGGCTGCAGGATTCGTTTCAGCCGGTTCGTGATGAACTGGAGCAGCGTCGTCAGCAGCTTCAGGAGGCCGATCGTCGGCTTGCAGCGGCGACCGAGCGGCGTCGGGATTTGCTGCTTTCACAGTTGAACACGGCTGCTGAAACGGCCGAGCGTCTGTTATCGGAAGAGCAGTTGAGCGGTGCGATTGTGGTGGACGCTGCGTGTCGCGGGGAACTGAGGTCGCGACGACAGCAGGCCAGCGAGACAGAGCAGCAGGCGCGGGAGGTGCTGCGGCGTGAGCAGGAGCGTGTGCATGAAGTTGAACTGCGCATGCAGGGCATCGATCATCTGCTGAGTTCAGCGGCCGACCGAATCCGCGAAGAGTTTCAGCTGGAGGTGCGGGAGGCGGTTGAGCAGGGCCGTTCGGCAATCGCCGTATGGCTGCGGCAGCAGCCTGCTGATACGGGTGCGGACACGACGGGCCGGGGGCAGGAGGCGGCACTGTTTGATGCGTCTGCCGCCGAGGTTCTGCAGGACGAAGTGCGGTTTACGGCCATGCGTTCCGAGGTTGAGCAGCAGATTGAGAAGCTGCGAAAACAGTTGCGAAAACTGGGACATGTGGGTGCGGAGACGCTGGAGAATCTGCAGGAACTGGAATCGCGTTTTCAGCGGCTGCAGACGCAGCTGCAGGACCTGGAAGCGGCTCGGGATGCACTGCGGGAGATGGTCCGGCGGATCAATGTGGAGAGTCGGCGGATGTTTCTGGAGTCGTTTGAGACGATTCGCGGATATTTTCGTGAGCTGTTTCGGCGGCTGTTCGGCGGTGGCGAGGCGGATCTGGTGCTGGAGGATCCGGAGGATGTGCTGGAGTGTTCGATTGACGTGGTGGCGCGGCCACCTGGCAAGGAGTTGCGGAGCATTTCGCTGCTGAGCGGTGGTGAGAAGACTCTGACAGCGGTCGCTTTGCTGCTGTCGATTTTCCGCAGTCGCAGCAGTCCGTTCTGTCTTCTTGACGAGGTCGATGCCGCGCTGGATGACGCCAACATCGGGCGGTTTGTCAATGTGCTGCGGGATTTCCAGCAGAACACCCAGTTCATCATGATTACTCACCGCAAGCCGACGATGGCAGTGACGGACGTGCTGTACGGTGTGACGATGGAGGAGTCGGGGATTTCGCGGCGACTGTCCCTGCGGTTTGAGGACGTGGACGAGCAGGGCAATTTCCTTGCGGCGGCCCGTCGGCAGAAGGCCGCCTAGTCCGGATTGCGGCAAAGAAATGGTTCGCGCGTGGAAGCCGGATTCGGGCGTGCACGCTGGTTTTCCGGATTGTGCAAAAAAAATGCGACTGGGCTGTACCAGGGTGTGACGTCGGTCAGAACTGACGGTGACAGGCGGTGAAAGGCTGGCTCGAGGGTGTGAAAACATCGGAATTAACAGCCTTTTCACGAAATTGTGTGGTAGCCTGCTGAGCGTTGCCGGGGCCGGCGGGCCGTTGCCGGCCCCGGCAGACTTTGCCGATTCAGGCCCCTGCGAATGTGCAGACCCCTGCAGCCGTTGCGGGCATTCGGACGTGCAGACATGGCAGGGCAGTCAAAGAGCTTAAAGTCGCTGCTGTCGAAACGACGAACAATATCGTGGCGATTGTCATCCTGTGGTGGTGGCTGCTGCGGAGCTTCTGCAGTGGCTGCGGGGAGGCCAGGAAGCACGACGGGTTGATTCGCCGGGGGGCCTGTTCAGCGTCTGCCGTAACGGAAGGGATGTCCGGAGAAGGCAGGGGAGTCGTTTCGGCGGTTTCCAGCTGAGCTGTGCTCAAAGTGCCTTGTGAAGGCACTGGGATTGCCCGCACGCAATCCAAATAGAGAACGACCCTCGCCGGGCCGACAAACTGATTCAGATGAAGGCTGCTCGCGACAGCAGACGGTGTGAGAACCGTTACGCCGGAATCTGATGACGGGCCTGGCAATCCGGTACTTCAGGAAGGAGACCCGGATGGTGCTGAGTACTGATTGGAGAGCCCGCCCATGAAGACGATCTTCACTACTGGTCAGGTAGCAAAGATCTGTAAAGTTGCCCCGCGTACAGTTTCCAAGTGGTTCGATTCCGGCCGGCTGAGAGGCTACCGGATTCCTGGTTCACAGGATCGTCGAATTCCTCGCGAGCACCTCATTCGGTTCCTCAAGGAACACGGAATGCCGCTGGGAGAACTGGAAGATGAAGCGCTGGGGAAAATCCTGCTCGTCGGTTCAGACGCTTCAACGCGACTGAATCTCAACGAGATGATTTCCAACGACGACTTTAAGATCGAAATTGCTGCCAGTGGCTTTGAAGCAGGGATCCAGGCAGAGTCGATTCACCCGGATTGCGTGGTGATTGACTTTGTGATGGGTCGAGAAGAAGCTCTGATGATTGCCCAGAATCTGCGGAAGAACAATGAGTTCACCGACACGGTTCTGATCGGTCTGCTGAGCGACGAAGACAATGCTTCAGGCTTTGACCGTTCTGTGTTCAACGAAACGTTCCGCAAGCCGTTCGACGCAGCCCTGCTGGCCGAGCGAATTCGGACGCTGGTTAATCGCCGCAAACAACTGGCCTGATCGCCGGATTTCGGCACCGACGAACTGACCACGTCGGCACAAAACAAAAGACCACCGAACAGCGATTGTTCGGTGGTCTTTCTGTTTTTGTGGCGGATTAAGCTGACGTAACGCGTCATTCGACCAGATTGTTCATCAACTGGATTGCTGCTGGGCCGACGAGCACGACAAAGATGCCCGGAAAAATGAACAGCACCAGTGGGAAGATCATCTTGACGGCCGTCTGCTGAGCCTTCTCCTCCGCCAGCTGCCGCCGCTTGACCCGCATGGTCTCGGAATGCACTCGCAGAGCCTGACCGATGGATGAACCGAAGCGATCGGCCTGGATCAGGATGGCGGCCAGGCCCTTGACGTCATCAACTCCCGTCCGGATCCCGAGATCGTGCAGAACTTCGCGGCGCGGCTTGCCCATCTGCAGCTGCATATTGGCGGTGGCCAGTTCTTCGCAGACTTCCGGAGCTCCCTGGTTCAGCTCTTCAGCCACGCGGCGCATGCCCTGATCGAGGCCGAGTCCGGCTTCCACGCAGACCACCAGCAGGTCCAGCGCATCCGGCAGCTGCAGAAAGATTTTGTCCTGGCGCCCCGAACGAATGAAGGACAGGATGATTTCCGGAGCATAAAACAGGGCCGATGCCAGCACGACGGGAATCATCCATGCATTTCCGGCCCATGCGGATCGCAGCGAAATCCACATCAATCCCAGAACGGCGCCGAGTCCGAGCGACAGAGCTTTGATGGCGAGAAAGTTTCGGACGGCTGTCGGGCGTGAGAATCCGGCATTCGCCAGTCGTACTCGCAGCAGACTCTGTTCGGTTTCGGATTTGGGTTCCAGTGCGCGGGACAGTGCCGGTGCGGCCTTTTCAACAAGCGACGACATGGCGTTCATGCGAGCGGCCGACAGTACCGGGTCACGACGCTGTCGCAGCAGCGGATTTCGCAGTGCATCCAGCCGCGCTGAAGTGCGTGTGCTGCGGCGCAGCAGCAGGCTTGAGGCTGTCCAGAATCCTGCTGTGACAGCAACAAAGATGGAGTAGGGGAGTATGGTGGTCAGATCCATGGGTTTCCTCAATGCTCCGCGGGACTTCAGACTCTGATGTTCACAATGCGGTGGATCACGTAGCCGCCGACAAACTGAGCTCCAATTGCGGCGTACAGCATCTGCCGTCCGATTTCCTCGTGGAACAGCATCATGATGTAGTCACGATTGAGAACGTACACTGCCATAAACAGAACAATGGGGAGCCCCATGAGTACGACGCCGCTCATGCGACCTTCCCCGGTCAGTGCTCGCACCTGACCAAGAATCTTGAAGCGTTCACGCACGAGCGAACTGATTTTTCCGAGGATTTCTGCCAGGTCTCCGCCGGCCTGACGCTGAATGTTGACGGCGGTGACGAAGAACTGCAGATCCATATTCGGGACTCGCTGCAGCATGTTCCGCAGAGCCTGATCGATGGGCAGTCCCAGATTCTGCTCGTCGTGGACGGCTCGGAATTCACCGGCGATCGGCTGCGGCATTTCGCTGGCGACGGCATTCAGTCCGGCGGCCAGACTGTTACCGGCCCGCAGCGCTCGGGACAGCAGCTCCAATGCATCCGGCAGTTGTTTTTCGAAGGATTTCAGACGCGAGCGACGCCGCATCAGCAGCCAGATCCACGGCAGCAGGAATGCTGTACCGGCCCCTCCAACCAGTGTGGGAACCGTAAACTGCAGAGCAAACAGCAGGATGAAGACTGCGGCACACAGGACGATGCAGAGCACAATGAACTGTTCGATCCGCAGCGGGGAATCCGCCTGACGAAACAGCAGCGGCAAATTCTCGAAGCGCTGCAGCAGACGGCCCAGCATGGACTGAGCAGTCGTCAGACCATCCCGCAGAATGGCATTGGCGACTTCCGTGCGGGTGGTCGTGGTGCGGCCGGTGAAAGCCGTCAGTCGGGCTTCCAAATCGGATTCCGAGCGATCCGTGAAGACCGAGATCAGCCAAAGCACCAGTGCCAGAACACTGACGAACGCTGATCCAAGGATCAGATAAACCGGGTCAATCAACTGCTGTATATTCATAATCGGTTATCCGTTTCACATCGACCGCATGGCACGCTGTGCGAACAGGCCGGCCGGCAGGCGAATGCCGGACGATTCCATGTGTTCGATACACCGCGGGCGAACTCCGGTGGATTCAAAATGTCCCCAGGCCTTGCCCTGATCGTTGATGCCGTCCTGCACGAACCGGAAGATGTCCTGCATCACAATCACGTCGCCCTCCATCCCGATCACTTCCGTGATGTAGGTGACTTTGCGGGACCCGCCCTGCAGTCGGCTGGCCTGAATGATCAGGTTGACAGCTGAGGCAATCTGCTTGCGAACGGCCAGCATTGGCAGTTCGTAACCACTCATGTTCACCAGGGTCTCAATACGCGAAATTGCATCACGCGGGTTATTGGCGTGCACGGTGGTCAGCGAACCATCGTGGCCCGTGTTCATGGCCTGCAGCATGTCCAGAGTTTCCCCGCCACGACACTCGCCGATGATGATTCGGTCAGGACGCATTCGCAGAGCGTTGCGGACGAGATCCGTGGCGGTGATGCGGCCGCGACCCTCGATGTTCGGCGGACGCGTCTCCAGCCGCAGCACGTGCTCCTGCTGCAGTTGCAGTTCCGCAGCGTCCTCGATGGTCACAATGCGGTTCTCGTTGGAAATGAAACTGGACAGAGTATTCAGCAGAGTCGTTTTGCCGGATCCCGTACCGCCACTGATGATCATGTTGAGGCGGGCCTTCATGGCACCCTCAAGAAACATCACCATTTCCGGTGTGAAGGCACCAAACTTCAGCAGATCCTCCAGCGTCAGCGGATTCGAACCGAAACGACGAATGGTGAGGGAAGGACCGTCCAGCGCCAACGGAGGTATGATGGCGTTCAGTCGTGAACCGTCGGGCAGGCGGGCGTCGACCATCGGCGATGTCTCATCGATGCGACGACCCACGCGCGACACGATGCGATCGAGAATCTGCATCAGGTGCTCGTTGTCCCGAAACGTCACCTCGGAACGCTGGATGCGACCGTTCTTTTCCACAAAGACGTTCTTGGGACCGTTGATCATGATGTCGGCGACATCATCTTCCTTCAGCAGGAGTTCCAGCGGGCCAAAGCCAAAGGCTTCGTCCAGAACCTCTTCAACGAGGCGTTCCCGCTCGGATCGGTTCAGCATCGTGTTTTCGGTGTCGCACAGATGCTCAACCACCACTCGAATCTCACGCCGCAGGGAATCACCCTCCAGCTCGGACACTCGAGTCATATCCAGTTTTTCGACCAGCTTTCCATGAATGTGCGACTTCAATGCCTCGAAGTCGCCGCCGGTCTGCCGATTCAGTTTGCCCAGTGGTGCAATCATTGCCGCCTGTCACCCTTTGTGAGTTCTGTTCTGCTGGTCTGATCAGGATCACTGCAGATGCGCCGCCTGCTGCTGCGGCCACCGCGATCTTCCGCCACGATCCCGTCCTGTCTGTCACATTAGGTCACGAATCGCGCTGGTGCTGTGTGGTTTCATGGAAACAACTGCAGTGGCAACATGTGGAAAGAACTCCACAGTCCCCCTCATCGATACCATCGCCACAAACGGTATCCATCGGGCTGTCGCGACAGGGCATCAGTCGGGAAAACACCCTGGAAGCCGCAGGATCAGGATGCATCAGGTTTTTTGGCATATGAACATTCGGACAGTAATGTGATTGTGTCTGTGGTGCGTGCCGGGACACTGGATTTCGCGTACAAACGGCGCGCCATGTCGGGCTGAAATGTGGAAAGTGCGGTGGTGGGTGGGGAGTTGGGGGCAAGGCGGGGGGACTGCCAGAGCGGAATCCTGCCCCCGATCCCTGGATTTACTTTCGGGTTGATTGAGACCCGAAGAAATTCCCGTTAAGACTCGCACTGTGCTGGTCATCCGGGGAATCTCAGGGCGTGCATGGACGGTGACATGAGTCGTCATATTTTTGTAACTGGTGGTGTTGTCAGTTCCCTGGGCAAGGGGCTGACGTCAGCTTCGATTGGGATGCTGCTGGAGCGTCGTGGTCTGAAGGTGCGGATGCAGAAGCTGGACCCGTATCTGAACGTGGATCCGGGGACGATGAGTCCTTATCAGCACGGCGAGGTCTACGTGCTGGACGACGGTTCTGAGACGGACCTGGACCTGGGGCATTACGAGCGATTTACATCCGGCGAGCTGAATCGTCGTTCGAACTACACCACGGGTCAGATTTATTCGTCAGTCATCGACAAGGAGCGTCGTGGGGTCTATCTGGGCCGAACGGTGCAGGTGGTTCCGCACATTACGGACGAGATCAAGGCGGCGATTCTGGGCCTGGGCGAGCCTGGTGTGGACGTAGTGATAACGGAGCTGGGCGGCACGGTGGGTGACATTGAGGGCCTGCCGTTTCTGGAAGCGATCCGTCAGATTCCGCTGGACATCGGCAAGGAAAACTGTCTGTTTATCCATCTGACGCTGGTGCCCTATCTCAAGGCTGCTCGTGAAGCCAAGACCAAGCCGACTCAGCACAGTGTTCAGCAGCTGCGTGAGATTGGCATTCAGCCCGATATCCTGATTGTGAGGACTGAGCGTCCGATCGGACGTGAGCACACGGACAAGATTGCCCTGTTCTGCAATGTGGAGAAGAAGGCGGTCATAGAGGAGGTGGACAAGGAGTTTTCAATTTACGAGGTGCCGGTGGGGCTGGTGGAGCATGGTCTGGACGAGCTGATCTGTCAGAAGCTCAGCCTGAAATCCGGCCCGCTGAACATGGAAGACTACCGGGATCTGGTGCATCGCATCCGCAATCCTCAGAACGAAGTGACGATTGCAGTGGTGGGCAAGTACATCGAGCATCGGGATGCGTACAAGTCCATCTATGAATCGCTGGACCATGCCGGCTTCCACCATTCGACTCAGATTCACGTCAAGCGGATTGAGGCGGAGGAGCTGGAGCGTCAGGGGCCGGAGATGGTTTTGAAGGGAGTGGACGGAGTGCTGGTTCCCGGTGGTTTCGGGATGCGTGGCATTGAGGGAAAGATTCAGGCCATTCAGTATGCGCGGCAGTCGGAGACTCCTTTTTTCGGTATTTGTCTGGGGATGCAGTGTGCGGTGATCGAGTTTGCCCGCAATGTGCTGGATCTGAAGGACGCGAACAGCACGGAATTTGCTGCAGATACTCCGCATCCGGTGATTTGCCTGCTGGAGGGCCAGAAAACGATCAATCGCAAGGGGGGCACGATGCGTCTGGGTGCGCAGCCCTGCGTGCTGGTGCCGGACACGCGGGCGGCAAGAGCCTATGCGTCGGCGGAGATCAGTGAGCGTCATCGCCACCGTTATGAATTCAATCCCGAGTACCGGAAGGAATTCGTGCAGTCGGGGATGCGGATTGCGGGGACCAGTCCGGACGGAACTTTGGTGGAAATCGTTGAACTGGCGGCTCACCCGTGGTTTGTCGCGGTGCAGTATCATCCGGAATTCAAGTCCAAGCCAAATATTCCGCATCCGTTATTCCGGGATTTTGTGCAGGCGTGTCTGCAGCGGCGACTGGGCCGTGCGGTTGCGATTTCGGCTCCGGGCGATTCCATCAGGGCTCAGGGTTAGCCCCATTTTCCCGCCTCTGAAAAGCTGCCTGTGAGACCTTGTCTCAATAGCTGCCATTTTTGGCATTTATAATTGCCAAAAAGGATTCGGCCGATAGCATTCGGACGGGAAATGTCCGGTCGTCAGTGCGGATTCGGGGGATCATACATGGCAGCCATCGACACTCGGGATCGCGAGATTCTTGAGTATCTGCACCAGTCTGAGGGTGTGGATGTGCAGTCGCTGTGTGATCTTCTGGGGGTGACTCGGACCGCCGTTCGCCAGCGTATTTCGCGTCTTGAGGCGGCCGGGCTGATTGTGTCTGAGCTGCAGGGGCAAAGCCGCGGCAGGCCGCGCAACGTCTACCGTGTGACGGCGGAGGGGCTGCACGCACTGGGTGAAAATTACCGGCAGCTGGCGGTTGTGTTGTGGGAGGCGATCACGGGATTTGAGGACGAGGCAGTGCGGATGCGTCTGCTGGGGCGGGTTCGCGACGTGCTGGCGGAGCGATTTCGGCGGCAGCTGGGCAACTGTGAGAACCTGGACGATCGTCTGGATTTGCTGGCCAGTGAGATGAAATCCAGTGGATTCAACGTTGAGTCTGACCACCAGGGGGGGCTCAGAATTCTGCGTGAGACGTCCTGTCCGTTTCCGATGCTGGCGGAGGTGGACGATGCGATTTGTCAGGTGGAGCGGCAGGTGCTTGAGCAGGTTTTGGGGGCTCCGGTGGAGGTTCGGTCTCGTTGTCGGGACGGACATGGCTGCTGCGAGTTTCAGGTATTGAATGTGCCGGTGGGTTGACGGTTTTCGGCCATCGTTTGGAAAGTTCGTTCGTTGTGATGTTGGTGATTGCAGGATTGGGGTGTGTTGGTAGAGTGCGGGCTGCACTTTCCATGGCCGTGGCAGGCCGTCGGATTCAGTCAGTGCGCATGGCAGGTCTGCTCGGGGGTTTTGTTCCGGGCGGCAAAACAGTAAAGGAAATACAACAATGACGTGGATCGAAGGTCGCTTCGAAGAGAACGTGATCACCACAACGATTGAGCAGGCATTGAACTGGGGCCAGCAGTCCAGTATCTGGCCGATGACTTTTGGTCTGGCGTGCTGTGCGATTGAGATGATGGCCGTGGGGGCCAGCAAATACGATATTGACCGTTTCGGTGCTGGTGCGTTTCGCGCCACGCCTCGCCAGGCCGATCTGATGATTGTGGCCGGGACGGTGACATTTAAGATGGCCAGCCGTGTCCGTCGACTGTATGAGCAGATGCCGGACCCGAAGTACGTGATTGCGATGGGTGCCTGCACCGTGGGTGGTGGTCCGTATTTCAAGCATGGCTATCACGTGGTGAAGGGTGTGGATCTGGTGGTGCCGGTGGACGTTTACGTCCCGGGCTGTCCTCCTCGTCCGGAGGCACTGCTGGAAGGTCTGATGCGAATTCAGGACAAGATCAAGGCCCGCAAGGTGACTCGCGGCGAGACTGTCCTGCCGGTTCCTCATCATTCCGGCTTTTCTGCTCTGAACGTCTGACTTTGTGCGGGCGTGCCTGGTGTGCCACCACCGGGGCATTATGTTGCTGCTGCTTTGAGAACTGACTGAATCTGGAAACTGAATTTCAGGACTGTGATGATTCCGCGGGGCGGTTCATCGGCGTTTCTGATTATCCATGGGAAGTTGCTCGGTTATGACCAGCGTTTTGAAGATTACTGATCTGCATGTGTCTGTAGGTGAAACACCGATTCTGCGTGGCGTGAACATGCAGATTCGGCAGGGTGAAGTGCACGCATTGATGGGACCGAACGGTTCCGGCAAAAGTACTTTGGCCTACGCACTGGCGGGTCATCCGAATTACAGCATCACATCCGGATCGATTGAGATCGACGGAGTGAACATCTCTGAGTTTGAGGCTGATGCTCGCGCCCGTCTGGGGCTGTTCCTCGCGTTTCAGTATCCGGTGGTGATTCCCGGGGTGAAGGTCGCCGACTTTTTGCGGCATGCTGTTTCCAACATTCGCAATCCGGACCGCAAGGAGGGCGAAGGCCTGATTGGGATGCGTGAGTTCCGGAAAGAGATTCGCGAGCGGATGACCGAACTGGGGATGGACCACGAGTTTGCTCGCAGGTATCTCAACGACGGTTTTTCCGGTGGCGAGAAGAAGCGGATGGAGATTCTGCAGCTGGCGATGCTGCAGCCGCGTTTTGCGATTCTGGACGAGACTGACAGCGGTCTGGACAGTGACGCGGTGCGGGTGGTCAGTGAGGGATTGGCGAAGCTGTCTGGTCCGCAGATGGGCGTGCTGATCATTACTCATCATGAGCGACTGCTGGAATTCAATCGGCCGCAGTTTGTGCATGTGATGCTGGGCGGCCGGATTGTTGAAACCGGTGGCTCAGACCTGGCTCATGAATTGCACGCCCGTGGTTACGCCGACGTGCGTGCCCGGCATCCGGATGCGGCTCCCGAGCCGACTCATACGACGACCGCCGCTGCTGTCTGACTCCACGTGAATACTGATTGCTGAACTCGGTTCAACTCTGACGGGATCAAATGCCATGTCGACGGATACTCCTGTGAAGTCTGACGTTGAGATCGGGGCCTACAAGTACGGCTTCCATGACTCGACGGATTACTATGCCTTCAAGAGCCGCAAGGGCCTGGATGCTCAGATTGTCTCCCAGATTTCCGAGATGAAGCGTGAGCCGGAGTGGATGCGGGACTTCCGTCTGAAGTCGCTGGAGATCTTTGAGTCGCGTCCGATGCCTGCCTGGGGCGGTGACATGACGGATCTGATCTTCGACAACATCTACTACTACATGAAGGCTGCCACTGAGCAGGGCAAATCGTGGGACGATGTTCCGGCCGATATTCGCCGGACGTACGATCGACTGGGAATCCCTGAGGCCGAGAAGAAGTATCTGGCCGGTGTGAAGGCGCAGTACGAATCTGAGGTTGTTTACGGCAGCCTGCGTGAAGACCTTGCGAAGCAGGGTGTCATCTTTACGGACACGGATTCTGCGTTGCAGGAGCATCCTGATTTGTTCCGGGAGTACTTCGGGACAGTGATACCGCCGGGGGACAACAAGTTCGCGGCCCTGAATTCAGCGGTCTGGTCGGGAGGTTCCTTTATCTACGTGCCGAAGGGCGTGCAGATTGACTTTCCGCTGCAGGCTTATTTCCGGATCAACAGCCAGAACATGGGGCAGTTCGAGCGGACTTTGATTATTGTCGACGAGGGTGCTTCGGTGCACTATGTCGAAGGCTGTACGGCTCCGACATACAGCAGCGACAGTCTGCATTCGGCGGTGGTTGAGATCATCGTCAAGCGCGGGGCGCGCTGCCGTTACACGACGATCCAGAACTGGTCGAACAATGTTTATAATCTCGTAACAAAGCGAGCCATGGCCTATGGTGATTCGCTGATGGAGTGGATTGACGGGAACCTCGGTTCAAAGCTGACGATGAAGTATCCGGCGATCTGGCTGATGGAGCCCGGTGCTCGTGGTGAAACGTTGTCGATCGCTTTTGCGGGCGAGGGACAGCATCAGGACGCCGGGGCCAAGATGGTCCATTGTGCTCCGAATACATCCAGCCGCATTATCAGCAAGAGCATTTCGAAGAACGGCGGTCGGTCCAGCTATCGGGGACTGGTGAAGGTTCACAAGGATGCTGTGAACTGTCGTTCGAACGTGGTGTGTGATGCGTTGATTCTGGATTCCGCCAGCCGCAGTGATACGTATCCGTACATTGAGGTTGAAGAGCAGAATGTCGCTATTGAGCACGAGGCCAGTGTTTCGAAGATCGCCGAAGAGCAGCTGTTTTATCTGATGAGTCGTGGTCTGACTGAGGCCGAGGCATCAGCGATGATTGTGACGGGCTTTGTGGAGCCGCTGGTGAAGGAGCTGCCGATGGAATATGCGGTGGAGCTGAATCGCCTGATTGAGCTGCAGATGGAAGGTTCGGTCGGCTGATTTTTCCTGATCAGCCGCAGTGGCCGGAGATGTTGACCGGCATCGTGGTCCGAGTTGGAATCGGTGAGCGGGTTGGGAAGCAGTTATGACGTTGGTGGTGGCAGATCATTCCAGGGCTGGGTACAACGCGGCCGTGTTCGAATCGTTCCTTGCGGCGCGTCGTGAGCCGCAGTGGATGACTGATGCTCGCAGGCAGTCCTTTTCGGTTTACCAGCAGTTGCTGTCGCAGGAGCTGGATGCGGAAGAATTCCGTCGGCTGGACCTGCGGACTTTCAACGCATCGCGTTTTCGTCCGGCGACATCGGCACCGGCTGCCGGTGGCATTGCGACACTGCTCAGCGGGCGCACTGAGTTTGGCGGAGCGATCACTCACGTCGACGGTCATGTGACCAGTTCCCGTGTGTCACCTGAGATCGCGGCTCAGGGAGTGTTGTTTGGTGGTCTGCAGGAGCTGCTGGAAAGTCACCGTGAACTGTTGGAACCGTACTTCATGAAGCGAGCCGTGCATGCGGATGCGGATCGGTTTGCGGCGTGGCATGCGGCGTTTTGGACCAGTGGCACGGTGTTGTATGTGCCTCGCAACGTTGAGGTATCGCTGCCGTTGCACAGCCTGATTGCTCACAGTCAGGACGGAACTGCGGACTTCAGTCATACTCTGATCATTCTGGAAGACGGTGCTCGGGCAACGCTGCTGGAGGAAACTGCATCGGCTGGTCCTGAGATTGCCGGACTGCATGTTGGTTGTGTGGAGCTGATCGTCGGGCGGAATGCCTGCCTGCGGTATGTCCAGCTGCAGAACTGGAACCAGAAAACGTGGCATCTGGCTCATCAGGCCGGTTGTGTGGATGCGAACGCGACTCTGCAGTGGACCGTGGTTGGTCTGGGCAGTCGTACGGCGCATATCCATCAGGACATCAACCTGGACGGTCGGGGATCGACTGCCGAGGTGAACGGCGTGACGTTTGCCAGTGATCGGCAGAAAATCAGCTATTATACTCAGCAGCACCACCGCCAGCAGGGGACTCACAGTGATCTGCTGTATCGCGAAGTGCTGCGTGATGAGTCGCGCGTCATCTGGCGTGGCATGATCAAGGTCGATGCTGCGGCTCAGCAGACTGACGGCTACCAGCGCAGCGACGCTCTGATGCTCAGCGAGGATGCTCGCTGCGATTCCATTCCCGGACTGGAAATTGAGGCTGATGACGTCCGATGTACTCATGGTGCCACGACCGGTCAGGTGGATCGTGATCAGATCCTGTACTGCATGAGTCGCGGGATCAGCCGACGCGAAGCCATGCACATGATTGTGGAGGGGTTCTTCCAGCAGATTTATGATCGGATTCCGATCGAGGTGGTGCGGGAGACGCTCAGTCGCACAGTCCAGGCGAAACTCGGAATTGAGGCTGTTGCCGCCGATCATCTGCAAAGCGGGGAAGAGGACGAGTACTGACATGGAACGACTGATTGGTGTGAACGAGCTGCAACCGGGTGAACGTCGCAGTGTCTTCGTGGATGATACTCCGGCTTTGGTGATTCGCCTTGGTGAGACGTGGCATGTGATCGAGGACGTCTGTACTCATGACGGCCAGCCCCTGACTACCGGTGAGCTGAGTGGTTGCAGCATTGTGTGTCCTCGCCACAACGCTCGTTTTGATCTGCAGACTGGCAAGGCTTTATGCATGCCGGCGACTCAGGCGATCCGCGTGTTTCGGGTGGAGATTCGTGACGGGGCTGTGTGGGCTGGTCCCTGATGGTTGGCTGGTGGCAGGAACACAGTGAAGGAAGAGTGTTGCGATGGCGACAGATGCGGAACTTATCGAAGCTCTGCGGCAGGTGATTGACCCGGAGCTGATGGTGAACGTGGTGGACCTGGGGCTGATCTACTCGGTCAACCAGACAGACCGTAAGGTGGCCGTCGAGATGACATTGACCAGCCCGGCCTGTCCGGCGGGGCCGCAGATTGTGCAGCAGGCAAAGATGGCGCTGGAACGTCTGGAGGATGTGGACGAGGCGAGCATCACGATTACTCTTTCGCCACCGTGGACTCCGGCCCGCATGACTGACGAGGCTCGCGACCAGCTGGGAATTTTCTGACGACTGAGCGACTCATCGGGACTCTGTCATGGCTCGTTGTCTGATCGCACTGGGTGGCAATTTGTGCGGTTCAGAGGCGCTGTTTCAGCGGGCGATCCAGCAGCTTGACGCGGGTGGTGATCGCGTGCTGGCGGTCAGCCGCAACTTTGAGACTCGCGCCGTTGGTGAGGAGGCTGGCGGTGGTTTTCTGAATGCTGCGGCGGTACTTGAAACGGCAGCCGCGCCATTACGGCTGCTGGAGCGTTTGCAGGCGATTGAGTCTGAGTGTGGTCGCGAGCGTTTGCTGCGGTGGGGCCCGAGGACTCTGGATCTGGACCTGCTGCTGTTTGGTGACAGTGTGCAGTGGGAGTCTCGTTTGATACTGCCACACCCGGCGATGTGGCTGCGGCGGTTTGTGTTGTCGTCGGCGGTGGCGGTTGCGGGCGACATGTGGCATCCGCAGCTGGGGCAGTCGATCGATCAGCTTTGGCGGCAGCTTTGCACGTCGGAGTTGATGGTGTCTGTGAATTTGTCCGCGGAGCTGGTGCAGGCTGAAGACTTTGCCGGCTTTCTTGAGCAGCCGATGCAGCACGGTGCAGTGTGTTTCCAGCGGCCGGATACCGCCGTTGAAGCGGACGTGAACTGGTTCGCTCGTCTGGATCTAAGGCGTGCGGATCTGCGGAATCCCCCGTGGTCGTACCCGGAGGCATACCCCGGGGCTCGCACGCTGGTATTGTTTGTGCGGAGCCCCGAAAATGCCATTGAGCAGCTGAGACAAACGGCAACAGCGATTACGGGCTGAGTCCGTGGGGCAGCTGATACAGTGTCTGAATCTCAGTTTCGCTGAGGGCTCGATTGAAGACTGCCAGTTCGTCGAAGTCACCTGAGTAGGCGATACCCAGCATGATGACGGCTTTGGCCGGATCCCAGGTGAAGTTCATGGGGGCATTCAGGCTGCCCTGAGATTTGCCATTCAGCCAGAGTGTGGCGGTGCCGGGCGACTTGTCTGTGGCGTTGAAGTTGCTGAAGGTCCAGGCGACGTGAGTCCATGCATCGCGGCTGAAAGGCGGTTTGCTTACCGGGACCATTGGGCGATCGCGCGGTTCAATTTTCTCCCAGGCGATGTCCTTTGGGTTCCAGGATTTGTAGTTCGAAAAAACACCCAGTCGAAACACGCGGGGAAGGTCTTTGTCGAAGTCCACAAAAAACGAGGCATCATTCCACGTTTTATCGGTGATTTGAATGGGATCGCAGTAGCCGGGTTTCAGATCCTGATCGGGTGTCAGTTTCAGCCAGAAGGACACAGTGCCGGACCAGTTGGCAGGTGAATAGCCGGCGTTGACTCCCCGGAACAGTGTGACTTTGGGTGATTCACTGGTGACAAACCGCAGAGCTCCGCCATATCTGCCGGCTTTGGGGACCAAACTGACATCGTCGCGGGAGTTTCCGGGTGTGATAACCTTGCGTTCGAGGTTGTCTGCGGTGTGGATGGCTTTGTCCTGTCCGATGACGGCATCGAGGGAGTCATCGAAGGGGGCCAGAAAGATCAGGTTTTTTTGCAGGCTTTCCGGCGGGCCTGCCACCGATGCGGGTGCGAGGCTGAAAGCCAGCAGAGTTGTGGCCAGTGTGCAGCAGAGGCGGGACGGAAGGAATTGAGCGGGCCACATGAGCAGAGCTCCGAGCATTTTGGGGGAACGTGTATTGGCTGGATCGGGGGACGAGAGAACTGTGGATGGTTCTAATGGCCGGCCGGATCAATCGCAAGTGATTTGTGGGAGCTGGGGATTGCGGTGAAGCGAGGCAGAGGGCTGCACTGAGCGGGTCAGGATTTTTGATTCCGCTGTTTGGGGGCCATTCGCGGATTGCGTTTCAGGCGGTTGCGGCAGCGGCCCCACAGGTCACGCAGCAGCGCTTTCAGCAGCAGCGGACGGTCCTCGCGAGCCAATGGGTGCAGCCGCATCTGTTCCGGCTGGTAGCCGCAGGCCAGCATGCCTCCGCAGGTCTGTTCTTCCACCGCCGTGAGTTGATCGGCAGACAGTTCCTGTTTGTAGCGTCCGACGCGGCTGGGGCTGAGTGGTTCAGCGATGCGAGTGTGGTGTGGTTGTGAGGCGACAGCTTCGAAGCCGGTCTGGCCTTTGCGTCCGCCGGCAGCGTGTTCCTGCAGGGCCCTGCGGGCTTCCTCGGGGCTGAAGCCAAGGAAACCGGCCACTCGTGCGAAAGTGTTTTCCGGACTGATGCACAGGTCTTCGTAGCGAAATTCGATGCGATCCTGGGCGGGCAGCCAGCGTTCCGCCATCAGCCAGGCTCCAATCGTGATATGCCATTCCATGGCGGCCACTGTGGCATCAAAGGCTCCGAATCGCATTTTCAGGGTGGAGCAGACGACATCGCGGGGGTCGCGTACTATGTGAATGAAGCGAGCTTCGGGGAGCAGTTGTTTCAGTTCGGGGATGGACAGCACGTACAAAGGCGTGTTGTCACCAATGAACTGCAGTTGTTCCCATGGTTCAGGGCAATCCAGTGACCAGACGTAATGAATGAATGCGGCTGCTCCGGACATACCCTGCCGTCGGCAGAATTCGGCAAAGCCCTCCGCACTGACTCGACCGCTCCAGTCATTAGTCTGCAGCCAGGAGTTGACCACCTGCAGCAGTTCAGTGGGTACACTGACTTCGTGAATCTGTTTCAGCAGATCCAGATGCTGGTTCAGATATCCTGTTTCCTTGGCGATGTGAACGCCGGGGAGGTGGTTCAGCAGGCGTGCGGTCACGGTAGTCCCGGAGCGACCGCAACCGAGCACAAATACGGGGACCGGGCAGCGTGGCATGGCACGTCCTTTCACGCTGTTACGATTGGGGTCTGAGTTTGCCGGGGATTGGAGGCAGCACGCTGGTTGATCGCTGCGTGCCGCGTCGCAGCAGCAGTGCCCGCTCTTCAGCATTGCGACTGGATACGTGCAGTCGGGCCTCGTTGACACAGACAGCCAGCAGCAGTGTGGCAGGAGGCAGGCCCAGCGGACAGCCCGTCCAGGAGTACGCGAAGTAGGCCAGAATCGGCAGGCAGGCCATAAATGTGCGACGGTCCCGACGCAGGCTGAGCAGTGGCATGGACAGCAGCAGTCCGATCATCAGAGTGTACAGGGCGGAAGACAGCACGCCAGTTTCCATGGCCACCTGGATGATGTCGTTGTGGGCATGATAGATATCGATGACTTCGAGATATTTGCGAGGCCGCCCCGGACCGACTCCCAGCCACGGATTTTCACGAATATGATGAAAGGCAATTTCCCAGATGAGTGACCTTGGAGCCATCGATTTGTAACCGATGATGCGGAACCGAATCAGCAGCAGATGAATGAACTGGATCTGCATGATCTCATCCAGGAATCGCATCAGCAGCAGGATGCTGCTGACCAAAAACACAGACAGCGATTTGTGGTTGAACAGAATATACAGTGTCAGGATGATCAGCATCGTGCCGAGGCCATTGCGTGACATAATGGCCATGACGGCCGCACAGTTCAGGCACAGCAAAAGAATCCACAGCAGCTTGCGCTGTTCCTTCGAATCGTGGATCTTCATCAGTACGAACGGCAGTGTCATGTTGATCTGGGCGGCCATCAGATTGGAAGCGCCCGAGGGATTTTCGATGGACCAGGCTTTCAGGCTGGGATTGCGCAGCACCTGCACCATGACGAATGACGTGAGCAGGATATTGTTGCAGAAAATGACCCAGCGACAGAATTTTGAGAGGTCTGGTGTTGAGACCGCGAGGGCCAGTGTGGCGATGTAGCACGAAAAAATATGGATCGTCCCGGGCATGTCATTCGTATTGACTTCCGAAGACACAAGTACGAGGACGGTCAGTGATGCTGCACAGAACAGGAAAATGGGGTGCAGTCGTGCCCGCGGGCTGATGAGGGCCGCCACGGTATAGGCCACGGCTACAGCGGCACCGCCCACGATGGTGAACTGGTGCGACACGGCCGAGGTAAGGCAGCTGGTCAGCAGTGTTACCAGCAGTGCGGCCATGACCGTGGACATCGAAAACTTCCCTGTTTTCCGCCAATTTTTTGACTGCGGTCGGTTTCACCCATCCCTGGAAACCCGCATTCACTGCCGCAACTTCGGTGTTTCGGCAGGAATTGCTGCAATTTACTTTGCCGGGCCGAATCCCGCAAGACGGTCTGTCCGGTTGCGTTGCTGCCAGTGCTTTCCCAGAATGCTCAAAACAGAAGTTCCCTGGAATTTCAGCCTGGCAGGTGCGTTATGCGGCATCAGTTGTGCTCATGGTGTCTGAATCCGGTCCTTTGGCTGTTCTGGCTGTCCTGCAGTCTGCCTGTGTTGGCGCAGGAGCCGGTGTTGCTGAAGGGCCATAACGGCGCGGTCATGGCGGCGGTCTTCGCAGGGGATCCGGAGCGTGTCGTCACAGCGTCGACGGACCAGCTGGCGATGCTCTGGGATGTTCGCACCGGGCGAATGCTGCAGACCATGGCTCAGCACACTGGCCCGCTTTACACACTGGCTGTCAGCGGTGACGGTCAGACGCTGGCTACGGGGGCTCAGGACAACACCATTCGAATCTGGGATCTGCCGCTGCGAAGTCCTGTGCGACGACTTGCTGAGCCAACGGCCCCACTGCATGCTGCAGTACTCAGTCCGGACGGTCTTGTTGTGCTGGCTGGTCTGCAGGACAACAGTCTGCAGATGATTCCGTCAAGCACGGCAGTGGGACTGCAGCGGATGGCTCGTTCCGGCCACGCGGCTCCGGTGCTGGCAGTGGCTGTGCGGCCGGATGGCAGTCTGCAGGGCAGTGCGGATGCGTCGGGGCGACTGCTGGTATGGTCACCGGATCTGGATCAGCCGATTTCGCGCCTGCTGGGCAGTGCCGGTCCGATTCGTCAGTTGCTGCTGCCGCCGGGGGCAGCTCCGATGTTGTCTGTGGGTGATGACGGTGTTTTGCGGCACTGGCAGTTGCCGGCGGTGGCTCCTCGTCAGTTGAGTGGTTTGAATGCGGCTGCTGTGATGCTGACGGTTGTTCCCGGGCAGACTCAGGCACTGACCCTGGCTGCAGGTCAGCCGCTGCGGCTGGTGAATCTGCAGACGGGTGAACCGCTGCGTGAGTTTTCGGGGGCGGGTAACGACCTGACTCGCGTGGCCCTGTCGTCAAATGCCGCGTGGCTGGCGGCAGGTGCGGCGAATGGGGAAGTGCGTCTGGCGAATGTTTCTGACGCAGCGATTACGGGGCGTGTTGCTGGCCATGATGGTGCTGTCAGCGATGTTTCTGTGCATGCGGATGCTCAGCGTTTTGCCAGCGCCGGTCTCGATGGAACCGTGCGATTCTGGAAACTGCCCGCGGCGGCAAAACCGGTGCCGGGGCATTCCGGGCCGGTGCGCGGTGTGCTGTCGGCAGTGAGCGGTCAGTGGGGATTGACGTGGTCTGATGACAAGGCGGTGCGAGTGTGGGCTGCCGGCGGCGGGGCTCAGCAGCAATTCGCCCAGCATGTTCAGCCTGTCCGCGTGGTGGCACTGCGGGCTGACGAAGCATTGGTGGCCAGTGGTGATGCTGAAGGAACTGTCTGGGTGTGGAACCCGACGAATGCTGCAGTGGAGGGTGTTGTGGCGGCACACGGCGGTGCCGTGCAGGGGTTGGCCTTTTCGGCGGACGGCAGTCTGCTGGTGAGTGCGGGGGCCGACGGGCTGGTGCGGGGCTGGAAGCTGCCATTGCCGAAACAAAAACCGGCGGCCGGGGAGGCTGCGCCTGTGCCGGCATGGGAATTTCGGGCTCCGGATAACGAGGCCGTTGTGCAGCTCAAGCGGATCTCCGCGGAGCAGGGGTTGGTGCTGCTGCCGGCATCGGGAACGAGACTGCATCGACTGCAGTGGGACGGCACTCTGGCCGGCAGCGCAGGGTCACCTGGCGGAGCACTGCGGTCTGTCGAAGTGGCCAGTTCGGGAAAAATGCTGCTGTCCACCGCCGACAATGGGCAGATTCATCAGTTCAACGCGGATTTGTCAGCACTGCGTTCGCTGCCGGCGGTGCCTGGGCTGACGTCTGCCAGGTGGGATCGTGAAGGGCGGCTGCTGCTGGTGTGTCAGAACCAGCCGTGGGTGCAGGTGCGGTCTGCGGAAACAGGTCGGGTGCAGGAGCAGATTCCGGCCTCGGTGCCGGTGCAGTCGGCTGACTGGCTGGCTGCGGATCAGACGCAGGTGCTGGGGGTGAGTGGTGCAAACGAGGGGCAATTGCTGCAGAGAAGTTTGCTGCGAATCTGGGAATTGCCTGCGGGCGCGGTGACGCTGGCCATGTCGCCTGATCAGCAGCATCTGTATGCCGCTGACGTGGGTGGGCAGGTGCATCAGTGGAATCTCAGCAATGGTGAGCAGGTGCGGGTCCTGTCGGCGGGGCAGCCTGTGACGGAGCTGTCAGTCTCCGGAAATGGTCAGGTGCTGGCAGCAGGCTGTGCGGACGGTCTGGTGCGACTGTGGAAGGCCGATGGAAATGCTCTGCCGAGCTGTCAGCCGGCAACGGGAGTTCGCAGTGTGACTTTGAATGCCGATGGAACGAAAGTCGCGGCGGGTGGTGCGGATGGGCTGGTGCGGGTCTGGGAAACAGCGACGGGACTGCTGCTTGAATCATTTGCCGAGCATGTGGCCGCTCAGGGAGTGGCTGCTGTGCGCTTTCTTGCTGACAATGTGAGCCTGATTTCGGCGGGTGGTGATGGCACGCTGCGGCTGCAAAAGCTGGCTGCTGTGCGAGCGGTTGCGCTGCAGTCGGGAGCGATTCGCAGTCTGGCGTCACTGAACAACGCCGCATCACTGCTGGTAGTCCGTGAGAACGGAACTCTGGTACAACTGAACTCGACGACGGCCGCTGAGGAGCGAGTCTTTGCGGCTGTTGAGTCACCGTTTACGGCGGTGGCAGTGCGAGTGGATCAGCAGAGGCTGGCGACGGGGACTGAGCAGGGGCAGGTGCAGTTATGGAACCCGAATGACGGGACGAAACCACTGCAGTCGCTGGTACTTGAGGGGGCGGTCAGTCAGTTGCAGTGGAGTGCGGACAATCGGCGTCTGGCGATTGCAGCGGGAAATAATGTCACCATCTGCGGGCCGACACCCGCTGGCGTGCAGCCGCCGGTGGAACTGACGATCTGGCAGCGGATTGAGTGTGAAGCACCAGTGCAGCGACTGGCATTTTCCGCGGATGGTCGACGACTGCTGACGGCACTCGCGAATGGTCGCGTGGATGAATGGGCCTGTGCCAGTCCGGAGCCGCGAAGGCAGTTTCAGCATGGTGGTGCGGTCTATGGTCTGGCGGTGAATGCCAGTGGAAGTCTGGTGGTGTCCTGCAGTGCTGATCAGACGGTGCGGGTCTGGGACAATGCGACGGGCCAGCAGCGATTTTCGCTGACTGGGCATCAGGGGGCAGTGCATGCCGTAACGCTCAGTGCTGATGAAGCATTTGCTGTGTCATCGGGAGCTGATGGGACTTTGCGACTGTGGGATGTGCCGGGCGGGCGGCAGTTGAAGCAGGTGATTTCGTACGAGCAAACGATGTATTCGGTAGCGCTGCACCCGGCAGGAACGTTGCTGGCAGCGGCGGGTGCCGATCGTAAAGTGCATTTGGTGGATGTGGGCAGTGGTGCGGAGGTTCGCACATTGTCAGGGCATACGGATTATGTGCACTCGGTGGCCTTCAGCCCGGACGGAAATCGTGTGCTGTCGTTCGGGTATGCCGGGCAGCTGAAAGTGTGGAATACAGGTGACGGTGCACTGGTGCACGAACGCAAAGTGGGGCAGATTGGGAATACGGCCAGGTACTCGCCGGACGGCCGTCAGATCATCGTGGCTTCGGGTGACGGCACGGCGACGGTCTTCAATGCTCCGTGACGTCTGCAGAGTACGACTGAATTTTTCGCCATCCCGAGGTGAGTACTGGAATGTGGCGAGCAGCACTCCGTTGTGGTTGGGGGCCACCTTTATTTTGAATATACGGGCCGGGCAGTGGGTATTCGCCTGGTTCGGTGATGAATTTGCCGCCGCCGTTGGCTGCATTCGAGTGCCACTGCTTCAGGATCTTAGGGATCCAGCAGGACCGGGGCCCAGAGACCGGGTTGCACTTCAGGGATTTTTCCATCGGCAGGCAGGGTTCCGGCCACTGCGGTTTTGAGCAGGGCTGAGAGTTGCGCTGCGGTTTCGGAATGCTGCTGCTGATCAGCCAGGTTGGTCAATTCCTGCGGGTCATTGTCGTGGTCGTACAGCTCGCGTCCCTTCGAGCCATCATCCCATTCCGTATATCGCCAGCGGGGTGTGCGCAGACTGTAACCGAAGTAACGAGTGTCCGTCTGAGACTGTTTGCCACTGGAATTCGTCCCGGCATTGCCTCGCTGGACCTGGGTCAAAGCCCAGTTCCGACCGGGCTGTGTGACATCCCGCAGCATGGGAACCAGGCTTTGTCCCTGCAGCCCGGCGGGCGCTGTGACTCCGCATAGCTCCGTCAGTGTGGGGTACAGGTCCACGTGTGACACTGGCGCGCTGCAGACCTGCCCCTGCTGACAGCCAGGTGCGGCGATCAGCAGCGGTACTCGGGCACTCTCTTCAAACAGGCTGCGTTTTTGCCACAGGCTGTGTTCACCGAGGTGATAGCCGTGGTCACTGGTGAATACGATGACCGTACTGTCGGTCAGGCCATGTCGATCCAGCGCATCAAGAACTTTGCCGACCTGAGCATCCATGAAGCTGATACAGGCCTGATACGCCTGTCGGGCCTGACGTTTCTGCAGGTCGGTCATGCTGAGTTGGGCCTTCACCTGGCTTTGCAGTGCGGCTTCCGGAATGTCCTGCAGGTCTGCTTCCAGTCCGGTCACAACGGGCATGCTTTCCGTCGGGTACAGGTCAAACCAGTTCTGAGGTGCGACATATGGTGTGTGCGGGCGGAAAAAACCGACTGACAAAAAAAATGGGCGGTCCGGGTGTTTCGCACAGCGTTCCAGCACCCAGTCTGCGTCCGTGGCCAGCAGTGCGTCTGTGTGCAGATTGTCTGCGTGCTGCGAAGCGTGCCAACTGAGCATACCGCCAAATTGGTTGGGCACCAGCGAGGTGATCAGGGGATGCTCTTTTGTGCGATCGACACCCGCAGGATTCAGTTCCAGTTCCCATGAGGCGGGATCATCGTGCCCGTCCGTACCGATCGAATTGGGGACGTTGTAGTGATACAGTTTGCCGATGCGTCCGGACAGCCAGCCCTGCTGGCGAAATGCCTGCGGCAAACTGATCTGAGCGGGGATGGTTTGTCGGAAGATGAGTGAATTGGCATGAATCCCGGTGCTGTTGGGGTACAGACCTGTCAGCAGAGAATTGCGACTGGGTCCGCACAGCGGGAATGCACAATAGGCGTGGCGGAACAGCACCGACCGCCTTGCCAGGCGGTCGATATTGGGCGTCTGAATTCCGGTGGCTCCGTAGCAGCCCAGCAGGGTGTTCAGGTCATCGGAGATCATGAACAGCACGTTTTTGGCTGCCGGCTGCTGTGCCGAAACGCATTGTGGCAGCAGTATCAGCAGGCTGCAGGCGAAAAATCCGAGCCAACGGTGATGGTGATTTTTTGACATGGTTTCCTGGCAGCCGGCAGTTCATGCAAAAATATCGTGGATGACTTCGCCGTACACATCCGTGGGGCGGAACTGTCTGCCGGCGTACTGGAATCGCAGTTGTTCGTGATCCAGTCCCAGCAGCCACAACAGAGTAGCGTGCAGGTCGTGCATGTGCACTTTGCCGTCCACTGCCAGATGCCCGATTTCGTCGGTGGATCCGTACGAGAACCCGGCTTTGACACCGCCACCGGCGAGGAACACTGTGAAGCCTCGCGGATTGTGATCGCGTCCGTCCGACCCCTGCGAGAATGGCGTGCGGCCAAATTCTCCGCCCCACCAGACCAGAGTATCTTCGAGCAGCCCTCGCTGCTTCAAATCCTGCAGCAGTCCGGCCACCGGTTTGTCTGTGGCTTTGGCATGGATCGCGTGCTGCGGCATGTTGGAATGCTGATCCCAGCGCGGATTGGTGGACTGGTCGGAATAGTTGACCTGCACAAACCGCACTCCGGATTCGGCCAGGCGTCGAGCCAGCAGGCACTGGCGTCCGAACTCGTCGGTTTCCTTTTCACCGATGCCGTACAGCTTCTGAGTCTCCACGCTTTCTTTGGAGAGATCCATGACCTGAGGTGCAGTGGATTGCATTCTCCATGCCAGCTCGTAACTGCGAATGACGGCTTCGGCTTCGTCCCGGCCCTGCTGCGTTGCCGCGGCCTGGATGGCATTCAGTTGCTGAGTCAGATTGAAGCGGTGCTGCTGCTGCTGGACGGAAAGGTTTGGACTGCGGATGTGATCAATGGTCATCTGGCCGCCGCCAGCCTGGGCCCGACCGATGGGTGTACCCTGGTAGACGGTGGGCAGAAATGCGTTGCTGAAATTTCGCGGTCCGCCGTTGGCGTCCGAGGGCATCAGGGAAATAAACCCCGGCAGGTCACTGTTCTCGGACCCCAATCCATACAGGACCCAGGAGCCCAGCGACGGGCGCACCTGGACGGTGGCACCTGTGTGCAGGAACAGCGTGGCCGGTCCGTGAGCGACCCCTTCGGTGTGCAGCCCATGCAGAAAACAAAGATCGTCCACATGGCGACGAATTTCCGGGAACAGGTCCGAGACAAGTTTGCCGGACTGGCCGCCGGGGCGGAACTTCCAGAGTGGTTTCATCAGCTTTTGCTGAGTGACCTGGCCGAAGTCTCCGAAGCGTACGCCGGTGAAGTCGATGTTCTGTCCGTGTCGAGCCGTCAGTTCGGGTTTGCTGTCGAAGGAATCGACGTGGCTGGGCCCGCCCTGCATGAAGACGAAGATGATGCGTTTTGCGCGGGGAGTCAGCATGGGCAGCCGGGGCGGGCTGGCGGCAGACTGACCCGTCTGTTCGGCGGCAGCGACCCGCGGCAGAAGTGCCTGGAGTGCCAGTGAACCAAAGCCGCAGCCGGCCTGTCCGAGCAGTGTTCTGCGGAGCAGCATATTGCAGGTGGATGTCATAAGCAGCGTTCGCTTGCCGGAACAGGGGAAGGAGGAGGTTTATCCTGTCCGATTTCGGCAGATTGCTCAAGCGAAATCCGACTCCGCCGGGCCCTCGAATCGGAAATATCGCCCGCGAAAGCGGTCCACACCACAGAAACCGCCCGGTTTTGACCAATCTTGCTTTTCCCGCGGGATGCCGGGGCGTTAAGATCCTGCGGACTGCCGATGCCGACGGTACCCGGATTTGCCGGGTCCCTGGCGTCTCGGTCGTTCCTTCCTCGCCCGCAACCGGCGTCCTGCCGGGACCCGCCCTCATCGATTTCTGATCTCGGAGCCTCCTTCATGTGTGCTCTGCCTGAAACCCTGCCGCAGACTCCGCCGAAGGGTCATAGTCTGTGGCTGCGTTTTCTGTCCGTGGTCCTGCTGTGCAGCTGGCTGTTGCCGCAGAGGGTGTCGGCGGAAGATCCGGTATTCGAAGCTGAGGCCAGGCGAGTCCTGAAGACATGGTGCTGGCACTGTCACGGCGAGGACGCGGAATTCCAGGGCGGTCTGGATGCTCGGTTTGCGCGTCAGCTTCTGAAGGGCGGAGATTCGGGGCCTGCAATTGTGCCGCATGACCCGGCTGCCAGTCTGCTGATTCAAAGAATCACCAGCGGCGAAATGCCGCCGGGTGAAAAGAAGGTTCCGCCTCAGGACCTGCAGGTGCTGCAGCAGTGGATCGCAGCCGGGGCCCAGGTGCGGACAACGGAACCTGAACAGGCTGCACCGGGACTGCTGCTTTCGGACGAGGACCGCAGTCACTGGGCCTTTCAGCCCATAGTCCGTCCGCCGGTGCCCTTCGCTGGTCAGCCCGGTGCTGAGGCCAATCCCGTTGACGCATTTTTGCTGCAGCGACTGCAGCAGCACGGACTGCAGTTTGCCGCTGAAGCGGATCGTGAAACACTGCTGCGTCGATTGTGGCTCGACCTGACCGGACTGCCTCCGTCGACCGCTGCGATTGATCAGTTCATCGCCGACCAGTCACCGGAAGCCTGGAACACTGCGATGGAACAACTGCTGGCGCATCCGGCTTACGGCGAGCGCTGGGCCAGGCACTGGCTGGACGTCGCCGGCTATGCGGACTCCGATGGTTACACCGAAAAGGATCCTGAGCGACCGTGGGCGTGGAAGTATCGCGACTATGTCATTCGTTCGCTCAACGCCGACAAACCGTGGAATCAGTTTCTGGTGGAGCAGCTGGCGGGTGATGAACTGCTGACGCCACCCTTTGAAAATCTGACACCCGAACAGGCGGATGCTCTGACCGCCACCGGTTTTTTGAGGATGGCTCCGGACGGGACAGCAGACGGTTCGGTGGATCAGCCGACGGCTCGCAATGACGTCGTTGCTGAAACTCTGAAAACCGTATCGACAGCTCTGCTGGGATTGTCTGTTGGGTGTGCTCAGTGTCACGACCATCGCTACGATCCGATCAGTCAGGTGGACTATTATCGGCTGCGGGCGATTTTTGAACCGGCGTGGAATATTGGTGAATGGCGAGCTCCGGGCGGGCGCATCGTTTCCATGTGGTCGGCACAGACAAGGGCGGCCGCGGCCGCTGTGGATCAGGAGCTGGCTGAAACAGCGAAAAAACGTACGGAAGAGCTGGATGGAATTGTGCAGGAGACGTTTGAGCGTGAGCTGCAGAAGCTGCCGACGGAACGCCAGGCACTGGCACGTGCGGCCCGTGACGCTCCGAAAGACAAACGTACGGAAGAGCAGCAGCAATTGATTCGCGAGTTTCCATTTTTGAATGTCGACCGTGGCTCGGTGTACCTGTACCTGCCCGATCGACTGACAGGGTTCAATAAGAAGTGGGATGATCTGACAGCGGAAGTCAGGAAGAAGCGACCGGCAGATGACTACGTGATGTGTCTGACGGAACTGCCTGGCAGGATTCCGGCGACGCACCTGTATTCGCGAGGCGATCATCAGCAGCCTCGGCAGCAGGTTGTACCCGGTGGTTTGTCGGTGCTTGAGCAGGCCGAAGCGGTGATCCCTGAGGATGACCCGGCGTTGCCCACGTCCGGTCGACGCCTCGCATGGGCTCGATCCCTGACCAGTGGCCGACATCCGCTGGTGGCTCGAGTGCTGATGAATCGCTTCTGGATGCTGCATTTCGGTCAGGGGCTGGTGGCGACAGCGGGAGAGTTTGGGGTGAAGGGGGAACTTCCGTCGCACCCTGAGCTGCTGGACTGGCTGGCCATTGAATTCATGGAAAGTGGCTGGTCGCTGAAGCACATGCACCGCCTGATTCTTTCGTCACGGGCGTGGCGTCAGTCCTCGGTGCGACGTCCTGAGCACGACGCGGTCGACCCGGACAATCGACTGCTGGGGAGAATGAATCTGCGCAGGCTGGAAGCCGAGACGATTCGCGACTGCATCCTGGCGGTCAGCGGACAGCTGAACGGGAAAATGGGGGGGCCACCGGCTCCTGTCAGCCCGGATGATGTTGGGCAGTATGTGATTGCGATCGACACGCGAGATTCTGCCGGTCGTCCGACGGGCAAGGTGGAGGCTTTGAATGGGGAGGATCTGCGGCGCAGCATTTATGTGCAGGTGCGGCGGAGTATGCCTCTGGGAGTCCTGGAGCCGTTTGATCTGCCTCGGATGACTCCCAACTGTGAGCGTCGAACTGTCTCAACCACCAGTTCACAGGCTCTGCTGATGCTGAACAATCCGTTTGTGCTGCAGCAGGCGGGCAAGCTGGCCGAACGACTGAGGTCCGGGTCTCAGGAACAGGGCGAGCAGATCGAGACAGCGTGGCGACTGGTGTTTGGTCGTCGGCCGACGCCTGAAGACGTGGCTGGTGCGGTGGAGTTTTTGTCTGCGGGTGTGACGGCAGCCGGTGGCACTGCTGATGTTGCGGGGGACGGAAAGCCTGCAGCGAATGCCGGGGCTGCGGTGGATCCGCTGCAGTTGTGGTGTCACGCGCTGCTGTGTTCCAGTGGTTTTTTGTACGCAGAATGAAGCTTGTTGGATGGGCGGAAGCAGGAGCGAGCGGGATGTCTCATTACACACGTCGTCATTTGCTGGCACAGCAGGCGTTTGGTCTGGGGGGACTGGCGGCTGCCTGGGTGCGTGGTCAGTCGGCTGCAGCAGAGCCGCCGAAGCCGGCCCTGGAGCCTGTCGTTTTTGATCTGCAGCCAAAGGCTCCGGCTGCCCCTCCGCGAGCCACCGCAATGATCTCCATGTTCATGCAGGGAGGTCCCAGTCACATCGATCTGTTCGATCCCAAACCGGAACTGAACCGGCTGCATATGCAGACGTGGACGGGATCGATTAAGTATGACAATGCGGGTGAGGCCAGCAGTAAGCTGTTCGGATGTCCGTGGCGATTCCGCAAGTATGGGCAGTGCGGCATGGATCTCAGTGAGTTGGCAGCCCCGCTCGGTGAGGTGGCGGATGAGATTTGCCTGATCCGTTCCATGCATACTGGTGTGAACAATCATGGTGAATCGATCAACGCGCTGAATACGGGGCGGCAGTTGGGTGGTCGACCGGCTCTGGGAAGCTGGCTGACGTATGGTCTGGGCAGTCAGAATTCCCGATTGCCTGGATTTTTGGTGCTTACGGACCCAGGCGGGTTGCCGGTGCTGGGAGTGGAGAACTGGCAGAACGGGTGGCTGCCGTCTGTTTATCAGGGGACTGTCGTGCGGCCGCAGGAGCCGCGGATTCTGAATCTGGATCCGCCGGCAGTCCTGAAGGGAGCGGCACAGGAGCAGCTGCTGGGGTATGTGCGGCGGCTGAATTCGCGGCTGCTGGAGCAGCATCCGGGTGAACATGACCTGAGTGCTCGAATGCAAAGCTACGAACTGGCCGCTGGAATGCAAACCGCTGCCCGTGAAGCACTGGACATCACCCAGGAGACTCAGGCCACCCAGCAGCGGTATGGGCTGGATCGCGATGAAACTCGCGATTACGGAACTCGCTGCCTGATCGCTCGCCGGCTGATTGAACGGGGAGTGCGGTTTGTGCAGCTGCATACGGGCAACCAGACATGGGATCATCATGGGGGGATTGTCAAGGGGCTGCCGGCCGTGTGTCGCCGCACGATTCCGCCCGCGGCTGCCCTCGTCCGTGACCTGCAGGAGCGAGGCCTGCTGGCGACCACTGTGGTGCACTGGGGGGGCGAGATGGGGCGTTTGCCCGTGATTCAGAATGAAAAGAATATCGGACGTGATCACAACACGTACGGGTTCACCCAGTGGATGGCGGGCGGAGGATTTCGGGGTGGCTGCATCTACGGAGCGACGGATGAGATTGGCCACAAAGCGGTGGAAAACACAGTGAACCATTACGATTACCACGCGACACTGCTGCATCTGTTTGGATTGAGTCCGGAGCAGCAGACATTCCGGCGGGCGAATGGCACCGGCAGTCTGCTGGATGGGCAGCCGGGGACCGTGGTGCAGGGAATCATCTGACACCCGGGCAGTGAAATGTTGACGACGGATGTTGCAGTCTGTGGCTTTGGTGTGGACATGTATATCCTTCTGGGGCTGTATATGCAGGCGGAGTGACGAGCTGTGTTTGCCGTGAGCACTCACAAAAACCGCACGACTGCTCCGGTTGCGGGGGGCCGGAAAAAAATCCGGTTCGGATTTCGGCCAAACATCTTCCCCCGTTTGCCTGGGCTGGTTAGTATTCTGCTGCCTCAATGACCAGCAGAAACTTCGGAGTCCCGCGCCGTGCGTCAGCCTCTTTCCTGTGGATTTTTGATCTTGCGAGGCCAGCCGGTAGATTCATTCCTGCTGATGAAGCATCCGCGACGCTGGGACCTGCCGAAGGGGCATCTGGACGAGGGCGAAACCGAACTGCAGTGCGCCTTGCGTGAACTTCACGAAGAGACCGGAATTCCATCGGACGCTGTCCGGATTGACCCGGGTTTTCAGTTTGAAAACCGCTACATGGTCAACCAGAAACGGTATGGCGGCAAGGGCCTGATTGAAAAGCGGCTGCTGGTTTTTCTGGGATTTCTGCTTAAGCCGGTACCGATTGTGGTGACCGAGCACGACGATTATCGCTGGTTCGACTGGAGTCCGCCGCATCGCATCCAGGAATGGACCATCGATCCTCTGCTGTCTGCAGTGCAGCGACACCTGCAGGCCCATGGCGGACTGCGATAGTCCGCCAGTTTTTCCTGCAGGGCAGGACAGGGGGAAGGCCGTGCCGGGATGACAAAACGATGGTTGGTCAGCCCACGGTGCTGAGAAACTGCAGGTCACCGGAAGCCAGATCATATACCAGCCCAATGACTCGTACTTCACCGGCTTCCACCAGCATCCGTACAGACTCGCTGCGTTCCAGCAGCATGTCGACCGTATGGCAGACATTTCGCCGGATGGCATTGTTCAGCAGATCACCGTCCTGCGTCTGAGCCTGCTCGACAGCAGGACGGATTTCTTCAATCAGCCGACCAATGGAGCCGGGAAGAGGTTTACCGCTGAGGGCTGCTTTGACTGCCCCACACTGCTCATGCCCCATCACCAGCACCAGCCTCACACCAAGATTCTGCACCGCATATTCCAGGCTGGCCTGTTCAAAGTCACCAAGGACATTTCCGGCGACGCGGATGACAAACAGATCACCCTGGCCCTGATCGAAAATCACTTCCGGCGAGACTCGGGAATCAGCACAGCCAAGAATCGCAGCAAACGGATACTGGCCTTCCGAGTGCCTCTGACGATCCTCGTGAGTCACCACGATCTGCTGACGTTCGTTCTGCAGATAACGCCAATGACCGTCCAGGATGCGGCGAAATGCCTGCTCGCGATTCAGCCCCTGACCAGGCTGATCAGGTCGTTCTGTGGGCTGTTCCCACGGGGACGGATGATGCATTGCAGCAGTCTTTCGCTGAGGCGGGAACTATTCGACTGAAACGCCTTCTTCCGGATCTTTCTGCGGCGGTTCACTTTTATCCCATTTGACAGTTTTTTCTTCGTCAGAGGGCTCTGTCAGTGGCCGCACCACTCGAAAACCGACCCCCAGCGCGTCGGTGAAATACCAGATGCTTTGAGGAATCTGGGGATCCTGCTGTTTCCAGTCCAGATTGGAGCCTTCTCGCACGGCACTGCGCAGCATATTGGGGGCATCATCCCAGCCGCCACCTCGCACGGCACGCGGGTATTCAGTCAACGGCACCACCAGCGGATCAGCCACAAGCTCCTTGCGCTGGCCGTAGGTATCTGCTGCATACTGATCCAGCACCCATTCGGCCACATTTCCATGTATGTCGTGAAGCCCCCACGGATTGGGCTTCTTCTTTCCGACCGGCTGATACTTGCCGTCACTGTTCGCTTCGTACCAGGCATAGTCGCCCAGTGCTGCAGGGTCGTCACCGAACGAGTATGCTGTGGTGGTGCCGGCACGGCAGGCGTATTCCCACTCGGCCTCTGTCGGCAGTCGATAGTAGCGACCGGTTTTGGCCGACAGCCAGGTGCAGTACATCCGCGCGGAATGCTGTGTCATACAGATGGCGGGATTGTTCTCGCGCCCCATTCCGAAACTCATGTCGGTGTACGGAGGTGTTGGTCGCGTGACAGAGTCGGCCACTTTGTCTCGAGGCGTGGCGGGCTTGTTGTAAGCTGCACGACGCAGCGAATCCACACGGTCGCCCCAGACTTCGTACTGGTTCCAGGTGATTTCGTATTTGCTCATCCAGAATGGCGAGATCTGTACTTCGTGCTGAGGTCCCTCATCCTCGGCCCGCTCGGCTTCTTCCGCGGCACTGCCCATAACAAATTTGCCGCCCCGGATCGGCACCATTTCAAGCTTGAAGGTGGTGTGTTCCAGTGGCTCCGTATACGGTTTCATTTCAGCTTCCGACGCAGCCACGGCGTCGGGAACCTTGAGTGGTTCAGGTCGCGCAGTCTGAGCAAACAGCGGTGCAGCGAGGGTGGCTGAAAGGACAGTCGCAGTCACTGCCGCAGCAGACCGAACACACAGGAGACGAATCCGAAACATGAAATCAACCGGATCAGAGGCCAGAAAAATGGTTCAGGCGGCACCGCCTGAACCGAATCAATCGTCCAACAGCTTTAACCCCTTGACTGCTCCTTAGCCCACGTGTCCTTCAGTGTTACGGTTCGGTTAAACACCGGGTGGCCGGGCTTCGAATCCGCATCCACGCAGAAGTATCCCAGTCGTTCAAACTGAAATCGTGCATGCACCGGTGCAGTGCTCAGTGATGGTTCCAGCTGTGCATTTGGCACAAGCACCAGCGAAGCGGGATTGAGGTTGGACTTCCAGTCCAGTGCCGGGTCGGCCACTTCGTCCGGGTCCTCGCACCGAAACAGGTGATCGTACAGCCGCACCTCGGCCGTGACAGCGTGGGCGACCGAGACCCAGTGCAGAGTGGCTTTGACTTTGCGTCCGTCCGGAGCATCGCCGCCCTTTGTGGCCGGGTCATAAGTGCAGTGGATTTCGGTGACTTTCCCGTCCGCGTCCCTGACAATGCCCGTGCAGGTGATGAAGTAGGCCCAGCGGAGTCGCACTTCACGGCCCGGTGACAGGCGGAAGAACTTCTTCGGGGGATCTTCCATGAAGTCTTCCCGTTCAATCCACAGCTCGCGGCTGAACGGTACAACTCGGGATCCGGCCGCAGCGTCCTCGGGGTTATTCACCGCCGGCAGTTCTTCGCTTTGACCCTCAGGATAATTCGTGATCACGACCTTCACCGGATCCAGCACTGCCATGCGGCGTTCAGACCGGCGGTTGAGATCTTCGCGGATGTGATTTTCGAGGACTCCCATGTCCATCGTGGCATTGTGCTTGGTGACTCCGACGTAAGCACAGAACGCGCGGATGGCTTCCGGAGTATATCCGCGGCGGCGCAGGCCCCGCAGAGTGGGGATTCGCGGATCGTCCCAGCCGGTGACATAGCCACCCTTTACCAGTTCCAGCAGCCGCCGCTTGCTCATCATGGTGTAAGTGAGATTGAGCCGGTTGAATTCGATCTGCTGCGGGTGATGAATTCCAATCGCCTGACAGTACCAGTCGTACAGGGGACGGTGATTCTCGAATTCCAGGGTGCAGATGGAATGCGTGATACGTTCGATGGAGTCGGACTGACCGTGTGCGTAATCGTAGGTTGGGTAGATGCACCAGGTACTGCCGGTGCGATGGTGTTCCGCATGGCGAATGCGGTACATGATCGGATCCCGCAGCAGCAGGTGGGGATGGGCCATGTCGATTTTGGCTCGCAGCACATGGGCCCCGTCAGCGAATTCGCCGGCACGCATGCGGCGAAACAGATCAAGATTTTCTGCAACGCTGCGATCACGGTACGGACTGGCAATTCCGGGGATGACCGGAGTCCCGCGACCGGCACGAATCTCTTCCAGCGGCAGGCTGCAGACGTAGGCCTGACCGTTTCGAATGAGCTGCTCGGCCCACTGGTACAGCTGTTCAAAATAGTCCGACGCGTAATACAGCCGATCGTCCCAGTCAAACCCCAGCCAGCGTACGTCTTCCATGATCGATTCGACGTACTCCGTGTCCTCCTTCTCGGGATTCGTGTCGTCAAATCGAAGATTGCACTGTCCGCCGTATTGAGCTGCGATACCGAAGTTGAGGCAGATGCTTTTGGCATGACCGATGTGGAGGTAGCCATTGGGTTCAGGGGGAAATCGGGTCTGCACGCGGCCGTCCCATTTGCCTGTGCGCAGATCTTCCTCCACGATCTGTCGTACAAAGTCCCGATGCGTATCCGCTGAATCGTTCATATCGCGTTACCTGACTGCCAATGTGAGATTTATAACCGGTTTGCGGCCGGTCGCGAGAGCCGCGAACCGGCCTGCAAAGTCCCGCCCGGATCAGGGCAGGTCGGTAGCACCCATGAGGAATCGGTCAACTTCGCGAGCTGCTCCGCGTCCTTCGTTGATGGCCCAGACAACCAGGCTTTGCCCCCGCCGGCAGTCGCCGGCGACAAACACCTTCTCATTGCTGGTGCGATATTTCTCATGCTCGCCTTCGTACCAGCTCATACCACCGCGTGCTTCGCGGATTTTCACACCCAGCTGATCAGCCACCGGGTGTTCAGGTCCGAGGAATCCGAGTGCGAGAAACACGAGGTCGGCAGGGTATTCTCGCTCTGTACCCGGAATCGGAACAAACGGAGGACCGCCTTCAGTCATCGTCTGCCAGTCCACATCGATGGTTTTCACCGCCTTGACATGGCCGTGCCCGTCATCGACGAACTCGACAGTCTGCACGCAGAATTCGCGAGGATCCTCGCCGAATTTTGCAGCCGCCTCTTCGTGCCCGTAATCCACCCGGAAGACCCGCGGCCACTGCGGCCAGGGATTGTTCGACGATCGCTGCGCCGGGGGCTGTTCCACGATTTCAAAATTGACCAGCGAACGGCAGCCATGACGCATGGACGTACCCAGGCAGTCGTTGCCCGTGTCCCCACCGCCAATGACCACGACATGCTTGTCTTTGGCGCTGATGTGACGGCCGTCACGGAGGCTGCTGTCAAGCAGGCTGCGAGTATTCGGGCGGAGGAAGTCCATCGCGAAATGCACACCCTGCAACTGCCGACCCGGAACCGGCAGATCACGCGGACGGGTCGAACCGGTCGCCAGCACGACCGCATCAAAGTCCTCCAGCAACTGACTGCCGGGTACATCAGTACCGACAGACATGCCGGTGAAAAAGGTAATGCCTTCCTGCTCCATAATTCGCACGCGGCGGTCCACCACCTGCTTCTTGTCGAGCTTCATATTTGGAATGCCGTACATCAGCAGTCCGCCCACGCGATCATCACGCTCGTAAACCGTGACGAAGTGGCCGGCTTTGTTGAGCTGAGCCGCTGCGGCGAGACCAGCCGGGCCGGATCCGACAACCGCGACCTTCTTACCGGTTCGCTGCTGCGGAGGCTCGGGGACCACCCAGCCCATCTCAAAGCCATGATCGATGATTGCACATTCGATTGTTTTAATGGCTACCGGAGGATCTGTGACGCCAAGGCAGCACGAGCCTTCGCAGGGCGCCGGGCAGACCCGCCCGGTGAATTCCGGAAAATTGTTGGTGCGGTGCAGTCGATCCAGAGCATCGCGCCAGCGACCCTGATAGACCAGATCGTTCCATTCCGGAATCAGGTTGTTGATCGGGCAGCCCGAGGCCATGTTGGCCATCATGTCACCGGTGTGGCAGAACGGTACGCCACAGTCCATGCACCGGGCGCCCTGAATCTTCAGGTCCACCTCCGGAAGATGCTCGTGAAACTCCTTCCAGTCCAGAATCCGCAGCATTGGCTCACGGTCCGCCGGCACCTTGCGTGAAAACTCTTTGAAGCCCGTTGGCTTGCCCATCTCTCAACCGTCTCCGCTCGGAGCTGTGCTCCGAAAATGTCCTGTCTGCAAAACTGATACGTTCAGAGGCCGCACCGAGCAGTGTGGACGGAGCGACCGTGACGAATCATAAATGCAAACGGCGGTCACAATGAAGCATTCCCGGCAACTGGGAATGAAATCGGGGGATTTTCATGAATCAGAAAGCTGGCTGTTCCCGTAAACCGCCTGTTTTCCAGTCGCGTTTGCCGGAAAATTCGACACGCCTTGAATTCCAGGCACCGGCTGGCGGATAATTCGTGTTCGTCCGTCCGTTTCCCAGTCGCTTCCCCCCACATTTCACAGCAACGAACCGCGCATGTCACTGCCACCCGGAAAGTCGCTGCAGCCCTGGTTCCAGACTGTCGGTGATGTCGGTCCCGTCATCAACTGGTCCACACTGTTTGAAAAGGACCAGCCAGTGGAAATTGATATCGGCTCGGGGCGCGGCTTGTTTCTGCTGACAGCCGCCCAGCAGCACCCCGACCGCAATTTTGCCGGTCTGGAGATTGATTTTACCGAGGGACGACGGGCCGCCGAACGACTGGTGAAACGCAGTCTGCCGAATGCCCGTGTGATCGGTGGCGATGCCAACCGCATGCTGGCGGAAATGATCCCTCCGGCCAGCATTGATTCAGCCCATGTCTACTTCCCCGACCCGTGGTGGAAGACGCGACATCATAAACGCCGCATCTTTAACCCGGCGTTCACGCAGTTGCTGGCTCGAGTCGTGAAGCCCGGCGGCTTTGTGCACCACTGGACCGACGTCGCCGATTACTTCCAGATGGTCCGCGGTCTCATGGACTCGCATCCGGAATTCGTGACCTGCACTCCGCCTGAAGAACGGGATGCCAGCAACGACATGGACTACCAGACCAGTTTCGAACGGAAAAAGCGGAAGCTGGGATTTCCTATTTACCGAGCCCTCTGGCAGCGACGCTGACAGTTGCCGGTTGTGGCAGACACAGCAGGGCCTCCGCCATCAGTGCCGCAATCATCAGCAGCAGAAACGCACGCCAGACTTCTGCCGCCAGGGAATCGGCACTGCCGGCTGAATCACGAATGACTGTGAAATTCAGTCCGCTCAGAGTCTGCTGCAGTTCTTCCTCACGCAGTCGCTCCACAGCATCTTCCTGCAGCGGCCGATTCAGTGCCAGCAGGCGGTCCTGCAATTGCCAGACACCGGGCACTAATGGACGATTGACCGACAGCACCGGCGCAGCATCCGGATCCAATGCGACCCAGTCGGCGGCTGCCGCCGGCTCGGAGTTCCCACAATTGTACTGGCGAGCATTTCCCTGGCCCTGCAGTCCTGCAGCCAGAGCCCGCTGCACCAGCACATAAAACACGATTCCGTTGCTGGCAAACCCCGAATGCTGAGGCCCCGGCAGCGTGGCACAGAACCAGACGCTGCCGGAATCCACCTGCGCCCGGACCAGCAGCGGCATTCCGTTTCCCAAACCCGCCAGCTCTGCGGCAGGCTCACCCGCGATCCCGCAGGCCTGAAACACCGGGATCTGACCCACTGGCAGGGGAGCACCGCTGCGAGTATTTGCGAGCAGGCCGGAGTCCGTTCGCCAGCCACTGATCGCAAATCGCTCACCCTGCTCAGGGGCTGTCCAGCCGGACCAGCTGAGACCAAACGCGGCGGCTGTTGAAGGCGTTGGCGGCGGAAAGCAGATCAGCGCCCCGCCCCGTTTCACCCAGGCCTGCAGTTGCTGCAGGATTTCGCCTGCCGGCAACTCAGCCTGCCACAGAATGAGCGCCGTGGTCTGCAGGTCAATCGTTTCCGCAGCCGAGACCGGTACAACCGCAGCCTCAGCCGCAACACCCCGCTCTGATGGAACGGCAGCGGCCAGCCGCAACAGCCGAGCTGAAGATTCATCATCCGACACGATCACTGTTTTCTGAACCGGCGGTTCCGCGTAGACGAAATTCCACACATTGTCCTGAGGATTGCCGTCCCGCGGCAGCTCCAGCCGACCCCAGCCGCGAATCGCCTCGCGATCCACGGGAATGGCATGGCCGCTTAGTGCTGCTGAACCTGCTGTCACCTCCACTTCAAACGTGGAACGGGCTCCGTTGATCACCAGTGACAGCGGAATTCTGCGAGCCTGCTGCGAGATCACTCCGGATGTCTGCTGCACATCAATGTCCATCAGCAATTCGGCTCCGGCTTCCGTTTCACGACGCTGCACCTGACTGACCTGCACCGCGAAGTTCTCTGGGCCGTCGTCTCCATACAGCAGCAGATACATTCGCAGACCCTGCCGCCGGGACAATTGCTGACGCACATCATTCCAGCGACCACTGGTGGGCTGCCAGCCACTGCGCTGCAGATCCGAGCAGATCCAGACATCCGTACGACCGGCTTCACTGGTGGCGATGAATTCGGCCGCTGCCTGCACGATCGACGACAGATCCGCAGCCGTTGCTGTCGGTGAAGTTTCTGCCAGTTCCGCCAGCGAAGTTGCATCCGTGAGATCCACACGACGACCAGTCGCTGTGTCAAACAGCACTGTGCGTGATTTGCTGCCGAGATCACGGAACAGACCTGACACCTTCTGCAGCGCTGTCTCACGGCGGGACAGGCCGCTTTGAGGATCCTGCAGCTCCATGCTGGCAGACCTGTCCAGGATGATGACGGTCAGTTCCGGCGGTCCACCGCCGGCCAAGCCCAGCCAGCCACCGGACATCGGTCGGCTGAGCGCCAGCAGCAGCCCCGCGATGGCCAGCATGCGAGCGATCAGGATCAGGACATAGCGGAGCCGTGCCATGCCACGAACCATCCGCTTCGCCTGCAGCAGAAACATCGTCGCCGCCCACTGCACCGTTTTGTGTCGATTCTGATTGATCAGATGGATCACAATCGGCAGCAGAGTTAATGGGATCGCATAAAGAATCCAGGACTGCAGAAACGTCATGAATCAGACACCCATGGCAAGTGCTGGCAAATGGCCTGACACAGGTTGATCAGAATATCGGGGTGTGCCGGAGAAGTACAGCGTTTTGCGGCTGGAAGGTGATCGGGCGGCCGATTGAAACTGCAACCGATCGCCCCAGTCAGGCCTGCACCGAAACTTCTTCAAGGAGTGGCTCAACCGACCGCCGATTGCTGTCCCGAACCACGCTGCCCTCAACGCTCGGAAGTCGCACCGACACCACAGTCCCCTGTCCGGGCTCACTGGCGATGGTGATTTGGCCATGGTGAGCCCTGATGATGCTTTGCGCGATCGACAGACCCAGTCCGGCACCGGCACTGCTGCGAGACCCGTCGGCGCGGTAGAACCGATCAAAGACGCGAGGCAGGTGCTCTGCTGTAATTCCAATCCCGTCGTCCGACACTTCCAGCACGGTCTGTTGACCTTCAGGGCGACACGAAACCCGGATTTTTCCGCCCGGTCTGGAGTACTTGATTGCATTCTCAATCAGATTGGAACACACCATCCCCAGACGGAACTCGTCCCCCGGCACGTCACCGCATGGGCCTGATGAGAGTTTCAGCTGGAGCCCCCGCTGTTCAGCCAGCACCTGCAGGTGTTCAACGGTGTCCTGCAGAATCGCGGTCAGCGAGACAGGTCGCAGTGCCCGGTTGACCGCCCCGGCATCCGAACGAGACAAATCCAGCAGCTGGTCAGCCAGACGTCCCAGTCGCGTTGCTTCGTCCACGATGATCTGCAGCGCCTGCTGGTATTCCTGAGGCGTCCTGACGCGCAGCAGAGCCAGGTCCGCTTCCGCGCGCAGTGCGGCGAGCGGCGTTCTGATTTCATGCGAGGCATCGGCGGTGAACCGACGGATTTCGTGGACGGCGGTTTCCAGTCGAGCCAGCAGCAGATTCAGCGTTTCTGCCAGTCTTCCAATTTCATCGTGCGGATTTTCAACGTGGATTCGCTGGTCAAGGCTGTCGATGGAAAGTGCGCGGGCCGCCTGGACAAGTTCGCGGACCGGGCGCAGGACGCGACCGGCCAGCCAGTAGCCACAGATCAGCGAGCAGGCCAGTGAGACGGGCAGGATCATGGCGACCGTGGATTCCAGCGTCACCAGTTCACGGTTGAATGGTTCAGTGGAAGTTGCAGCTGTCACCAGCAGCGGGCCAAACGAGGATGACCGGACCCAGCCGGAAACCAGCATTTCGCGGCCATCGCCGAGCACACATTTGCGCAGTCGAATCTGCTGGTCAAATGCCTGGGCCTGCAGTTCCTCCGGACGCACGCTCTGCAGCCCGGCACTGCGAAAAACCGGTCTGCCGTCAGTGGAAAAAATGGCGAATTCGTAGATGTTGTGGTAGAAAAACCGCGCCTCAGCGGCCCGGCGAAATGCGGCTTCATCACCATCAATTTCAAGCTCTACGGAAATCTCTCTGAGTTCTTCCGAAAGTGCGTTGTGGGCGCGAGTCAGCAGCAGGTGACGGGCTGACAGCACCATCGCGGCGCCGGTCAGCAGCAAAACTGCTGAAACGGTCATGCCGATCCAGACGGTCAGTCGCCAGCGAATCGACAGTCGCTTCACGCCTCGCTCCCAATCCGGTAACCCCGGCCTCGCACCGTGTGCAGTACCGGCGGCAGGCCCTCAAGATGCAGTTTCTTTCTCAGCTGATTCACCTGCACCTCGATCACGTTGGTCCACGTGGCCGAACTTTCCTTCCAGACATGTTCGGCAATCATCTGACGCGACACCGTTTCACCCGGATGCTTCATCAGGTAGGCCAGCAGTTCAAACTGCCGCTGCGGCAGATCGAGCTGCACCGTACCGCGCCTGACGGTCCTTGCCAGCAGGTCCAGCGTCATGTCTTCCACAGTCAGGTTTGTCGCCAGTTGTCGCATATCGCGACGCAGCAGCGCCCGCACGCGAGCCAGCAATTCGTTCAGAGCAAACGGCTTGACCATGTAGTCGTCGGCACCGGTCTCGAGTCCGACGATTCGATCGTCGACGGAATCCCGCGCGGTCAACATCAGCACAAGTGTGCCGTTGCCCTCGGCACGCAGACTGCGGAGCCATTCAAGGCCACTGCCGTCCGGAAGCATCACATCGAGAATCATCAGGTCGACGCCGGAACGCAGGGCCACAGTTGCTTCAGCCAGAGTGCCAGCCGTGAGAGACTGGAAACCAGCTTCAGACAACGCCTGAGCGACACTGCGGAGCAGGTTCGGTTGATCCTCAACAACCAGGACTTTTAACATCTTTCAGGGGCCTTCTCCGTGGAACCAGCGGAGAACTCGGACAATGCAGGGAATTCCGCAGTGTAAGTGGTCACCTCGGGGGCCGGAGATGGAACCCGGCCAGATAAGGCGGAATTCATCCGTCAGGAGGCCGGAAATGTGTCAAAATCGGGCAGATCCGCAGCAAAACCGTTCAATTCGCTGCAGTCTTCCCGATCAGTCGGCGGACAGCCCAGGAGGCTGCAGCCATGGCAAAGGACGCCGTAATAAATGATGCTGTCCCGTAGATCCGCCGCCGCTTCTCACAGGCATGCGGTGAATCCTCGCGGTGTGGACAGATACACTGAAAGCCACTCTCCCGGTCCCAGTCCGGAACCTCCGGTTCCCGCACCTCCTCCTCAGAATACACCACCGGAATACCGGCCGGTCCGGAACTGCCGATTCCGCGTCGAGACAACTCCTTCCGCAGCACTCGTGCCAGCGGATCCACCTTCGTTTCCGTCAGGTCGGCAATCCGCACCTGAGTCGGGTCCAGTCGCGCCCCGGCGCCAGTGACACTGATCACCGGAATCCCCCGCCTCAGGCATGTTTCCAGCAGCAGGACCTTGGAAGTCACATTGTCAATCGCATCAATAACCAGATCGGGCTGCGGAGTGAGCAGCAGGTCTGAGGTTGTCAGGTCATAAAATGCCTGCACCGGGTCCACCCACGCCTCCGGATGAATCGCTCGCACACGCTCGGCCAGCAGGGCCGCCTTCGACTGCCCGACAGTACCCGGCAGTGCCTGCAGCTGTCGATTGATATTCGTCAAACAAACGTCATCGAAATCCACCAGAGTCAGACGGCCAACAGCGGAACGCGCCAGTGATTCGACCGCGTAACTGCCCACTCCACCCAGCCCGAATACCGCCACGTGCGAACCGAGCAGTCGACGCACTCCGCCGTCCCCCACCAGTCGCACCAAACGATCCCAGCGACGATGAATCCTCTCGGGAGGCGGAGGCAATTCGTGAGCCTGCGGGCGCACCAGTTGCGTGACGTGCTCCCACGCCCGCACTCGGGTCTGACGAGGCAGACCTGCAGCCAGTTCCGGCGATGCCGTACTGTAGTTGCTCGCTGCAGGCGGATCTCCGCTTTGACACGACCCGGGCACATGGACCCCTTCGGGATGCTCGCACCCCAGCGCATGCTGACATTCGTCGGCGTTCGCAGCGTTCGTCCCGTGACAGCAGTCCGAGTCCGTCATGACAGCCCCAGCACATCCGCCATCGAGTACAGACCGGCCGGGCGTGAGACGACATATTTGGCGGCGGCCAGCGCCCCATACGCGTAACTGTCACGGGTATGGCCGCGAACCGTCAGGTCGATCGTCTCTCCCAGCATCCCAAACACAATCGTGTGCTCACCGACGTTGTCGCCGGTTCGAACTGCGTGATACCCGATTTCTCCCAGCGGACGTTTTCCCGTCCGACCCTCCCGACCGTGGACATGCCGCTCCTGCCCCATCTGCTCAGCCACAATGCGACCGAACTGCAGAGCAGTGCCACTGGGAGCGTCCTCCTTGTAGCGATGATGCCGCTCAATAATCTCCACATCCACACCGTCCGCATTGTTCCGCAGCACCTTTGCGGCTTCAGCGACAAGTTTCATGACGAGATTCACCGCCATGCTCATGCTGGGAGCCATCACGATGGGCGTTGTCTGAGCAGCCTCGAGCACCGCCTGACGCTGCTCACCTGTCAGCCCTGTCGTTGCCACCACCAGCGGAATCCGCCGCGATTCACACAACTGCAGGACAGAGTGCAGGCCCTCAGGAGTCGAAAAGTCGATGATCGCATCCACCGCATGTTCCAGGGAACTGCAGAGCGGAACATTGGCTCGGCCGGCCCCCGCCAGTTCCCCCGCATCCTGACCCAGAAATGGGCACGCAGAATGCTCCAGTGCTGCAGTCAGGCTGAGTTCCTGATCCTGCATCGTCAACGCGACAACCCGACGACCCATCCGGCCACCAGCACCATTTACACCAATCTTCAGGGACATCAGGGGCTCCGGGAGGACGTCAGAATTCGGGTGTCGGGTGTCGGGTGCGGCTTCGACCGGTCGCCGATAACTGCTGTTCAGCGGTTTTCAATGGCTGTGTAGTCACGGATCGTGGCGCCCGTGTAGACCTGGCGAGGCCGGTAGATGCGGGCCGAGTCGTCGTCACGCTGCTCACGCCAGTGCGACAACCAGCCAGGCAGGCGCCCCAGTGCAAACATCACAGTGAACATGTTCGTCGGGATACCCATCGCGCGATACAGAATGCCGCTGTAGAAGTCCACGTTGGGATACAGTTTGCGACTGACAAAGTAGTCGTCTTCCAGGGCCACCTTCTCGAGATTGCGAGCAATTTCGAGGAGCGGATCGTTGATGCCCAGTTCGTTCAGCACCTGTTCCGCCATCTTCCGCAGAATCGTTGCCCGCGGGTCGAAGTTTTTGTACACGCGATGGCCAAAGCCCATCAGCCGAAAGTCGCTGGTTTTATCCTTTGCCAGCATCACATACTTCTGGTAGTCACCACCGTCCCGGTGAATCATTTCCAGCATTTCCAGCACCGCCTGGTTCGCACCGCCATGCAGCGGGCCCCACAGTGCACAGATTCCGGCTGAAATTGAAGCAAAGATGTTTGCTTTGCTGCTGGCCACAATCCGCACCGTAGATGTGCTGCAGTTCTGCTCGTGATCCGCATGCAGAATCAACAGCATGTTGAGCGCTTTGACAAGCACCGGGTTCACGTGATAATCCTCGGCCGGCACCGCGAACATCATGTGCAGGAAGTTGGCACAGTAGGACAGATCGTTCTTGGGGTAAATCGTCGGCTGCCCGATCGACTTCTTGTACGCATAGGCGGCAATTGTGCGAACCTTGGCCAGCAGGCGCACAATGTTCACATCGGAGTGGTCGTCTTCCGTGCCGGGATAGTACGTCGACAGCGACGCCACCATCGCCGAAAGAATGGCCATCGGATGAGCACCCGGGGGAAATCCTTCGAAGAACTTCTTCATGTCTTCATGGATCATGCTGTGATACGTCAGCTGAGCGCGGAACCCTTTCAGCTGTTCCACCGTCGGCAACTCGCCATACAGCAGCAACCATGCCGTTTCGACAAAATCTGATCGCTCCGCCAGTTGCTCAATCGGGTACCCGCGATATCGCAGAATCCCCTTGTCACCATCAATAAAAGTGATGCCACTGCGACAGGCACCCGTGCTGTTGAAGCCCGGATCCATCGTGATCGCGCCCGATTGCCCCAACAGCTTCGTAATGTCAATCGCCGTTTCATCTTCCGTCCCGCGGATCACCGGCAAGTCGTACGATTTTCCGTCCAGTGTTAAGCTGGCAGTGGTCATGTGTTCAGTGTTCCTGGCAGGGAGTGATCATAGGGGCGAGCGAGCTGCAGCAGGAGTATAGTCGCAGGGCCTGCGTCGTCGAGAACGCCGCAAACCGAACCGTGGGAACCTGCCGGACAGCTTTATCTTTTTCGAGCTTCCTACGGTATCACCGGCGCAGGTAAAAACAACCGAACCGCGGCAGATGCTCAATTCCGAAACTGAGAAGCACTGAGCTGAAGCGTCCTTTTCGGGGGATTTTGCGCAGTTGTTCAGGTCGTACTACCGACCGACTGCCCGCAGGGCTCTGACTGCTTCAACCGACAGTGCCACTCGGAAGCCGGTATCCCACCAGGTTGAGTCGGCCGCGTAACCATCGCGAGATCCTGAGCGGGCCTCGGCCCACGAGAAGGATTTTTCGCCGCCTCGCACAATTCGGCGTCCTTCGATCCCGACGTCGCAGCGCGGATCGATTGCTGCTGCGCCTGTCGTATTGCTGTACCAGTCCTGTCGCCAGGCGTCATGGACCCACTCAAAGACATTTCCGTGCATGTCAAACAGGCCGAAGGCGTTCGGCTGTTTTTGAGCCACAGGTTTGGTCTGATGGCCGTTCTCGGCCTCAATCCATGCGGCCGCGGCCAGTCCCGCGGGATCATCACCGGTATGGAATTGCGAGGTTGTCCCGGCTCGGCAGGCAAATTCCCACTCCGCTTCAGTCGGCAGGCGATATCCTCCGACGCCGGTTTGAGTCACGAGGTCCGGAGTGAATCTGTAGGCCCATTCCAGTCCTTCGCCCTGGCTGAGCTGATTGCAGAATTCCACGCAGTTGATCCAGGTGACGGTTTCGACGGGAGCCTGCAGACGATCCCCGGGGCCCTCAGTCAGACTCGCCGGATTCACACCGGTTACTCGGCGGAAGCTCTCCTGAGTGACTTCGGTGGTGCCGAGGTAAAACGGGCGTGTGAGCGTTACCTGATGCTGCGGCATTTCGGAATCTGCGCGATCTTTGCGAGCCGGGTCAAGTTCCGTGTAGAGGAATGGTTTGGCAGCCGCCACCTGCTCGGCTGTGCTGCCCATCAGAAATCGGCCGGGTGGAATCAGCCGGAACTTCATCCCGATCGAATTCGTATACTCGGTGGGCACCTGCAGGTGTTCGGCCCACGCGTCCTGGTACTGCCTGGCGGCATCTGCGTCGAACGGGGCCACAGCTGGTACCGCTGCTCCCTCTGCCGTTTTGGCCTGATTGCGTGCGGGCAAACGGAAGACCGACACTGCGGTATCCGGCAGGGGGCCGGCCGGCCGCGCCTGCTCTTCAAGTTTTGTGATCAGCTCCTGCGCGATTCCCCACCACACCACTCGGTAAACTGTTCCCGCCGGCAGTACAGTGGAAGCGATGCATGCCGGTCGTCCTGCCTGACTGGAGACCAGCGGCAGCATTCGAGCGAACTGTGCCGCTGACAAGTGCAGTGAACTGGCCCACGTGCCGGTGCCGGAGTTCACCAGCACGGTAAACAGATCTGCTTCCCTGCCGGAATGCTGGTGATCCAGAATCAGCGGACGCAACTGATGCTCCTGAGCATGCTGCAACAGTGTCTGCAGACCCTGTGCTGTGAGGTCTGTGTGCGACTGCACCGCATTTCGATCCGAAGGAGTTCGCACCATCAGCCATTCACCGTTTTTATACCACCCGAGTGAACTCAGGAAACCAGGGATGTCGCGGTAGTCCTGCTGTATGCCCTCCTGCATTTTTTCGTTCATGAAGCCGGCCGAACCGAACCACCAGCTGAAAAACACGTTATGTTTGGTGCCGATGCACAGCCTTTTGACCGCGTTTCCGTCTCGGAACGGCAGCAGGACCAGCGGACGCTGCCCCTCGATCGCCCGGCCCCAGTCTGCGTCAGCATCGATAACCTCAATCTGCCATTCTGAGGGATGCTGAAGTCCGTCTGCATTCTTCGGCCACGGTTCTGCGAGGGCATCAAAGATGCGTTCTCCACTGCCGACCTGCAGCGTGACGCGATGCGGATAGATCTCCGGAGGCAGCGTTTTTGACCATGCCAGCAGGCCCTCCAGTGTGGCACCCTGCAGCACCGACCAGCCGGGTCCCTGAGTGACGAGGTTTTCCGGAACGGTTTCGACGGTTGCTGTGGTCGCGGAGGTGGCGACCGAGCCACCAGGTTTTTCCACGGCAGGCGGCGCACTGTCGACTGGTGCAGCTCCGGTCGGTGCGCCGCCTGCCTGTGGTTCTGCGGCGGCCTGGCCAGTCCGGGCCTGCTGCCACGGAATAAAGGGATCCGGCTGATTCAGCAGGCGGATGTCGGTCGGTGTGATCTGCAGGACTCGACGACCATCCCGGGAAATTTCAAATGTCTTCGGCTGATGCACCAGCACACCGTTGTGCCGCACGGAGAAGTCATGATCTCCGAATTTCACTGCGACCTGCAGGCCTCGGACTTCACCGTTGCCCACTTCAATCAAGTGTTCCTGACCGTCCACCTGCAGCGTCAGTCTGCCCCCAAGACTTTTCAGCCACTGATCATCGATCGCTACCTGCAGCACCTGTGAACCGCTTTTGAGGTAAACAATGACGTAGGAATACACGGCGAGGAAGGCCAGTGCAAAGGTCAGTCCGGCCAGCAATCCCCACTGTGCCAGCAGGCTGGGTTCCGGCAGCGGCTGCAGTCGTCCCTGTTCGTATTTGTAGTTGCGGCGATGCACTGGCACGCTGCTGTAGCTTTGCAGGGCTTTGTGCAGTCGTTTTGCAGCAGCATGGCCGGGTTTGAGCTTCAGCAGTCGTTTCACCAGCATTTCGAGGCCATCCGTTTTCCGCTTCTGCTCCATTTCGCGAATGTCGAGCCAGAGCTGATCGGCTTCCGCCTCACAGGCCCGTGCCCTGCGCAGCAGTTGCTCAAGTTCATCGGTTCGTCGGGCTGGTGGCACGTCATCCAGCAGCTGCTGGCAGCCGGCGTAATCGCATTTGCTGAACAGCTGCTGTGCTGTTTGCAGCATTGCAGCGATGCCGGCTGGGCTGAGTGCTTTGGCTTCGGCCCTGACGGCTGGAAGTTTTTTTCGAGCCCATTCGCCAGCCTCCCGGGCTGCCGGAGCTACCTCGTTCGCCAGCAGTTCAAGCTCATGAATGGCCGCTGCGTACTGACCGCGTTTCAGCAGATCCTCAGTCTGTCGCTGACGCAGTTGGAATGCGTCTTTGGAAACCTGGAGCTCACGCGATAATCCGGACTGCCCGGTGAGTGTTCTGTCGGCCCTCGCAGCCTGCAATTTTCGCAGCCACTGGACGACATCCGCCATGGATTTTGGTCTGCGATCCGGCTCTGTTTGCAGCAGCTTCTGCACAAGATCTTCAAGGTCTTCGGACAATTCCGGACGCAGACTGCGAATCAGTGGTGGTCGATCCCGCAGGACATTTGCCAGCAGTTCTGCTCCGCTGGTCATGAACGGTCGCCTGCCAGCCAGCATTTCAAACAGTATCACACCCAGCGAATACAGATCCGCCGCAGTGCCGACCAGCTGCTGATCGCCTCGCATCTGCTCCGGAGCCATCCAGGCCGGCGTTCCCAGCAGCAGCCCCTCCCCCGTGATCCGTTCCTCGCTGTGACCGTCCACGCGTCTTGCCAGCCCGAAGTCCGTCACCATGGGATGTCGTTCCGACGCCATCAGGATGTTGCCGGGCTTCAGGTCACGATGGATCACACCGGCTGCGTGAGCGTGCTGAACGGCCTCTGCCACATGCACCGCAATCTCAAGTGCCTGCTCCGGTGGCAGAGCTCCCCGCTGCTGCAGGACCTGCGACAGTGTCGGACCATCCACGAACTCCATGGTGATATACGGCAGGCCCTGTTCGCGTCCTGCATCAAACACACTGCAGATGTGCGGATGCTTCAGGGCCGCTGCGGCCCGGGCTTCCCGGGCAAACCGTTCCATAAATTCACCGACGTCGTTTTGCATCGGCTGTGGCAGCTTCAGGGCCACGCGACGGTCCAGCAACGTGTCCTGAGCCAGATACACCCGGCCCATACCACCAGCCCCCAGATGCTGCAGCAGCTGATAGCGTCCGAACCGGCGAGGCAGTTGCTCCGGAACCCTCCCGGAGAATTGCAGCGGTGTTTCGAGGGAGACGTCGGCAGGGGGGCCGGCCTGAGTCTCGGCCAGCGATGCTGAGATTCCCGAAGTGGTGGGCCGGTCCAGCCAGGCGCTGATCTCGGAGGCAAACCGCGGATACCGCTGCAACAATTCCGCACGCTCCGGCAACTTTCCCTGCTGCTGTAATCTGCGGCATTCATTCAGTACCTGCTGCAGTTCGCGCGGTTCCGGATTGCCCTGTTTCATCACCATGTCTGGATTCCTCCCAGAGGCCCCAGCCAATCTGACGAACAGCGTGAAAACATCGGCAATTCGTCAGTGCAGCAACCCCTCTGAGATGCTCTACGACGCCAGTGCACGCGGCATCACAGAATTCCTGGCGGTGGCAGTACTCACTGGGCCGCGCGAAATGCGGCGAGCCTGCTGAGGCGGTTGGCAACCTGGAAGCGGGCCCGCTGGGATCCCGGGCTGACCCGCAGGGCCTGCTCGGCTGCCCGCAGGGAATTCTCAAGTTCCCGGACGGCCACAAGCGGCTGATCGCGCCTCAGGCTGTTTTTCCATGCCTGCAGGTGAGCTTCACTGAGAGCCAGCAGGGCATCGGAATTCTCCGGAAACTGCCTGACTGCAGCCTCGCACAGCCCGACGTACTCCCGCTGGATGCTTTCGGCGGCCGCCAGCTCATTGCGGCTACGGTGATTCGTGGATTTTTCGGCGACTGCCCGGATCAGTTCACCATGCAGAATCTCAGCGACCAAATCCGAATTCTGGTCCAGTTTCGCCAGCCAGCTGCAGCAATTCTGCAGTATCGCAGTATGGTCCGGGATTTGTACCGCAGCCCCTGTTGCCCCAGCTGCCAGTGCCGGCAGTCCCCGCTGCTGCAAATGTGCTGCAATTGCTGATTTGATCACGGTCGTACGGCCGGCGGGAAAGACCCAGCCCGGGTCTGCCAGCAGAACAATGAACTCATCTGTGATTGACGTTGTGTCAGACAACAGCAGCAGCCTGGCACGAATGTCGGCTGCCTGCAGCAGGTCCGGGAGCGGGGCGGACAGGCTGTTTCGCAGTTCGCTGTATGCCGCTGCTTCCGAGATCAGGTTGCGCTGCGCCAGATTATCCAGGATCTCAGCAGCCCAGAATACCTGTTGCCGCAGCTCTGCAAGTCGCGAAACTGTTGGCAGAGCTCGCAGCAGCTGCTGTCGCCGCCAGGCTGCATGAGCCGTCCTGTTGGACGGGGCGATTCCTGGGGGATTCGCTTTGCTGCCGGCAAGTGCGACGCGAGTTGCGATCAGTTCTTCATGCCAGCCTGATTTCATCGGGTGGGATTGTGTCGCTGCCTCAAGCAGGCGTTCCGACTGCTGCAGCAACTGCAGGGCTGCCGGATAGGTTTCTGTCTGCAGACTGGCATCCAGTCGAGCTCCGGCCCGGCCCAGCATGATGCCAAGATCCGCGGCAGCAGCAGAGCTGCCAGGCAGCAGCAGCGTTTCGAGGCGTACCGCTGCCGCCTCAACCAGCTGTTTCGCACCGTGTGCGTCCAATGCTTCTGCCGGTCGGGCCAGCCATCGCTGAAAATCGGCCTCTGATCGAATTCTGGTATCTTCCGAACCGCCCGTGCCGGACCACAGCAGAGTGACCGGCAGCAGTACGACGAGTGCCGCAGTCGCGGTGAGCAGCCTGCTCCGCAGCCTCTGACGCTGCTGCCTTCGAAGTTTTGCCCGACGATCCAGCCAGTCTGCCAGCGCGATTCGCAGTTCACGAACGCTGCTCCAGCGGGATTCCGGCTGCCGCTGCAGACAGCGCCGACAGATGAGTCGCAGTTCTGGACAAAACTCCGACGGCAGCTCCGTCGGTTCCTGCCCCAGCATCTGCTCCAGCAGGGATTCCACTGTCTCGCCGGAATAGGGTGGTTGACCTGTCAGCAGAAAATACAGAATACCGCCCAGTCCGCAGATATCTGCTGCCGCTGTGAGCTCAGAAATCTGGCACAGCAACTGCTCGGGGGCCATCCATGGCGGAGTTCCGAGCCCGGCGACTCGAGTCGTATCATGCGAGGCATCTGCAGACTGTCGCAGCGAAATGCCGAAGTCGGAGATCTTCGGCAGGCAGTCCGAACAATCCGAGTGTTCGGCGTACTCCAGCAGCACATTTGCCGGCTTCAGGTCCAGATGCAGAATTCCCTGATCATGCATGTACTGGACGGCTGCGGTCAGAGCGAGTGTCAGCTTGACGGCCTGCTCGGGATCTCGACATAAGCCATGGTCCTTTAGTGTGCCCCCCGCCACATACTCAAAGATCAGCACGAACCAGCTGGCTGATTCCTCGGCCCTGTATAATCTGACAAGTCCGGGAT
>Ga0209972_10000192_pt1 | contig 61591 bp, 67 predicted proteins | sample NOAtaG_7_FD_187302 | JGI IMG/M metagenome (GOLD analysis project Ga0209972, IMG submission 187302) | Freshwater lake microbial communities from Lake Erie, under a cyanobacterial bloom - NOAA_Erie_Diel1S_2200h metaG (SPAdes) (version 2) | ecosystem: Environmental > Aquatic > Freshwater > Lake ... | reverse complement strand
GTCTGCGGCGAAGCCGAGACGCAAGCTCACGGGATTCCTGCGTCGGGCGCCCGGCGGGGGGCGTTCGCTGCGGGTTGGAGAAGCACTTGGGGACTCGGGCCCAGCCCAGAGCGTCGACTGCAATCCGCCCTCGCGCGCCAACGATGCAATCAAGCCCCCGTGGGCCACTTCGCTCAGCAGCCGCAACGCCCGGTACAGGCTTGATTTCCCGCTCCCGTTGTCGCCCGTTACAACGTTGAGAGGGCCCAGGGGAACGACGAGTTCACGCAACGAGCGATAGCCGGCGACGGCAAGCGTGCTGATCATGCGGAAGGCGCGCGGGAAAGCGACCATGCAATGATACTTGCGGGAGACGACCACTGGCGCAGGGCCGGACGCGGTGTCTGTTCTCAGCGCGGCGTCACCGACTCAGCGTCACGGGTCGTTTCCCCCGCGATGGCGCGTCCCCTGCCAGCCCCGAGCGTTGGGCGTGAATCCCGCACGGCTACCAGCCAAGATCCCCTCTCTTCTCTGTAAGTGCGCGCCACAGCATGGACCACGGGCGCTTGGCGCCTCGCTTTCGCCGCTTGGGGCAGACGCTGTTGAAAACGCCTGTTCAACTCTCATCCGCTGAGCGAATCGCCTTTTCCGCGCGCGCTACTCGATTGGTGCATTCACGTGCCTCGGAGGACACCCTCATTCTCATGGGGGCGAGGAAAAGGGCGGCCAGTAGGCCGATGACAAGCCCGAGAGGGGTATAGGCGAACGCGAAAATGACTGGAAGGAAAAGCAAACCCGCCCCTTCGCTCGAACCCTTCGTGAGGATTACCAGAACAAAGCAAAGGAACGCGCAGACGTTCACCCACACCACGCTCATCGCAACCATCGACAGCACGCCGCACCCCAGCCAATACTGCCGTAACACGGCGATTAGGGCACCTGACGAGCAGATCGTGGTGATGACTCGAATGTCGATGAGTGACCCTGCAACCTTGCCGCCGCCAAAGACGAAAGACTTCCACCAATCCAAGATATCCATGGGATGTTTGGCCCAAAATTGAGTGCAGGCGCCACACATTACCCGCCGTTGCTCTGGTACGGCAAACACTTGTACCAGCCACTTGAATCAGCACGCCGCGTGCATGCGCGTCTCGCTGAAGTCGATGAGTGCTGGCTATCCGGAATGCACCGCGCGGAAAGAGGCTGGTGCTGCGCACCAGCACGCCCGCCCCAGTCCGGCGTTTCTTGACCGCGCCTGGACTGCGTAGACACGCAATCACCCACAGCCTGACGCGAAAGAAACGCTGTTAGGGTACGAGCCAACGTTGCACTGGGCGCCGGGAGGGGAGTTACCCTGCCAGGTACCGCCCAGCGCGGCTGAGCTCCCAGGGCGGTGAGGTCGCGCATGTCTGCTTCATTCAACCGAAAGCCCATGCGCGCGCCCCACCTGCTGGAGCTGAAAACGACGATGCGGGGCTCGCCGCGGGCGGCGCTTACGCCACCAACACATCCTCCACCGGCCGCCGCGGGCTCGGCTGGGCCTCATTCAGCGGATAGCCCAGGCGGAAGGGCATGAGCGCCTGCCAGGCGTCGTTGCCCACCAGTTCGGCAAGCAAGCGGCCGAAGCGCGGATCGAGCCCGGTGGTGGCCTCGCGGTCGGCGCGCTCGGGCATCTGGTTGAGGGGCTGCATGGCGATGCCGCGCGCGGTGGCCCGCAGGTGCAGGCGTTGCCACAGGCGGCCCCCGGCCAGGCGCTGCGCCGGATCGCGCGGGTTGCGCGCCAGCACGATGCCGTAGGCGGCCGCAGTAGCCACGTGGACCTTGCGCGTGGCGTCCAGCCAGCCCGCGTCGCTTGCCTTCATGGACATGTCGGGCAGCATCTTCACCAGCGCCAGCAGCGCCGGCGGCAGGCCGGCGGCGTCGAGGGTGACGCCATCGCGGTGCCGCTGCAGGGCCTGCCATTCGGCGCGCACCCAGCGCCAGCTGTCGGCGGACTGTTCGCGGTCGGCGATGATGGCCTGGGTGCCTGCCACCATGCCCTCGGCTGCGCGGGCCCGCTCCGCGGGGGTGCGCAGCCAGCGCAGCGCCACATCGGGCAGGCCCTCGGCCAGCGCATCCATGCCGGCGAACAGCGAATCTTCGAGCACGCGCCCTGGATCGTAGGTACCCCGATGGGTGTGGCGGCGCGCGATGGCCTCCTACAGCGGGTGTGGCCTGGCGTCGGCACGGGACAGCGTGATGCGTGCGGCCAGTGCGGGGGCGGCGGCGTCGGGCACCAGGGCCACCGTGGCGTTCCAGCCGAGCGCGGGCGCGGCCACCAGCAGGTTCTCCAGCGCGCAGCCCACGCCCATCCACTGCTCGCGGCGCAGCGGGTCGATGGTGCCGATGTGGCGGCCCGCGTCCACGCCGAGCTCGATGCCCGTGTCGCCCACGCGAAACAGCCATGGCTGGGTGTTGTGCGGGCTGGCGGCCAGGATGGCCGCGTGCACCAGCGCCAGGGGCGAGGCCCGCTCCGCCGGCGGCCAGCGGGACCACGGCTCGTAGGCCGGGCCGGTGCCAGCGGCAAACACGCCCTGGTGGGCAGCGCACCAGGCGCCCGCGGCAACAACCGCGGCAGCGGCCACGCCAGCACCTGCCACGATTCGACGACGATTGTTCATGGGTTGGGCTCTGCCAAGAAAGTGAAAATCATTCTGTCACGCCACTCCGGCACGCTGGCGGCTGATGACTGGCGTGGCCGTGCCGAGCCGGGGCGTACTGCTCACGCTTGGATCAGGGCATCCACCCCGCGCCGTGGCGCCGGGGGCGGTGCGGCCACGTTCGCCGGCAGATAACCCACCCGCGCCAGCATCTGGACGGTGTGACGCGGCGCCGGAGCGCCGAGCAGCGCATGGATGGCGCGAAACTGAGCTGCCACCTGCGGGTATTCCTGCAGGGCCTGCTCGTTCGGGTGCATGGCCAAACCGGCCGCGGCGCCGGCCAGATTCAATCGCACGTAGGCACGGCCCGCGAGGAGTTGCTGAGGGCGGGTGTTGCCCTCGGTGACGATCCACAGGTAGGCAGGCGTGGATGCGGTGATGGCATTGAACTCCTTGATCTGGGTCTGCGTGACCGTCGAGTCGGGCGCCGGAAACCGGGTGCGGTCCCACATCCCGAGCCTGACCAGCGTCACCGGCAGCGGCCGGGTGATGGCGATGCCATCGCGATGCCGGTCGATCTCGGCACTGCCCACTCTCAACACCTGCAAGGTCTCCATCAACGGCGCCTCGGTCGTCATTTCCTGGCGCCAGGCGTCCCGCGCGATGGTGCGAATGGCCTCCACCCGCTCGACCTCCGGCGCACCCGCACCGGCACGGCCCGCGAGGCCGAAGGTGACGGGCAGCCCCGCCACTGCAGCGCCCAGGTGCGCCGCGTCGGCCGCGGCGATGGGGCGCGTTGCATCGTAGGCGCGCCGGTCGGTGCGGCGCGTGAGCACCCGGGCAAACAGCGGATCGCGAGGGGCAGTGGCGTCTGCTACGAGCCGAACCCGCGCAAAGGGTCTTGCGTCCAGGGTTTCGCCGGGCTCACCCTCCGGAAACAGCGCCACCTCCGCGCGGTGCCCGCGCTCCGCGGCTGCCATCACCAGCAACTCCAGGAAGGCGCCGGCGCCCATCAGGGTCTGCCGGCCATGGGGGTCGGTAGCCGGCAACAGGCGCTGCGTGTCCAGGCGCAGGGCGATCTCCCCGGGAACCCGCAGGTCCGCCACCCACGGCTGCATGTTGTGGGGATTGGGCGCGAGGATCGCGTAGGAAAGCACCCAGCGCCGTGGATCGGCATCAGGCCCCGGCCCCTGCCAGGCCGCAACCGCCGACGGGGGCACACCGAAACCGGCGCAACCGCCAAGCGAACCCGCTGCCACGGCCATCACCACCCCGCCGCCGGCCAGGCGGATGAAGCGTCTGCGTTCCATCGTCATCTCCCTTGTGTGTCGGCTCCGGCCCCCAGCCCGCTGCCCGCGAAAGCGCGGTGCATGGTCGCCGCGCCCAGCACAAAGCCTGAATGCGGCCATGCTAGGCTTCGAGCTTACATTTCTATTGCCATGCGGCGCCATGTTCTTGTGATCCCGCGCCATGACCGCTGAACCACCGCTGCTGCCAGCCACCTCGCTGCATGCACTGCTGGCGGGCTTTCGCGAACTGGGTCTGGACACCGCGCGAATCGCCGCGAGCCTCGAGGACCTTCCCCCCGCCGAGGCCGGCACTCTCGTGCCCGCCGCGCTGTACAAGAAAGCCTGGTGGGAGGCGGGCCACGCCTACGGCAAACCGGCGCTTGCCACGGCAACGGGCCTGGCGGTTCCCTTCGGCGCGTTCGGCATGGTCGACTACCTGTGCGGCAGCGCAGCCACCGTGGCCCGGGGTTTCGAATCGCTGGTCCTGCACTACCGGCTGGTGGCCCTGGACAACCGCGTGGAGCTGGAGGCCATACCCGGGGGCTGGCGGGTAGCCGTGCGTCCGCTCGTCACCATGGAGCCCCACGTGGACGAGTTCACGCTGGCCGTGCTGGTGGGGCGGTTCCGGCGGCTCACCGACGGCGCCCTGACGCCCTCGCGGCTGCTGCTCCGGGGCGGCTGGACCGAATCGGCGGAACGCACCGCACTGCTCGGCTGCCCGGTGCTGGGTCGGCAATCCGTGTCGGCCCTGGAGATCGGTGCATCGCAGTGGAAGATACCGATCACCCGCGCCGACCCCGTGCTGCACAGCATGCTGGCGCGGATGGCGGCCGGGAAGCTGTCCCGGGGCGTGAACCGCACACCGCTGGAGACGGCGCTGCGCGCCCGGTTGCGCGACGCGCTCGACGATGGCGACGCGGACGTGGCGCGCATGGCCCGGTTGAGGGCCTGTCGGTACGCACGCTCCAGCGCCGCCTTGCCCGGAAAAGCCGCAGCTTCGCGGCATTGGTGGACGACTTCCGTTGCGAGGAATCCGTGCGCCTGCTGTCCGACCCGGCAATGCCGCTGTCCCTGGTGGCTGGCCGGCTGGGCTATGCCGAGCAGGCCTCCTTCACCCGGGCCTTTGTCCGCTGGCAGGACACCTCGCCCGGCAAGTGGCGCCGGGAGGCGCATGCATCATCGACCCTGGGCTGACTGGGGACTAGAACGGCTTTCTGGCCCTCACTTCGGCGCCCCGCCCGACTTGAGTCGCGCGGCATCACCCTCCAGCCCCGCCTTCTGAAATCCCAGCGCGGTCAGGCGCAGCGCACTGCGCTGAGCTGTCTGCCCAGAAATTTTGCTGCAAAGCACCTCCGCGATCATCGGATCACCGCCACTTGCCAGATCCTCAACCATCGCGAGAAGGGTCAAGTCCTTCATCCGGCCCGGCTTGAGACCGTCGCATACCCGCAGCATCTCTTCAAATCGGCGTCTGCGATTCAGCTCGAGAATCACTTCAGCGCGGGTCTCATGGGAGTACTTGTCATGCTTCTTGATTCGAGCAAGCGTCGCCAAAGCCGAGTCCACATCGCCTTTTCGGAGATAGGCATGGCAAAGCGCGTGCAGCGGCCCTTGGCTTGCCTTGAAAGGATAGCGGTGAGCAGCGTCGAGAAGAAGCTGTGCTTGCTCCGTCGAGCCCTGGAGGGCGCACATCGTTGCGAGTCTTTCCAGCAACTGAGCCTTCTCGATTGAGCGGTCGGCGAGAAACGACATTGCCTCGAGAGCTGCCACACGATCCCCTTCACGCGCCGCCACCATCGCCTTTTCGAGGTTTCGGTTGATCCTGCGTACCACAGCCGGATCGCCTCCAAAAATCACGGCCAAAGAAGACGTGGCCATCGAGGCGTAATCCATTTCCGCCAATGGAATGGGCTTGTAGATCTCGTCCAGTTCAGAAAACAGCTGTTCATTTTCCCCAGACAATGCGAGACGAAGCAAAGTTGAGTCCTCGGCTGAAGCACTACCACCACCACCGCCAAGCGCGCTCGCCCAGAGTTGCTCCGCCTTGGCCGGCTCGCCTCGCTGTTGGTATGCGATGGCCAACAACCCGTATGCGCGGGTCAACAGAAGGGTATCCGTCAGCTTGGCCGCAAGCGATTCGCCAGCCTGCAGATCGCCACGGGAAACACGCTCTTCAAGCTCTTTCAGGGTGGCTCTTTCCGACATGGCAACTCCAATTGGGCGCGGGACGGCCGCTACGCCGAAGACTGCTGCACTGACCCACTTTGGCGCTGCGCCCGGTTCAGTCGCGTGTCTTGTTCCGAATCCACCACCGTCGTCATCCAGCAAAGCTTCACGTCGCTGCAGATGTCGGCCATCGCCGGGCTGTCGTGGTGGAGCTTGTACTTTCGCTTCTTCAGCGGCTTTGCAGTAGCGAGCAGATCATCGAGTTCCTGGGTGCCCTGCGGCGCATGATCGGACGAAAGCTGCGGGTAATCTGGCATGGGGTGGGTTGTCAAAAGAGCCGCCAAGTGCGCCAGTGGCTAGAAGCCCACAACGGCCAGATCGCCATCGCGTTCCTGCCCCCACAGGCCTTGGACCTCAATCCGGTGAAGGCGATCTTGGCGTACCTGAAGAAGCAAGAGATCGCCAAGGTGTGTCCGACCACGCTCACGGAAGCAGGCGACTTCGCGCGCTGGCGACTGATGTCGATGCAGTGTCGCCCGAAACTGACCCGAGCGTTCTGGCAACAGACAGAACTGGCGCTGTGGATCGTCATGAATTTCGCGGATTCTCACTAAGTTGTCAGCGGCGCGTTCCAGTCACGGCAGATCAAAGTCTTGACATAGTCATTCGGCTGTTTTCGCCAAACGCTTGTGGTGGGACGTTTGCTATCCGATGTAGGTCGCATTTCACATCGCATTCCCCACACACTCTGCCGCGATAATCAAGGTACCCAGCAATTGCCAGCGCTGCTACGAACAACTGGTGGAGTCGTTTCGCAACGACGCCGGCCAGTCCCGGCAGCGCAAGGTATGGCCACGTCGGACTTGGTCACTGTGGCGGGCATAGCGGCAACGTCCCTCCAAGATTGGGCGCCGAATCGTCACACGTCACGGGCGACGCGCGATCCGTGATCAGGCAAACGCCGCCAGTGCGCCGATCACCGCGTCGCGGCAATCCACGTGGGGCGAGTGGCGGCAGCCGGGCAGCATGAGCACCCGAGCGCCGCCGGGCACCTGCGCGGCGATGGCGTCCACCTGGGCGCGGGTGCCGTACTGGTCGTCCTCCCCCTGGATCACCAGCACCGGGCAGGAGATGCGCGGAAGGTAATGCTCGATATTCCAGGCGCGGAAATCCGGGTGCAGCCAGATGTGGTTCCAGCCGCAGAAGGCGCTCTCCACGTGGTCGTGGTAGCGGCCCAGGCGGCGGGGCAGGTCGGTGGTTTGCCATGCCACCGCGGCCTCGGCGATGCTGGCCACGGTGAGTTCTTCCACGAACACGTGCGGGGCCATGGCCACCACGCCGCGCACGGCGTGCCCTGCGCCGGCGTGGATGAGGGCGATGCTGGCGCCGTCGCTGTGGCCCACCAGCACGGGCGAGGCGATGTCCAGCGCGCCCAGCACCTGGGGCAGCACCTCCAGCGCCTCGCGGTGCATGTAGTCCACGGCGCGCGGCCCTGGCAGCGGGTCGGAGCGCCCGTAGCCATGGCGCGAATACACCAGCGCCGGACTGCCCGTGGCGGCGGCCACGGCATCGGGAAAGTCCTTCCACAGCGCGGTGGAGCCCAGGCCCTCGTGCAGGAACACCAGCACGGGCCTGGCGGCATCGCCAGCGATGCGGCGGTACTCGAGCCGGTGCCCTCCGGCGTGCAGGAAACAGACGGTTTCGCTCATCGGATCGTGGCGCGCGGGGTCAGAGCTCGACTGGCTCCAGGCCGCCTGTGGTGCAACGGGGTCAGACCCCGAGGTGCGCATGGGCCACCTCCGGCGCTTCGCGCAGTTGTGCGCTCGCGCCGTCGAACACCACCCGCCCCTTCACCAGGATCACGCAGCGGTCGGTGACAGAATTCACGGCGGCGAAGTTCTTGTCCACGATCACCGTGGCGATGCCGCTGGCGCGGATCTCCTCCACCATGCGCCAGATGTGGCGCGCCACCAGCGGCGCCAGGCCCTCGGTGGCCTCGTCCAGGAGCAGCAGGTCGGGGTTGGTCATGAGGGCACGGCCAATGGTGAGCATCTGCTGCTCGCCGCCCGAGAGCTGCTGGCCGCCGTGGGACAGCCGCTCGGCGAGCCGCGGAAAGGCGTGCAATACGCGCTCCAGGGTCCAGTCGCGCCGGCCATGCACGCCGGGGCGGGCGGCCATCACCAGGTTCTCGCGCACGCTCAGGTTGGGAAAGATTCCGCGGCCCTCGGGCACCCAGGCGATGCCCTGGCGCGCCACGCGGTACGGCGCGCCGCCGGTGGCCTCGCGGCCGCGCACGCGCACTTGCCCGCCGCGCGGGCGCACGATGCCCATGAAGCCCTTGAGGAGCGTGGTCTTGCCCATGCCGTTGCGGCCCATCAGGCCGACCGCCTCGCCGGCGCGAACAGTGAAGTCCACTCCGTGCAGCACGCGGCTCGCGCCGTAGCCGACCTCCAGGCCTCGCGCCTCCAGCAGCGTCTCGCGCTCAGGCATGGGACTCGTCTCCCAGATAGGCGCGTCGCACCTCGGGATGCTCGCGCACGGTCGCGGGCGGGCCGCTGGCGATGACCCGCCCGTTGGCCATCACCGTGAGCGTGTCGGCCAGGGCGAACACCGCGTCCATGTCGTGCTCCACCAGCACCATGGCGTGATCGGGCCGGAGCCTGCGCAGCAGCGCCACCATGCCCGCCGATTCCTCGGCGCCCATGCCGGCCAGCGGCTCGTCGAGCAGCAGCACGCGGGGGCGCGTGGCCAGCGCCATGGCGATCTCCACCTGCCGCTGCTCGCCATGGGAGAGGGTTTCCACCCGCGCGTCGCGGCGCGCCTCCAGCCCGGCCGCGGCGAGGGCGCGGCCGGCCGCCGCATTCACGACGCCGAAGGACGAGGCCGGCCGCAGGAATCGCATGGAGGTGGCCTGCCGCGACTGCGCCGCGAGCCGGCAGTTCTCGAACACGGTGAAGGGCAGGAACACGTTGGTCTTCTGGTAGCTGCGCCCCAGGCCCAGGTGCGAGCGGCGCTCGGGGCCGAGGCGCGTCACGTCGTGGCCGTCCAGCCGGATGCGCCCCCCGCTGGGCGCGAGGTCGCCGGAGAGCAGGCTCACCAGCGTGCTCTTGCCCGCGCCATTGGGGCCGATCACCGCGTGCACCTCGCCCATGGCCACCGCCAGGGACACGCCATCCACGGCGGCCAGGCCGCCGAAGCGGCGCGACAGATTCTCGGCCGCGAGCACGGGCGTGCCCGGGACACTCGCGCGCCCGGCCGCAACGCCCGTCACGCCTGCACCCCCGCCTCGGGCGGAGCCGCCGGACGCGCGGGGCGCAGCCGCCACCACAGCCCGGCGAGCCCCTCGGGCAGGAACAGCGCCACGGCCACGATCACCGCGCCCATGGGCAGCTGCCAGTGCTTCGTGTAGCCCTGGAACAGCAGTTCCATACCCCACCAGGCCGCTGCGCCCAGGGCCGGACCCAGCAGCGAGCCCATGCCGCCCAGGATCACCATGAGCAGCACCGCGCCCGACTGGTGCCAGCCCAACGACTCGGGGTTCACCACGCCGAACTGGCAGGCCGACAGGTAGCCCGCCAGCCCCGCCAGCGCGCCGGCGAGGACGAAGGCCACCAGCTTGTAGCGCGCCGTGGCATAGCCCAGCGCGCGCATGCGGTGCTCGTTGACGCGGATGCCGTCGAGCACCCGCCCGAAGGGCGAGGCGCGCAGCCGCGCCAGGAACACCAGCACAAGGCCGCAGGCCGCCAGCACCACCCAGTGGAAATGCCGGTACTGCTCCAGGTCGAACAGCGCCACGCCGAACAGCGTGCCCGCCGGCCGCGCGAAGATCTGCAGGCCGTCCGAGCCGCCGGCGAAGTCGCCGTCGTGGAACAGGTGGAACAGCATCTGCCCGAAGGCGAGCGTGGCCATGAGGAAGTACACGCCCCGGGTACGCACCACCAGCGCGCCGATGGCCAGCGCCAGCAGCGCCGCAACGCCCACCGCCATGGCCAGCGTACTCCACAGCGGCGCTGCATCGTACTCGGGCGAGGCGAGCGCCAGCACGTAGCCGGCCACGCCGAAGAAGCCCGCATGGCCCAGGCTCACCAGGCCGGCCTGCCCGACCAGCAGGTTCAGGCTGCTGGCGAACAGGGCGAAGATCAGCACCTTCGAGGCAAACTGCACTGCGAACTTGTCGGCGAACCAGGGCATGGCCGCCAGCAGCGCCAGGCCCGCCGCCACCGCCGCCCACTGCAGGCGCGTCACGAGCCGCTCCTCACGGGCGCCGCCCGAACAGCCCCTCGGGGCGCCACAGCAGGACCGCGGCCATGAGCAGGTACACGCTCATGCCCGCGAGCTGCGGCAGCAGCTTCACGCCCGCCACCTCCAGGGTGACCACCTTGCCGAAGGTGTCCACCAGGCCGATGAGCAGCGCGGCCACGAAGGCGCCCTTCACCGAGCCGATGCCGCCGATCACCACCACCACGAAGCACAGGATCAGCACCTGGTTGCCCATGCCCGGATACACCGAGGACACCGGCGCGGCCATCATGCCCGCCAGGCCCGCCAGGGCGATACCCGTGGAGAACACGCCCAGCTGCACCCATTTGATGGGGATTCCCAGGGCCTCGGCCATCTCGCGGTTGGAGGCCCCGGCGCGCACCATCATGCCCACGCGGGTGGCACGGATCACCCACGCCATGGCCAGGGCCAGCGCCAGGCAGGCGCCTGACAGGGCGAGGCGGTACACGGGATAGGACAGGGTGTCGGTGAGCGGCAGCGAGCCCGACAGCAGCGCCGGCACGGCCACCGCGTGCACATCGTCGCCGAACAGCAGGCTGCGCGACTCCTCGAGGATGAGGATCAGGCCGAAGGTGAGCAGCACCTGGTGGAGGTGGTCGCGGGCGTAGAGCCGCCGCACGAACAGCCACTCCACGGCCGCGCCGAGCAGCACGGTGAGCGGGATGCCCAGCGCCAGCGCGGCCCAGAAGCTGCCCGTGAGCTCGGCCAGCGACCACGCCAGGTAAGCGCCCACCATGGTGAAGGCGCCGTGGGCCAGGTTGATCACGCCCATGATGCCGAACACCAGCGTGAGGCCGCTGGCGATCAGGAACAGCAGCAGGCCGTACTGGAGCGCGTTGAGCAGCTGGATGAAGAAGGTGGCAAGGTCCATCACGCGGTCATCGCGCGCGGGCCTGGGTCAGAGCTTGCAGCCGCGCGCAGGATCCTCCAGCGCCTTCCAGGCGACCCCGATCACCTTATTGTCGCCCTTCTCCACCCGGCGCAGGTAGATGTCCTGGATGGGGTTGTGGGCCCGGGACATGCGCCAGCGGCCCCGCGGGCTGTCGATCTCGGCGCCCTCCATGGCGGCCAGCAGCGCGGCGCGGTTGGCGGGGTCGCCCTTGGCGGCCTCCAGGCCCTGCTGCAGCAGCAGCCCGGCGTCGTAGCCCTGCACGGCGTACACGTCCGGCTCCACCTTGTTGTAGGCGGCCATGTAGGCGGCGCGGAAAGCCTTGTTGCGCGGGGTGTCGAGCGAGTCGGCGTAGTGCAGCGTGGTGACGATGCCCTCGGCGGCTTCGCCCTGGGCGGGCAGCACGCCCTCGGTGAGGAAGCCCGAGCCGTACAGCGGGATCCTGTCCTTCAGCCCCGCGGCGGCCCAGTCCTTCACGAACTTCACCGCGCCCGCGCCGGCGAAGAAGCTGCCCACGGCCTCTGGCCTGAGGGACGCGATCTCGGTGAGCAGCGCCTGGAATTCAACGTTGGGAAAGGGCAGGTAGAGCTCCTTGACCACCGTGCCGCCGGCCTTCTCGAAGCCTTCGCGAAAGGCCGCGGCAGCCTCCTCGCCCGCGGCGTACTTCCAGGTAATGAACACCGCCTTCTTCTGGCCGCGCTCGGCGATCACCTTGCCCAAGGCGTGGGTGGTCTGCCAGTTGGAAAAGGAGGTGCGGAACACGTTGGGCGCGCAGGCCGGGCCGGTGGCGGCGTTGGCGCCAGCGTTGGGGATAATGAGCGGCACGCCGCTCTCGCGCGCCACCTTCACCATGGCCATGGCCACGCCCGAGTGCACCGTGCCCACCAGCACGTCCACCTTGTCGCGGGTGACCAGGCGGTTGGCGTTGTCGGTGGCCTTGGCGGGATCGGATTCGTCGTCCACCTTGAAGAACTCCGCCTCGCGCCCGGCGAGACGCCCGCCCCCCTGCGCCAGCGCCAGGCGCAGGCCGTTCTCGATGGCCGTGCCCAACTGGGCGTAGGTGCCCGTGTAGGGAAGCATCAGCCCCACGCGCAACTTCGCGGCCTGGGCGCGGGCCAGCGGCGGCAGCGCGAGGGACAGGGTGGCGGCAGCGAGGAAGTGGCGTCGTTGCATGGCAGGCCTTTCGGGAGAGGTCAGGTGTGGCGCCGGACGCGCAGCTTGAAGCGCTGGATCTTGCCGGTGGCGGTCTTGGGCAGCTCGGGCACGAACTCCACCCAGCGCGGGTACTTAAAGGGCGCCAGATGCTGCTTCACGTGCTGCTGGAGGGCGTGCGCGGCGGCTTCGTCCGGCGGCGTGCCGGCGCGCAGCACCACGAAGGCGCGCGGCTTCACCAGCCCCTGGTCGTCCTCGTCGCCCACCACCGCGGCCTCCAGCACCTGCGGGTGGGTCAGGAGAGCCGCCTCCACCTCGAAGGGCGAGACGTACATGCCGCTCACCTTGAGCATGTCGTCGGAGCGGCCGCCGTAGGTGAAGTAGCCGTCGGGGCCGCGGGAATACTTGTCGCCGGCGCGCGTCCAGGGCCCGTGGAAGGTGTCACGCGAGCGCTCCCGGTTGTTCCAGTAGCAGGCGGCGCTGGTGGGGCCGGCGATCTGCAGCTCGCCCAGTTCGCCCTCGGCCACCTCGCGACCGTCCTCTCCCACCAGGCGCACGGTGTAGCCCGGCACAGGCACGCCGGTGGTGCCGTAGCGCACCTGCCCGGGGCGGTTGGAGAGGAAGATGTGCAGCATCTCGGTGGAGCCGATGCCGTCGAGGATCTCCACGCCGAAGTGCTCGGTCCAGCGGCGCCCCAGTTCCGCGGGAAGCGCCTCGCCCGCGGAGGTGCACACCCGCATCGCCAGCTCGCCGCGCGCCGGCAGCTCGAGCGAGGCGAGCAGCGCGCCGTAGAGCGTGGGCACGCCGTAGAAGACCGTGGGCCGGTGTTGCCGCAGGCGGGCGAACACAGCCGCGGGCGTGGGCCGCCCGGCCATGAGCACGGCGGTGGCGCCGGCGGCGAGGGTGAAGGTGAGGGCGTTGCCCAGGCCGTAGGCGAAGAACAGCTTGGCGGCGGAGAACAGCACGTCGTCTTCGCGCACGCCCAGGACGGGCTTCGCGTACAGCTCGTAGGTCTGGATGAGGCTCGAGTGCACATGCACGGCGCCCTTGGGCACGCCCGTGGAGCCCGAGGTGTAGAGCCAGAAGCAGGCGTCGTCGCAGTTGGTGGCGGCGGGTTCGAAGGCGGTGCCGGCCACTCGCAACAGCGATTGCAGGTGCGGATGCGTGTCCACCTGCCGGCCCGACACCAGCACCCGCCGCAGCGCGGGCGCCTCGTCCAGCACAGGCGCGAACTGCGGCAGAAGGGCGTCGGACACCACCAGCGCCCGGGCGCGGCTGTCGCGCAGCATGAAGCGGTAGTCCTCGCTGGTGAGCAGGGTGTTGGCGGCCACGGGCACGATGCCCGCCTTGATGGCCCCCAGGAACACCGCCACCCAGTCGATGTTGTCCAGGTGGCACAGCAGCAGGCGATCCTCGGGCTGCAGGCCCAGCGACACCAGGGCGTTGGCCACGCGGTTGACCCGCTCGGCAAGCTCGCCATAGGTGGCCGTTGCGGCGTCGTCGATGTAGGCCAGCTTGTCCGCGCGGCCGGCGGCGAGATTGCGCTCGATCAGGTCGTGGGCGGCGTTGTAGTCGCGCGGCACGGCGATGACCGGCGGGCTGGTGGAGTGGTCGGCGGAACTCAGGCCGGGCACGGGGTGCTCTCTCGGGAAGGTGAAACAGCCGGAAGGCGCAAAAGATACCGCAGGACGGCGGCGGCGGAGATCGACCCCGCTCAGGCCGGATAGCTGCCGCGCAGCGCGATCGCGTAGTCGCGCAGCAGATCGTCGGCGACGCTGGCGATGGCGCCGCGCCAGGCCTGTTGCGATTCGAGCGCGGCCAGGCCATGTACGAAGGCCCACGCGGCCAGCGCCGCGCGCTGCACCCGGGCGTCTTCAGCGCCCGGGGGGGCCAGCGCGCCCACCGCCCTCAGCAGCAGCGTGTAGGGCTCCGCCTGCTGCGCGTCCGCCAGGGCATTTCGCCGCAACTCGAAGACGATGCGAAAGGCGTCCGGATGGGCCCGCGCGAAAGCGAGGTAGCCGCGGCCCAGGGCGGCCAGGCGCGCGGCCGGATCGGCGCTTGCCTCGCGATCGAGCGCCTCGCGCAGCGCCACTTCGAGGGCCGCGAGCGCGCGGCCGGCGAGCTCGTCGAGCAGCGCGTCCTTGTGGGCGAAATGGCGGTAGAGGGCGGCCGGCGACACGCCCAGTTCGCGCGCCAGGGCGCGCAGGGACAGCGCGCCGCTGCCGCCGTTCGCCGCCAGCTGGGCGGCGCGCTCCAGGGCGGCGGCGCGCAAGTTGCCGTGATGGTAGGTGGGGCGTTCAGCTCGGTTCATGGGCTCTATGTTATCGCCGTTGACATAAGGGTGCTGTAGATCTAGAGTGAACACTGTTCACACCGCTGTAGTGCCATCCGTTCACCGATTGCAACAGGAGATAGCCGCCATGTTCCGCACCACTCTTCTGCCGCTGCTGGCTGCTCTCGTGACCAGCGCCCTGCCCCTTGCCGGCGGCTGCGCTGCCACGCCCGCCGCCCCTGCCGCTGCCGCCGCTGCCGAGCGCCGCGTCCACACCCCCGCGGGCGAGCTGGCGGTGCGCGAAGCCGGCCGCGGCGCCACCCCGCTGCTGCTCTGGCACAGCCTCTACACCGACCCCTCCATGTTCGACCCGCTGGTGGAGCAGCTCGCGCCCAACTACCGGCTGCTGCTGGTGAGCGCACCCGGCCACGGCAACAGCGGCCCGCCCCTCGCACCACTCACCAGCGCCGCAAGCGGGGCAGCGGTGCTTGCGGTGCTCGATGCCTACGGCGTGGAGCGCGCGGCGGTGGTGGGCTGCTCCTGGGGCGGCATCGCGGGCCTGCAGGCGGCCCTTCAGGCGCCGCAGCGCATCACGGCCGTGGCGGCCTTCAACACCCCCTTCGGACCCGGCGCCACCGACCTGGGCACGCGATCCATCGTGTGGATGACAGGCTGGCTGGGCAACACCGAGTTCTTCGGCAGGCGAGTGGCATCCAACTTCTTCAGCCAGCACACCCGGACCCGTCAGCCCGAGGTGGTTGAGCGCTTCGCGGCGGCCTTCAAGGCGCGCGATCCGCGCACGCTGCAAGCCGTCTCCCGGGCGGTGCTCATGGAGCGCGAGTCGCTGCTGCCGCTGCTGCCGAAACTGCGGGTGCCTGTGCTGGCGGTGTCCGGGGCCGAGGACCCCCTCTATCCGGCCGCTCAGGCGGAGGAAATCGCACGCAGCATCCCAAAGGCCCGCTTCGTGAGCGTGCCCGACTCGGCGCACCTCACGCCCCTGGAGCAGCCGGTGATCACCGCCAAGCTGGTGCGGGAGCTGGTGCCCCCGCAACAGTGAGTCGCGGCGCCGGAGCAGGCTCAGGCCGCCATCGCGCTCCCATGCCCGTCCGCGAGCGGCATGGCCTGCTCGGCAAGCGCCGCCAGATACCCCGCCCCCAGCGGAATCACCTCATCGTTGAAGTCGTAGTGCGGGTTGTGCAGCGAGCAGCCCAGGGGCCCGCCGCCCTGGCCCAAGAACACGTAGGCGCCAGGCTTTTCCTGCAGAAAGTAGGCGAAGTCCTCACCGCCCATGGTGGGGTCCACGTCGCGCACCACGTTGCCCGCGCCGAAGAGGCTCTCGCCCACCCGCGCCGCGAACTCCGTCTCGCGGGGGCTGTTCACCGTGGCCGGGTAGCCGCGGGTGTACTTCACTTCCGCGCGCCCCCCGAGGGCCGCCGCCACGCCCTCGGCGATCTCCCTGCAGCGGCGCTCCGCCAGGTCGCGGGTCTCGGCGCGGAAACTGCGCACCGTGCCCAGCAGGTGCACCGCGTCAGGGATCACGTTGAAGGCGCCCGTCTGGCTGGTGTGCATGGAGCAGATGCTCACCACCACCGCGTCCACGGGCGCCACGTTTCGGCTGGCCACGGTTTGCAGCGCGCCGATCACCTGGGCCGCCACCACCACGGGGTCCACCGCCAGATGGGGCATGGCGGCGTGGCCGCCGCTGCCATGGATCGTGATGGCGATCTCGTCGGTGGCCGCCATTACCGGTCCGGCGCGCAGCGCGATGCGGCCCGGCGGGAGCTCGGGCCAGTTGTGCAGGGCGTACACCTCGTCAGCAGGGAAGCGCTCGAACAGGCCCTCCCGCACCATCACGTTGCCGCCGCCGCCGTGCTCCTCGGCGGGCTGGAAGATCACGTAGGCGGTACCGTCGAACTGGCGCGTCTGCGCCAGGTAGCGCGCCGCGCCCAGCAGCATGGTGGTGTGGCCGTCGTGGCCGCAGGCGTGCATGCGGCCCTCGTGGCGCGAGCGGTGGCCGCGCTCGGCGGCCTCGTGCATCGGCAGGCAGTCCAGGTCGGCGCGCAGGCCGATGCCGCGGCCGCGGGAATCTTCGCGGCCCGGAATCACGCCCACCACGCCGGTGCCGGCCAGGCCGCGGTGCACCTCGACGCCCCACTGCTCCAGGTGACCGGCCACCAGGTCGGCGGTGCGCCGCTCCTGGAAGGCCAGCTCGGGATGCATGTGGATGTCGCGGCGGATGGCCGTGAGTTCGGCGTGCCAGCGGCGCACGTGCTCGACGGGATTGGACATGGATCGCTCCTTCAGTGGGCCGCGCGGGCGTCGGCGCGCAGCCGCGGGTCGATGGCGTGGTAGAGCAGGTCCACCACCAGGTTGATGGTCACGAACACCAGCGCGATCAGGCACAGGTAGGCGGCCATCACGGGCACGTCGGCGAACATCACCGAATGGATGAACAGCAGCCCCATGCCCGGCCACTGGAACACCGTCTCGGTGATGATGGCGAAGGCGATGATGGCGCCCAGCTGCAGCCCGGCCACGGTGATCACGGGCAGCAGCGCGTTGCGCAGGGCGTGGCGGAAGTGCACCGAGCGGTCGGGCAGGCCGCGGGCGCGGGCGAAGCGGATGAAGTCGGCGCGCAGCACCTCCTGCATCTCGGCGCGCGTGAGCCGCATGATGAGCGTCATCTGGAACAGCCCCAGGGTGATAGCCGGCAGCACCAGAGCCTTGAGGCCCGAAACCGTGAGCAGCCCCGTGCTCCACGCCCCCAGCATCACCGTCTCGCCACGGCCGAAGGAAGGCAGCCAGCCCAGCTGCACGGCAAACACCAGGATCAGCAGAATGCCGATCAGGAAGGTGGGCAGGGACACGCCCGCCAGCGACACCGCCAGGAACACCTGCGACAGCCACGACCGCGGCTTGAGGGCGCTGTGAACCCCCATGGGAATACCGGCCGCCAGGGCGAACAGCGCCGCCGCCAGGGCCAGCTCGAGGGTGGCGGGCAGGCGCTCGGCGAACAGCGTGGACACCGGCCGCAGCTGCTTGAGCGACAGCCCGAAGTCGCCCTGCACCGCGCGCGACAGGAAGGCCCCGTACTGCACGTGAAACGGGCGGTCCAGGCCCAGGTCGGCGCTCATGCGGGCCCGGTCCTCGGGTGTGGCGTCCTGCCCCAGCATGAACACCACCGGATCGCCCACGAAGCGGAACAGGGCGAAGGCGATCAGGCCCACCACCAGCATCACCACGGCGGCCTGCACCAGGCGTCGGAGCGCGAAGGCGAGCATCGGCGAGCGCGCGTGGCCCTACGGCGAGCGCGCGCGGCTCAGGGTTGCAGCGGCGCCGCCGCGCGGGCCGGGCCGACAGGGTCCGAAGGCCGGTTCACGCCGCGTCAGTCCTCGAGCAGGCTGCGCAGCATCCACGCGGTCTTCTCGTGGATGTCCAGGCGCTGGGTGAGCAGGTCGAGGGTGGGCTGGTCGTTGGCGCCATCGGCCACCCGCACCAGGCCGCGGGCGGTGCGCGCCACGGTGTCGTGCCCCTTGATGAGCTGCGCCACCATCGCCTCGGCCCTGGGGACTCCGGACACCTCCTTCACGGTGGAGAGCCGGGCGAATTCGGCGTAAGTGCCCGGTGCGGGGAACCCCAGGGCGCGGATGCGCTCGGCGATGGGGTCCACCGCGTTCCACAGCTCGGTGTACTGCGCCATGAACATGGCGTGCAGGGTGTTGAACATGGGACCCGTGACGTTCCAGTGGAAGTTGTGGGTCATGAGATAGAGCGTGTAGGTGTCGGCCAGCAGCCGCGAGAGCCCTTCGGAGATGCGGGTGCGATCCTTCAGGCCGATGCCGTTGTCGATGGCCGCGGCCTTGCGGGCGGGGGACTTGGAAGCCATGGAAACTCCTCGAAAAAAAGGCGCGGCCTGGCCGCGATGATCCGATTGTGATTGTATAGGGCCGGCCTGCCGGACAGGCGTGCCGCGCGTGCTAGCATCCCCTCCTCGCAAAGGGGCAGTCCCCTGCCATGATCGCCATCACTCTCAACGGATCGTCGCATCCGCTGTCCGCGCCGGTGTCCGTGGGCGTGCTACTGGAACAACTCGGCCACGCCGGGCGCCGCGTGGCTGTGGAGCGCAACGGCGAGATCGTGCCCCGCAGCCGCCACCCCGACACCCTGCTGCAGGACGGCGACGTGGTGGAGATCGTGGTGGCCGTGGGCGGAGGCTGAACCCGACACCTCCCGGAGCCTGTCATGCACCGCCTGACCATCGCCGGCAAGACCTACCGCTCCCGACTGCTGGTGGGCACGGGCAAGTACCGCGACTTCGAGCAGACCCGCCTCGCCATCGAGGCGAGCGGCGCGGACATCGTCACCGTGGCCATCCGCCGCACCAACATCGGCCAGAACGCGGACGAGCCCAACCTGCTGGACGCCGTGCCGCCGTCGAGATATACCATCCTGCCCAACACCGCCGGGTGCTACAGCGCCGAAGAGGCGGTGCGCACCCTGCGCCTGGCGCGCGAACTGCTGGACGGCCACGTGCTGGTGAAGCTGGAGGTGCTGGGCGACCCGAAGACGCTGTTCCCCAACGTGATGGAGACCCTGCGCGCCACCGAAACCCTGGCGCGCGAGGGCTTCGAGACCATGGTCTACACCTCGGACGATCCCATCGTGGCGCGCCAGCTGGAGGAAGCCGGCGCCGTGGCGGTGATGCCGCTCGCCTCTCTCATCGGCTCGGGCATGGGCATCCTCAATCCGTGGAACCTCCAGATCATCATCGACCAAGCCAAGGTGCCGGTGCTGGTGGATGCGGGCGTGGGCACGGCCTCGGATGCGGCAGTGGCCATGGAGCTGGGCTGCGACGGCGTGCTCATGAACACGGCGATTGCCGCGGCGCGCGACCCGGTGCTCATGGCCACGGCCATGGGCAAGGCCGTGCAGGCCGGCCGCGAGGCCTTCCTGGCGGGACGCATGCCAAAGAAGGTGTACCAGGCCACACCCAGTTCGCCCGAGAGCGGGGTGATCGGCTCGGCGCCGAAGGCGGCCTGACTTGCCGGTGCGGTCTTGAATGAGGAAGCGCTGCACCAGGACGGGCCCGGGGACGGGTCGCCGCACCGGCCCATCCGCAGCTTCGTGCTGCGCCAGAGCCGCACCTCCGCAGCCCAGCAGCGCGCGGTGGACACGCTGCTGCCGCGCTGGGGTGTCGAGTACGCAGGGCAGCCGCTGGATCTTGAAGCGGCCTTCGGCCGTCGCGCACCGGTGGTCCTGGAAATCGGCTTTGGCATGGGCGAGAGCACGGCGGCCTACGCGGCACTGCATCCGGAGCGGGATTTCCTGGGGGTGGAGGTGCACACGCCGGGCGTGGGCAACCTGCTCAAGCTGATCGACGCGCAGGAGCTGAGCAACGTGCGCGTCGTGCGTCACGATGCCGTGGAAGTGCTGCGGCACATGCTCACGCCGGACAGCCTGGCGGGGGCGCACGTGTTCTTCCCCGACCCGTGGCCCAAGAAGCGGCACCACAAGCGGCGGCTGATCCAGCCGCCCTTCGTGCAGCTGCTGGCCGGGCGTCTCGCGCCCGGCGGCTACCTGCACCTGGCCACCGACTGGGAGGAGTACGCGCGGCAGATGCTGGAGGTGCTGTCGGCCGAACCGCTGCTCGAGAACACGGCGGCGGGCTTCGCGCCGCGGCCCGAATCGCGTCCGCTCACCCGGTTCGAGCAGCGCGGCCTGCGGCTGGGCCACGGGGTGTGGGACCTGCTGTTCCGGCGCCGCGCGGCCTGAAACAGCCCCTCAGTCCAGGAAGATCTCCAGCAGTTCATTGAGAAACCGCCGCCCCAGCTCCGTGGGCTGCACGCGCCGGTGGTCGCGGGTGAGCAGGCCGCGGGCCTCCCCCGCGTCGAGCCGCGCGGCCACGGCGGCCAGGGGTAAACCCGTGCGCTCTGTGAACAGCGCCGCCTCGAAGCCCTCGTTCAGGCGCAGCGCGTTCATCATGAACTCGAAGGGCAGCTCCGCCACAGCCACATCACTGGCGGTCTGCGCGGCGTTGCCAGCCAGCGCCCTCTCCATGTACTCGCGCGGGTGCTTCCACTTCATGTGCCGGGTGACGCGGTCGCGCAGCGTGAGCTTGCCGTGGGCGCCCGCGCCGATGCCCAGGTAGTCGCCGAAGGACCAGTAGTTGAGGTTGTGCCGGCACTCGCTGCCTGGCCGGGCGAAGGCCGAGGTCTCGTAGTGGCGGTAGCCGGCCTCGTGCAGCAGCGCCTCGATGCGCTCCTGCATGAGCGCGGCGGCATCGTCGTCGGGCAGCGGCGGCGGGAAGCGGTGGAACAGCGTATTTGGCTCGAGGGTGAGGTGATAGGCGCTCACGTGCGGCGCGCCTTCGGACACGGCGCGCGCCACGTCGGCCACCGCCTGCTCCGGCGATTGGCGCGGCAGGGCGTACATCAGATCGAGGTTGAAGTTGTGGAAGTGCTGCCGCGCGATGGCCACGGCGCGCAGCGCCTCGGCGCCGTCGTGCACGCGGCCCAGCGCCGACAGGTGCGCGGGGTCGAAGCTCTGGATGCCGATGGACAGGCGGTTGATGCCCAGCGCCCGGTAGGCGGCGAAGCGGCCGCTCTCGAAGGTGCTGGGATTGGCTTCGAGCGTGATCTCGGCATCCGCCCGGATGGGCAGCAGCGCGCGCGCCGCGCCCAGGAAGCGGTCGATGGCCTCGGGGGAGAACAGGCTCGGCGTGCCGCCACCGAAGAACACCGTGGATACCTCGCGCCCCCACACCTGGGGCAGGGACTGCTCCAGATCGGCGATGAGCGCATCCACATAGCGCACCTCGGGCAGCGCGCCGGCGCCGCCCTCGCCGCGATGCTCGTGGGAATTGAAGTCGCAGTAGGGGCACTTGCGAATGCACCAGGGCACGTGCACGTACAGCGACAGCGGCGGCAGGCGCTCGAAGCGCACGGCGGCGGGCTCACGGCGGTGCAGGGAGATAGCGGTCACGGGCGGGAGTCTAGCGTGCAGCCCGGCCCCGGCGGCGGCAGAATCGGCCCATTCACAACAGGGGCGAGGCGATGCGCGAGGAGACCGGCTTCATCCCGGTGGATGGCCACCGGGTCTGGTACCGCCGGGCGGGCGGCGGCCCGGGACTGCCGCTGCTGCTGCTGCACGGCGGCCCCGGCGCAGGCCACGACTACCTCGAGCCCCTAGAGGGCCTGGCGAGCGGGCGCGAGGTGATCTTCTACGACCAGCTTGGCTGCGGCCGCTCAGACCGGCCCGATGACCCGTCGCTGTGGCGCATGGAGCGCTCGGTGCGCGAGGTGGACACGGTGCGCCGGGCCCTTGGGCTGGAGCGCATCCACCTGCTGGGCCAGTCCTGGGGCGGCTGGCTGGGCGTCGAATACATGCTGTCTCAGCCGCGCGGCATCGCCGGGCTGGTGCTCGCCAGCACCTCGGCGAGCATCCCGCAGTTCGTGGCCGAGGCGGTAACGCTCAAGGCGCGATTGCCCGCGCCCATGGTATCGGTCATGGCGCGTTGCGAGGCGGCCAGGCAGTGGAACGACCCCGCCTATCTGGAAGCGGTGATGGAGTTCTACCGCCGTCACCTGTGCCGCGTGCACCCCTGGCCTGAATGCATGCAGCGCACCGTGCGCAACCTGGAGGGCAACCAGGTCTACGAAGTGATGAACGGGCCCAACGAGTTCGTGGTCATCGGCAATCTCAAGGACTGGGACCGCATCGACCGCCTGGGCGAGATCCGCGTGCCCACGCTCATCACCGTGGGAGCCCACGACGAACTCACCCCGGCATGCGCCGAAACCCTGCATGCCGGCATCGCGAGATCCCGCCTCGAACTCTTCGAGCACTCCAGTCACACGGCGCACATCGAGGAGACCGCCCGCTACCTGGAGGCGGTGGAGGCATTCCTGCGGCACGTGGAGGGGGCACCCGCATGAGCACGCTCACCAAGCTCGCCCTGCACCTGATGGGGCGTGTGGGCCCGCGGCCGGGCCGGGCCGGCGCGCCAGCCACCGTGGCGCTTCCGCCGCCGGATCGCGAGGGCGGCACGCCACTGATGCAGGCCCTCGCACGCCGGCACTCGTCGCGGGCCTTTCGTGCCGAGCCCCTGAGCCTGCAGCAGCTGAGCGACCTGCTGTGGGCGGCGGATGGCATCAACCGCCCGGCGGACCGCGAGCACACCGCACCGTCGGCCATGAACGCCCAGGAGATCGATATCTACGCGGCGCTCGCGGCGGGCCTGTACCGCTACGACGCCCAGGGGCACGCGCTGGTGCTGGAGTCGGCCAAGGACATTCGCGCGCTCACCGGGCTGCAGGAGTTCGTGGACCTCGCGCCGCTGGACCTGATCTACGTGGCCGACCACGGCCGCCTCAAGCTCGTGCCCGAGGCCGCCCGGGCGGTGTACGCCGCCGCCTGCGCCGGGGCCATCGCCCAGAATGTCTATCTGTACTGCGCCTCCGCCGGCCTGGCCACGGTGGTGCGAGGCTGGTTCGACCGGGGCGCGCTGGAGAAAGCCCTGGGTCTGGGCTCGAGCCGGCATGTGGTGCTGGCGCAGACCGTGGGGTTTACGGCCTAGAGGGGCGGCTCGGCAGGATGGCACCCGCCACGGCGCGCGGTCAGATGCCCAGCACCCTGGCGATGATGGACTTGGCCACGAAGCCGATCATGCCGAAGGCCAGCACGAAGAACAGGATGAAGGTGCCCATGCGGCCGGCCCTGGACTCGCGCGCCAGGTTCCAGATGATGAACAGCATGAACAGCATGAAGCCGCCCAGCCCCACCGTGAGGCCGAACTCGGAGACCTGTTCCTCGCTCCACACGGCGCGGTCTCTCAGGGGCGCGGCGGCAGGCCGTGGGCGTCGATGAGGTCGCGGTAGGCGTGCCAGGTGGCGTGGCCGATCACCGGAATGGCCACCAGGAAGCCGAGCATGAGGCTGGCCATGGACAGGGCCGTGGCCAGCATGATCAGGCTTGCCCACACGCCCATGGCGATGGGGTTTTCGGCCACGGCCAGCACGCTGGCGCGCACCGCCCACGCAAGACTCACGTGGCGGTCCAGCAGCAGGGGCACCGACACCACCGTGACCATGAACACCACCGAGGCGCCCAGGCCGCCGAGCGTCAGCCACAACGGGAACAGCAGCGCCGAATCCGCGACCGCCAGCATGCGCACCGCATCCATCAGCCCCTGGGGCTGACCGCGCCCGAACACCGCCAGCAGCGTGGCCGTGAGCGCAACCCACAGCGTGCCGGCCGCTGCCAGGCCCACACCCAGCCAGACCAGCGGGCGCGTGCCGCGCCGCCACGCGGCCAGCACATCGGCGAAGCCGGGGTGCGCCCCCGCGGCCAGGCGGCGGCTCAGCTCGTAGAGTCCGGTGGCGAGGATCGAGCCCACCAGCACGAAGCCCGACAGGGCGCCGGGCAGCAGTTGCCAGAAGTGCAATGTGACGGCCACGATGGCCCACCCGCCGAAGGTCACGAAGGCGCCGTGCAGCAGCCCGGGGCCCGGCACCTGCGTGAAGTCGCGCCAGCCGGCGGCGAGCCAGGCGAGGGGCTGGGCGGCCGGCACATGGCGAACCCGAGGCAGGGGCGCGGCGGGGCTCATGTGGGCGGTGACGGGCTGCCCTTCACCCGCTCAGGAAGACTCGCCAGGCGGCGCCTCCGGGGCATCCTGCTCGGCCACCCACGCCAGTGCCAGCTCGTAGGTGACCGCCAGCACCACCGGCCCCACGAAGATGCCGATGATGCCGAAGGACAGCAACCCCCCCACCACGCCCACGAAGATGAGCAACAGCGGCAGCTTCACGCTGCGCTGGATGAGCCACGGGCGCAGGAAGTTGTCCACGTTGATCACCAGCACCGACCACACCAGCAGCACCGTGCCCCACAGGGTCTGGTCGTGCCAGTACAGCCAGCCGGTGGCGCCCAGCAACACCACGCCGGCGCCCACCTGGGCGATGGCAAGCAGGAACATGACCACGGTGAGCAGGCCCGCCAGGGGCACGCCGCACACCAGCAGCCCCATGCCCCCCAGCAGCGACTGGGCGAGGGCAGTGAGCCCGACGCCCAGGGCCACGCCGCGAATGGCCTGCCCCGCCAGGGCCAGCGCCGCCGTGGCGCGCTCGCCGCCCAGGCGCGCGGCCACGCGCCGCAGCCCTTCCACGCCCTCCTCGCCGCGCATGTAGAGGATGCCGGCCACCGCCACGGTGAGCAGGAAGTGCAGCACCAACAGCCCCAGGTTGCCGGCCTCGGCGGCCGTCCAGCGGAACAGGTCGCCCAGGTACGGAGACAGCCGCGCGGCGATGCCCGACCCGCCCAGGGCGCCCACCTCCTGCCACCCGGCCGCCAGGCGCGCGCCCACCACCGGCAGCCGCTCCAGGAATCCGGGCAGCGCGGGCCAGCCGGCCTCGGGCAGCCGCTTCGCCCAGGCGAGGGCTTCATCGGAGAATTCCGCCAGCGTCACCACCGCCAGCAGCACCGGCAGCACCACCGCCAGCAGCAGCAGCCCGCACATAAGGGTGGCGGCAAACCAGCGGCGCCCGCCGGCGCGTGCTTCGATCCCGCGCATCACCGGCCAGGTGGCCACCACGATCATGGCAGCCCACACGGCCGCCGCCAGGAAGGGCCGCACCACCAGGTAGGAGGCGAACAGCAGCGCGGCAATGGCGGCGAGCGCCAACGCCACGCGCGGCAGGTCGCGCAGGCCGCCTTCGAGATCGAGCTTCACGCGTCTGCCCTCAGCAGTTCGAGCAGCCGCAGCAGGGCCTGGGCCCGATGGCTCGACGCGTTCTTGCGCGCCTCGGGCAGCTGCGCGGCGGTGCAGCCCTCTTCGGGCAGGAAGAAGTGCGGGTCGTAGCCGAAGCCGCCGTCGCCGCGCGGCTCGTCCTGGATGACGCCGTGCCAGCGCCCCTGGGCCACCAGCGGCTCGGGATCGGAGGGGTGGCGCACCAGCACGATGACGCAGGCGTAGTGGGCACGGCGATCGGCCACGCCCGCCAGCCGGGCCACCAGCTGCGCATTGTTGCGGCCGTCGTTGAGGGGTTCGCCTGCGTAGCGCGCCGAGTGCACGCCGGGCTCGCCGCCCAGCGCGGCTACGCACAGCCCGGAATCGTCGGCCAGCGCGGGCAGGCCGCTGGCCGCGGAGGCGTGGCGCGCCTTGGCCAGGGCGTTTTCCAGAAAGGTGTGGTGGGGCTCGGCCGCCTCGGCAATGCCCAGGGCGGACTGGGCCACGCACTGCATGTGCAGCGGGGCGAGCAGCGCGGCGAGCTCACGCAGCTTGCCGGCATTGCCGCTGGCCAGCACCAGTTGCTTCATGGCCGGGCCAGGGCCTCGCGCTGCAAGGCCACCAGCCGGGCGATGCCCGCGGCGGCCAGGTTCACCAGCGCATCGAGCTGGGCGCGGGAGAAGGGTTCGCCCTCGGCCGTGCCCTGCACTTCCACCAAGCCGCCGGCGCCGGTCATGACCACGTTCATGTCGGTGTCGCAGCCGGAATCCTCGGCGTAGTCCAGGTCCAGCACGGGCACGCCGGCCACCACGCCCACCGACACCGCCGCCACGTGGTCGCGCAACGGCAGGGCCGGCAGCAGGCCGCGCGCCACCAGCCACGAGCAGGCGTCGTGCAGCGCCACGAAGGCGCCGGTGATGGCGGCGGTGCGGGTGCCGCCGTCGGCCTGCAGCACATCGCAGTCGAGCTGGATGCTGCGCTCGCCCAGGGCGGGCAGGTCGGTGACCGCGCGCAGGCTGCGGCCGATGAGGCGCTGGATCTCCTGGGTGCGGCCGCTTTGCTTGCCGCGCGCCGCTTCGCGGTCGGTGCGGGTGTGGGTGGAGCGCGGCAGCATGCCGTATTCCGCCGTCACCCAGCCCTGCCCCTTGCCCCTGAGGAAGGGCGGCACCTTTTCTTCCACGCTGGCGGTGCACAGCACCCGCGTGTGGCCGAAACCAACCAGCACCGAACCCTCGGCGTGACGGGTGAAACGGCGTTCGAGGGTGACGAGACGCAGCTCGTCGGGCCGGCGGCCGGCGGATCGCAGCAGGGACATGGGCGCGGTGGAGAACGGAAAGAGTAACTCGAAACGGCGGCGGATGATGCAACGACCCCCATGCTACCCTTTCGAGGCGTCGATTGTCGGCGCCGGGCGCGCGCTCTGTACGGCCGCGCCCCATCCCCCAGGGCCCAGGACTTCGCCATGATCCACAGCATGACCGGCTTCGCTGCGCTCACGCGCGAGTTGCCCGCAGGCACCGTGAGCCTCGAACTGCGCTCGGTGAACCACCGCTACCTAGATGTGCAGTTCCGCATGCCGGAGGAGTTCCGCGCCTTCGAGCCCGCCATGCGCGAGGCCATCGCCGCGCGCCTGTCCCGCGGCAAGGTGGAATGCCGCGTGGGCCTCACCCGCGCCCCGGACGCCGCCAGCCTGGAGATCTCCGAGCCGCTGCTCGCCCGGCTGGCGCAACTCAACGCCCAGGTGAGGGCGCGCCTGCCTGGCGCCGCCGAGCTGTCGGTGGCCGATGTGCTGCGCTGGCCGGGCATTTTCGGCGCCGAGGCGCTGCCGGCGGAAGCGCTGCGGGAGGGCTTCCTCGCCCTGCTGGCCGATGCCGTGGCGGAGTTCGACGCCACCCGCGCCCGCGAGGGCGCCAAGCTCACCGCAGTGCTGCTGGAGCGCGTATCCACCATGGAAACGCTCTCTGCCGAGGTGGCGCCTAAGATCCCCGCACTGGTGGCCGCCCACCAGGAGAAGCTGGCCCAGCGGCTGCGCGACGCCGTGGCCACCCTGGACGAGGAGCGCATCCGCACGGAAGTCTCCATGTTCGCCACCCGCATCGACGTGGACGAGGAGCTGCAGCGCCTCACCACCCACCTCTCCGAGGTGCGCCGCATCCTGGCCAAGGGCGGCAGCGTGGGCAAGCGGCTGGATTTCCTCATGCAGGAGCTGCACCGCGAGGCCAACACCCTGGGCTCGAAGAGCGTGGACGCGGGCGTATCCCAGACCGCCATGGAACTGAAGGTGCTGATCGAGCAGATGCGCGAGCAGGTGCAGAACATCGAATGAACGCCCCCGTCCCCGGCAACTTTTTCGTCGTCTCGGCCCCCTCGGGCGCGGGCAAGACCAGCCTGGTGAAGGCGCTGCTGGCGGCCGATCCGGGCGTGCATCTTTCCATCTCTTGCACCACCCGCGCCCCGCGCCCTGGCGAGGAGGACGGTCGCGACTACCACTTCGTGAGCCGCGAGCGCTTCCACGCCATGCGCGATGCAGGCGAGTTTCTCGAGTCTGCCGAGGTGCACGGCAACCTCTACGGCACCCGCGAGGCGTGGGTGCGCGAGGCGCTGGGCGCCGGGCGCGACGTGCTGCTGGAGATCGACTGGCAAGGCGCGGCCCAGGTGCGCCGCCTGGCGCCCGAGGCTGTCGGGATATTCATCCTGCCGCCCTCGCTCCACACGCTGGCCCAGCGCCTGTCCGGGCGCGCCACCGATGCCCCCGAGGTAATCGAGCGCCGCCTGCGGGTGGCGCGCAGCGAGATCGGGCACGTGGCCGAATTCGACTTCGTTATAATCAACAACGATTTCGACGAAGCGGCGCGGGATCTCCAAGCCATCGTTCGCGCCGCCCGCCTGCGTCTGGCGGTGCAGACGCGCCGCCACGAATCCCTCATCAATGCAATGAAGTGAGACCGCCATGGCCCGCATCACCGTTGACGACGTCCTGCACCACATTCCCAACCGCTTCGAGCTCACCCTGGCCGCCACCTACCGGGCCCGCGAGCTGGCCAACGGCGCCACGCCCACCGTGGAAGCCAACCGGGACAAGCCCACGGTGATCGCGCTGCGCGAGATGGCATTGGGCCACGTGACCGTGGACATCCTCCACCGCACCAAGCACTGAGTTCCCGGGGGCGCGCGCGCCGCGCCCTTGTCTTGCGGCGCGCCGGTCCCACTGGGCTGATCATGGGCGCGCCCAACGAAGCCGATTCCCTGTTCCGCGAAGCCGCCGGCTATCTCAGGCCGGAGGATGTGCACGTGCTGGAGTCGGCCTACCGCTTCAGTGCCGAGGCCCACGAGGGCCAGTTCCGCAAGACCGGCGAGCCCTATGTCTCTCACCCGGTGGAGGTGGCGAAGATCCTCACCGCCTGGCACCTGGACTCCCAGGCCCTCACCGCCGCGCTGCTGCACGACGTGATGGAGGACACCGAGGTCACCAAGGCGCAGCTCTCCGAGCGCTTCGGGCGCATGGTGGCGGAATTGGTGGATGGCGTCTCGAAGCTCGACCGCATCGAGTTCGAAAGCCAGGAGCAGGCCCAGGCGGAGAACTTCCGCAAGATGGTGCTGGCCATGACCCGCGACGTGCGGGTGATTCTCATCAAGCTGGCCGACCGTCTGCACAACATGCGCACCCTCGAAGCCATGGCGGCCCCGAAGCGCGCCCGCATCGCCCGCGAGACCCTCGACATCTACGCCCCCATCGCCAACCGGCTGGGGCTCAATGCCCTGTACCAGGAGCTGCAGGAGCTCTCGTTCAAACACCTCTTCCCCAACCGCTACCGGGTGCTGCAAAAGGCGCTGCAGGCGGCGCGTGGCAACCGCCGCGAGGTGGTGGACCGCATCCTCAACGCCATTCGCGATCGGCTTGCCGAGGAGCGCATCGAAGCCCAGGTGCAGGGCCGCGAGAAGAACCTGTTCTCCATCTACCGCAAGATGGAAGACAAGAGCCTCACCTTCTCGCAGGTGTTCGACATCTTCGGCTTTCGCATCATCACCCGCGACGTGCCCGGCTGCTACCTGGCGCTGGGCGCGCTGCACGGCCTGTACAAGCCCATCCCCGGTAAGTTCAAGGACTACATCGCCATCCCCAAGGCCAACGGCTACCAGTCGCTGCACACCACGCTGTTCGGCCCCTTCGGCATGCCCATCGAGGTGCAGATCCGCACCGCCGACATGCACCGCATCGCCGAGGCCGGCGTGGCCTCCCATTGGCTCTACAAGCAGTCCGACTCCGACCTCACCGACCTGCAGCGCAAGACCCATCTCTGGCTGCAGAGCCTGCTGGAGATGCAGACGCGCAGCGGCTCGTCGGTGGAATTTCTCGAGCACCTCAAGGTGGACCTATTCCCCGACGAGGTGTATGTGTTCACCCCCAAGGGCCGCATCCTGTCGCTGTCCCAGGGCTCCACCTGCGTGGACTTCGCCTATGCCGTGCACACCGACATCGGCAACCGCTGCGTGGCCGCGCGCATCAACGGCGAGCTGGTGCCCTTGCGCAGCGAGCTGCGCAACGGCGACCGCGTGGAGATCATCACCACCGCCCACGCCAAGCCCAACCCCGCCTGGCTCAATTACGTGGTCACGGCCAAGGCGCGCTCCAGCATCCGGCATTTCCTCAAGACCATGCAGTACGAGGAGTCGGCGCAATTGGGCGAGCGCCTGCTGCAGCAGGCGGTCTCGGCCATTGGCGGCAAGGACGTGGTGATCGACGAGGCCCAGTGGGAGCGCTACGCCCGCGACCACGGCAACCGGCCGCGCCTTGAGGTGCTGGCGGACATCGGCCTGGGCAAGCTGCTGGCCATCGTGGTGGCGCGGCAACTGCTGCGCCAGGGCGACCAGGAGGGCGGGTCGAACCGCCTGCCCGGCACGGTGGTGATCCGGGGCTCGGAGGGCATGGCGCTGCAGTTCGCCAAGTGCTGCCATCCCATCCCGGGCGACCCCATCATCGGCTACGTCAAGAAGGGCCAGGGCCTGGTGGTGCACACCCACGACTGCCCGGTGGCGCGCAAGATGCGCGGCGACCCGGACAAGTGGCTGGACGTGGAGTGGTCTCCCGACACCCGCAAGCTGTTCGCGGTGAACATCCGCATGGTGGTGTCCAACCAGCGCGGCGTGCTCGCCAAGCTGGCCGCTGAAATTGCCGAGGCGGGCTCCAACATCGACAACGTGAGCCTCGAACCAGGCGATTCCAGCGCCTACTCCAACATCCACTTCACTCTGCAGGTGAACAACCGCCTGCACCTGGCGCACCTCATGCGGGGCCTGCGCCGCATTCCCGAGGTGATCCGCATCACGCGCCTGAAGGGCTGACCCCCGGCGCATCCTTCATCTGGACGGCCCGCACGGCCGCCCGCCCGACCCCCTGCCCATGGACATCCTCTCCAGCCAGTTCCTCTCCGCCCTGTTCGCCATCGTCGTCATCGATCTGGTGCTGGCGGGGGACAACGCCATCGTCATCGCCCTGGCTGCCCGCACCCTGCCGTCTCACCTGCAGAAAAAAGCCATCGTGTGGGGCACGGTGGGCGCCATCGGGGTGCGCGTCGTCATGACGCTGGTGGTGGTGTGGCTGCTCACCATCCCCTGGTTGCGCCTGGTGGGCGGCCTGCTGCTGGTGTGGATCGCCTTCAAGCTGCTGGCCGAGGAGCAGGACGAAGCCGAGGACCAGGGCCGCGACGTCACAGACGCGCCTGCTGCCGCCGGCACCAGCTTCGCTTCCGCCATCCGCACCATCGTGGTGGCCGACGCCGTGATGGGCCTGGACAACGTGCTGGGCGTGGCCGGCGCCGCCAAGGGCAGCTTCCTGCTGGTGGTGCTGGGGCTCGCCATCAGCATCCCCATCATGATCTGGGGCAGCACCCTCATCCTCAAGTGGGTGGAGCGCTTCCCCGTCATCATCTACCTGGGCGCCGGCGTGCTGGCGTGGACGGCCGCCGCCATGATCCACCACGAACCGCACCTCACGCCGTACTTCGATACGTACCCTGCCCTGCTGGTGCTGCTGTACGCGGGCATGGTGGGCGGCATCCTGGGCGCGGGCTGGTGGGTGAAGCGGCGCCACGCGCTTGCCCGGCGTGACGCCGCGGCGTTGACCTCCGTCAAGCCGCCCGCCTCCTGATTGCGCCAGCATGGGAGCAAGTTGAATATAGCGTCCGCGTGGCTTGCGCCGCACCTTCGCCCCTCGGTCTCCACCCGCGTCAGCGCCAGTCACCCGCCGCCATGAAAACGCTTCGCTTCATCGCCGCCCTGTTCGCCTGCGCCTGGTTTGTCCTGCCAGCGGCCGCCCAGTCGGGCGACGATGCCGCCGCCGAGGGCGTGCCCAACCTGCCCGCCCGCAGCGAGCGGCTCGACATCTACGGCGCCGGCATGTGCCACACCTGCGAGTGGCGCCCGCGCGCCAAGGTCATGGCCGCCGCCGAGCAGTGCGGCACTGAGGCTGGCGGTGCCGCGAAATCGGGTCTCTTCGAGTGCGGCCGCAACCCGGCGTGCGAGCCGGTGTGCAATTTCGTGCGCTGCGGGAGCGAGTAGGCCCCACTTCGGCCGCACCCGCGCGCTGTCAACTGGCAAGCAGTCGCAGCGCGAACCTGCCAGGGCCGGTTGCGCCTGGACAAACCAGCGTGGATCGGGCCAAGCGCCCCTTCAGCCTCGCCGCGCGGCAGGGTTCGTGCGCCGCACGGGATTGACCAGTTCCCCCAGCCCCTCGATGCGGCATTCCGCTTTGTCGCCATCCTCGATCACCACGGCGCCGGGCGTGCCCGTGGAGATGATGTCGCCCGGGTGCAGGGTCATCACATGGGAGTGGAAGGCCACCAGGTACGCCGGCGGAAACTGCATGTTGGCCACCACGTTGGCGCGGTGCAGCCTGCCGTTGTTCCAGGTGCCCACCTCCAGCTTGAGCACGTCGGCCACTTCGTCGCGGGTGACGAGCTGCGGGCCGAAGGAGAAGAAGGTGTCGAAGTTCTTCGAGCGCGTGAGGTAGCGGGGATTTTTCTGCAGGATGTCCTCGGCGGTCATGTCGAGGATGAGGCAGTAGCCGGCCACGAAATCGAGGGCCTGGTCTTCGGACACGCGCCGGCAGGTGCGGCCGATGATGACGCCCAGCTCGGCCTCTGCGGTGACGCGCTGCGACTCGGGCGGCAGTTCGATGGTGTCGCCGGGGCCGATGATGGTGTGATCGCCCTTGATGAAGGAGGCGGGCTCATCGGGGTACACGGCGTTCAGGTCGGCGGCGTGGTCGCGGTAGTTGAGCCCGATGCCCCAGATCTTGCGCGGGTGCCGGTACAGCGGCCCGTAGCGCAGCGTAGCAGGGTCGCGATAGCGCGCGGTGGCGAAGGCGTCGGCTGCCAGGGCCTCGCTCAGGCCCTGGGTAATCAGCGCGAACAGATCCGTGGGCCAGGCACGCCCGAGGCGGGCGTTGATGTCGGCCACCAGCACCACGCCGTGGGGCAGCGCCACAGCGGCTTGTTCACGGCCTTCGTGCATGACGGTGCACAGACGCATTCGGGTTTTCCTGGTCATCCCGCCGGGGCGGAAGAAGCGCAGATTATAGAAGGCACCGCGGCTCAGCCGCCTTCTGGCGCGCGAGTGAGCGCCGGCGCGGCGGCTGCCACATGCGGACCGGCTGCAGGAGCGGCCTGCGACGCCCGTCGGCTCGCTGGCCGGACCGGCCGCCGCCAGGCGAAGTAGATCTCGCCAGGCCACCCTGGAAAGAACGCACCGAAGGCAAGATTGGCTCGCAGCCACCAGCCTTGATCTTCCAGGACGAAGCCGCGTTTGCGCATGAGGAAAGCGCCCGAATGAAACAGCGGCTCGAGCCCCGCGGCCACGGCCATGCGGCGCAGGCGGCGCGGCGAGAGCACGCTCACGTGCCCGTGGGGCTGTGCGGTGCGGCGCAGCCGCCGCTCGCGCCAGACCAATCCCGGATGGGGTGTGACGGGGCCGCCACCGATAAGCATTCCGCCCGGCTTGAGCATACGCGCCAGCCGGATCACGCCGGCCTCGGGTTCATGCAGGTGCTCCAGCACATGGCAGGCAATCACCACGTCGTAGGCTTCGGGGGGCAGCAATGCGGGCGCGCCCGCCGACTCGAGGTCCACGGTGACGATCCCGGTGTAGCCGCGGGCAGCAAGCTCGGCACTGCGCGGTGCGCAGTCGTAGGCGTCCCAGCGCTGCCACCAGGGGTGCGCATCGGCGTTGAGGGCGAAGGCGAGTTGCTGGCCATGGTCCACACCCACCTCGGCGATGGCCAGGGGCTTGGAACACTCGCGCGCAGCCTCGCGCAGCAACTCGTGCATGAACCAGTAGCGCAGCAGGCGAAAGGGATAGCGCACGCTCAGCACGCGCGCGGGCACATTGGGCAGACCGCGCAGCGCGGCGCGGGCCAGGCTCGAAGGGGTCCAGCCCAGCGGCCGGAAGCGGGACAGGAGGGACATGAAGGCTCCTCGATGCGCCCGAGGGCGCATGCAGCGCCCCTTGAGAGCAAGAGTGCATCGGCCGTGACCGACGGACTCCCGCCCTCGAATCGCCAGGCGATCGGGGCAGACTCGTGAAGGGGCGCGGGCCGCGAAAAGCGGCCTGGCCAACGGGTCAGGACTGCTGGAGCGAGGGGGGTGCCCGGGAGGGCGGCGGTGGACAGCCAGCAATACCGGTGCGCACCAAGGTGGTAGACCGGGCAGGGATTGCATGCACCGGGAACAGCAGCGCACGAACCTGCGGCAGATCGGGCGGCAGCGCGACCCCGGCCACGTTGCGGCGGCCGAGATCGGCTTCCTCGATGAGAGGGAAACTGCGCTCGCGCAGCTCAGGCGCGGTGGCGCGCGACCGGTCGAGCGCCTCGAGCCCAGGCAGGTGCACCGAACTGGACACCACGCGCGCCGGGTCATCCAACGCATGGGCGTGCAGCAGCGGCGCCACACACTGCAACGGCACCAGAAGCACCAGCAGCAGCAGGGCGCGAAGACGGTGAAGAGAAGCGGCGTGTGGCTGCACAGGTTCAGCGACCACGCACGGGCGCGGACGATTTCGGATGCACGGATTACACCACAGCTGGCGTAGGCCAGGCGAACAAACAGGGAATTGGTGGGCCGTGAAGGATTCGAACCTTCGACCAACGGATTAAGAGTCCGCTGCTCTACCAGCTGAGCTAACGACCCGAGGGAAGCGGCAGGGTGTTGGTAGGTGGTGGGAGGCTCGAACTCCCGACCAACGGATTAAAAGTCCGCTGCTCTACCGACTGAGCTAACCACCCGTCGAAAAAAGACGCGCATTCTATTGGCCGACCCCAGGGGTGTCAACGCAAGAACGCCTGGGTGCGAATCGCAAGCGATTGTTTTAACGCGCGCTCGCAGCGAGCGCCTATTTGAGCCTGACGAGCCGTTGCCGGGCTTTCTCGGCAGCGTCGGTCAACGGATGTTTGGCGATGAGTTCTTCGAGGGTGCGGCGGGCGCCGACGGTGTCACCCGACTCGCTCTGTGCATTGGCGAGAACCACCATGGCGTCTGGCACCTTGTTGGTTTCGGGATAGCTCACCAGCAGCTTCTGCAATGCCGCAATGGCGTTGGGATATTTCTTCAGCCGGAAATAGGCTTCGCCCAGCCAATACTGGGCGTTGGGCGTCAGCTCATGGAGCTTGTAGGTGCTCAGGAAGGCGTCGAAATCGTTCACCGCGCCCTGGGAGTCGCCCGCCCGGTGCTTGGCAAGGGCCGCATCGTAGGCCATGCGGGCCGCTTCTGATTCCCGCACGGGGGGGGCAGTCACACTGGCGGGCGCTGAAGCCGCGCCGGGCGGCGGTACCGCCGCGATCACGGGCGAAGGTATCGCCGCTGATTCGAGCTTCCGCAAACGAAGATCCAACTCGCCCAGTTGCGAAAGGCTGGCCGCCGCGCCACCAGCGGCTTCGAGTTTCTTGAGGCGGGCATCGATGTCAACGACGGCGTTGGTGCTGCCACCGGCACCTTCGAGCTTTTTCAGCCGGGCATCCAGGTCGGAAAACTGCTGGGCCGAAGCCGGGCTGGCCGCCTGGGCGGCGGCTTCGAGCTTCTTGAGGCGGCCCTCCACTTCGGCAAGCTGCGCAGCGAGCTTCTTGCGTGCTTCGGCATCTTCCTTGGCGAGTTGCTCGATCCGGCGCGCACGCCCGTCCAGGTCGTTGTAGAGATCGCTCTGGCGGCGCTCGGACTTGTCCTGGCGATCCTTGAACACCTCCACGCGATTGCCGGTTTCCTCGATAGCACCGCGCAATTCCCGCACCTGGCGGCCGAGCGCGTCGATCTGCCCGGATAGATCGAGCAGCACGCGGTTTTCGCTCGGCACAGCCGCAGGCTTGGGCGCGGCGGGTTGCTGCGCCCAGGCGGGAGACGATACCGCCAGCAGCAGCGCCAGCGAGGCGGTGGACGAGACACGCAACACGGTTGTCAAACCCGCGCGATTACTTGTCCACGTCCGGGTAGATGAGGTCGCTGCGACGATTCTCGGCGTAGGAGTCCTCGTCCTTGCCAAGCGCCTTGGGCTTCTCTTCGCCGTAACTCACGGCCTCGATGCGGCCTGCGGGCACGCCCAGCAGCACCATGGCGCGCTTGACGCCGTCAGCGCGCCGCTGCCCGAGGGCGAGGTTGTACTCGGTGGAGCCACGGTCGTCGCAGTGGCCCTCGATGCGCAGATTGTATTTGGGGTTGTCAATCAGGAAGCGGGCATGCAGATCGACGAGATCACGGTACTCGCCAGCGATCTCGAACTTGTCGAAATCGTAGAAGATGCTGCGCTTGGAGAGCGGGCTCGAAGGGTCACGCAGCTGGGTGGCCGCATCGGTGAGCGGCCGGCCGGACTCGCTGCCGCCGGGTAGTGGTTTAACCTCAGCGGCTGCCTGCTCGCGGCGGCGGCGCTCCTCTTCCTCGCGCAGGCGGCGGTTGAGCTCTTCCTGCTCGCGCTGGGCGGCGGCCACACGGCGCTCCTCAGCCTCTTTCTTGCGCTGCGCCTCAAGCAGGTCGCGCTGCTCCACGTTGGCCTTGCTTTGCTCCTTGATGTCCTGGTTTGCGCAACCGGCGGCCAGCAGCGCCAGCATCGACAGCAGCAGGATTCGTTTGATCATGGCAGGTTCCTCGGTGGGTTTCAGCGGGGTTTCAACATCGGCCCCCAGGCCGGCTCGCGCACGCTACCGCTCGAATCGGAGAGGCGCTGCTTGATCCGGCCATCACGCGATACAGCCGCGAGAATGCCACGCCCGTTGAGTTCGGAAGCGTAGAGGATCATGCGGCCGTTGGGGGAAAAGGTGGGAGAGGAGTCGTTGCGGCCGTCGGTGAGTAGTTGCGCGTTGCGGCTACCCACGTCCTGGATGGCCACGTTGTAGCGGCCGGAATTGCGCTGGATGAAGCAGAAGCTGCGGCCATCCGGCGACCAGCGCGGCGTGACGTTGTAGTTGCCTTCGAAGGTGATGCGCTCGGCACCGCCGCCGCTGGCGGACATGCGGTAGATCTGCGGGCTGCCGCCGCGGTCGGAGGTGAACAGCAGCGAACGCCCGTCGGGAGACCAGTGGGCCTCGGTGTCGATGCCAGACGAATTGGTAAGGCGGGCAAGCTCGCTGCCATCGGCGCGCATGGTGTAGACCTGGGCAACCCCGTCGCGCGACAGGGTAAGCGACAGACGATCGCCATCCGGCGCCCACGCCGGCGAACTGTTGGCGCCGTCGAAATTGGCCAGCACCCGCCTGCTCGCATCGGCGACGCTGTGCACGAATACCATGGGTTTGCGGCGTTCGAAAGACACATAGGCGATTCGGGAACCGTCCGGCGACCACGCTGGAGAGACGATGGGCTCGGGATGGGCAAAGATGAAATCCGCATTGGCGCCATCGGCGTCGGCCACGTGCAGTTCGAAGCGATCACGGGCGCGCACCACGTAGCAGATGCGGGTGGAGAACACGCCCGCCTCGCCCGTGAGCTCTTCGTAGATGGTGTCGGCAATGCGATGAGCGGTACCGCGCAACTGGCTTGCGGGCACCATATAGCTGAAGCCGATGCGCTGCGTTTTCTTGAAGGCGTCCATGAGCCGGAAGCGCACGGCCACGCGGCCGTCCGGGCGCTCGGCAATGATGCCCATGACCAGATTCTCCACGCCGCGATTGCCGAAATTGAACCAGTCCACCTCCTCCGGCTCGGAAGGAAAGCGCGGCATCCAGCCAGCGGATTTCTCGCGGAACAAGCCGCTCCTGAGCAGGTCGGCGAGCACGATCTCGCTCACCCTGTCGGCATGGCGATCCTGATTGACGAAGGGCAGGACCGTGATGGGAATTTCGCGCCCGCTGCCGCCCACGATCTCGATGGTGAGAGCGGCCCTGGACGCTGGCGTCAGGGCCAGGGCGGCGCTTGCACCGGCGCCTTGGATCAGGCTGCGGCGCATCCACGAAATCGGCTTCTCGGACATGATGAAATTATAGGCTGGCGGGGCTTCAGTCCCGCGGCCGGAACAGCAGCCTGAGATCGCGCATCTGGGCGAACAGCTCCGGGTCGTCGGGCACAGGCAAAGGCTGGGCAAGCTCGATGGCCCGCTCCACTTCGCGGTCATAGGCGTTCGAACCGCTGGCGCGCACCAGCCGGACGGTGGCAACGGTTCCGTTCTTCAGCAATTTCACTTCGAACTCCGCCTGAGGGTTGCCAACGATGCCCGGGGGCACTACAACTTTTTCCCGGATGGCGTTGCGAATCCGGGCCGTGTACTCGTCGATGACCTTCTGCGCCGTTGCCGCCGCCTGGGCAGCGGCGCGCTTTTCGGCCTCGACGCGCTCGCGCGCGCGGCGCGCTTCGTCGATGGCTCGTTGCTGGGCAAGAAAAGCTTGTCGACTCTCTTCCTGGCGCCGCGCGTCGTCGGCGCGGCGTTTTGCCTCCTCCGCGCGGCGCGCCTCTTCCTGCCGCCGACGCTCTTCCTCGGCCATCCGGGCCGCTTCCGCGCGCTGACGCACCTGCTCCTTGCGTTGCGCCTCTTCGGCCTTGCGCTGCTGTTCTTTGTCCCGCACTTCGGCAGCTTTGCGCTCCTGAAGTTTCCGCTCCCGCTCGCGTCTTTCCCGCACGGCGATGTCGGGTCTGGCCACCGGTGGCTCGGGCGCGGGACGCACCTGGGCGGCAGGCGGCGGGGGTTTCGGGACCGGCGGTGCGGGCTTGGGCACCGGCGCCGGGGGCGGGGGCTCTGGCGGGGCCGGCTTGGGCTCAGGCGGGGCGGGTTCGGGCTCGGGCGCCGGTTCCAGCATGGGTGGCGGCGGGGCAGCCACGGGGACACGCGGGCTGTTGGGAAGCGCCGCCACCAATTCCACTTCCACGCGCTCGGGCGGCTTGGTTTGCCAGGCCAGGCCAAGCACCAGGAACACGGCAAAGAGCAGGTGGACTGCGGCGGCCAGGGCCGCGGAGAGCAGATAGCCGGGCCGTTGCACGGCCTGCATCAGTTACCGCCCTTGGCCTTTGTGAGCAGGCCGATGCGCTGCACGCCGGCCATCTGCAATTGGTCCATCACCTCCATCACCTTGCCGTATTCCACCCGCTGATCGGCAGCGATCACCACTGGCCGCGTCTCGCCCGGGGTTTGGCTCTGGCCTTGCTTGACGATCGCGCCGAGCTCATCGAGGTTCACCCGCCGCTCGGAGGCCGTGCTGCCATCGCGCAGCGCCACCTGATTGCCCCCCAGAACGCGGACCTCGATGGGCTGGGCGGGCGCGGCCGATGACTTGCCCACCTGGGGCAGATCCACCTGGCCAGTGTTGATCATGGGCGCGGTGACCATGAATATCACCAGCAGCACCAGCATCACGTCAATGTAGGGCACCACGTTGATCTGGCTCATCACCCGCGAGCGCGAGCGGCGCGAGGTGTCCATGGCGCGCCCCCTAGTTGCTAGCCGACTGGCGCTGCAGCACGTTGGAGAACTCTTCCATGAAGCTCTCGAAGCGCGAGGCCAGCCGGTCCACGTCGCGCACGTGGTGGTTGAAGGCGATGACGGCGGGGATGGCAGCGAACAACCCGATGGCCGTGGCCACCAGCGCCTCGGCGATGCCCGGCGCCACGGCGGCCAGGGTGGCCTGGCTCACGTTGGCGAGGCCGCGGAACGAATTCATGATCCCCCACACCGTGCCGAACAGCCCCACGTAGGGGCTCACCGAGCCCACGGTGGCGAGGAAGTTGAGGTGCGATTCGAGCTCGTCCATCTCACGCTGCCAGGTGGCGCGCATGGCGCGGCGGGCGCCATCCATGATGGTGGCAGTGCTCTGGCCCGACTGGCGCCGCAGGCGGAGGAATTCGCGGCTGCCGGCCAGGCAGATTTTCTCGAGGCTTCCGGCATGCTCGCCGTGGCTGGCGGCGTCCTGCAGCAAGGCGTTGAGGTCCTGCCCGCTCTGGGAGGAGCGGAAGCGGCGCTCGAATTCCTCGGTCTGCCGGCGCGCGGCGCGCAGCTGGAACAGCTTGTGGAAGATGAACCACCAGGACAGGAAGGACAGCGTGGCAAGCAGCGCCATGACGAGCTGCACGATCAGGCTGGCGTTGGCCACCAGGTGGAGAATGGACAGGTCGGTGGTGGCGTTCATTGCGGGTTCGCGCTTGGGTTGGGCAACCAATCGAGGAGGGCGGTGCGCAGCCGGGCGGGCAGGCGCACGGGGCGCAGTCTGGACGCCGACACACAGGCAAGATTCACTTCTGCGCGCATGCAATCCTCACTGCCCGACACCGTCTGGTGCAGCGTGAATTGCGCGCCGCCCACGGCCGTCACCGCCAGAGTGGCGTCGAGCAGTTCGTCGAGCAGCGCCGGACGCAGATACTCCAGCCGCAGGGCGCGCACGATGAACAGGCAGCCCTCTTCGGCCACCAGGCGCGAGGCCGGGCAGCCCAGGGTGCGCAGCCATTCCATGCGGGCGCGCTCGAGAAAATCCAGGTAGGTGGCGTGGAACACGATGCCGCCGGCATCGGTGTCCTGGTAGTACACGCGCACCGGCACGGCGAAGCGGCGCGCCCCCGCCGGGGGCTTCAGGGCGCCGGGCATGCGTTTGGCAAGGGATGCACCATGGTCACTCGGCGCGGCCCGCCCACAGGTCGGCAGTGCCCGCCACCGCAGGCGCCGCGAGGCCGAAGTGCCGCCACGCCGTGGCCGTGGCCATGCGGCCGCGCGGGGTGCGCTGCAGGTAGCCCTGCTGGATGAGAAAGGGCTCGAGCACGTCCTCGATGGTGTCGCGCTCCTCGCCGATGGCAGCGGCGAGATTGTCCACACCCACGGGGCCGCCGGAGAACTTTTCCATCACGGCCAGCAGCAGCTTGCGGTCCATCACATCCAGGCCGGCGGCGTCCACGTCGAGCATGGCGAGCGCCGCGTCGGCCACGTCGCGGGTGATACGCCCGCCGGCCTTGACCTGGGCGTAGTCGCGCACGCGGCGCAGCAGCCGGTTGGCGATGCGCGGGGTGCCGCGCGAGCGCGCGGCAATCTCAAAAGCGCCGTCCTCGGCGATGTCGGCCTCCAGCAACCCAGCCGATCGCAGCACGATGCGGGTGAGCTCGGCGGCGCTGTAGAACTCCAGCCGCGAAACGATCCCGAAGCGGTCGCGCAGCGGGTTGGTGAGCATGCCGGCGCGAGTGGTGGCGCCCACCAGGGTGAAGGGGGGCAGGTCGAGCTTCACGGAGCGCGCCGCCGGGCCCTCGCCGATCATGATGTCGATCTGGTAGTCCTCGAGTGCCGGGTAGAGCACTTCCTCCACCACCGGGGAGAGGCGATGGATCTCGTCGATGAACAGCACGTCGTTGGGTTCGAGGTTGGTGAGCAGCGCCGCCAGGTCGCCGGCGCGCTCCAGCACCGGCCCGGAGGTCTGGCGCAGGCCCACGCCCATCTCGCGGGCCACGATGTGCGCGAGGGTGGTCTTGCCCAGACCGGGCGGGCCGAACAACAGCACGTGATCGAGCGGCTCGCCGCGATTGCGGGCGGCCTCGATGAAGATGGAGAGCTGGCCGCGGATTTTTTCCTGGCCCACATACTCCTCGAGCTGGCGCGGGCGCAGGGCGCGCTCGATAACCTCCTCCTGGGGGCCCCTGGCGGCCGGGGCGATCAGGCGGTCGGTTTCGAGCATCGGCGCGGGCGCATCAACCGGGATTGGCCGCCCGGAAACGCGCCAGGTAGCCGTCGGCCAGGGCCGACTGCGCGCGCGCCGCCTCGGGCAAGGCGGATGCCACCCGGTCCATGCGGGCCGAGAAGATGCCGGTGACCTTGATCACCAACGCTTTCTGGTATTTAGCACCGAGGTCGGACAGGGCAAAGCGCTGGCCCTCCATGTTGTCGCTGCCGGCGGCGGAGAAGCGCATGGCGCGGTCTTCTTCGGCGTACACGTAGGTAAGCGTCCTTTGCTCCTCTTCGGTGCCGCGGAAGCCGTCGATCAGCTTGCCCGACATGGTGAGGGCGCCGCCCACGTGAAACGCCACGTTCTGGTCGAGAATCTTGGCCTGCTTGCGGCCCACGTCGGTGGACAGATGGGCTGCGATGGCATCCAGTTCGGCGGGGGTGAAGCTCGCCAGCGCCATGCCGGACCACTCGGGCGCGAGCCACTCCAGCGAGCTCCACTCGGCGCGCAGCCGCGGCATGAGCGATTCCACCATTTCGGCCTCGGCCGCATCCCAATGGCTGTCGCCCATGCGCCAGGCCTTGCCGAGCCCCTGTGCCCGGCCGCGGGCGGCCAGTTCGGCGCGCACCGCCAACACCGCCTGCTGCTTGAGGTAGCGATCGCCCAGGGCCACGGTGGTGCGCCAGGTATGGGCGGAGAGCATGGAGGCGGCGGAGGCTCGCGCATCGGCGTGGGCCGGCGCGCAGAGGAGCGATGCTGCAAGGGTGGCGGCGCACAGCAGCACGCGCGAGGCATAGGCGAGGGACATGGGGAAGGATCGGAAGTTTGAACGCGCCGCCGGCGCAGGCCGCGCGCGCTGGTTGATCGTCACAAAATTATAGACGCGGCCGCGGGCGCGACACCCTCACCGCTGCCGGAAGGCTGCGATATGGGGCTCCGCCAGGGCCGCGGCGGCGGCGAATGCCGGCGAGATGCGCGCCTGCGCGGTGTCCATGCGGGCGTTGGCGGCAGCCACCACGCGAAATGACACCTCGCGGAAATACTTCCGGCCCGGATCGGTCCAGATGAACAGCTCGGCCCGCGGGTCCGCGGAGAAGTCGTAGCGGATCTTCTCCAGCAGGGGTGCGGCAACGCTTTGCAGCAGCGCGCGGTCCACCTCGGCGCCAGGACGGTCGAGGCGGGCGCGATCGGTGAAGGTGAGACGGGTCATCACCAGTTCGCCCACGAACCAATCCATGGTGGCCGCCAGGTAGGGGCCGGGCGGGCTCGTGAGGGTGTCGAGAATCCACTGTTGCTCTCCGCCCGAGAGCACGGCGCGCGTCTGGGCGGCCCAGGTGTCGCGCCACCAGGCCAGCGCCTCGGTCTCGCCGCTGCCAGCCTCGGCGGCGGTCAGCATGGCCCCCACCATGGCAGCCTCGGCAGCCTGCCACTCGGGCGCGGCGGGCGTCCAGCGCGGGCCGAGTTTTTCCTCGCGCCCCGCCGAAGCAAGGTGGCCACGGGCCAGGGCGGCGGCGCTCTGGCGCAGGTAGATGCGGCCCCAGGCGCGGGCGAGCGCATCGCCGTGCAGGGCTGCGATACGCATGGCGGTGTCTCCCTCGGCGCGGCTCGCGGGTGCCGCCGCCAGCAGCAGCGCCGCCAGCCCGGTCCACAAGACGCGCAAGCCCGCGGCTCCCTGGCGCAGGATCGTTCTCATGGTCACACCTTGGAGAGCAGCCGCAGGGCCTGGCGGATGGCGTCGGGCACGGCCAGCCCGGGCTCGATGCGGCCCAGGGCAGCACGCGCCTCCTTGTCGTTGTAGCCCAGGGCCAGCAGGGCATTGAGGGCATCGCTGCCCGCCGGCACCGCGCCGCCACCGGCCAGCGCCACCCCGGGCGCGAAGGAAAGCTTGTCCTTCAGCTCGAGCACCAAGCGCTCAGCGGTTTTCTTGCCGATGCCTGGCACGCGCGTCAGGCGAGCGCTGTCCTGCTGGCCGATGGCGGCGTACAACTCGTCCACCGACAGCCCCGAGAGCAGCGCCAGCGCCGTGCGCGTGCCGACGCCGGTGATCCTGAGCAACTGGCGGAACACCTGGCGCTCGGACTCGGTGGCGAAACCGAACAGCAAGTGCGCATCCTCGCGCACCACCAGATGGGTGAACAGACGCACCTCCTGGCCGATGGCCGGAAGCTGGTAGAAGGTGCTCATGGGCACGTCCAGCTCGTAGCCCACGCCCTGCACCTCCACCACGATGGCCGGCGGAGACTTCTCCACCAGCCGGCCGGCAAGGCGTGAGATCACACCAGCCTCCCGCCACGCACGCGATAGCCCGCCGTGGCCAGGGAACCCAGGCCAAGGCCGCCATGGGCATGACAGATGGCGCAGGCCAGCGCGTCGGCGGCATCGGCGCCGGGCAGGCCGGGTAGCGCCAGCAGCCGGCGCACCATCTCCTGCACCTGCTCCTTGCGCGCGTGGCCGTTGCCCACCACCGCCTGCTTCACCTGCAAGGCGGTGTACTCGTGCACCGGCAATCCGCGCGAGACGGCGGCGCACACCGCCGCGCCGCGCGCCTGACCGAGCTTGAGGGTGGCCTGGGCATTGACGTTCACGAACACCTGCTCCACGGCCACCTGCTCGGGCCCGCCCTGCTCGATGACCTGAGCGAGCCCGTCGAGAATGGACTTGATGCGCTCGGGCAGGCTGGCGGTGTCGTCGGTGCGGATGCGCCCGCTGGTGACGTAGGCGAGCTTGCGCCCCTCCAGGCCCACGATGCCGTAGCCGGTAATGCGCAGCCCGGGGTCGATGCCGAGAATGCGCACGGCGCGCCTCTCACGCCTCGTCCATGGCGGCGTTGGTGTAGACCTCCTGCACGTCGTCCAGCGACTCCAGCGCGTCGAGCAGCTTCTGCATCCTGGCGGCATCATCGCCCGCGAGCGCGGTCTCGGAGCCGGGGCGCATGGTGATCTCGGCAAAGGCGGGCTTGAGGCCGGCCTTCTGGAGCGCCTCTTTCACCGCCACGAAATCGTTGTTCGGGGCGGTGAGCACCTCGATGGAGCCGTCGTCGTTGCTCACCACGTCCTCGGCGCCCGCCTCGAGGGCCACCTCCATGACCTGGTCCTCGGAGGCGCCCGGCTCCAGCACCAGCTGGCCGCAGTGCTTGAACAGGAAAGCCACAGAGCCATCGGTGCCCAGGTTGCCGCCGTGCTTGGCGAAGGCGTGGCGCACGTCGGCCACGGTGCGGGTGCGGTTGTCGGTCATGCAGTCCACGATCACCGCCACTCCGCCGATGCCGTAGCCCTCGTAGCGCACCTCCTCGTAGTTGACGCCTTCGAGCGCACCGGTGCCGCGCTTGATGGCGTTCTCGATGGTGTCCTTGGGCATGTTCTGCTCGCGGGCCTTGTCGATGGCCAGGCGAAGCCGCGGGTTGGAGCCGGCATCACCGCCGCCCAGCCGGGCGGCCACGGTCACTTCCTTGATGAGTCGCGTGAAAATCTTGCCGCGCTTGGCGTCGGCGGCGGCCTTCTTGTGCTTGATGTTGGCCCACTTGCTATGCCCTGCCATGACGTCCTCTGAAACTGGATTGATATAATTTTCAGAATCTTACATTGCCGTCACGGAGCCCGCCATGCCGCAACCCCTGCTGATCGCCAAGGCCGCGCGCGATCTGAACATCTTGCCGGGCCTGGCGAACCGGCATGGCCTGATCACCGGCGCCACCGGCACGGGCAAGACCGTGACGCTGCAGCGCATGGCCGAGGAGTTCTCGCTGGCCGGCGTGCCGGTGTTCATGGCCGACGTGAAGGGCGACCTGTCGGGCCTGTCGCAACCCGGCGCATGGAACCCGAAATTGAAGGAGCGCGCCGGGAAACTGGGCATGGCCGACCTGCAGTTCTCCGGCTTCCCGGTGGCCTTCTGGGACGTGTATGGCGAACAGGGCCATCCCGTGCGCGCCACCATCTCGGAGATGGGGCCGCTGCTGCTCGGGCGGCTGCTGGGCCTCAACGACGTGCAGCAGGGCGTGCTGACGCTGGCCTTCCGCATTGCCGATGACAAGGGGCTGCTGCTGCTGGACCTGAAGGACCTGCGGGCCATGATCCAGTTCACCGGTGAGAACGCCAAGAGCTTCACCACCGAGTACGGCAACATCTCCACTGCCTCCATCGGCGCCATCCAGCGCGGCCTGCTGGAACTCGAACAGCAGGGCGCGGAGCGGCTGTTCGGCGAGCCGGCCCTGGACCTGGACGATCTGATGCAGACCGGCGCCGGGGGGCTCGGGGTTATCAACATCCTCGCCGCCGACCGGCTGATGCACTCGCCCAAGCTCTACGCCACCTTCCTGCTGTGGCTGCTCTCCGAGCTGTTCGAGCGCCTGCCCGAGGTGGGCGACGCGCCCAAGCCGAAGCTGGTGTTCTTCTTCGACGAGGCGCACCTGCTGTTCGACGACGCCCCCGATGCGCTGCTGGACAAGATCGAACAGGTGGTGCGCCTGATCCGCTCCAAGGGCGTGGGCGTGTTCTTCGTCACCCAGAACCCGCTGGACGTGCCCGAGAAGGTGCTCGGCCAGCTGGGCAATCGCGTGCAGCACGCGCTGCGCGCCTTCACGCCCCGCGACCAGAAGGCCGTCAAGACAGCAGCCACCACCATGCGCGCCAATCCCGCCCTCGACACCGAGAAGGCCATCACCGAGCTGGGCGTGGGCGAGGCGCTGGTGTCCTTTCTGGACGAAAAGGGCCGCCCGGAGATGGTGGAGCGCGCCTTCGTCTGCCCGCCCCGCAGCCGCCTCGGCCCGGTCAGCGCCGAGGAGCGGCAGGCGGTGATCCGGGCCTCGGCCCTGTTTGGCCATTACGAGAAGGCGGTGGACCGGGAATCGGCCTACGAGATGCTGCGTGGCCGCGGTGATGGACAGACCGCCGGTGCGGCGGCCGGCGGCCCGGCTTCGGCGAAGGACGCGGCCCCCGCTGGCGATGGCGGCCTGTTCGGCGGGCTGAGCGACATCCTGTTCGGCCGCACCGGGCCCCGCGGCGGCCACACGCCGGGCGTGTTCGACGCTGCTGCCAAGAGCGCGGCGCGCTCAGTGGGCTCGGCCGTGGGCCGGGAGATCGTGCGCGGCGTGCTCGGCTCTATCCTGGGCGGCACCACCTCCCGCCGGCGGCGCTGAAGGGCGTGGCGGCGGCCAGTCCCGAGGCCGCGCCGGGCGGCCACCCCTCCCTGGTGGGGACGGTGCTGGTGTTCCTGTCGGCGGTGGGGTTTTCCATCAAGGCGGTGCTCATCAAGATCGCCTATGGCCACGGAGTGGATGCCATCACGGTGTTCGCGCTGCGCATGCTGTTCTCGGCGCCGTTCTTCCTGCTCATGGCCTGGTGGGCCGCGCGGCGCGCGCCGCCACAACCGATGACGCGCCGCGACTGGCTGCATGTGGTGGCCATGGGCTTCGTGGGTTACTACCTCGCCTCGCTGCTGGATTTCCTGGGCCTGCAGTACGTGTCAGCGAGCTTCGAGCGCCTGGTGCTGTTTCTGTACCCCACCATCGTGGTGCTGCTGTCGGCGTGGCTGCTGGGTACGCCGGTGCGCAGCCGCCACGGGCTGGCGCTGCTGCTCTCCTACGCGGGCATCGGGCTGGTATTCGCCGGCCAGTGGTCGCGCGCCGAACGCGCCGAGCATCTGGCCCTGGGCGCAGGCCTGGTGTTCGCGAGCGCCGTGGTCTATTCGTTTTACCTGGTGTTCTCCAGCCGCATCGTGCCGCGGGTGGGCGCCATGCGCTTCACCGCCTGGGCGATGCTGGTATCCACCGTGTTCGCGCTGGCGCAGTTCCTCTTCACCCACCGCCTGTCGGCGTTGGCGCTGCCCGCGCCGGTGTACAGCCTGTCGCTGACGCTGGCGGTGGTGGCCACCGTGCTGCCGGCGCTGTTTCTCTCCGAAGGGCTGCGCCGGGTGGGCGCCAACCACGCCGCGCTGGTGGGCTCCGTGGGACCGGTGGTGACTCTGGCCCTGGGGGCCATGTTCCTGGGCGAGCACCTGGACGCGCCGCAACTGTGCGGCGCGGCCCTGGTGCTGGCGGGGGTGACGTTGGTTAGCCTGCGCCCGGCCCGAGCGGAAGAGGCGAGCCCGCGCTGAGGTCCGCAGCCGCGCTTCTCTGGCATGATGCACGGCCCATGCACGCCGCCCCCGCCATGCCGAGAACGCAGTGAACGCCGGCATCGCCTTCGGCCTTGGCGCCTACTTGCTGTGGGGCCTGTTCCCGCTGTTTTTCCGCGCGGTGGCGCACGTGCCGCCGCTGGAGATCCTCGCCCATCGCGTGCTGTGGACGCTGGCCTTCGTGCTGGCGATCCTGGCGGTGCAGCGCAACTGGAGCTGGCTGCGTACGCTGGCCACGTGCCCGCGGGTGCTGGCAACCTTTGCGCTGAGCGCCCTGATGGTGTCCGTCAACTGGGGCGTGTACATCCTGGCCGCCACCACCGATCGCGTCATCGACGCCACCCTGGGCTATTTCATGAACCCGCTGGTGAACGTGATGCTGGGCGCGTTGGTGCTGCACGAACGCCTGCGGCGGGTGCAGTGGATCGCGGTGGCCATCGCCGCGGGTGGCGTGCTGTGGCTCACGCTTCAGGCCGGCAAACTGCCGTGGATCGGTCTGACCCTGGGGCTGAGCTTCGGCTTCTACGCCCTGCTGCGCAAGACCGCCGCGCTCGGCGCGGTGGAGGGCCTGGCGGCGGAGACGTTGCTGATGGTTCCCGTGGCCGTGGCCTGGCTCGCGTGGGCGGGAACTCACGGGCAGGAGACGGCCTCGGCTGGGACCATGGGCACCTGGCTGCTGCTGGCGGCCTCGGGCCCGGTGACCGCCGTGCCGCTGCTGCTGTTCGCCGCCGCGGCGCGGCGCATCCGCCTGTCCACCCTCGGGCTTATCCAGTACCTCGGACCAAGCATGCAACTGGTGATGGCCATCGCCTGGTTCGGCGAGCCCTTCGGTGTCAACCGCGCCCTGGGCTATGGCGCCATCTGGCTGGCGCTGGTGATCTACTCGGTGGACGGGCTGCGTACCCGGCGCACGGTGGCGCACGGTTAACCGGCGGCGGCGCGCAACTCCACATCAGGCGGCCGGCGCCAACTCCTGCAGCGGTTCGGTACCCAGCACCCGGGCGCGCAGACGCTCCGGGGACACGAGCAGCAGCATCGGGACCTCCGCGCCAGGCTTTTCGGAGCGCGGCGTGAGCACGCCATCGAGCAGTTCCACCATCCCGGTGCCCATCATGGGCACCGGGCGCACCAGCGCCCGCGCCAGTTCCGGAATGTCGCCCAGGGCATCCACCAATACGCCGAAGGTCTGGCGGCCGTCCTCAGGGCGCATGACGATGATCTGCTGCGCCGCCGGCTCCGCCCCCGGCGCCTTGCCACGCCACTCCGGCAGATCGTAGACGGGAATCGACGCGTGGCCGTAGACCGTGAGACCCGCCACGCCGCGGGCTGCGAGCCCGGGCAGGCGGGTGAAGTGCTCCAGACCGATGGCTGTTTCCACGGTTTGCGTGGGCAATCCGTACCAGCCCTCGCCCACATAGAAGGTGGCCACCTCGATGCGCGCATCCTCGGTTTCCGGGCGCGGCCATGACCATTGGCCGGCGTCTTCACTGCCGCGCGCACCGGCGCCGCGCGCCGCCGCCAGAGCATCGCCAAACGGCACCAGGATGATGGCGGCGATGTCGTTGCGGTAAGCGTCTTCCTCGGATTTGTATTCCCGATACCCGGAGGACATGCGCGCCCCCACGGCCCAGAGAGTGCCATCGAGCCTCGCGATCATGCTCACCTCCTGCCCAGGGGCGAGCGCACGGATGCGGGTGTCGAGGTCGAAGGAAGCACCCGGTGCGAAGCGCTCTTCAGTGCTGGCCACGATGCGCCCGTCGCGCTGCACGAACAGGCCGATGCAACCCTTGCGCACCTCGCCACCGCCATCCCTGGGCAAGGCATCTGCCAGCATGGCGCGGAACTGCGGCTCGCCGTCGAACACGATCGCCACGCCGCCCACATTGCCGGCACCGTGCTGGCCGCGCACGGCCGCGCAATAGATGTAGGTGTGCCGGTCACCGTACAACGGTGAGGCGGCAAACCCGGACACACAGTAGTCCTGCGTGTCTCGCAGCCGCAGGGTGCGCGCTACCCAGTCCTCCTCCAGGCGGGTGCCAAGGCGTGCGCGCATGGTTTCGTTGGAAACCGCCACCACGGCACCGCTGCGGTCGAACAGCAGCAGGTCCGTGTAGACGGTATAGAGCCGGTTGATGGCCGAGAGCACGGTGGACATCTGCTCGCATTTCCCGGCGTCGATGGCGCCGCCCGAGAGCAGATCGCGGAACAGGCTCGTGAGCGCCCACCAGCGGCAATCGTTGGCCCGTTCGTAGAGGTTGCGATCCATGATGTCGATGGCCAGCGCCGCCTGGGCAGCGCAGTCGTCCAGCATGGCCGACACCACGGTCTGGTTGAGGTGCCGGATGGAGCGGGTGAATACGTCGCGGGTGCGCGCCCCGGTACGCCCGATCTCCCACAGCAGCGCCCGCGAGAACACGCTGTTGGCGCTGCCGGCCTCGTGCGCCTGGCGCACGTTGCCATTCCACACCGACCGCGTGAGATCGGCCTGAATGTGCTCGGCGCGGGTGGGAATTTCCCGCAGCGATTGGCCGAACAGTTGCTCGCTGCGCATCAGCGCGGCGAGCACGCTGGCATCCACACCCTCACGTGACTCGGTGTCGTCGGAATCGAAGGCGTATTCCACGGGAACCATGGCGTGACCGCGCCAGCCGGGGCCCATGTACCCCTGGTAACCCACCGTGTCGCAGGTGGCAGCCACGTACTCGCGTCCTCCGAAGCGGAAGCGGCCAGTGGCCTCTCCCGCATCTTGTTCGAAGCGCACACCCGCCGGGGCATGGTGCGGATCGCTGCTGGCCACCACTCGCCCCTGGCTATCGATGAGCGCGATGAGCGTCCAGTCCGCGGCGCTGCGCAGATTGGAGAAGATCTTGTCGCACTCGTCCTCAAGGCGAAAGCACAGGCACAGCACGGCCACGGGACGGGAACCGTCGGGCGCCATGACGCGATGGGAGTACACCAGCTGCGCGCCCGCGCCGGGCATCAGGTCCAGCGGACGGTACGTTTCCAGGTAGGCAGCCTCGGTTTCGAGCGCCTCGCGCACCAGCGCATCGCGGGTGTGCGTGACCGGCGACTCCTGCAACCGCGCCAGGATCTTTCCATCGAGACCGATGAGGATCACGTCGTGGTACACGGAGTACTTGCGCACATATTCGCGCATGCGCGCCAGGGTGACGTGGCCGTCCGCGGCATCGGGGTCCGCGGTGGCGCTCACCGCGAAAGCGGCCAGGTCGCTGTCCATGGCCAGGAATCCGATGTCGGCAGTGCGCTCGAAGAGGTTGCGCACCAGAATGTCGATGGCCACCTGGGCGCGAAAGCGGATGTGGATCTCGGTCTTGCGGCGCAATTCTCCCGCCAGGCTCGCCAGGAGGCGGGAGGACAGGTCCTCGAAGCTGGCTCGGGTTTCACTGATGTCGATGCCGGTGCCGGAGAGTTGGCCCAGCAGCGCCAGGTTGTTCCATACCGCCTGCAGTTTCTGCAGCGCTTCGCGATACTCCTCCACCTGACTCATGTGCTTCATGCTGGAGGCCACGCTGCGGGGAACCGCGATCCCCTTGTACACCGTCATCTCGTCGGTCATTTCCGCTCTCGTCAATTGGATCCGGGGAGGCTGCGCGGCGCACCGCACGAAGCTCCTGCCCGAGTCTTTACGTCTTTGAAATCCGAGACTTGAATCACCGGCCCAGCGCACCGTGATGGCGCGCAGCGCGCACCAAGGCGGAGCGGCGACGGCGCTGTTTCGGGGGGCTCCCGCACCACAAAAAGGCACGGGCTGCATGCCGCTGGGAAGCGACGTGTAGCCCGTGAGAACGACCGGAAATGAGTCAGCGCTTGCCGCTCAAGCGGCCAGGACCTCGTCCATGAGCGCCATGTCCGAGGACAACATCAGGCGCTCGATGTCCACCAGGATCAGCATGCGCTGGTCCACCGACCCGATGCCCGTCAGGTAACCCGTGTCGAAGCTCGCGGCGAACGCCGGCGCGGGCTTGATCTGCTCAGGTTGCAGCGTCATTACGTCGGACACGGAGTCCACCACGATGCCCACCACGCGGTTGCCGAGGTTAAGCACAATCACCACCGTGAACTGGTCGTAATTGGCCTGCCCCACCTCGAACTTGATGCGCAAGTCGATGATCGGCACGATCACCCCGCGCAGGTTGATGACCCCCTTGATGAAGTCCGGCGCGCGCGCGATGGCGGTGACGGCCTCGTAACCGCGGATCTCCTGCACCTTGAGGATCTCGATGCCGTACTCCTCCTGCCCGAGGCGGAAGGTGAGGAACTCCCCGGTTACTCCGGGGTTGCGCTCGGCCGCGGCGGCGCGAGAGCCGTTGAATTGCTGTGGCGTCATGGTGTGTTCCTGCGTGAGATGGGTGGTGGAACGCGACAAGCCTGGCAGCGCTCAGAAGTCTTGCCAGTCATCGTCGCCTCCAGCCACCTTGGCCGTCTTGCCGGCAGCGGTTGCCCGCCCGCCCGAGGGCGCTGGCGCCTTGGCAGCGGGCTTTTTCCCCAACCGGGTGACGTTCCTGGCGCGATCCGGTCCACGGCGCTCCTCGCCTTCCCAGCCGCCCTGGGCATCTGCATCGGCGGAGGCCTCCGCCATGGCTGCGGCCGCGGTGCTAAGGCGATAGCGCGACACGGCCTCGGCAAGCGACCGGGCCTGCTCCTCCAGGCTCTCGGCCGCGGCGGCGGCCTGCTCCACCAGGGCGGCGTTCTGCTGGGTGACGTCATCCACCTGGGTGATGGCCTCGTTCACCTGCTCGATACCGCGGCTCTGTTCCAGGGAGGCGTCGGCGATCTCGGCCATGATGCCGGTGACTTTCTTCACGGACGCAACGATCTCGTCCATGGTCTTGCCGGCCTCGTCCACCAGCCTTGAGCCGGAATCCACCTTGGCCACCGAGTCGCCAATGAGGTCCTTGATCTCCTTGGCGGCCGTGGCGCTGCGTTGGGCGAGATTGCGCACTTCCGTGGCCACCACCGCGAAGCCGCGGCCCTGCTCGCCCGCGCGGGCTGCTTCGACCGCCGCGTTGAGCGCCAGGATGTTGGTCTGGAATGCGATGCCATCGATCACCGAGATGATGTCGGCAATCTTCTTGCTGCTGGCGGAAATGGCGCCCATGGTCGAAACTACCTGGCGCACTACCTCACCACCCCGCACCGCCACATCCGAGGCGCCGGCCGCCAGTTGATTGGCCTGCCGCGCGTTCTCGGCGTTCTGCTTCACGGTGGAGGTGAGTTCCTCCATGGCGGAGGCGGTTTCCTCCAGGCTGGAGGCCTGCTCTTCCGTGCGGCTCGAGAGGTCTGTATTGCCGGAGGAGATCTCCTTGGCGGCCGTGGTGACCAACACCGCCGAGTCGCGCATGCGAGCAACGATCTTCTCCATCTCGTCCACCAGCTGGTTGACGCTACTGCTCAAGGTGAGCACATCGCCCTTCTTGCCTTCGGTGGGGATGCGGCCCGAGAGATCGCCACTCAAGGCGCCCTGCACCAGTTGTTTCATTTCGGCCACGGCCTGATCCAGCGCCATGGCCTCGATCTGCGCGGTGATGTCCTGGGCGAACTTCACCACCTTGATGGGCTTGCCGGTGGCATCGAAGATCGGGTTGTAGGAGGCTTGGATCCACACCACCTTGCCGTCCTTGCCCAGGCGCTTGTACTGGCCGCTGTCGAATTTTCCTTCGGCCAGCTTCGCCCAGAACTTGCGATACTCGTCGCTCTGCTTGTAAGCGGGCTCCACAAACATGCTGTGGTGCTTGCCGACGATTTCCTCGCGCGTGTAACCCACCACGCTCAGGAAGTTGGCGTTGGCGTCGAGGATGGTGCCGTCGAGGGTGAACTGGATCACCGCCTGCGACTTGTCGATAGCCTGCACCTGGCCGCGCAGATCGGCCTCGCGCAGCTGCGCCTCGGTGACGTCAGATGCGTACTTGACCACCTTGAACACCTTGCCATCGGCGTCCACCAGCGGCACATAGCTGGCGTGAATCCACACCTCCCTGGCGCCCTTCGCGAGCCGCTTGTAGAGGCCCACATGAAATTCACCGCGATCTAGGTTTCCCCAGAAGGCGCGGTACTCCGCCGACCTGGCGTAGGCCGGCTCCACGAACATGCTGTGGTGCTGGCCGCGAATCTCGTCCAGGGAATACCCCACGGTGGCCAGGAAGTTTTCATTGGCGGTCAGAATCTCGCCACCAGGCTTGAACTCAATCACTGCCTGGGAGCGGTCAAGCGCTGCAAGGCGGGCGGCCATTTCCGACACTTCCAGTGCATTCCCCGGCCCGGCCTTGACTTGCCCTGCAGTGGCGTCAGGCGACCCCAGCAAGGCATTGAAAAAGTGCTTCATGTTTGGATCCTTTTTTTGGTTTCAGACGCTGGCAACGTGAATGTAACTGCCTTGGTCGATTGTCCAAGACAGACCTTTAACGACGCGCGCAGGGGTTCCTTTAGGCGTTCCGTTCCAAAGGACTTCCGGCCAGGCTTTGTCCAGAACAATCAGGGGGTAAGCGGTGCGCATGCTATGCAACGCATCCTGGCTGAGCGTCTGATTGCCCGCGTCCTCGACGCGTTGACGCGAACCCGCGCGGCCACTCTGGCCGACGCCAGGGCAAGGCTTGCCGTCAACGCACGGCCCCGTTTGTAGCCATGTGCCTCGCCGCGGTGGACGGACCCGAGCGGCCACGCCACCGCCCCGCGTTCAACGGCGTGCGGGCCTGCTATGCCTCACCACGGGACCGGCTGGCGTGATTGGGCTCCATCAGCACTGCAGATACATGTTCAGCCTCTTCGCTGCGTTGCGAAGATGGGCCTCCGCGGCACTGCCCGCGGCAGCCGCATCGCCCGCCTCAATGGCATTGAAGATGGCTTTGTGCTCATCCTGCACTGCCTGGATCAGGTCGCTGTAGTTGGCGGCGGTGTTTCGGCGGGCACGGCGGATAAGCCTGCGAACATGCTGTTCCAGATAGCCGTTCAGCGCGTTGAAGTGGGGGTTGCTCGCAGCCTCAACGATCGCCCGGTGAAAGGCGAAGTCCTCTTCCTCCCCAGGTTCGTCGTGGACGATCGCGTACTCCATGCCTATCAGAGCGCGCTTGATACGCTTGATGTCTTCCGGCGTGCGGCGAAGCGCCGCATAGCGCGCGGCAGCCGCTTCAAACGTGACCAGCAATTCGATGACATGCGCAAGCCCTTCGGCATCGTCCAGCGAAGCATTGCGCAGCCGGAACGTGTGCCGCGTGCCACGTTCGTTAACGAACACGCCGCGGCCCTGCTGCGCATACACGAGCCCTTCGGATTTCAGCTGCGACAGCGCTTCTCGCACCGCCGAGCGCCCCACGGAAAACCGCTCACACAGCTCGCTCTCGCTCGGTAACCTGGCGCCGGGGCCCAGCTTCCCGGTTTCGATCTGCCGGTTGAGCCAGCGGACGATTTTGTCCGTCACGGACTTGTTTGTCCGTGGCGGCGGCTTGTTCCTGGCGGCCATGCTGTCAAACCATCATGTCTTGCATAGCGACGTTTCCGGCGCGGGCGAGAGACGCGCGTTCAGGGCGCAGCAGGCGCATCGATGAAGATCTCCCATGAGTTCACGGAGTGCGGACAAACGGGGCGCCTCGCCGCCCCGGCAAAGCAAAGTTTGCTGCCGCACCTCATGGGCCTGTCAAGCCAGCGCAGCGCCATTGTGCTGACATTGGTTCAACAGGGCTAGCGCGGCGCGCCAGGGATGGCCGCTTCATGGATGCACCGGCGCGCCCGGGTGGCCGCACGCGGGGCGGGGGCGCGTTTACCGTCAACGCCCGAATCTTCACACCCCGGAAGCAGTCGTGCATCGAATGATTCATACGCAAGCCCCCTGGTTCTGCCACACTTGTCTGACAAGACTGTTAGAGTCGTTGACACCCTGAAAGGGCATGCGTAGAGTCATTTCGGGTGCCTCACCTCGCGGTGGCGCAGAGCGCTGTGGGCGCCCGGCACGGTGAATCAACGACAAACGCGACGGGCTTGGTTCCGTCCGAACATGGGAGAGCATGCAATGAATTCGCTCCACAAACTGAATACCGTATGCGTGGCGCTGGCTTTGGGCGCGGCCATGTCCAGCGCGGCGGCCGCCGACACACTCAACTGGAAGTGCGAGTCCAAGTGGGGCAAGGACGATCAGGCGGGCAACATGAACTACATCACGCCGGAGAAAACCCTCGCCGCCACCAAGCTCGTCACCAAGGGCAAGACGTATCAGCTCGGCATCGAAACCAACCGCCTCACGCCCGCGTTCCCGCCGCGCAACTACGCCGTCACGGTGCTGCAGCCCAACCAGGTGAGCGGCGTGAGCCTCGGACCTACCAAGCTCACCTACAACGACGACATCGTGATGGGCTGGAACGGCGTGGGTTCGCAGCTCGATGGCCTCGGGCACATCGGCATCGACGCGCTTTATTACAACTGCCTGAAGGGCTCCGATATCGGCAAGGTGACCGGTCTTACCAAGCTGGGCATCGAAACCGTTCCGCCCTTTGCCACCCGCGGCATCCTGCTGGATATGGTGCCGTTGCTGGGCAAGGACGGCATCGTCCCCGAAGGCACGGCCTTCAACAAGCCCGAGATCGAGGCTGCCATGAAGCGCCAGGGCGTGAAGAGCATCGACAAGGGCGATGTGGTGCTGTTCCACACCGGCTGGACCAGCCTCATCGGCAAGGACGACAAGCGCTACGGTTCGGTGGAGCCCGGGCTGGGCGTCGAAGGCGCCAAGTACCTGGCCGAGAAGGGCGTCGCCGCCATCGGCGCGGATACCTGGGGCCTGGAGGTGCTGCCCTTCGAAAAGGGTTCGGGCGTGTTCGAGGTGCATCAGATCCTGCTGCCCATGAACGGCATCTTCATCCTTGAGAACATGAACACCGAAGCCATGGCGAAGGACCAGGCCTGGGAGTTCCTGTTCACCCTGGGGCCCGCGCGCCTGACCGGCGCGGTGCAGGCCATCATCAATCCGGTGGCCATCAAGTAACCCTCGGTCACCGCGGCAGTGTCGAAACAGCCGGGCCGAGCGCCTGGCTGTTTCGTTTTCGGACCCCGGAAACGAGGGCTCGCGGTTGCTGCCTCACGGGCTGATGACCCGATCAGATGGTTTCAGCTGCGCGATTCCACATCTGGGCAACGGCCACTGCCCGAGTCCGTCATGCCGCCATGGCGCTGGCCAGGGCGCGGCTGACGCTTCGAGTCACCCCGGTGGGAGGGAGGCCGTTGCCGCCTCGGACAAGCACAACTCCACCGATGCTCGGGTGCCCCCATCATCGGTGGGTTCCATCAGCAGCGATCCGCGCATGGCCACGGCAAGCCGTTGCACCACCCGCAGACCGATGCCGGCAGAGCGGCTTGTGGCGTCGTGGCGGGCACGATCGGCGTCGATGCCAGTGCCGGAATCCTCGATCACCAGTTGCACCTTCTCTCCCCGGCGCTTGATGTCCAACGTCACCAGACCGCCCGGGGGCGTGTGGCGAATGGCATTGCTGAGAAGATTGGCAACGATCTGACGCAGCCAGCGCGGATCGGCGCGCACCGGGAGGGAGGGTAGCGGCGTGTGCGCTGGACGCAACAGCACGCCCTGTCGCCATGCCGAAGCGCTGAATCGCTCGATCATCTCCAGCACCACGGCCTCCAGCGGCACATCCCGCAAGACCAGGGCGGCTTCGATCGATTCCAGGCGCGCCATGTCCAGGAGGTCGCTCAGCAGCGAGTGCAGGTCCTCGATCTGGCGCAGCATCACCAGCGCCCGGCTGGCGCTGCCCTCTTCCCTCGACAGTACTTCGGCATGCCCACGCAGCACCGCCAGCGGCGTGCGCAACTCATGGGATAGCGAGGCCACGAGATCGCGCTGGCCGTCGATCACGCGCCCGCGCTCGGCCAGCGCCTCGGTCAGGTGCTCCTGCAGGCGATTGAAGTCGGCGGCCAGTTGCGCCACCTCGGCGGGGGCTTCAACCACCGCGCGGCGCGACGCATCGCGCTCCCGGGCGGCCAATCGCACGGTCTCGGCCAGACGCTCCACTGGCGCGCTCAAGCGTGCGGCGCTGCGGGCCGCGAACCGCCGCCGGAACACGAACAGGAACAACGACACAAACCCCGCCACGGCGGCGCTGGTGAGCACGAACGCCTTCAGCACCAGCTCGGCGAGGTCCCGGGCTGCGATCGCGTAGTTGGGGCTGGCAAGGGCCGCCACGCGTTGTGCATCGAGCCGGAACAGCACCACCGGCCAGCCCTGTGGCATTGCGGCATCGCCGCTGCCGGCGGGTGCCAAGCGCAGGGTGTTGCGATCCGACAGTTGCTCCATGGCGGCCCGCCAGGCCGCGGGGGCAGGTCCCAGGGGCTGGCCATTGGCGGCGTCCACACGCTGGCCCCCTATCACGACGCACAGCACGTCCGACAAGGCCACCTGCGTGCCGTCCGGGAGCCGGGCCTGGCCAGGAGGCACGGCGCCGGCGTCTTCCACCGTCATGCCCAGGCCAAAAGCGGCCACCCAGCGCATGAGCACAGGCCATTGCTCGGGCGTGGCGGTGCGCAGCACTTGGCGCAGGTCTTCGACATTGATCTCGTCCAGAGGGTTGCCGTCCTGCAACCGCAGCCACGCGTACTGGGCCACGATCAACATGGCTATCAAGGCCGCGGCCGCCAACGCCAGCGCCAGCACCGGCCGCAGTTGGGAACGCAGCACCTCGTCACGGATGGCAGGCATCGCACGGCGTGCGGCGCTAGCCCGGCGCGCAACGGCCACCGTCAACGCCCTCTCGGATGCAGGCGATACCCCACGCCCCGCACCGCCTCGATCGCCGCAGCCACGGCGCTGTCGCGCCCCAGACGTTCGCGCAGGCGCAACACGCAGGTGTCCACCGCCCGGTCCTCGCCATCGTAGTCGCGCCCCCAGACCTGCTGCAGCAGCCACTCACGGGTGAGCACCCGGCCACTGGCTTGCACCAGGCAGCACAGCAGTGCGAACTCGCGCGCCGACAAGGTGCGCAACTCGCCGCCCACCCGCACCAACTGGCGGGGCAGGTCCAGTTCACAATCGAGAACGCACAGCGCACCGCTGTCGCGATGATTGCCCGGCGAGCCCACTGCAGACTCGCGACGCGGCGCGTGGCGCCGCAACAGCACGGCCACTCGAGCGCACAGCTCGCGCAGGCTGAAGGGCTTGACCACGTAATCGTCAGCGCCAAGTTCCAGACCCGCCACGCGATCGGCCTCGCTGTCGCGCGCGGTCAGCAACATGATGGGCGCCATGAAGCCCTCCGCCCGCAGCCGACGAAGCACCTCGATCCCGTTGAGCGCCGGCAGCATCACGTCGAGCACTACCAGGTCGGGTCGCCACGCAAGGCACAGGGCGAGCCCCTGCTGGCCATCGCCCGCCGTACGCACCTCATAGGCCAACTGGCGCAGTTCGTCTCGCACGAGCGCAAGCACCTCGGGCGAATCCTCGATGACGGCAATGCGAAACATAGTCGCGATTCTGGAGGATTTTTCCACCCCGGGTCACGAGGACAACCAAGTTGCAACGGACCCGACGCTGAACTGTCACCGTATCGATACCGTGGCGCGATCGGCACATGACCCAGGGCGAGGAAGATCTGGCCCGCTCAAGCCGTGGACGCCAGTCCGCAAGGGTGCCGCCGTGATCCCCGGCGCCCGCCTGCCTTCCATGGCAACGCCAACCCCTTGCCCCAACCATAGGAGTCATCACCCGTGTTCGACAAGCACATCACCCTGGGCTGCATGCTCTACGGCTCGCTGTTGCTTTGTGCACCTCCATTGAAAGCCGACTCCGGACCTGAGAGCAAAGCGGCCACGGGGCGGGATGTTTATGTGGGTCTGTCGGTGGGCGGCATCGCGATTCTGCCCGACGGATTCAATGATGTGGATACGAGCAAGACCGCCCATGTCCGAGCGAGCGTGGGCGTGTTCGCGGGGCTGCGTGTGGGTGCCCTGCCCGTCGCAAAGGGCTTGCCGGTGTACGCCGAGGTGGGCTACCAGGACATCGGCCGTCATACGGTTGCGTACAAGGTGCCCGGCGGCACGTCGGAGCTCACCGCGCAAGGGCACAGCGTTTATGCCGCAGCCAAGCTGCACCTATGGACGCCCGGGCGGTTCGCCGTGTACGGCAAGCTGGGGGTAGCGCGCAACTCGGTTGACGGATCCACGCCGCCCGGCCAGACCGCCATTCCCATCAATGGGCACAGCACCGGGCTGTTATGGGGCCTGGGCGTGCAGTACGACTTCGACAACCGGCTGAGCCTTCGCGCCGAGCTCACCGACTACGGCAACGCCTCTCCCAAGTCCTCCGCTGCGGGGGTGAGCGCCGGTCTGGCCTATCGCTTCTGACGCATGGGCGGCAATGCCTAGCGCGGCAGTCCATGGAATGGAGACGCGCATTGCCCCTCAAGGCCCAGAGATGCCCGGCAACGGCCAGCTGCTGTCAATGCGCTGCCCGCCGAGATCGACTTCCTCCGCGAGAACAGGGTAGAGCACATCGTCGTTCGCGCCAACCGGCCCGCCGAGCACCAGCAGCCGACTGATCCGCCCGGGAGCGCTCTTCCGGAACGCATCCACCCCTGCGTTGTAGGTGACGGTGCGCCATCCGCGTCGCCTGAGCCAGGCTTCGATCAAGCCGGGGTCTTCGAACGCGAGACAGGGGATGGCGACGGCCGTCGTCATCGTGAGCTGCTCATGAATGCCTACCACGCACCGGCCTCTGTGCGGCAGCCCGCCGTCTCGCAGACCGTCGCTTCACTGCACGCCACATGGGGGGCGTGCACGGCGCTGGTTTCATCGCCATCCTCTGGCCCGTCCGGGATGGAGATCAGCCGGCCCAGCAGAGCACCGAGCACCAGATCGTCCATCCGGCCGAAGTGGTGCAGGCGCACGCGCCCCTGCCGGTCCAGCACCAGACTCGACGGCGTACCCCGCAGGCCGTAGCGCGTCATCGTGCGCGACGGACCGCCAGGAGTACCGGGTGCATCCACCCCGATGGGAAAGGACCAGCGGTATTCGTGGATGAAGGCCCGCAGGGCCTCCACTGTCATCACTGCGTGGTGCTCGAACACCGTGTGCAGGCCCACCACGGCCAGTTCAGACGCGGGGAAGGCCTGGCATACCCGCTCGGCCTGCGGAAGCCCGTAAGCCACGCAGCCCGGGCATAGCATTTGAAAGGTGTGCAGCAACACCACCCGGCCGCGCAGCGAATCCAGGGTGATCGGGGCCGGGGTATTCAACCAGGCGCTGACGACCCAATCGGGCAGCACCGGGGGGGGCGGATCCGTGGGTCGGGTCATGGGGCCTCCTCGATAGCGGCGGTCCCCCGGAACGATGCTCCGGGGGCCAGGCTGTGGACCCCGGTCAGGCGGCGCAGCGCAGCTTCACCTGCGGAAAGTCCACTGGTACGTTCAGCGCCACATTGACGTAATTGGTGAACAGGTTCAACGCCACGTGGGCCACGATCTCGACGATGCCCTCGTCGGTGAAGCCCACCTCGCGCAGGTGGTGCACATCATCGCCGCTGACGTGACCGCGCTTCTCGACCATCTGGAGCGCGAAGCGCAGGGCCGCACCAGTCTTCGGATCGGTCCCATGCCCTGCCTGGGCGGCCGTCATTTCCTCGGCCGTGGCGCCGGCCTTGCGGCCCAGCACCGTGTGGGCTGCCAGGCAGTACTCGCACTGGTTGCGGTCGGCCACTGCCACGGCGATCTGCTCGCCCAGCTTGGCCGGCAGCGTGCCGCCGCCGAGCGCACCGAACGAGCCCCACATGCTGCGTAACGCAGCCGGCGAGTTGGCGACGGCACGGAACATGTTGGGCACGGTCCCGAAGGCCTGCTGAATCTGCAACAACAAGGCGGCGCGATCGGCGGAAGTTTGGTGGGCATTGATGAGGGGAACGTGGCTCATGAATAACTCCTTTGGGTTTCGTGAAGTAGGCAAGGGAAAACGAGTCCTGCCGTCGATTTCAGAATTCGCCGTCTTTGATG
>Ga0209972_10000191_pt1 | contig 61931 bp, 50 predicted proteins | sample NOAtaG_7_FD_187302 | JGI IMG/M metagenome (GOLD analysis project Ga0209972, IMG submission 187302) | Freshwater lake microbial communities from Lake Erie, under a cyanobacterial bloom - NOAA_Erie_Diel1S_2200h metaG (SPAdes) (version 2) | ecosystem: Environmental > Aquatic > Freshwater > Lake ... | reverse complement strand
CCCCTGCCCCCTCTCCCTTGATGGGAGAGGGGGAGCTAGACTAATTTCTTGTTCCCCTCTCCCTTAATGGGAGAGGGGCTAGGGGTGAGGGTCTTAGAAACTTCCACGTAACATCAGTTATTAATTTAAAAGCCCTATGGCTTCGGCTCCGCTCAGCCAACGTTAGCTGAGCGAAGTCGAAGCTACTAGATAACTTTGTGGGACATTTTTATCCGCAAGAGACTTATGCTTCTAAGGAGTTTCTTTTGATTATGCTCTACCCATTACTTGAGCCATGCGATTAACCTGAAACATTAACTTATCGAAAGCATCAAAAGTTAAGGACTGAGGACCATCGGAGAGAGCCTTTTTGGGATTGGGATGCACTTCGATCATCAGCGAATCTACACCCGCAGCGATCGCGGCAAGACTCATGGATGGCACATAATCTGACCAACCAGTACCATGGCTAGGATCGATCATGATTGGTAAATGGGTTAACTTACGTAATACAGGAATTGCTGCTAAATCTAGAGTATTGCGAGTATATTCGCGATCAAAAGTTCTAATTCCACGTTCGCAGAGAATTACATTAGGGTTCCCTTCCGCAAGAATATATTCTGCTGCCATCAGCCAATCGTCAATTGTTGCTGCTAAGCCACGTTTGAGCAAAATCGGTTTGTTCTGTTTACCCACTTGCTTGAGTAATGAGAAATTCTGCATATTTCTAGCACCAATTTGCAGCACATCCGCAACTTCCGCAATCTTCTCAATATCAGCAGTATCCATTACTTCCGTAATAATCCCTAGACCACTAGCTTCTCTTGCTGCTGCTAATAGGGATAGAGCGCTCTCACCATGTCCCTGAAAAGCATAAGGGGAAGTACGTGGCTTATAGGCTCCACCTCTTAGAAACTGAGCCCCCGATGACTTGACGCGCATTGCTGTTTCAACGATCATTTCTTCATTCTCAACAGAGCAGGGACCAGCAACAACGGTTAAGGGATAATGCTCACCGATCGCTACATCACCATTTGGTGTCGGTACAATCACGACACTGGCTTCATGATGACGATATTCACGACTAGCGCGTTTAAACGGACGTTCTACTCGTAACACAGACTCTATCCAAGGACTTAATTCTTCAATGCGATTGCGATCGAGGTCGGCGGTTTCACCGACTAAACCTAAAACAACTTTATGCTTGCCAACAATTTTTTCAGGTGACAACCCCCAACTAGATAGTTCATCGCAGATCCGCGCAACTTCCTCTGCGGGTGTCCCAATCTTGGTTACGACGATCACGGTTAGTCTCCTTTATTGATACACTACTGCTATTTTATACATTAAGCATTGTTAGAGATGGTATTTCCTATGTTCCTCTAGGTAGATTAAAGACAAGAATAGGTTGTGCTTTGCATGAACTATTCTTATCTTTGAATTCAGGATAATTTAAAGCTAACCTTGAGAAAGGATTTGTAATTACTCAAAGTCTCAATAGACTTTAGTAAGTAACTAAGCATGATTAAAACCTAAGAAGAGTGATTTTTAAGTTACTGATGCATATCTACTTAGCATCGCTTTGTGCGGCTAATTTTAGAAAAGAGTTCAAAGCAAGAATGTAAGCATGATTAGTGGAATTTTTGAAAACTGCATTTGGAAAAAGATAACGTCTTCCTTCCTAATCTTCCAATTCTTTGACAGAAGGTATTGTTAACTCTCTCAACAAAGTTAGTCTTACCTGTTTCCTTGCCAACAGCTTTATGTCGTTTCCTTGGCAACTCTTCTGAGTAGGCTTCCCAAAAGTCCGTATAACATACGGCACATTGACGATAAACAGCAGATATTGATAACCATAGTTACTTGGCTGAACGCCGAGAATGATCGCCAATCTAAGCTCCAACTATTTCATGACTGTCGGCATCAATGGCTAACCAAATCCATTTCTTGTTCTTTTTACTCCCCACAAATGACCACATCTCATCCAGTTGAATTGTCAACTTTCCCAGCTTTTTTTGAGTGACTTCGACCTCTTTACGCAGCGTGAAGCAACACGCAAATGGCAAAAAATGGTAAAAATTACGAAGTAATTTTTACCATTTTTCACTTTCGTAGAAGTTATGCTACTTAAACCTCAAATTTAGGGAAAAGAGTCTTAGTCTTATTCAGGATTTCCCTAATATCTATATTTTCCCAATTAACTCGATATAACTGTAATGGTTCATCTTTACCTTTGACTTTAATTAAGTCTAGTTGCTCTAATGGAAGCTTGAGACTAGAGATTTTAGACTTTGTGCTTTCAGAAATAAAGATTTCACCTGCATGAGCTGCTGTACAGATACGACTAGCCACATTCATAGTATCGCCAATATTCGTATACTGAATCAGATTTTCTGAACCAATATTGCCAGAAGCTACCATTCCAGTATTCAACCCAATATGAATTTGAATTTGGAGATCGCGTCCCTGTATAGCCCATTCTTGATTGAGCCGACGCATTGACCATTGCATCATGATCGCCGCATTCACTGCCATAATTGCATCATCTTCTCTTTGATAAGGTGAACCCCACACTGCTAAGAGTGCATCTGCAATATATTTTTCTAATGTGCCACCAAAGGGGAAGACAATGTCTTCGACCATCACCTTGAAATATTCATTTAAGAATTCTAAAACTTTGCGAGGTTGCATTTGTGAAGTCATTTCGGTAAAGCCGCTGATATCAGAAAATAGAGCCGTTACCTCAGTTTCTGTAATACGATTTAAGTCCCATCCTTCCTCAATTTTTTGGCTCACTGCGGCGGGGAAAAAGCGTTCTAACTTAGCACGGCGAATTACCTCCGTTTGCATTTTACGATAGAGATTCGCATTTTCGATCGCGATCGCGGCTTGATTGGCAAGACTACTTAGAAACTCCAAATCTTCTAGATTATAGGCGTGACCTCGGGACAGATTATCTACATAAAGTACGCCAATCACATCCTCTCTGGGCTTTAAGGGCGCACACATGGCGGCTTGAATAGACTGCTGGATGATTGATTGCGAACTATCAAAACGGCGATCGATCGAAGGATCATCACAAATAATTGCGTCACCCTGTTTTAAGACAAAATTAGTTATTTTACGACTATAAAAATCAATATTTGCACTTTCAGTTGGATTGCCAATGCTTGAGCTACTAAACTTAGCGGCTTTGGGTTCTAGATCTCCATTTTTCTCATTAACCAGCAACAATATTGCCCGATCTACTGACATAATTTGCAGTAATATCTCTAAAATCTTTTCGGGCAAAGCAGAATATGCCTCTGGAGATGCTAGCTCTTGACACACTTCTAATAAAACTCGCAACTTAGCAGCTGTTCTCTGGGTCTCATCATTGCCCTGAATTAGTAATACTGATCCTTTGGGTGATTTCTGCTGCTTTTGCAATAGATCCTGCATATTGACACGAGATTTTTCGGGAGAGACTCGCATCAAAATCGATAGCCCAGAGTTAGGCGTTATAGCTGGCTGAGGGGAAGCCGTCGGTTGCAATTCATTAACTAAGCGAAAAACAACGCTACCAAACTGAACCATGTCGCCATGATTGAGCTTTTGCTGCACGATCTTGGCTTGGTTTACAAAAGTGCCATTACTACTGTTGAGATCGGTGACATATATACCCTTGTCAGTCACTTGAATTTCGGCATGATGCCGAGAAAGGCTACGAGCATCATCTTCAACAACAATACTGTTATCTAATCCCCGCCCGATAGTATTTACGCCGTGGCGCAGATCGCAGATCCGCTCTTGATGAGTTCCTTGATTTTGAATAATGTATGGCATAACTTTACCTACTGCGCTTACTGCAATATAGCTGTTTGCAAATGAATGCATATTCCACTACAGAAGTACCCGCGAAAACTCTCATATCATTGATAATGAAATAACAGCATTATCACATTTTTATCCATGTCGCCAACTACGCTTGAAGTACAATCTAAATCTCAGGTAGATGCTAATCCTGCAACTGATACGCTCACTGAATTTAATCAATATGTGATGAGCACTTATGCACGCTTTCCGATCGCCTTAGAGCGTGGTGAAGGCTGCCGCGTATGGGACAGCACAGGTAAGGACTATTTAGATTTTGTTGCGGGTATTGCTACTTGTACGTTGGGACACGCGCATCCTGCGATGGTCAAAGCTGTAACCGATCAAATCCAAACTTTGCATCATGCTTCTAATTTGTTTTATTTTGCGCCCCAAGGTCAATTGGCTAAATGGCTAGTGCAAAATTCCTGCGCGGACAAAGCATTTTTCTGTAATTCTGGTGCAGAAGCCAACGAAGGCGCGATCAAATTAGCGCGTAAATATGCCCATACCAAACTTGGCATTGATGATCCCGTAATTTTGACTGCCAATGCTAGCTTTCATGGACGCACTCTCGCCACAGTGACCGCTACAGGTCAGCCCAAATATCACAAGAACTTTGCCCCCCTAGTCTCAGGTTTTGACTACATCACCTACAACGATATCAATGCCCTCGAAGCGGCGGTGCAAAAATATCAGGGTCGTCTAGCCGCGATCATGCTCGAACCTCTGCAAGGTGAAGGTGGAGTAAACCCTGGAGATCGCGCTTATTTTGCCCGTGTGCGTGAACTATGTGACGAAACCAAAGCATTACTAATTATTGATGAAGTGCAAGTGGGTATGGGTCGCAGTGGAATGCTCTGGGGCTACGAAAATCTGGGTATTCAACCTGACATTTTTACCTCGGCAAAAGGCTTAGGTGGTGGCATTCCTATTGGTGCATTGTTGAGTAAAGCACACTGTGCAGTGTTTGAGGCAGGCGATCATGCTAGTACTTTTGGTGGTAATCCCTTTGCATGTTCAGTAGCGATCGCAGTTTGCGACACGATGGTAAAAGATAACTTGATCGCCAATGCTAGAGAGCGTGGACAACAGCTTAGAAATGGGCTACAAGCGATCGCCGAGAAATATCCACAACATATTGCCTCGGTTCGTGGCTGGGGCTTGATCGATGGTTTGGTACTTCAAGAATCCAGCAATATCCAAGCCCGTGATGTAGTTGCCGCAGGGATTGAGCATGGCTTATTACTCGTGCCTGCGGGTATTAAAGTAGTTCGTTTTGTGCCACCTCTGACTGTTTCGGCTGCTGAAGTTGATCAAGCTTTAGCTATTGTCGAAAAGGCGATCGCGAGTTTTGCTTCTTAAGATACATGGCTTCGGCTCCGCTTAGCCATCGTTAACTAGCGGAGCCGAAGTTAACTGAGTGGAGCCGAAACCACAGGTACTTTAAATAGCTTTTGAGGATGACTCAGAATGCTAGAATCTAGTTCTTTGCAAAAGCTAAAAATATATTTTGTGGATATTTGGTGGCATGAGACAGTCCTCGAATCGATCGCTATTAACCCTTGCAGCTATATTTACCGCCCTGATCGTTTTTGACGCACCTGTGCGATCGCAGCCAACTACTCACCAAAAAACTTCACTTCTGCAATTTGTCAACCTGAACATCACGCCAATTCCAAATCCTGTTGAAGTAAAAATCTCACGAACCCCAAGCAACGAACTCCCTTTAAATAATAAAAAATCTAGCTACGTCCAGATGTTTGAAGACATTGTGATCGCGCCAAGCTTCACACCAAAAATCACAGAATTGCGCGGTATTAGTGGCGGCGAGGTAGAAACACAAAAAACATCGGGACGCAAATCCACAGAAACAGGTCCCTGTATCGGCTTTATTGATACTACACCTGATCACAAAATTACGCTCACAAAACCATTCCGCTATCTTAAACTGCAAGTCAAGAGTTCAGGAGATACGGTTTTGCTAGTACGCGGACCAGGGGGCAGTTGGTGTAGTGATGATGTTAGCGATCGCAACCCAGAAATTGCTGGCGACTGGCTAGAAGGAACCTTTGAAGTGTGGGTTGGTTCCTACGAAAAAAACACCTCCTTCCCATACCTGTTGCAAATCACAGAAATTCCCTAGCCAAAGTTTGATTTTCTTGAAATGATCATCAAGGCTTTGTGCTGTCATGTATTTCAATTTGGACAGCCGAGGGTTTGCCTACTGTCATTTTTAGTAAATGGATGCGTACCATGGGTGATCGTGCAAAGATAAAACCTAGTGCGATCATCTAGATTTCTGACACCTGTAAATTCCGTATCAGTACAAGTCCTTAAATTCTTTAAGATAGCCCCACGCAAGTTTGTACCCCTTAAGTTGGAGCCTTTCATAATTGAGCCAGTAAAATCAGCTTCGATCAAATTAGCGCCACTGAAATTAGTAACATTTAAATTTGCACGAATAAATTTAGTGTTTGATGAATTTGACCAAGTTAAATTTGCCCAACTTAAATCAGCATCGGAAAAATTGCCACCCCTCAATAATGCACCTCTAAGGTTAGTTTCGATCAAATTAGCCCCTGTTAAGTTTGCATCAATCAAGTTAGCGCTACTAAGATCAGCTTTATTCAAAGTAGATCCACGTAAATCAATACCAATGAGTGTAACACCGCGTAAATGAGCATTACTCAGATCCATATTAGAGAAATTACGTTGTCCCCGTCTGTATAGTTCTAATAGTTGATCGACTTCCAAGGCATTTACTCCCACAAATTATGACAGTGTAGTTAGCTGGGTATGAGATTTACAGGGCTTATGTTTGAGATATGAGTTTAACTCATGCTAGGTGTGTCTGACCTAAACATTAAGTCTTTATTCCTCCATACAAACCCCAATTAAATATTAGGCTATTTAACAAGCTTGTTCACGACTAAATTCTTGTAAATTACCTTTAGCTCGGCAGAAATAATTAAAACCTAAAAGCATTGGTTGCTTGCTAAGCAAATGGCTCATGCTTCTTGGTGACTTAGCAATCAGTCTATAGCAGTCATAAATCATTATGAAGTAGGACTTACGCAAACCGAACGAATTTATTACGCATTGGGTAGATGTGGTGCGGGCTTCGCCCGCACCACATCTACCCAATGCGTAAGTCCTATGTAGATTTTTGGTTTTGTGAAAAGAACATCCCGATGGAGTGCGCTTTTCACAAAGCAGTTAGGATTGCTATAGTCTGATCGCTAGTCCGAGGACGCTATAAGATATAAGCTGAATATAAACTTTAATAAAGCTGCACAATTCTGTAAGTAAACCGCTATGAGTACGACCGAACTTCCAAAACAATATAATCCTCTCGAATCTGAAGCCAAGTGGCAAGAGTATTGGGAGGAGAGTGGCGTATTTGTAGCAGAGAGCCAAAGTGATAGAGATCCATACTGTATTATGATTCCGCCGCCCAATGTCACGGGTAGCCTACATATGGGTCATGCTTTTCAGGAAGTATTAATCGATATTTTGATTCGCTATCATCGCATGCGTGGGTTTAATACGCTCTGGCTCCCCGGAACCGACCATGCCAGTATTGCGGTACAGACTATTCTTGATAAACAAATTAAGGCTGAAGGTAAAACCAATCAAGAAATCGGTCGTGAAAAATTTCTGGAACGAGCTTGGCAATGGAAAGCTGAATCTGGGGGAACCATTGTTTCGCAATTACGCCGACTTGGAGTCTCGGCAGACTGGACTAGAGAGCGCTTTACGATGGATGAAGGGCTATCCGATTCCGTTACCGAAGCCTTTGTCAAACTCTATGAGTCAGGGCTAATTTATCGCGGTGAATATCTGGTTAACTGGTGTCCTGAATCCCAGTCGGCGGTTTCTGACCTTGAAGTGGATAATAAAGAAGTTAAAGGGCATCTTTGGAATTTTCGTTATCCCTTAGCTGATGGATCGAGTTATCTAGTCGTAGCAACTACTCGTCCCGAAACGATGTTAGGCGATACAGCCGTAGCCGTAAATCCTGATGATGATCGCTATAAACATCTGATTGGTAAAACAATTATCCTACCAATCATGAATCGTGAGATTCCAATTATTGCCGATCGCTATGTTGATAAGGCTTTTGGTAGTGGCTGTGTCAAGGTAACACCTGCCCATGACCCCAATGACTTTGAAATGGGTCAACGTCATAGCTTGCCCTTAATCAATATTCTCAATAAAGATGGTTCAATCAATGAGAATGGTGGTGAATTTGCAGGTCAAGATCGTTTTGTAGCACGTAAGAATATCGTGAAGAAACTGGATGAACTGGGCTTGTTAGAGAAAATCGAAGATTATAATCACACCGTCCCCTATTCGGAACGAGGTAAAGTTCCAGTTGAGCCATTACTATCAATTCAATGGTTTGTGAAGATTAAGCCTCTCGCTGATTTTGCCCTAGAGCAATTCGATAAGCATAACTCACCTTCCTTTGTTCCTGATCGCTGGGGCAAAGTATATCGCGATTGGTTGATTCGCTTGAAAGATTGGTGTATTTCCCGTCAGTTGTGGTGGGGACATCAGATTCCTGCATGGTATGCTCCTGATGGAACAATTTTTGTGGCGAGAACGGAAGAGGAAGCTCATGCAAAGGCAAAAGCAAAATTTGGCGAAGATATTACTTTGGAACGCGATCCTGATGTACTAGATACATGGTTCTCATCGGGTTTATGGCCATTCTCCACTTTGGGCTGGCCAGAAGAAACACAGGATTTTAAAACTTTCTATCCTACTAGTGTTCTCGTTACAGGTTTTGATATCATCTTTTTCTGGGTAGCGCGGATGACGATGATGGCAGGCTATTTTACAGGCAAGATGCCTTTTAATACGGTCTATATTCATGGATTGGTGCGCGATGAGAATAATCAGAAAATGTCTAAATCCAAGAATAATGGCATCGATCCGTTAGTTCTAATTAATAAGTATGGAACCGATGCATTGCGTTATTCCCTAGTTAAAGAAGTGACAGGAGCAGGTCAAGATATTCGCCTTGATTACAATCGCAAAACCGATGAATCGACAACTGTCGAAACTGCTAGAAACTTTGCGAATAAGCTGTGGAATGCTTCGCGCTTTGTGATGATGAACCTGACTAGTATCGAGGCTCGTACTGCAAGTCTCGATACTGAAAAGTTAGAACTTGCCGATCGCTGGATTTTGTCTCGCTATGCTCAAACTGTATTGCAAGTCCGTGAACAGCTTGATGGCTATAGCCTAGGTGAAGCAACGAGAACCCTATATGAATTCTTCTGGGGCGATTTCTGTGATTGGTATATCGAACTAGTCAAATCACGTTTACAGGAGTCTGCCGATCCTACTTCTCGCGCTACTGTCCAGCAAACCCTCAGATTTGTTTTAGATGGCACTTTGCGCCTATTACATCCATTCTTGCCTCACGTTACTGAGGAGGTTTGGCAACTTCTCAACTATGGTACGAGCGAACCATCGAGTGAACGTCCTGTCCTCGCTATCCAGCCCTATCCAGAAATTGATACTAGTTACATCAATGAGGAACTGGAAGAACAGTTCAATTTACTAATTAGCACGATCCGCACGATCCGCAATCTTCGTGCTGAGGCTGAAATTAAGCCTAGCGCCAAGGTCAAAGCCATTTTGCAATCCGATCGCGATCGCGAACGTAGTCTCCTAGAAGCAGGACAAAGCTACATTCTCGATTTGGCAAGGGTTGAAGATTTAACAATTGTCGCTTCCGTGGATGCTTCGGCAACGGAACAGGCGATCGCTGGTGTGGTAGGCACGATTCAGGTTATTGTTTCGCTGATTGGTGTTGTTGATATCAATCAATTGATTGCCAAATTGGAACGCACTTTAACGAAACTTGAAGGCGTTATCAATTCTACACAGGGACGTTTAAATAATGAGGGTTATCTCAAGAAAGCGCCTCCTGATGTTGTAGCAACTGCGCGGGCGGAATTAGAAGAATCTATGAAGCAACAAGAGATACTCAAAGCGCGTTTAGCTCAGTTACAAAGCAAATAAAATAAATAATAAGTAGCTAGACATAAGTAAACTAAAAACCGAGAAGTTTGTTCCGCCCGCGTAGCGGGCGGAACAAACTTCTCGGTTTGGGTTTTAATTAAGTTGAGCTACTTATAGGGATTTCACAATAATAATTAATAAACTGAGAAAATCTCTTGACTATTGAAACTATCACGAAGTGTTCTTTACTTCTAGGACTTACGCATTGGGTAGATGTGGTGCGGGCGAAGCCCGCACCACATCTACCTCAAGTCCAATAAATTTTTGGTTTTCGTAAGTCCAAAGTTTATTAGATTTTGTTGTATTTTACTGTGAGTTTGGGTTAGGCTAGCAAGCTTTAAAAGCCCAAAAATAAAGCATTGGTTAACCCGAACTCACGTTAGCTAATTGTTACAAATGCTTTTCAACGATTAATGAAAATGAACAAATATATTCCCAGATGTATCTAAATTTGCTGCTTCTGCCATTTCTGCAATTTTTCCAGAAGACTTTTTAAGGATAGACTCTATTTAAGAAAATTTTCTGATTGAAAGGCAATTCTCCTGACTATCGCTCTTCATTCTGGGATAGGCTAGAAAAAAATGAAATGATCGAAATCAATGGCGAAACTGCGTGAAATTATTGTTCCCAATCAACTCAAAGAACGTTTGGCTCAAGGACATCCTTGGATTTATCGAGATAGATTGGCTAAGGAAGTGCGTTTTGAGACGGGGGAATGGGTACGGATCAAGTGTGGCGGCTGGACAGGTTTTGGGCTATGGGATAACAAGGGACCGATCGCCATCCGTATATTTTCGCACCGACAGTTACCTGATCCGCTTTGGTTGAAAGCGCGAGTAAAGTCCGCATGGGAACTGAGAGCACCTTTACGCCAACAGAATTGTACTGCCTATCGTTGGCTTTTTGGAGAGGGGGATGGTCTGGCAGGGATTACGGTTGATCTGTATGGGGAATATGCAGTGGTGCAAACCTATATGGAGGGGGCAATCGTTCTCCTTGATTGGCTAGTGAATGCCCTGTTAGCGTTAGCTCCTTTACAGGGAATTCTATGGCGGACAAAACACTTAGAAAATTCAGAAAATGAAAATCCGCAAGAATGCAAAACTAAATTGCTATGGGGGAAATCGCCGAATGGGGATATAACTGTCAAGGAACATGGACTAATATTTCAGGTCAATTTGCAAACGGGGCAAAAAACGGGGCTATTTCTTGACCATCGTGAAAACCGCCGCTTTGTGGGTGAAATTAGCCAAGATAAAACGGTGTTAAATTGTTTTTCCTACACAGGTGCATTTTCGCTCTATGCCCTACGTGGTGGTGCGAGTCACGTTACTAATGTGGATATTGGTAAGCATTTAGCTGCTGTCGCCGACACGAATTTGCGTTTAAATAAGTTCGATAGCGATCGCCATACCTTTGTAACTGCGGATTGCTTTGAAGTTTTGCATCGCTTCGCACAGGCTAAACAAACCTTTGATATCGTCATTCTCGATCCGCCCACTTTCGCCAAGAGTAAACAAAACCGTTTTGCGGCAATTCGTGCCTATACGAAGCTAAATGCGATTGCCCTTAAATGTGTCGCACCTAATGGTTTATTAGTTTCGGCAAGTTGCACTAGCCAAGTTAGCCCTGAAGCTTTTAAAGAGATACTAGCTGTTGCTGCGGAATCAAGCGATCGCAGTATCCAAATTATCCACGAAGCAGGACAACCGCTCGATCATCCTTTCCCTGCTGCCTTTGCCGAAGGTCGTTATTTGAAATTTGTAGTTGGTAAAGTTAATCAAATCTTTTAATAGAGAAGGGAGGCACTTTGCGCCTCCCTTCTCTTCTTAGCTAACGCGATTCACACATTACTTGTTTGTTAAGTAGCTAGACATAAGTAAACTAAAACTCTGGTTTGGGTTTTAATTAAGTTGAGCTACTTAGAAGAGCTTGTTCGATAGTCTGATAACAAGCTTCGATAGAAGCTCCATTTTGCATTTGTTCTGCAAGAGCTATTAAAGCAGAACGATGTTCACTCAATAAATTTTTGGCATTTAATAATGCCCAACGCTCTTGTACTATTGGATTTGGCAAATTAGCAATAGCTTGACGTAAGCGCTTAATATCATCTAAGCCTCCTTCAATTTCGCCTGCACACATCATTTGCTCGGATGCGATTCCTGCCATATAGACGGTACAGTAGCGATCTAGGAGATTGAAAGAATTTTTAGAATTATCTACTTCAATTTCTACACCGCCTTCGATACCGTTAAAACTTTCACTAGCTAAGATTTCTCCCAAGGATTGACCCACAATTCCTGCGATCGCATAGTTAATTACCCTAAAGCCCAAAACATGAGCCGCCAAAAAATGCCCTGCCTCGTGATAGGACACACGCTTTCGGTAATTGGGATCTCTTGCCCTCAGCCAAGCTTGAGTGTACGCCCCAAACTTGCCTTGCCAAAATCCAATGTCAATGCCCCATGCACCTAGTAAGGCAATCGCGATCGCCGTAGGGACAATTGGCGATAAGCCCACCATTGTGCCGACGAGAGACATCATGGTGATCGTAAAAATAGCGATCGCTAGTAAATCAGTAGTCGTAATGTTCATGACTTTTTGATAAACGAGCCACTACGCGGTTGCTTTTTGTAGAAAGTCGCCAGACTGTCATCGTCACCGACAAAGCGCCAGTGCCAAGGCTCGTACATTACACCCTGAGAATTATTGGGAGGAAAGGACATTTCAAAGCCGTACTTCGCCGCATTACTTTGGAGCCATTGAAAAGCGGCTGTTTTCTCGAAATTGGTTGAAAGATTGGCACTAGGTACAGATGCGTCACCCAAATCAATCGCATAGCCCGTGTGATGCTCACTATGACCAGGGGGCGCACTGACCTTAGCGCGTTGGGCTGGAGTTTGATTACGTTGCTTACTGATGTCAAAGAAAAGTTGTTGTTGTTCAGCGACCGTCCGAAACCCAGAAATTACCACAAAATCAACACCATCAGCTTTGGCAGCTGCCTCCATAGCCTGATAACTTTTTGCCGCCGCCTCCCTCAGTTTAATTTCATAGCCATCACTGGCTCTGCTAACGGTGCGTAGTTGATTGGTAGGAGCTTCTTTGTAAGGATGATGTCCAAAAAGATCGGGAGGACTATCAGGCTCATTGGCAACTACATCAGCATTTTCATTGGTCGTTTTATTTGTGGGATTTGCTAAATTTTTATCGACAAATGGCGTGACTGTGGGAATAGTTGAGGGGCGTTGGGTTTGAGGTTCTACTTTTGGTTCTGAAGCAACTTTTTCGGATATGGATGATACGTTTACTTGAGTGGCATTGGCATTTAATGCAAACCAAATTCGAGTAGTGATGATTGGCGAGAGAAAGGCTAATGCTGCTAACCCATATCCCCACCAAGGAACTGCCTGTAGCGATCGCACAACAGGATTAGCTGATACTTGCTTTTGCTGAGATCGCTGGGAATCTCTGACCCTCTGGGCAATGGGGATATCGTTTTGGGTAGGCATAGGTGTTACAAACATTTAAAGTTTTAGCCACAGTTAAATATATAGCAGTAAATCTGGAAATTAGAATTCGCACAAAGTGTGAGCTTTAACGTTAGTTCAACGATGGTGAAAAAAGGTGCTATCGAGCAACCATAGCTTTAAAATTAGATGCTACCTTGAACGATTTCTAAAAGATTGCCATCGGGATCGCTTAAAAATAAGATCTTTTGTCCCCAAGGCATGATTCTCGGTGATGAAATAATATCTATAGGCATATTGGCTTGTAGATCGCATAATTCCTTGTAGACCTGATCGAGATTATCAACTGTCATCGATAGTAAAAACGGATTGCCACTGATAATTTGCTGACCTTGTTCACCAAATAATTTGGGTAACCAACTGCGATCATAAAGTCCTATTTTCAGATTGCCACTATAACCCTCAGCACTGTCAGATTTTGCAGGTTTCGTAAAGCGAAATCCTAAGGCATCGCGATAGAAAATTAGCGATCGCCCCACATCAGAAACAAATAAAGCAATGTAGTCAATTTCCATTTATTAATCATGGACTAATTTGCCATTCGTTTGGTCAGGTAGCCACTTTAAGAATGGCAGTGGTAATAGACTACTGATATTTGCAATAACAATCAAAAGCCAGAGGTTATCAAAATTTGATTCAGTAACACCGAAAAAATGCGTCAGGGCAGCCCCTAATTGGAAGGAACAGAGTGCTGAAATATTAATCACCGACATCAACAATGCAAATAAAGTCGCCTCGATCCCTTCAGGGCAAAGCCTAGCAGCCAAAACCAAAACAGGCATAAATGCAATTCTGCCTGCAACCGTCAAAATCAGGCTATCACCGAGACTAAACCAGCGATCATCAATGCCTAATGCTCTATTAGTATGGGTTACTAGCAATAAACTGGTTAATCCTAAAACTGTGGAAATAATCGTAGTCCAAAAGAAAATTTTGCGGGTGGGTACAGATTTAAAAAAACGTTGAAATATCCATACGCCAAGCAAACCTGCCCAACTTGCAAAAAATTTAATCGTCCCTAAAAATTCAGGATTAAATTTCAGTTCATTCGTCGTGAAATAGAAAAAGGCAGTATCTGAACTGGGTGTTGCTTGCCAGATAAACAAGAAAAGTGTCGGTAGCCAAATAGCTTTATTAGTAAAGGCTTGGCGTAACTGACTAAAGTTAAACTTCAGCGACATCCATAACTGTGAATTCCGAGATAGAGTCGCAGGTATCGGTGATTCTAAATTGGTTGCTGATTTGTCAGGCACAACAATATACACTGTGGACATCGGGGGATCGGCGATCGCAAAGGCTGAAATCCCTACCAATAGTGGCAAAATCGCCGTAATCTCAAACACAAACTTCGCACCAAAATGCTCTAGCAAATATCCACTCAAATAGGCAGACATAATCGCGCCAATCGATGAGGCAATCCAACTAAATGACTGCAAAGAACCTGCATCTCCCTCTGGTTCTAGTCTTGCGCGTTGCACAATCAAAGCATCAGTAATCGCATCCGAGCAAGCTAGAGAAAGAGAACCAGTTGCAATCATCGCGACTGCCCAAAAGGGAGTTGCTACCCACAGCCCCATACTTGACCATGCCAAAATTCCTAATAAACTTGACAGTAGTAGGTAGGGGCGACGACGGTAACCAAATATAGGGAATCCATCGGAAATCAGACCATAGAGGGGCTTAATTGTCCAAGGTAACATTGTAATTCCGACCATTGAGGCAACTTCGGCAGGACTAAGCCCTAAGTCATCCTTTAGGAAGAAACTGACGGCAAGCTGTGAGATTGCCATTGCGCCTTGGACAAAATAAATAATAGCGATCGCCCCTAACTCTAGGTCAAACGAGTGACCTCGTAGCCTTTTGAGCCAGTCTGATTGAATTAGCACGATACAATTGCCTAAATATTAAGAAACTTTAATCTAGATATATTTTAGCCTCTATTGAAAAAATCACATATACCGATCAGTCAATACTCAAAACTGAGTTAGTTATTGCAGTTTCAATTTTGCCGTAGGCAAAATTGAAACTCAAATCCTTGTTGACATCCACCCCGCACTAAAGTGACGAGGATTCCTAAGACTCACGACATAGGTTTCTGCTTCATCGCACCAGCCTTAACAGACTTACTCTGCTCGGGGCTTACAGTCGCCCCACAGACATTCACCGCAAGCCCTGCGGCAAGAATATTTTTAGCAGCATTCACATCTCTATTGTGATGCGTACTGCATCTAGGACAATCCCACTCCCTTTCATTTAAAGGTAACTTATCCACAACATAACCGCAATGTCCACAGCGTTTAGAGCTAGGGAACCAACGTTCAATTTTGACAAAAGTACGTCCATACTAATTGCACTTATATTCCAGTTGCCTGACAATTTCACCCCAGCTAGCATCACTAATCGAGAGAGCGAGTTTTCTACGTTTGACCATATTCTTCACGGACAGATCCTCAACTGCAATCACTTGGTTTTCACGAACCAGTCGAGTTGTCAATTTGTGAAGAAAGTCAATACGAGCATCACTAATTTGGTTGATGGTTCTGCGCCTTATGGGAGTTCACGACTTCATCGGATATCTAGAGGTTGAGTACTTTTTGCCAAGAATACTTTGCCATCTTTCCATTTGAAAGCTGACTTAGTAAATTCAGCGTTGCCGCCTTGATGCTTTTTCTTGGAGTTGGGATATTTTGGTCTTCCTGCAAAGAAATTAGTAAATGCGGTTTGTAAATGTCTTAATCCCTGTTGTAATGGAACACAACTAACTTCATTTAGAAATTGCAGGTCTTCTTGCTTTTTCCACGCAGTTAAGTAGCTCAACATTGATGATGTTTCAGCGTATCCGACTCGCTCTTGTCTTTCATACCATGCTTCTGTCATTGCGGCTAGGGCACGGTTATAAACTAATCGAGCGAACCCATCGTTCTCCTGAGCAAGGTTTCTTGCTCAGGATTTGGATAGAATCGGAACTTGAATGCTTTTTGTGTCATGTTTACATTGTTTTAGATATTATTTGGACTTACGCAAACCGAACGAATTTATTAGACTTGAGGTAGATGTGGTGCGGGCGAAGCCCGCACCACATCTACCCAATGCGTAAGTCCTAATTATGTAAGTTATCTAAATACAATGTAGTGTAAAGCTCTTCTGGAATCACGCGGATTTAAACCCTTTTTTCGATAAATAAAATCCAAGTTGCTGTTTTGCTCACATAGTGGGCGAAACGGCAACTTGAATCCTAAGTTTACTCACGCATAACCGCCTAGTTTAGCTGGTTACTCAGCAGATACTGGAAATAGGCTAGGGTGCTAAATTTATTTTCCATTTGGCTTTGCCTAACTCTTCTTTTTTTGCATCTTTTTCGACCACTGCGTAATTTCAATATTACATGCACGAATTTTCAACTCTCAGGTTTGTGGGTTTGATACCAGTGATGAGCAATATCAATGCGACGACAGAGCCACACTTGCTCATGACTCTGCACATAATCCAAAAATCTCGCTAGAGCCGCCGCCCTGCCTGGTCTTCCTGCTAAACGACAATGTAGACCAATGCTCATCATTTTTGGGGATGTTTCTCCCTCAGCGTAGAGAACATCAAACGCATCCCGCAAGTATGCAAAAAACTGATCGCCAGAATTGAATCCCTGCGTTGTGGCAAATCGCATGTCGTTATTGTCAAGGGTATAGGGGATAATTAAATGGGGCTTGCCATAGTCATAATTCCAGTAGGGAAGATCATCGGCGTAACTATCGGAATCATAGAGAAACCCACCTTCCTCGACTACCAATCGGCGCGTATGGGGGCTAGTGCGTCCTGTGTACCAACCTAATGGACGATCTCCCGTAACTTGGGTATGAATAGCGATCGCCTTTTGTAAGTGTTCATGCTCCTGTTCAGGCGAAAAATATTTGTAATCAATCCAACGATAGCCATGACTCGCTATTTCCCAATTGGCTTCGAGCATTGCCGCAACTGCCTCAGGATTACGTTCCAGTGCCATGGCAATACCATAGATCGTGACAGGAATATGTCGATCTTTAAACATGCGATATAAACGCCAAAATCCTGAACGACTACCATATTCATAGCAAGACTCCATATTCATATGGCGCAATCCATCAATAGGCAAAGCTCCCACAATTTCCGATAGAAAAGTTTCAGAAGTAGTATCTCCATGTAATATGCAAGTCTCACCACCTTCTTCGTAATTAATCACAAACTGAACAGCAATGCGGGCTTGATCTTGCCACTGCGGATTAGGAGTATTTCTCCCGTAGCCAATCATATCTCTGGGATAGGTCATAGAATTTGATTTAAGTGAATTTTTGCTAAAAGCTAATCGCCAAAAACAATCGCCATCTGGCAATTTCGATAATTTCCGCGATCGCCTGTTTTTTCTCTAATGCGATCGTATTGTTTAACCTCTGCTCAAAAGCTGCGAGGATACTATCTTTTGTATGGTTGCGGACAGCAATAATAAAAGGAAAACCAAACTTCTGCTTGTAAGCATCGTTCAGTTGTTGGAAGCGGCTATATTCCCTGCTAGAAAGCTGATCTAAGCCAACTGTGGACTGCTCCTGCACAGATGCTTCTGCCATTTTAAATTTACTGCCAAGATCGGGATGAGCGCAAATCAGCTTTAGTTGATCTGATTCATTCATGTTTTTGACGATCCCTGCCATGACCAGATGCAACTTGGTTAAATCATCAAAAGGACGTTCTTGCCAAGCTTGAGCCGCAATTTCTGGAGTATGCTCAAAAATAGAATCTAGGGCTTCCGTAAATTCTGCTTGACTCATCTGATTGAGCGTTGCGATTGCATATTTTGAAGGAAAACTCAATGTAGAGGTCCTCCACTAATAGTTTTGGCGATCGCACTTGTGACATCCAGTGGACTTTCCGTTGCAAGCTGTGCGTACCACTTCTGGGATACTTCAGGATCTTTACCATGAATAGTTTCAGCACGATTACGAGCCTTATTCACAATTTCCGTAGTTCTGACCTTGCGCTCCTTTTCATAACGCATTAGCGCGTCAGTAACACCTAAATTCGTCGATGCCAGATAATTCGCTAATACCCAGCCATCTTCCATTGCTTGACATCCGCCTTGCCCCAGATCAGGACAGGTGGCATGGGCAGAGTCACCCAGTAAGGCAACTCGCCCTCTAACCATACGTGAAATTGGTCCCACATCATGAATTTCAACACGCGCAACGGTTTCTGGATCAAAGCGATCAATTAGCAGTTGTACAGGTTCCGCCCAGCCCTGAAAATATTCTTTAAGTTCATTGCGATAATTATTGCGATCACTAGATGTGCCCTTGTCTAAAGGGACATCAAAAAAGAAGTAAAAGCGATCGCCAGCAACGGGCATCATCGAAGCACGTTTATGTTCGCCCACGTAGATCGACCAGATATCGGCAGGGGCAAGGTCATCACTTATGGGTACTAAGCCATTCCAATTGACATAGCCTCCATACTTTGGTTCTATTTTTTTGCTGAGGACATATTCTCTCAAAATAGAATGCACCCCATCAGCCGCTACCAAGAAATCACCTACAGCAGTACTGCCATCTTCAAATTTAGCTGTAATATCGAGATCACTTTCTATAACATCAATACATTTTGCCCCAAGAGTTAACTTGCCCCCTGATGCTGCAAAAGCATCTAATAAAATATTTTGCAAATCGCGCCGAGCTACTGGATAAGGTCTTTGCCCAACTTCGGTAATTAAAGGTTGTAGCGAAATCTCATTGAGTAAGGTTCCTGATAAATGACGATACTCCATGCGATTCATCTGACCACCGATTGCGGCTAGCTTATCACCTAAACCAAGCCGATTTAGAATTTTGACACCATTAGACCAGAGGGAAATCCCCGCACCAACTGGTCGAAGTTCACGGACGCGATCATAAATTTCTACATCATAGCCAACTTGACGCAGTGCAATTCCTGCCGTGAGTCCACCAATACCTGCACCAATAACTATTGCTTTTAAATCGTACATTATAGACTACTCATATAAAACGTATACTGTATACAAAAAAGCCTTGAAATGCTGTGTACTAAGTTACACATAGCAATCCTAAATGGTTTGTGGAAGCGTATCATTTAGAATTGCTACTATAGAGGGCATTTGGTTCTGAAAACATCAAATACATTCTATAGTTCTACATTCTATAGTTCCATTTGTTGATTAAGATAGTTTAAAATTTTACGCAGTTGCCCCCTTCTCAGTAAAATCATTATTTCTTCTGTGAAATGTTTTAAACGAGGATCAAATTCTCCTAAATCTCTAATACGCTCTTGCAAACCACTTAAATCTCCTGTTTCTAATAGTTCCAATAACTCTAAGATAATAGGATGATCAGGAATAAAACACTTGTCAGTAGAGATTTTTGAAGATAAGCGGGATGGAGTATTGTCAGGTGTTGCATCATAATAGGTGTCTTCTAGGTCTAAGCTAATAGGCGTTAAACTAATATATACTGGTAAACTAATTTCTAGCCAGAAGTTACTACCCTTGCCTAAAGTACTAGTGACATTTAGTTCTCCTCCCATCAGAGTCACTAACTTTTGACTAATGGATAATCCTAAACCTGTTCCTGATTGCATATCGGCAGGATTAACTACCTGTTCAAAAGATTGAAATATCTTGGATAAGTTTTCGGATGCAATACCGATTCCACTGTCACAAATATCAAAGCGAATTTTATCATTACTCGTACTTTGGACAGTTAAGGATACAACTCCTTCCTGTGTGAATTTAATAGCATTTCCCATAAGGTTAAAAATAACTTGGCGCAGTCTTTTAGCATCTCCATAAACTAATTCAGGAATTTTGCCAACTGACTGATAGACAATTTGTATCCCTTGCTTACTAGCTTGCAACTTAAATGTATCAATAAGACTACTTAGCAGCCCATCTAAATGGAATGGTTCATGATCTAGATCTAATTTTCCAGCTTCAATTTTAGAGAGGTCGAGTATGTCATTGATTAAAGAAAGTAAGTGATTACCACTGCGTTGGATGATATCTAATCCCTTTTGACGCTCAATGGGATCATTACTTTTCTTGAGTAGCTGTGTATAACCGAGAATTCCATTGAGAGGAGTTCTCAACTCATGTGTCATATTCCTCAAAAATTGACTCTTGGCAGTGTTGGATCGCTCAGCTTGATCTTTAGCAATTTTGAGTTCAACCGTCCTCTCTTTAACGAGTTTCTCTAAATTTAGATTGAGTTCTTGAAGCTTCGCATTTATCTGAGCGAACTTTTGCTGACTTTCAGCAAGACTAAGAATTGTGCTATAGGCTCTTAAGCTAGAAACTAAACTGGTAAATAGTTTTTGGGCAGTGAGTTCAGTTTTAGATTTGTAGTCATTGATGTCATAGTTCAGAATGACAGAAGATTCAGGAAATTCTGAGGGCTGCCCCGTTCTGAGAATAATTCTTACGAATGGGTTTTTTAAAACATCTCGGATATATTTGACTGCTTGCAATCCTGCGTCGTTAGTTTCCATAATTACATCTTGTAAAATAACGGCAATTTCAGGATGTTTTTCAAGGATTTTAATGCCCTCAGCACCAGAAAAAGCAGAAATAATCTCTAATTCTCTACCTGCAAACTTAAATCCATCTAGGGCTAATTTAGTTACTAAGTGAACGGAAGTATCATCATCACAAATTAAAACTTTCCATACAGAGCTATGTTGTGAGGCAATCACTTCATGGATTGTTGGGAATTCATGGTAATGGTTGATACTTATGGGGTTATTGTTTGACTCTTTATCTATACAAGATGCATCTTCGTCTTCTATGAAAATTAGTTCATCGGGATCTGTAGACATTGTAGTTGCTTTTTGAATAGTTTTGGATTACTGGTAGTCATGCAATGTAATTGTGTTGCGGGCACGAAGCGCCCGCAATACAATTACTAAAAAAATACTTTGAAGCACTACCGAATTACTAATGAGCATTAGAGTTTGAGAGGGATATGGGCGAAATGTTCGAGACTAGCAGACTTGAGTAAATTCAACCAATTGGTTTTAAGGACTGTGTTGTTTGGCTGAGAAAGGCGTAAAGCTGCTAGTTCGGCGATCGCTTCATACCAGATACCAAGTTTGGCGTATAGATATACTTTATCGATTGCTGTTGCTTTCCCCAATTTTGCGAGTGTATTTTGCTCTGGTTTGATTCTCCTAATTATACCTTCACTAAATAGGTCTTCAGGATCGCCAGTTTCACATACTACGGAAACTAACCATTTATAATCTTTGCCGATTTCTAGGGGATTTTGATCAAACTGAACAGTCACAATGCTAGGTGTATTTGTAAGAGCTAATCTTTTGCTAGCAATTCCTTTGCCTTGGTGATTTTCAAGGGTAAATTCGACAGCGATCGCGTTGGTTTTGGGAATATAGACAAAAAATTGCGGATGTGATGAGATTGTCAATCCAAATTTGTTGGGTGGGAGTAGGAGCGTAATCTCTTGCTCTATAGGAATTTTTTTCTCTTTGATATCCCCCTGAAGATCTCGATCAATCAGGCATTGCCCGTCATTGCCTCTTCTACCACCACCAATTGTGGTAGTAGGTGCAGGCGTATTTACAGGCGGCTCAAAGCTTTGGGCTTTAGCAACTGTTATGAAAGTTTTAAATGTTGTGATTTCCCAGATTATGTTACTTACCAGAAGTATACAGGGAAGGTAAAGTGTTTTATGAAGCATGGTGTTAATGCCTGATAAAAAGGAAAGTATTTGTTGTGGTAAGGATGGGTGGCGCGAAGCGCCACCCATCCTTAGCTATTTAGCACTACCGACTAACGCAAGGTTTTTAGTCAGAAATAATGATAATTAGATGAAGACAAGTAAGATAATATTTAAAGCTAAGAATATAAACATCTGGATATTTTACTATTTTTTTTATGATGTTGACAGAAGTAATTTCATTCTTAAATATAATTACGTTTTGAGTGGATATAGTGTAAACTTCGCTCGCGCCACATCCACTCAAAATCCAGTAAATTGAGTTATAGCGGTTTTCAAATGAGTGTGTACTCATTTGAAAACAAAAAATCAGTCCCATTAAGAGTTTTGAGTTTTCATTTTGCCGTAGGCAAAATGAAAACCGCTATAGTGTGATGTAATTCCTATAACTGTTTTTTATAGCCAATTACCGACTAATACAAAAGGAGCCCAGTAAAAGGGATGGGTAAACTGAGGACTTTTGAGAAGATAGAGTTGAGCTTTGCGTAAGGCACTAGCCTTTGTCGTTCCAAGATCTGCGAGTTCTTGATAAAGCTTCTCCATAAATGTGGCGGTAGCACTATCCTCAACTGACCATAAACTGGCGATCGTGCTCCTTGCCCCCGATTGCACGGCTAGCCCTGCGAGACCTAGGGTAGCGCGATTATCACCTTTGGCAGTTTTACAGGCACTCAGTACCAATAATTCAAGGGGAGCGCTCTGATCCTGAACTCTAGTTTGCAATAATTCTCCTAATTGTTTGACTCCCAGACGATTATTCCAAGTCAAAATAAATGTCTTGTCAGTATTAGCACTAAATTCACCATGAGTGGCTAAATGGACTACTCTAAAAGGGATTTTACTAACTTGTTGTTGAATAGATTCACTGACAAAGGTTTCATTAAGTAATGGTGTTGGATTTGATACTATTGCGTCAATTTTCTGGACTTCTCTCTCGACATTAGGTAATGCTTGAAAGTTTTGAGTTTCCTTACTTAATCCCCCGATAAATACTTCTAATTGCTGACGTTTGAGGGGACGTGGATCAATAAGTTGTAGGCCAGGAGTAAGTGCAAGATTATATTTCTCCATTAAATATTGTTTTCCATCATAGAGAACTGCCATGGGTAAGTTCCTTAGAGAACCATCAAGCACAAATACTAAAGTTTGGATTTTATTGGTGACGAGTGTGTCTGCAATTTTTTTGCTAATTAGAAGGTTGTATACTTTTTCAGAGATGCTTTGAATATCTGTCTCAAGTGATGTCCGTCTTAGCGATCGCCATAGTTCACCCAAAAGCTGGTCGAGCTGAACCTGCGAAACTTTGCTTGTATGATTAAAAAGAGAATGATTTGGAAGAGAAACAATTACCTCTAATCTGTCAGCCAAAATAATAGGATAGATTACCGCAGCTTGGGGATCGATCTCATCAACTTGAGTGGCTCGAACTTTCAGGCAAGCTTCTTTAAAAAAGTTATCCAGTTCTGCTAGTTGCAGAGATTCGATCACTTTACGAGCCGAGATGAGATTAGCTTGGCTGATGGTTTCGCCTTCCTCATGAGTCATCAGTAATCCTACAAGCTCACGGTAAACAGGTTCGACACTATCGCGAAAGGAAAACTGGATATCTGTATTACTGGAAACAAGGTCGCCCCGAATGGAGTTGAGGGTGCTCACAGCTTCGTTATAGGCTGCGATCGCTTGGGAGTGTTTACCTTGTGCCTTGAAGATGCGTCCCAGTTGCCACTGCCAACGATAGGCAATATCAGCCGCATTATAGGTTTGGGCAAGGATGAGAGCCTGTGCGGTTAACTCCTGTGCTTCTGGTAACTGCTGTGATCGCTCGTAGAGTTCGCCTAGATAGCCGATTGCGTAGGCTTCGGCTCGCAGATCACTCATGGCATGTGCTTGCTGGGCAGATCTTGCTAGTAATTGTGCCGCATATTGGCGATCGCTTGATGGGAGTGCACCTCCTAAGTGATCGCTAGATGTGAGCTTGATTAAACTCTGAGCAAAATTCACGTTAGCATACACTGCAACACGGCTAGGCGGGAGGTTAGGCAACTGGGCTGGGATTGTTGTTAATAGGCGCTTGACTGCATCAACTTGTTTCAAATCAATAGCTAGACGTAATTGGTTGAGTTGGGCTTTTACTTTGATAATCGGAAGAGTTGCCATTTGATCAGCTTGTTGGTAATAGGCGATCGCCTCAACGCTTTTTTGCTGACGGTAAGTGCGATCTCCTAAGCTAGCAGATTGTTGTTGACTAGAGGCGATGTTGCCTAAGCTTAGGAAAATTTCGGCAACTGTAGAGACATCATTAAGCTCTTGAGCAATCGCTAAACTATCTTTCAAGACAGTGGTAGCTTCTGTAAAATCACCATTGAGTCGGAGCGTATCTCCAAGATTGAGTAGACTCGCAAGTTTGAGCGCCGAGTTAGGAAGCTTTTTCAGCGACGATTGCATCTGTTGTAGCAGTTCTCTGGCTTTAGGATAGAGACCGAGTAATCGCATCGCCTGACTTTGATTGATTCTGCTGCGTGAGACTCCATCTTGATCTCCCACCTGTGCATAAATTTGTTCAGCTTTTTGCCAAGTAGTTAATGCTGCTTGAGATTGCCCCTGAGTAATTTGGATACTGCCTTGGATATTAAGTGCTTGGGCAATTAATTTCGGTTGTTGGGAATGCGATCGTAAAATTTCTAAACTGAGCAAAATGAACTGCTCTGATTCTTGCCAATGACCAAGCTGTTGATGGGCTAGAGACAGATTTTGGGCGATAACTGCTTGATTGAGATGATCGCCTTGTTTCGCATAGATATCAAATGCTTGTTGCCAATTAGCGATCGCTTGAGCATATTGTCCAACTTGATAAGATTGTTTGCCTCGATGCACCAGATCTGCAGGGTTATTCGTAATAGATTGATGAAGTGCTGGATTAATGGACTTAGTTAATTTTTTGGTAGCACCAGCGATGCTATGTTGAGGGTTACTTCCTAAGAACAGGGTGAGGAGAACTGCACAGATGCCAATTCTGATATAGCGTAATGACTTACTACTAGCTTTGCAATTAAAAAGAGTATCCAAAAGTAGTATAGATTTTTTGAGTTTGAGAATTAGCATATACTTCTATTTTGTACAAGAAAGCTCAGGAATAGCGGAACTGAGAGGATGAGTAGCTGATACCAAACGCAGGACACCGCGACTATCTCTAGCGATCGCATTTGCCTCAATAATCCCTTGAGAAACTGCTTTTTTTACTTCCTGTTTTGATTCTGGGTTGGCTACTGATCCTAAGTTTTGATTATTGCTATCTGGTACAAGATTAGCTAATTCCACTAAAGGCTGTGTACTCGAAAGCTCATCACTGGGACTCTTAGGTAAACCACCTCGCCCCAAAATAGTAAAGCTACTATCGCGACTAGATAACTTACCTCCAACTCCACAACTTTGACTAATTTGCTTTGATGGATCGCTGAGATTAACAGGTAACGTGGTCAGACCTCGGCTAGGATCGAGGGAGGGAGTAGAAACAACTACAGTTCCCTGCAAGCCAAATTGAGAACTAGCAGAAATATCACTAAATGAGGTCAGTTGAGGATGGAACTCTAGACCATATATAGCATTGGTATTAATATTGATATTGCCGCCATTACCAGTAAAGGCATTGGCAAAGATATTACTATTTTCTCCCTTAACCCCAACAATAAATCCTGCATTTATACTAATATTCCCACCATTGCCCCCTGCGTTGGCTGTACCTGCGGTGGTAGTGATATTGCTGGCATAGCGCAAAAGCAGTATTGATGGAACATTTAAGTTGATGTTACCTCCATTCGTACTAGCAGTAGAAGCTGTAATAGAAGAACCATTGAGAAGCGAGAGAAAATTGGCTAGGATGCTAATATTACCACCTAGCCCGAAACCAAGGCTATCCACTGCAATCGTCGCACCATCTTTGAGAACAACAGAATGTGGATCGATAGTAATATTACCGCCATTTCCCTTAGAGCCCATAGTTGTATTAGCAAATAAGCCCGTGCCCGCAGTAAAGAGAATTGAATTACCAGCTTTTAGATCAATATTGCCAGCTTTCCCATCATTACTAGTTTGGGCTGTAATCTGACTGTTACTGTTGAAGGTGATATTCTGTCCTGCGGTAACAGCGATATTGCCTGCATTACCTTTGCTACTGGTATTACTGAGGATTTGACTGTTCTGAAAAATAATTGCATCAGGACTGATAATCGCAATATTCCCCGCAGGATCAATCCCTTGGGTGGTACTCAAGATCAGCGTATTGTCAAATATTAAATTCTTTGCTCCTGTAACTGTGACATCTCCTGATCGTCCAGATTCACCTGTACCAAAAATTGTGGTGATGAAAGTATTCGGATCGTTAATATCATAGGCACGTTTGGGAAAGTTAACGGTTTTGCTAGTAATGATCTGAAGACTAGCGATCGCCAAGTCATCTACGCCCTTGATATTGACTGCTCCTGCTTGCCCAAAGGCTGATGATGTAAACAGACCAAGATTACTAATTTGATTTTTGGCAGTTAAGTTAATTTCACCACCATTCCCACTACTCTCACCTAGCTTAGAGATAGAAAAGGATAATATATAACTGGTTAAGTCACTGATGATATTGCCACTGGGAGTAGATATTGATACTGTACCGCCATTCTGGGAACCTGCTAAAGGAGCCAGTGAGTAAGCGGATAGGGTTGAATTATTTAGGTAAATATTGCCAGACCTAGAATAGAGAGAGATTTCCCCTCCATTCCGAGCATTTGCCGATTGTGCAAAGGAATAGGAGTACAACGTCAAATCATTCAGAGTAATATTTCCAGAATTAGTAGAAAAGGATATTTTGCCGCCATTACCAGCAAATTCTGATTTTGAAGATGCATAGGAAGCTGTAGAAGAGTTTAATGGAGCTTTAGACAGTACAATATTGCCAGAATTAGAAGATAAATAAAAGTTACCGCCATTACCAGAGGACTTAGAACCTGAGTAAGTACCTGTGTCTAAATAAGTACCAGTATCTCCGAAATAGCTCCTAGCATCCTCAATTAAGATATTGCCAGAATAGGTAGCAATAAGTGCATTACCTCCATTCCCAGCACTACCTAAAGCTGATGCAACTGATGGAGATTTCCAGAGTGGACGATTAACCGTAATATTGCCAGAATATGAAGTGAGAGAAACATCTCCCGCATTAGCCGAATTCCCATTATAAGTAAAAGAGGAAGTTTCAAAATATATATTATCAAGGATAATACTCCCAGAATAAGAAGATAAAGAAATTTTGCCTCCATTACTCGCGTTCCCTGACAAGGTGAAAGAGTCAGTATATAGGTCTGATTGTATCGTGATATTCCCCAAATATGATGAAATAGAGATCGATCCACCATGACCTGCATTACCGCTATTTGGCTCTGAATAGCTAATTAAGTCAGAGTTGAGAGAAATTTCTCCACGACCATAGATGCGAATGTCTCCCCCTTGTGCATCTACAACATTTGTACCAACATCAATTACTTGCGTTGAAATTTCACCTTGCAATGTATTAGGAGAGAATTGATTGGTTAATAGCACTAATCCATTAGGCTGATTTATACGAATATTGCCATTCACTGTAATATTCGCATTAAGAGAAGGATTATTATAGGTAGGGCTAGGAGTCACATTACCTAAGCTGAGGGGACTGCTTGGTAAACCTCCCAACTGTGTCCAATCCACCCCAGCACGCACATCTAAAGTTGCTTGCAGACTACCATCAATTGTTATGGGGATTTTGACGGAGACCACATCCTGCACTGTTCCATCGCTATTTTTGAGCGCTTGATATTCGGTCAAAAAGAAGGTGGCGAGATCGGCATAGCTTTTCGTGGCATTGAATAGATTGTTATTACTAGGATTAATCGTCGTACTAGTGCTGCCAGTGCCAGTGATTGTCACATTTCCAAGGGTCACACTCCCCCCCGCTAAAATATGCAGTGATGCACCTGTATAGTCACCTAAAGTTACATTCCCATTCGCTAGAATTACGGGATCGTTAGGGCTGATTAAGTTACCGAGAGTATCATCTAATTTCTCAATCTTTAAGTCTCTCCCAGCATAAAAATGAGCATCACCAATGATCGGATTTGCCGATCGCAAGATCAAATTATGACCTGACCAAAATCCACTCTGAGGATGGTTGAGAGTAAAAATATCGACTAATTGATTTCCCTGTATGGTTAAATATCTCCCCGCAACGGCTCCAAAATACTCATTAGTGCGATCGCGAATTAGGACTGTATCTTGCGCCTTTAAAATTAAGTCTCGTCCTGCTTGCAAATGCCCCTGCAAATGCAGCTTGTCAGCATTGAGTATTAAATCTTGTCCCGTGGAAAGATTCCCCTGATTAGTGATTGTGGCTCCCTGATTGCTCATCCCATACTGTAATCCCTGAGTAATATTACTTGTCAGTAAAGGTGGGGCTTGGGGATTGGTCGCACTAAATTCACTACCATCAGTTAATTTGAAATTGCTGGCCGTAGTCCCCACAAAAGTACCGCCAATATCTAGTTTTGCATTGGTTCCAAAGGTAATCCCTTGAGGATTGAGAAGAAATAAATTAGCATTCCCATTTGCTTTAATTAGTCCATCAATATTGGAAGTGGAGTTACCTGTTACTCTCGTCACAATATTTTGGACATGAGAAGCATTATTAAAATAGGCAGTATTGTTGAACGGAACTGAGAATTCTTGAAAACTATGATAGAGATTTACGCCTCTAGTTGTGCCGCCAGTAATTGTATGGGTTAAGCCACTTTTAGTTACTACAGAGTTGATAGGTAAAGATTGATCAGGGATGATCTGAGAGTTGGCTGGAAATGTTGCAACACTCCAACCGAGCAAGACCATCCCAGAAATCCAGAAATCATGAAGAGAAAGTTGCATAACTTAAGTCCACCTGAATAGCTATTTCAGAAACCGCAAATATCAACAAGGCTGAATATACTGACTACCATATGTAGGACTTACGCATCGATTGGATATGGTGCAGCTTTGCTCGCACTAAATCCAATCAAAACCCAGTAATTCGTTGGCATTGAGTAAGTTCTATATATTTTTCCGTCTTATAGTAACAATATTGTCATCAAAGAAACATTGAGATTTTTAATGACAATATTTTAGTAAAATATCGTGTCAACTTGGATCTAAAGCAATCCTCAATCATTTGTGAGAATATTTAGCCGCAACTTTGTTCAGCTAGCAATAACTTTTGGCTGAGTAAAGCACATCTCTCATCCCATTGATGCTTGTGACTAAGTGGTTTATAAATTACAACTTTATTTGCTAGATTTATATTTTTTTAGCGAAAATGGGAGGTGGTTATCGTGAAAGTACTCTATAAGTTCTATAAATTTTATAAGTATATTTATAAAATGCTGGATACGGGGATATATATAACGATCTTAGTGATCGTCATAAATGTTTATCTCCAATCGATCGCTACTCAAGCCGCACCACTTAAACCCAAATCAGTCATTCCTAAAGATTTTTCTCCCAAAGTCACACCGAAAGTTCCTACGGAACCTACTAAACTTCCGCACCCAGATCGGCTATTGCCTCCACTGAAAACGCCAACTTCTCCATCTCCTTCATTCCCTCTTAATAACAATTTAGAATTAATCATCGTTAAAAAATTTGAGGTAACTGGTAGTAGTGTCTTTAGCGATCGCGAACTAGATGCAATTACTACACCCTATCTCGATCAGCCACTCTCGATTTTTGAACTATTGCAAATTAGAACCAAGATTACAGAACTATATATAGATAGAGGTTATATTACCTCTGGTGCATATTTACCAGAACAGGATCTACAAAAGGGAATTGTCAAAATTCAAATTGTCGAAGGTGGACTTGCAGAGATTAAGATTAAGGGATTAACCAGACTGAATGAAGACTACATCAAATCTCGCCTCGTGATCGCCACAGGTAAACCCCTCAATCGCAATCGTCTTCTCGAAGCCTTGCAACTACTCCAAATCAATCCGCTCATTGAAAATATATCTGCTAACTTATCGCCTAGCCTTCAATCAGGATTCAATGACTTAGAAGTTAAGGTGACAGAGGCTCCCACGTTTAGTCTACCGATTACCCTTGATAACAGCCGAACTCCAAGCGTTGGTTCAGAGCGTCGTCAAATCCAACTAAACGAAGCTAATCTAACGGGAATAGGCGATCGCTTAAGCATTTCCTATAGTAATACCAATGGTAGCAATGCTTTTGATGTGAGTTATACCATCCCTTTCAATCCCAATAATGGCACAATCGGCATGAGCTTTGGAACTTCAGTGAGCAATGTTATTGAACCTCCGTTTAATATTCTTGACATTACCTCGAACTCCCGCAACTACGAACTAACATTACGCCAGCCCATCCTCCAAAATACTGTTCAAGATCTTGCTCTCGGCTTGTCGTTGAGTCATCGACAAAGCTCAGCATCCTTACTCAATGGTCTAATTCCTTTCCCTTCCATTGAAACTGGTACAGATGGTCAAACAAGGGTTACAGCACTGCGTTTTTTTCAAGAATATGTTCAACGCAGTGCAGAAGAGGTATTTGCAGTGAGATCACAAATTAACTTAGGGCTAAAAGCTCTCGGCTCCACCATTAACCTAAATGCTCCAGATAGTCAGTTTGTATCTTGGCGTGGACAGATGCAATATGTCAGGCTATTTGCTCCTGAAACCTTATTATTACTACGAACCGATCTCCAACTTAGCGATCGCCCATTGTTATCCAAGGAACAAATTAATTTTGGTGGTCAGGATAACATCAGAGGATATCGCCAAGATGCTTTACTTAGTGATAATGGTTTACTATTATCTATGGAAATGCGGATTCCTTTACTACGCTTGCCTGAAATCAGTGGACTGCTCCAAATAATCACCTTTTATGACTTTGGGACAGTCTGGAATCATCAAGCAGAAACAAACCCCGATCCAAGTACTCTTGCTTCAGTAGGTGTAGGACTGCGCTTTCAAGTGAGCGATCGCTTGACTATACGCATCGATCTCGGCATTCCCTTGAGCCGCATTTTTGCCGAAAAAAAGACTTTGCAGGAAAATGGGATTTATTTCTCAATATTGACCAATCCATTTTAAGATTTATTCATGTGGAGCAAACTCAAAAAAAGGATTTGGAAGTGGAAGGGATTTTTGGTGATTATTCCTGTAACCACGGGAATTTTGCTAGGAATTCGCTCTATAGGGCTACTTCAACCACTAGAGCTAGCTACCTATGACTTATTCTTTCAATGGCGACCGACTGAATCTATAGATGACCGTATCGTAATTGTGGGGATCTCTGAATCTGACATTCAAAATTTTGGTTATCCCATCTCTGACGAGCCTCTCACCAAGCTTCTAAATTTAATCAAACAGCAGCAACCACGAGTAATTGGACTAGATATCTATCGCGATTTACCAGTACCCAAAAACTATGGTTCAGCATATCAAGAACTCATCAAAGTATTTGCATCGACTCCCAATCTCATCGGTATTCGCAAAGTGATTGCTAATCGTGAAGGTAGCAGTGTTGCAGCCTCACCGATTTTGGAACAGCGTAATCAAGTTGCCGCCAATGATTTCATTCCTGACAATGACGGTAAAATTCGACGAATATTATTATCCCTCAAAGACCAACAGGGTAAAACCATCACTAGCTTGAGTGCGGCTCTTGCCCTGCAATATCTCCAAAAAGAAAACATTAAGCTGGAAGTTATTGACCTAAAAGCTCAGAAATATCGATTAGGTAAAGCGATCTTTGTACCGATGCAAGAAAATGATGGTGGGTATGTTCGCCAGCAGCTAGGAGGCTATCAAATCCTATCGAACTTTCGCAATTTTCACGATGGATTCCGTTCCGTCTCCTTAACCCAAATTTTAAATGGCGATATTCCTCAGGACATCTTTCGTGATCGCCTAGTTCTGATAGGTGTTACTGCCGAAAGTAACACTGATTATTTTGTTACCCCCTACAACAGCGCAGTTTTAGGTAATTCCTTTCCAGTTACTAGTGGCGTAACTCTCCATGCCAATATCACCAGTCAATTAATCGCCCAAGCCCTCGATGGTAGACCCGTTTTTAAAGTCTGGTCAAAACTAATAGAGTCACTCTGGATTGCCTTATGGTCACTATTTGGTGGTTTATTATGCTGGCAGCATTACAATTATCGACCCATAGCCCAATCAAAATTTGCATTCCGTATTCCTTGGACTACCCTCACGATCGCTAGTTTAGGAGGTAGTCTTTTTATCACCAGCTATTTGGCTTTTTTGTGGGGATGGTGGATTCCGATAGTCCCTGCATTAATGGCATTATTTAGCTCATCGACCGTCATCACAGGATACATTGCCCTCAATGTCCAAGAAACCCGTAGACGGGCTATCATCTCCGCAATTCCTGATCTGATGTTTAATGTCAGCGCTGATGGCATTTATTTAGGACAACTTAACTATAATCGCAATATTGAGTTGATCTATCCTGACTTTGAAAATATTGGTAAGCATATCTCGCAATTCCTAATGCCCGAAATTTGTGATCGTCATTTGTTTCACATCCAGCAAGCATTAAGTACAGGAGAAATTCAAGTCTATGAGCAAAGAATCTGCACAGATAGTAAGTGCCAAGACGAAGAAGTCCGCATTGTCGTCAGTGGCGCAAATGAAGTCCTATTTATGATCCGCAATATTAGCGATCGCAAACAAGCTGAACTAGCTATTTATCAAAAAAATACTGAACTAGCTAATACCTTAAAGGAACTCAAAACCACACAAAAGCAACTAGTCGAATCAGAGAAGTATGCTTCCCTTGGTAGCATGGTGGCGGGAATCGCCCATGAAGTAAATACTCCTGTTGGCAATAGTCTCTTGGCAGCTTCGATTTTGGAGCAAGCGACCCAGCAATTTGATGAGGCTTTCAGTCGAGGCGAACTAAAAAAATCAAGCTTACAAGCATATTTAGACAAAGCCAAAATCAGTAGTGAAATTCTCTTGTCAAATTTGCAAAGAGCTGCAGAGTTGATCCAAAACTTTAAACAGGTTGCTGTTGATCAATCTAGTTTAGAACAACGTAGCTTTTCTGTAAAAGACTATATTGAAAAGATTTTGATCAGCTTAGATCCACAGATCAAATATACTCCCCACCAAGTATTTGTCCAAGGTGATTCAGGCATTATGATCCAAAGCTTTCCTGGTGCATTGTCCCAGATTGTCACTAATTTAGTAATGAATTCCCTGACCCATGCTTATCATGGATTAGAAAAAGTAGGACATTTGCAATTTGAAGTGAAGCAGCAAAATTGCAAAGTAATAATTGTGTACTCCGATGACGGCAAAGGTATTCCTGCGGAAAGCTTGCCTAAAATCTTTGATCCTTTTTTTACAACAGCGAGGAATTCTGGAGGTAGTGGCTTAGGGCTACATATTATCTATAACCTCATAACTCAAAATCTTAAGGGTAATATTATTTGTAAAAGTGAGATTGGTAGCGGCACAAAATTTATAATTACATTGCCAGAAAATCTACAGGAAATTAATTGTAAGTAGCTATGCAAGAGAATTTTTGTAAGCGATCCAACTGCCGAGGTGAGATATATCAACCCAATTAAACTTTTCGATTAATTCTTGAGGATAGAAAAAGGCTGTGGCAACTTCACCATCTTCTAGGTAAACATCCGTTGGATACATATGAGGCGGTTCATTGTTAGCAAGATAATCAAACTCAGAACTCTGCATTTCATAGACTTCGCCAACTATTGAAATCCCACCCGTTTCTACTTCGTAAATTGCAGGATGCCAAGCCTCTCCAGCCGCATGGAGTCGGTAGCGAGGTTGAGTAATTGCAGGACGGATAAACTTAGCTCCTTGCAGGTTTCCATGATCAGGTTGTCCCCTCAGCGCTGAACCACAAATAAATACTCGTCTTGTCCCTGTCGGTAATGTCATAGGATGGAAAGGATTAACTTGATTACTACCATTATATTATATTTATAAGTCTAGCGTATACAGTATGCAAGCAAGATGCAATATTGTTAAGGGATAGCATTTAGCAATGAACATTACACGAAAATTATGGCTGGAAAACTTTCAACTCATGTTCTTGATACAGTACATGGATGTCCTGCCCAAAATGTGCAGATTGAATTGTGGGCGATCGCTGAGGATGAGCAAAAAAATTTAATCAAAACTCTTTACACAAATCAAGATGGTAGAACCGATGAATTATTGCTCAATGGTGACGAGATCAAAATAGGTATATACGAACTTTGGTTTTATGTCAGCGACTATTTTGCTAGTTTAGCAACAATTCAATCTGAACCTTCTTTTCTCAGTAAAGTGCCTATTCGCTTTGGTATAGCCAATATTAATTCTAACTACCACGTTCCCTTACTAGTATCACCTTGGGCTTATAGTACCTATCGCGGTAGTTGAAAGATACATTGCATAGATACATCGCATCAAGACTAATTCATCATTACATAACACTACTAATCATAGCGGCAAGCTTACGTCGCATCACTAGTCCTGGGCGATCAGTCATCATATGCTGCTCGAACTTGGTATCTAGAGGCACGTCATAATCCGTTGATTCCAAAACTGCTTTGTCTTCAAGAGTTACTTGGCGATCAAAGGCGATCACATCCGTAGTTTTAGTTTGTTCTTCAGTATCATTTCGCATACAAAATTGTACAATTTGTGAGGAATTGTCATCAATAGGAGTCGCTGTATTGACGACAATATGTACTAGACCATTGGGATAGTTAATTCGTAATTTGCAAGTAAATGGCATAAACCAATCCATCTCTAGCTTGCGATGGGTGATATGGCTATCCATTTTCAAATTCTTTTTCTGAGATTCAGGATTGACCACACCGAGGACTGCTGTTGCTCTCAAGCCATAGTCAGTTTCTGTAATTTCTAGCTCTTCAGGAATGGGATGATTGGTACTACCAAAAGTAGTCGTATGGACAAATGTGGGATGGGCGAGATCCATTTCATTCTCCATCACCCGCAAACCAGCGCAGTTCCATACTTCGTAAAACTCAGGAATAAGACGAAACTCAGCATCACTAGCTTCGGGTAGTTCAGGAATTTTGTTGATTGGCTCTCCCAAACAGACCCAAACATAACCATAGCGTTCTTCGCAGGCATAGGTGTCAATGCGATAGTTTTTGGGGATTGGTGCATCGAGTGGTAGTTGGGGCACGCACAAACAGCTACCCGTGCCATCATATTGCCAACCATGATAAGCGCAAGCAAGCAATCCATTTGTCACTTTGCCAAGGGAGAGTCTGGCTGAGCGATGACAACAGCGATCAACTGCCGCAATCGGCTTCCCATCTGTTCCTAACCACAAAACAATCTTTTGTCCAAGCAGTTGAAAGCTTTTGGGTTGGTCTTTTGCCAAGAGAGACATTGGTATAACTGGATACCAAAAGCGTTTGAAGAGTGGCTGACTAGTAACTAGCATTGTATACTGTATACACAATTTTTCTATTTAAGTTTAGCCACTGTAAATATTCTGTGTTGCTCAATACAGATTTGGCTTCATTTCTGTAACGGGGAGTTCAAGATGAATCGTTCTAGTTCGAGAATCACACGATTTTGGCTGGCGGTAAGATGATTGCGAATTGCCGTTAAGGCTTGTTCAGAATTACGCTGAGCGATCGCTGCAAATATTTGATGATGTTCCGTACGAATTTCTAAAACTTGGAGATTTTGTTGGATTGTTTGAATTCGCAAGAGCGCCATTTTATCGAACAGTTGATCGAGCAACAACGCTAGCCATGGATTTCCCGAACATTCGGCGATCACCCGATGAAATTGATAATCGATATGGAGGAGTTGATAACTTGTCAATTGATTATTTTTTTGAGTGATCGCTTTTTCTGCTTGATGGATAATTAACTCAAGTTTAGCTAACTGCTCCGTCGTAGCATATTGACAAGCTTCTAAAACTGACTCCTGCTCTAGCGCTAGACGACAACGGTACAAATGTCGAGCATCCTCAGGAGAAAAACTAATTACACGCAAATTACCATTTTTATCAGTAACAATCAGTTGTTCTTTTTGTAACTGTTGTAATGCTTCACGAATAGGAGTTCGGCTAACTTGTAACTTTTCCGCAATTTGTGCCTCCACTAAACGTGAACCTGCTCCTAATTCTCCAGATAATATTGATGCTCTCAATACTTGGTAGGTTTGCTCACGCAGAGACTGTGGGCGCTGAATTGGAGCAGAGGAAGAAAACATTAGTTACTGAACTCCTGACAAAACATTAGGACTTATGGATTGGGTAGATGTGGTGCGGGCGAAGTCAGATCCACATCTACCTCAACCCTAATAAACTCGTTCGATTTGTGTAAATCCTGAATATTATATAGCAAGGATTTAAGATGGTAAGAATGAATAGTGTTTCATCCGCTTATTCTTAACTTTTTTTGTAAAGTAAGTACTACATTAGGACATATTATGTATACCGTATACATAATCTTCAAGCGTATTTGGGTACAATACTTGTAAGTTATGTTTAGCCACATTAGGTCGTGATGTAATCAAAATTGTCCAAAATAAAAATCTGAGCCATGATCGTAGCACCTCCAAGACTATCAATAAATAGTGATCGCCTTAATCGCCATCTTGCCGAACTTGCCGAAATTGGGAAACTCCCAAATGGAGGGGTATGTCGGCTTGCGTTTTCTGATGAGGACATCCAGGCGCGATCGCTGATCAAAACTTGGATGCAAGAGGCAGGAATGTCTGTGAGAATAGATGCCGCAGGAAATATCATTGGTACTTATGCAGGCACGGATTCAGGTTTAGCCGCATTAGCAACGGGTTCACATATTGATACTGTCCCCGTAGGTGGTCGCTACGATGGTTGTCTAGGTGTCCTCGCAGGGCTTGAAGTAGCGCGAGTATTTCAAGAAAATCAATTCCGATTGCGTCACCCTTTTGAAGTCATTGTTTTCTCCGATGAAGAAAATAGCGTAATTGGTTGCAAAGCGATCGCTGGGAATGCCTCTCTCAACCCTGCAATCTATTGTCGCAAAGATGGAACATCGATTCAGTCATGTTTAGCTAGAGTTGGTGGTAATTGGGAAGCTCTAGCTACTGCCAAACGAGATCACACTGAAATCGCTGCTTTTCTGGAATTGCATGTAGAACAGGGAGGTGTATTGGAAGATCTCAATAAACAAATCGGCGTAGTCACAGGCATTGTCGGACAATATCGCTTTATGGTGCAGATCATCGGTCGCCCTAACCATGCGGGTACAACACCAATGCATATGCGAAAAGATGCCCTTGTTGCTGCTTCACAATTAGTTCTAGCGATCAATCGTTTAGGAAGTTCCCATCATGGTGAGCAAGTGGCAACGGTGGGACATCTGACAGTTTCGCCTAATGCGACTAATGTTGTACCTGCTCTGGTTGATTTGAGTATTGATTTGCGTGACTTATCAGAAGCGAATTTACAGTTTCTCATCGATCAAATTGAAAAAGAAAGTCAAGAAATCTCTAAACAGACGGGGACAGAAATTACGATCACACAGAAACTCCATGTTTTACCAACTTTATCTAAGCCCGAATTGATGGAAGCGATCACCAATGTTTGTCAAGAACTTGAACTCAGTTATGATTATCTCCCCAGTCGTGCGGGGCATGACGCGCAAGAGATTGGACGCATTACGGATATGGGGATGATTTTTGTCCCCAGTCGTGCGGGGATCAGTCATTCTCAAGATGAATATACTTCGCCTGAACAATGCGCTCAAGGGGCAAATGTTCTATTACACACATTGCTGGCGATCGATCATTCAAAAAGATGAGTGGTGTTACTTTGTCCCATCACTCATCTTTTCATCTTTTACAGCGCTTTGCGCTTACTCAAACCCCAGAAATATTTTCGGAAATGTCGCGAAGTGCCACTTTCAAAAATATTTCTGTACTACTCAAAAACTCAATAAGCTGTAAATTTGAGAGAGGGTTTGCAAGCTTAATTCTCAAACAGATGTTCTTTTAGACTCTATAGTCTGGGTGGAGCTGGATCGGTAATTTCTGGTGGCTTCGATTGATTCATATTGTGTAGCGTGACTGGATCTGATCCCCGAAATCCAATTAGGCGATATTTTTTAGTATAAGTAGGAGCAATTTCTGGAGCTTCTACCCATTCATTAGTAACAATAAAGTCTTGAGAAGAACTTCCACTTAATCCTGTTCCCACAGGAATACCACGATTTGCACTAACACTCGATCTCGCCATATCATCTTTAGATGCAGATGGCGCTGAAGAGTTAGGTTCTTGAACTCTGGGTAATTGCTCCTGCGCGATCGCTGCACGGCGTTTAATTGGGACAAATTTCACTTCGATTAAACCGAGGTCAGGGTTATTCATTCCTCCATCACGATCTAAGCCTGGATTACCTTCTTCTAAAACAATAAATTGCTTAGCGATCGCATAGGGTCTTTCTAAGGTCACGGAGCGATCACAGATTAAACCATCAATAATCGACACTCCATCGATTTTTACACTCACTGCACTGGTGTAGCTTGGTGAGTAAATTTCAATTTTGTAGGTTTCACGAATGCCAACATTAATATAACCCCTAGAATCGGCTCGCCGAATATTGCCATTTTGATTAATTGCGATCGATGCCAACGAGGTTTGCAAGTTATAATCTCGTCGAGGTACTGATGAGGCTAAAGTAGTGGAATTGGTAACTCTAGAATTCTGATCAGTTTTCTCATCATTGAGCTGATTAGGAAGCACTGATGAATATCCCCAACGAGGATAGCCTAAAAGCATGAAGCCACCAACTAATACTGAACCAATTAACAAAAGCCGTAAAGGTGATGAGGTAAACATATGAGAAGCCTCAAATTTCAATTACCTTCACTTTACGCCAAGTTACTTGGTAATCATGCATGGTTACAAATTCAGTAACGAAATAAGCTTAAGTGTTTGCCTCGTCACTCTAGCACATCAATTATAGCGGTTTTCAAATGAGTGTGTACTCATTTGAAAACAAAAAATCAGTCCCAGTAAGAGTTTTGAGTTTTCATTTTGCCGTAGGCAAAATGAAAACTGCTATATTGATGAATTATTTTCGGTTAAGCAAACCACGAGAAAACTTTGAAAAGTATCTCCCAGCGACACTTTTCAAAGTTTTCTTAATTTGATTGTGAGCGCAAAGCGCTGTAAGTTACACATCACAATTAGGACTAGATCTCGTAATGCCATTGGTGATCACTATCAGCGAGGAAGAGTAACCTCCGACCTTTGCGTGATAGAAAACCTGCCTTTTCTAGATCATTAATAATGCGTGTGACGGTAACACGGGTCGAGCCAATCAACTCCGCTAACTCTTGATGCGTTAACTGCAAACCAATCAATCGTCCATGCCGATCTTCCTCACCGAAGCGACTGGTGAGCCAACCTAATAATTGACGTAAGGCATCATCCTTAGCACGGCAATGAGAAATTTTCAATAAAAATTCATTAGTTTGATTATGGCGAATAATTGCTTCTACATATTCACCCCAATGCGATTTTGGAATTTCAATTAATTGCACATCTGTTAAACACTCCATTTCGTAGGGATGTAAGTTAGATAGCGCTGTACCAATTACATCACCCTCTGCCCATAACCCTGAGCAGATCACCTGTCCATCCTCTGTCCAAGTTAGAGAGCGCACTGCCCCTGATTCAACTTTCCAGAGCAAATTGTCACGGTGAGGCAGCATTTCACGGCGCTTGTAAACACGAGAAGATATTGTTTCAAGATAAATCATCACATACTCAGTTGGTAAACCGTAGATTTGTTTGTATTGCATAGGAAAGTATTGTATCTTACTAAGTACGGTATTCCTACCAAGATACCGTACTTAGCGTTTCTGATTTTTTACTATCCCCTGAATTCCTATGAAAATTGCTCAAAGCATTACTCAGCTAGTTGGAGCTACTCCTCTTGTGGCTTTGCATAATATTCCACAACGAGAAGGCTCTCTTGCCAAAATTGTTGTCAAACTGGAAAGCGCTAATCCTACTTCTTCAGTGAAGGATCGCATTGGACTAGCAATGATCGAAGATGCAGAGAATCAAGGTTTGATAACTCCTGCGAAGACAATTTTGGTGGAACCAACCTCTGGCAATACAGGTATTGCTTTGGCAATGGTTTCAGCAGCTAAGGGATATCGTCTAATTCTGACGATGCCTGAAACGATGAGTTTAGAACGACGGGCGATGCTGAGAGCTTTTGGTGCGGAGTTAGAGTTAACTCCAGCGAGTGAGGGCATGCGTGGAGCAATTCGACGCGCAGGGGAAATTACTGATACTACTCCTAATGCCTATATGCTACAACAATTTAAGAATTTGGCAAATCCTGCGGTACATCGTCGTACAACGGCTGAGGAAATCTGGCATGATACCGATGGGCAGGTTGATATTGTGGTTGCGGGTGTGGGGACAGGAGGCACGATAACTGGTGTGGCAGAGGTCATTAAGCAACGTAAACCTAGTTTTAAAGCAGTAGCAGTAGAGCCTTTGAATAGTCCTGTACTTGCGGGTGGTCAACCAGGCGCTCATAAAATACAGGGTATTGGAGCTGGGTTTGTCCCTGAGGTGTTACGTCAAGATCTCATTGATGAGGTGATAGGTATCTCGGATGAACAGGCGATGCTTTATAGTCGTCGTCTGGCTCGTGAGGAAGGTTTACTCTCAGGAATTTCTTCGGGCGCAGCTTTGGCGGCGGCGATAGAGATTAGCAAGCGTGAAGAAAATCGCGATCGCTTGATTGTGGTGATTCAGCCAAGTTTTGGAGAGCGCTATCTCAGTACACCTCTGTTTCAAGATGCTGAGTTCATTGCTCCTAATGCCGCTCGAACTCATTAAATATTCATTATTGGATGATTCCCTTTTCTCTTCTTTGCCTTTCTGGTCTTACCTACATTTCTTATCTTGCCTACATTTAAATACATTTAAATACATTTAACTACATTTTATATGTGGAATACCATTGCTACTGATTTTCAAGTTATATTTGAGCGTGATCCCGCAGCTAGAAACTGGTTGGAGGTTTGCCTCTGCTATCCTGGTTGGCACGCCTTAGTTTTTCATCGGATCGCCCATCACATCCAGCAACTCAGAGTACCCTGCTTACCACGTCTAATTTCTAATCTCGCCCGTCTGTTTACAGGGGTTGAGATCCATCCCAGTGCTCAAATTGGGAGAGGTGTATTTATTGATCATGGTATGGGTGTAGTCATTGGTGAGACTGCCATCGTTGGTGAATATGTCACGATTTATCAAGGTGTTACCCTCGGTGGGACGGGTAAAGAAATAGGGAAAAGGCATCCTACTCTCGGCCGAGAGATCGTCGTGGGAGCAGGAGCGAAAATTTTAGGAAATATATCCATTGGCGATCGCGTCAATATTGGGGCTGGCTCAATTGTTTTACGAGATGTCCCAGATGACTGCACAGTTGTAGGGATTCCTGCAAGAATTGTGCGACACCGTGGTCAATCAATTAAAGATACAGACCAAGCAACTAATCGAGAACATTTACCAGATCCCGAGGCAGAAGCAATCAAAGCTCTATTTGAAAGGATTAAATCCCTAGAAGACGAAATCACCAAAATTAGAAATGATGTCAAGGTCTATGAGCCGATGACTCCATCAATTTATTTAGCGGAAAGAGCAAAAGCTGATTCCCATTTGCATCTCAACGATTTAGAACGAAACAAATCGATTGACTCTTCAAATTATCTTATTCAAGAATTTCTCGACGGAGCAGGTATTTAATGGAATTATCATGTAAGGTTGATTATGCTTGTATTGCCTTATTAGAGCTTGCTATGCGCCATAAGCAAGGCAAGCCTACTTCTGTTAGTGAAATTGCTATTAGCCAAAGTATTCCCATTCGTTATCTTGATCAGGTAATGTCCATGCTCAGGCGAGCAGGCATAATTAAAAGTCAACGTGGGGCAAAAGGTGGATATCATCTAGCTCTAGAACCTTGGCAAATAAAAATGATAGATGTTGTGGTTGCTTTGGAGGGCGACAGTCCTCAAGAAAAAACTAATCCAGAGTCTATCACTGCCGAGAAAGCCACTGTAATTGATATTTGGGAGGCTGCGAAGGTAGCTTCTTTTGAAATCTTACATAGACATACTCTTGAAGATATGGTGAGAAAATGTGAGGAGAAAAAACAATCTTTTGATGTGATGTTCTATATCTAAATAAATCTCTTCCTTGTTTTTTAGGGATTGTGAACCCAAGGGATCTCACTCTCAAAAGATATAGCAGTTTTCAAATGAGTGTGTACTCATTTGAAAACAAAAAATCAGTCCCGTTAAGAGTTTTGAGTTTTCATTTTGCCTACGGCAAAATGAAAACTGCTATATTTAAGTAGCTAGACATAAGTAAACACGAACCAGAGTTTTGTTCTGCCTGCTACGCGGGTGGAACAAAACTCTGGTTCGTATTTTAATTTAGATGAGTTACTTAGGACAATTGTTATCAAAAAAAATAACTAATGTCTCACAGTATACTTACATTCTTATCATCCTTCTTGCTACTGTTAACGAAAGTCGATTACTAAGTCGCTCCAGTGTGAGGGAAAGAATTTTATATGTCTAAACTGAATAGAAAACAAATAAGAAAAAATAGTTTTCTTGCCCCAGCAGTTATCACTGCAACAGTTGCTGCGTCTACTTTATTGAGTAGTAGTGCTAACGCTGAAACAAAAAAATTTAATATTCAAAGCGATCGCTCAGCGACAAACTCTGATGTCGTTCGCTCTGAGAATAGCTCTAAGCTAGTTGACCAATTGCAGTTACGTCCTAATGCAGTTTCACAAAATGTAACTTCCGTATCTCAACTCAGTGATGTTCGCTCTACTGATTGGGCTTTCACAGCATTGCAATCTCTAGTAGAGCGTTATGGTGTAATTGCAGGATATCCTGATCGCACTTTTCGAGGTAGACAGGCGCTCACCCGCTATGAATTTGCCGCAGGTCTAAACTCCGCTCTAGACAAAATCAATGAAATCATCTCCGCAGGTCTAGCAGATAAAGTTAGCAAAGAAGATCTTGCAACTTTACAAAAACTTCAAGAAGAATTTGCTGCTGAGCTAGCAACTCTCCGTGGGCGTGTTGATGCGCTTGACGCTAAGGTCACTAAACTTGAAGCACAACAGTTCTCAACCACTACAAAACTGCGTGGCGAAGCAATCTTTGGCTTGGCTGCGGCTACTGATGGTGTTGGAGCAACTACTGACAAAACTAATCTAGTTTTTCAATATCGCACTCGTCTCAACTTTGACACCAGTTTCACTGGTAAGGATCTGTTGAGAACTCGTCTCCAAGCTACTAATGCTAATACTAATGGACGAATCGATACAGGAGGCACTACTCCTTTTAGCGGGCTTGGAGTCGCTAATGCTAGCCGTTTATCCTATGAAACTGGAGTTACTTCCAATACATTTGAGCTAAATAGATTGTTCTACCGTTTCCCCATTGGAGATAGCTTCACAGCTTACATTGCTCCATTGGGACAAACTGAAGATGTAATCAATCCTCTTAATCCCCTTGAAAGTGATAGCCAAGGTACAATCTCTCGGTTTGGACGCTATAGTCCCTTGAACCGTATTGCATCTGGTGGTGGAATCAGTGGTCTTGCAGTAGCTGGTTTTGATTGGAAATTTACCAAGGATGCCAACTTACAAGTTGCTTATAGCTCTTCTAACGCTGCTGCTGCTACTGGACAAGGTGGTGTAACTGGTGCAGATACTAAAATTGCCGCTCAGTTAGTTTATAAGCCTACTGAAGCATTAACCCTTGGTGTTGGTTATGCTAATGCTTACACCGTAAATAACAGCCTTGGTTCTGGTTTAAATGTTGAATTTTTACCAAATGGGACTAACACAGCTCTTGCTTCCCCGGGAGTTAGTGGTATCCAGAGTAATACCGTTGTCGGTAACTTGGTTTGGGACATCACTAAGAAATTTAGCTTTACTACTTGGGGTGCTTTTGTTTTTGCCAATTCTACAGGCGTTACAACAGCATCAGCAACTTTTACTAGCTGGAATGCAACTTTAGCTGGTAAGGATCTATTCTCTGAAGGAGACCTTGCTGCTCTCTCCTTTGGTCAGCCTCTATTCACAAGTAGTGTAGGTGGTGCAGCAGTTTCCAGCCCTAGCACACCTTATCAACTTGAAGCGCTATATCGCTTCCGTGTTTCAAAGAATATCACGATCACTCCTGGTGTCTTCTTTGTATTCAATCAAGGTAGCAATAGTGCTAATGGAACTGCGACTGTTGGTGTAATTCGTACCACTTTCACTTTCTAATCAAATTTACTTAAAAAAGGAGGGTGGCTGTAGCCACCCTCCTTTTTTAAGTTTTAGTTCTGCTAAATATAGAAGTCAGGTTTGGGAATTTGGTGATTTAGTGCCCAATCACCGATCGCTTTAATTTTGTATTCCACAGGATCATGCAGCGTAAAAGTACGTAAATTGCGCCAATAGCGGTCAAAGCCATATTTAGCAGAGGTTGACCTTGCTCCCATCACTTCAAAAATGCGATTGGTCACTTCTAAACCAACTTTGTGTGCCGAAACTTTTGCTGTAGCGATCGCGATCGCCGTTTCGCCACGTTGTTGAGCAGTCAAATCCCATTCCTGTGACCATGCATCTTGTAAGGCTAATCCTGCGCGATCAACAAGGGCTTCTGTTGCTTGGAGATTTATCCACATATCACCATACTTTTCGAGAATATAGGGATCTTGGATGGCGCTATCTATGCCTGTATTAATGAAGGGTCGAGTTTCCGTTTGGGTATACTTTCTTGCAGCTTCAAATGCGCCGATCGCAATCCCTAGATAAATATTTGCTAAGTTTAATTGGGTTAGACAGGCTCGAATTGTTTTAAAAGGGCGATCGCTTTGACTGCGATTACCAAATATTTCATGGGGAAATACTTCCACTTGATCAAAGCTAATGCTACCGCTATCAGTTTGACGCTGTCCGATATTATCCCAATCATCATGGATCGTTACACCTTCGCGATTAGTGGGAATTGCTAGTGCTAATAATTCTGAGGTTTCCTGATTTACTGCTGTGATGGGCAGGATATCCGAATCCTTAGAACCAGAACAGAAGCTTTTAATGCCATTTAAGATCCAGATATCACCATCTCTAGTTAAAGTTGCCCGCCGATCTAGTGGATTGAGAGCATTGCACCAAAACCAATTATTGTTAACTGTTTCTGTATAGAATTTCTCTTTTTGTTCCTTAGAACCGAATATATGGGGGATGGTTACGCCGAGGTGGTGATAGGAATAGACGTGAGCGATCGCGCTATCAACTTTGGCAAATTCACGACTAATTCTCAGCACTTCATGCCAAGGTAATTCCCAACCGCCATAAGCTTTAGGAATCGCGATTTTGAGTAAACCAAGGTCTCGAAGGCGATCGCGTTCATATTTGGGTGTGCCTCCAACCCTGTCACGTTCAATGGCGGTTGTTGTGAATTCAGTTGTTAATTTCTTGACGGATGCAGTGGCAATTTCTAAATAATCTTCTAAATAATCTTCTAAATAATCTTGAGTCATATTTTTGCATCAATAAAATTTATCCCTCTCTCATTGAGAGAGGGGGATCGAAAGGCAGGTTATTTAGGTGCTTGCCAAATTACTTCAGAAACTTTGATTTCTTTGGGAATCAATTTTAGCTTGAAGAATGAATCAGCGATCGCCTGTTGCTCGGCAATCATCTCAGGAGTAATCGTCTCAAAACCATAATCGCGTCGCTTGCTGACAGTAACTAGGACTGATTTATCAATCTTTAGTAATGGAGCTAAGAATTCGGCAACATCTTCGGGATTTTTCTTTGCCCAAGCAGCTACCTCTTGAGTTTCTTGGCGAATTGCTTCAATGATTTTGGGATTCTTATCAGCAAAGTTTTTTGAAGCAAGATAGAAGTCACGGTTAGAAACTAAGCCCTTACTATCGCGAATTATGCGGACTTTGCTTTTATCTTGTACCAAAGCATAGAATGGATCCCAAATTACCCAAGCATCGACATTGCCTTGCTCAAAGGCGGCTCTAGCATCGGCGGGAGCAAGATAGACGGGTGTGATATCTTCCCAATTCACACCACCTGATTCTAAGATTTTTACAATCAGATAATTAGCACTGGAACCCTTGGCGAAGGCGACTTTTTTGCCTTTGAGATCAGCGATCGTTTGAATGGGAGAATCTTCTTTGACTAATAGTGCGGAACTACTATCTTTCGGAGCGCTACCACCGACATAGACAAGTGAAGAGCCTGCGGCTTGAGAAATCACAGGCGGAGCATCACCTGTTCTAGCAATGTCAATGCTGTTGACACTCAAAGCTTCTAACATTGGAGGACCAGAGGGGAATTCTGTCCATTTTATTTCAGTTACGCCTAGAGGCTTGAGACGTTTCTCTAGTCCACCCTTATTTTTAACCAAAGTTAAAGGATCGAACTTCTGATGTCCAATTCTTAAAATGATAGTTTGTGTGGGTGTTGCGACTGTTGTCGCAGTTGGGGTACTTGCGTTAGGGCTAGGAGAAGTAACGGTGGGAGTTGATGTTGGAGCACAGGATACAACAGCAAGGCTTAGGGTTAAGCCACTAGTAAAGCGGATTGTGGAACTTTGGAGTAGTTTCGGTAAAGCACAAGTAAATGATTTCAACATATTAATTTTGCTTGAGAAATTGTTTAAGTAGGATAGGACTTACGCAAACCGAACGAATTTATTAGGCTTGAGGTAGATGTGGTGCGGGCTTCGCCCGCACTACATCTACGCAATGCGTAAGTCCTATAGGAGTTATTAAGCCCCCTGCTCTCTAGCCCTTCTCTCAATGACAAATGGGCTAAAGGTCAGATTTTTAATTTTTATGAGCAAGGTAAACGTCAACGGGAATTTGTTCGATGAATTTATCGGAGGGGAATAGGGATAATAAGGTCTTCCGCATCTCCTGCTCAAATTCCGCCAGCCGATCTCCAAAATAGGCGGGACGGCAGAATGCGGTGGAATAGAGATAGCCAATCCAGCTATCACTTGTCCAAGTCTTGTCAATGGCGATCGTTTCAATCTTGGGAGCGCTAAAGCCCGACTGTTGCAGCAATCGCGGTAGTTCAGTATAGGTGGCATCGAGGTCATCAATTGTCCCATTGCCAACGCGCCGCTTTTCACCCAAATATTTTTTGACGACATTCAAAACCTTGATCTTCCAGTGTTCTGGACTATGCCAAACATCTTGATGGGTATAGGTAATGGCAATACCACCACCTTGGACAAGGCGATCGCTTGCGAGTTTCAGTACCTTGGGCTTATCAAACCAGTGATAGGCGCGACCAATTGTAACAAGGCGAAATTCTCCCAATTGCGCTGATATACTTTCGGCTTGGGTATTAATCCATTGGATATTGTGAATGTTATCCAGTTCGGCTTCTTGTTTGGCTTCTTTTAGCATTTCAGGATCGGGATCGAGTCCGATTACTTCCTGAAAATAAGGGCTGAGGGCGATCGCAATGAGTCCCGTACCAGTACCCAGATCGAGTAAGTGCCCAGTTCCATCTAATTGAAACTCGTTGATGAGTAATTGATAGAGTTCATCGTTATAGCGCGGACGATATTTGCTATAGTAATGTGCCACACCTGCAAAGAGGGTGGGATCATAGGTTGAGTGAGTGGCAGTAAAGGTCATAGTTTTTGTGTCTTTAGTTTATGCTTCAACAGCCAAGCGATCGCCTATGGATAAATCTAGAGTATCCAAAAGTCGCTCCTTCCAATATTGAATCTGTTGATCGGTACGCTTGCGGGGACGCGGTAGGTCAATCAAAAATTCTTGATGAATGCGTCCAGGATTGCCACGCATCACAATCACGCGATCGCTTAGCATCAAGGCTTCCTCGACATCGTGAGTAACCAGAATCATCGTCGGTTGAGCATAGCTCCAAATTTCCAAGAGATGATCCTGTAAATTCAAGCGAGTAAAAGCATCAAGGGCGCTAAATGGTTCATCTAAGAGCAGAATCGAAGGATTGGTCACAAGGGCACGGGCGATCGCCACTCTCTGTGCCATCCCTCCTGATAGCTGTCTTGGCAAAGCCTTTGCAAATTCCGTTAACCCCACTTTGGCAATAATTTCACCAGTTAAGAGATTACGTTGGGTTTTCGGCAAATGCTGCAATCCAAATTGAATATTTTCCCAAACAGTCAACCAAGGCATCATTCGCGCCTCTTGAAAAATAATACTAATATCAGCATGGGGCTTAGTGATAATTTGCTCATCAATGCGAACTGTACCGCGAGTGGGAAAGTCTAGCCCTGCTATGATGCGTAAAAGTGTACTCTTGCCACAACCACTAGTTCCAATGAGGCTGACGATTTCTGTTTTATTGACCGAAAGATCGACTGACTCTAAGCCTACAAATCCATTACTAAATCGCTTATGTAATCCTTCAATTAAGAGCATTGCGTTTCCTCTTTAATACTGTCCATAGGCATCGCGCCAATGTAGAAGTTTTTTCGATGACAACGCGATCGCACCATCGGTGAGTTTTCCTAGTTTGGCAAATAGCAAAATACTAGCAATGGTTAGCTCTGGACGACCCGTAGTTTGCCCATCAACGAGGAGATAGCCTAAGCCCTGACTCGCTCCTGTGAGTTCCGCAGCGACAACAAACATCCATCCTAATCCTAAACCACTTCGCAATCCCACTATATAATCGGGAATTGTGGCAGGTAGAAATACGCGCTTAATTAGCTGAAATGCTGAGAGGCGATAGATTTTGCCAACTTCTACTAATTTGCGATCGACGGAACGAATGCCACTCATCAGGCTTAGATAAACAGGGAAAAATACACCTACTGCAATCAAAGCGATGCGCGGTGTTTCTTGAATACCCATCCATAATAGAAACAAGGGAACCCAAGCAAGAGAGGGTATGCTGCGTAGGGATTGCAGCAAGGGATCGACCAAATCATGGAGAATTTTGGAATAGCCCGTAATCGCTCCTAACACTGTGGCGATTGCCACACCAATCACAAAGCCAATTGCCACGCGATAGGCAGTAATCCCAATATGTTTCCAAAGATCGCCAGATTTCGCTAAGTCATTAATTATTGCTAATACTGTTGATGGTGCTGGCAATAGATTGGGCGCAACCCATCTTGATTTAGAAGCAATTTCCCAAACAATTAGCAAAATTACTGGCACGATCACTCCTTTGAAAAAACCTAATTTATTTAGCGATCGCTCAATGATTTCTGATAAATTAGGCGATCGGCTATCTCTAAATTCTTCATTTATTTGATTAGGTGATAGAGAACTACTCATAATGTTTGCACCTTATTAATTGATTGCCCTCACCCCTAGCCCCTCTCCCAGAAAGGGAGAGGGGAACAAGAAACTGCAAATGTCTTCTCTTACTCCTCTTCCTTAATGGGAGAGGATGCTGGGGAGTGAGGGTCTTACTTCGCCGCCAATTTTGCTGAATATTGAGGATCAATCAAATCATCCACAACCTTCTTCACATCAGTATCAGGCTTAATCACACCGCTCTTTTTCAGAACATCACCAGCCGCCAAAATGACAGCCTTCTGTTCGTCACCAATCTTAGAATTAGAGAGATCAGTACGCTCTAACTGCCTTGCCGCTATAGCATCAGTCAACTTAGAAGCCTTAATCAAAATCTCCCTAAGTTCCACAGGATTCTTAATCGCCCATTCTCTTCCTTTTTCGTACACCTTCAAAACTCGCAGAATGTAATCAGGATAATCCTTAGCAAAAGCTTCACGGACATTCAATACACCATAGCTATTAAAGGATGTGTCACGATAAAGTAGTTTAGAACCTTGCTCAATTTCAGATCTTGCTGTGATCGGATCAAGCCCTGCCCAAGCATCAACATCACCTTTCTCAAGGGCAGCGCGACCATCAGCATGTTGCAATGGTACAATCTCCACATCCTTATCACTTAAACCGAATTTGTCCAAAGTTCTCAGCAAAAAGATAAATGGATCAGTTCCACGAGTTGCGGCAATTTTCTTACCCTTGAGTTCAGGGACAGTCTTAATCGGCGAATTTGCCCCAACTACGAGGGTAGCCCATTCAGGTTTGGAATAGACATAAATGGACTTGATCGGGTTGCCATTTGCTTTGCCAATCAAAGCCGCCGCACCAGCCGTAGAGCCAAAGTCAATACTGCTGCCGTTAAGGAATTCCAAAGCTTTGTTACTACCTTGGCTCAAGACCCATTCCACTTTGACATTATCTTTGCTGAGGTCTTCTTCCAACCAACCTTTTTCCTTAATTACCAAACTAACAGGATTGTAATAGGCATAGTCCAGCTTGATTACCGCAGGTTTGCTAACCTGTGCAGGGGGATTGGCAGCGTTAGGTTGGGCGCTAGGTGTGGCAGTCTGTTGGCTATTGCTGCAACTATTGAGCGCGAACACCGCAAAAACCGCCATAAACGATAACAACCAACCTGTGAAACGCTTACGGCTAAGCAATCCCGATTTCTTTCTGCGATTTAGATTTCTTCTATTTGACATTATTTATACTTCTCAATTTAGTTCAGCAATGTGTTAAACCTTGTTGCTAAGTAAATAAATGTAGGATGGGCTAGCGAGAGCGTAACGCATCGACTTTAACTAGTTGATGCGTTATGCTGCACTAACGCATCCTACATATAATCTAAGTTAGCTACTGTTTAACACTGAGGATGCTGTGAATGTTGTGATCAAAGCTTTGACGATTTCGATAGAAACTTGACTAGATAAGAAATCCTGATCGCTTAAAGTCACGGTTAATCCGCGATCGTCACCTTCACAAATATGGGCATGAATCGGAATTTGTCCTAAGTCAGTACTTGCTGAATGCCAATCGGATCAACTACAAATATAGAATTTCTACTAAAAACATTAGCTGTAAAGACATCTGGATATTGCTGCCCTGCCTTTTCCATATAACCGATAGGATCAAGCGCCCAACGAATCTTTTGGAAAAGGCAAAGTTTGGATGGGGTTGATTAATTTGGACATATTTTGACCTCACGATACGATTAAAAAAGGGCAATCTCGACTTTACTTAACGTTACTTCCAATCCCAAACTGCTTCTTTCACTACGATGGGCTGAGGAATGAGCTTAAGTTTAGCAAAGGTATCCGCGATATCCTGCTGCTTAGAAATTACTTCTTCAGTCAGAGGAAAGATGCCATAGTCACGGCGTTTTTCGGCTTTTTCCAGAATGGCAGCATCGACCCCGAGAGATGGTGAGAGAAACTTTGCAATTTCAGCAGGGTTTGCTTTAGCATATTCACTCTCTTTCTTGAGTTCATTCAAGAAGGTTTTTATAATTTCAGGATTCTTCTCAATGAATTCCTTAGAAGCCAGATAATAACCACGATTGGGCGCTAAGCCCTTGGCACTAGTGAGAACTCTTGCCCCTGTATCTACTTCTACGGCTGCAAGAAAAGGATCCCACACAGCCCAAGCATCAATATTCTTCTTCTCGAAAGCCGCACGACCATCGGAGGGTTTTACAAAGGAAATTTCTACATCACTGACTTGTAAACCTGCGGATTCGATCGCTTTTACTGATAGATAGTGAGCATTAGATCCCTTCTGCACCGCAAGCTTTTTTCCCTTGAGATCGGCAAGGGTCTGAATTGGCGAATCCTTATGCACGACAATCCCTTCTGCTTCTACACCATAGGGATCGTAGGCAATGTAGCGTACAGTGGACCCCTTAGCGGCTTGAGCAAATACAGGTGGTGCTTCACCAACATAAGCGACATCGATCGCTCCAGCATTAAGCGCTTCTACCATCGGTAAGCCCGATGGAAACTCTGACCAAGTAACTGATCCACCTTTACCTTGAAAAACTGTTTCCAAAGTACCCTTGCCTTTGAGGGAAAAAAGGATAGTTGCAGACTTTTGGAAACCAATCCTTAGCTTTACCCCTGTTGCACTTGGGGCTGGGCTATCAGTTTTTATTGCTGTGGTTGGGCTTGCCGCTGTAGTAGGTGTAGTGGTATTTGCATTGTTAGTTGCATTGTTATTGTTGACTTGAGGTGCACAACCAGAGGTAAATAAACTCGCACTAATTGCAAAAGCTGAGAGCTTTGCAAGAGGTTGAATTGGGGAACTCTGACATTGTTTTAGGGGAATTGTTTTGACCATTAAGTCGAATCCTCACAGTAAGAACACAATAAAAAATTAACGAAGAAAAACTAGTGAATCCGAGTATTAATTACCATGATTTACATCAAGTCAAAAAAAATATACGGTAATTACTAGTATATACCGTAGAATACCATGAATTGTCTATATCTAGATGTACTTAGCAAAGTATTCGTTATAAATTTCCGTGTTTTTCTGCACCGTCAGTTCGATTTCTTGTTGGTCTTGGTTTATAGCTAGATTTTCTAAATTGTCTTGAGGAATGAAGTCACCACAATATTCATTAGCAGGAACTACTTCATTAATCACGAATAAATAACGAATTACCAGTTAATAAATGTGTATTATTTACTAATAGGACTTACGCAAACCGAACGAATTTATTAGGATTGAGGTAGATGTAGTGCGGGCGAAGCCCGCACTACATCTACCCAATGCGTAAGTCCTAAAAAACTAAGCAGCATAGGCATCAACTTCAGAATTAAAAAAAGAATTGTTTTTATTCATCACACGACTGCGAATATGATCGACCAAAGAAGCAAATTCCGCATTACCTCTTGCTCTTGGGCGAGGTAAATCAACCTTCACGTCTAATACAATTTTGCCTTCTTCTAGCAGAATCACGCGATCGCCTAAAACTATAGCCTCTTCCACATCATGGGTAATTAGGAATGCAGTAAATTTTTGCTCTAGCCAAAGATCCTCTAGTAAGCGCTGCATCTCAATACGGGTCAGAGCATCCAGAGCGCCCAAAGGCTCATCAAGCAACAATAAGCGTGGGTTGCTAACCAATGCTCTCGCTAAGGCGACACGCTGCTTTTGTCCTCCCGATAGTGTTGCAGGAAAGTCATTCGCTTTTGCTCCCAAACCAACATGATGGAGAACTTCCATTGCTTTGGCGCGAGAATCCTTGGGTAAGCCTAGACGCACATTATCTAGCACCTTTTGCCAAGGTAACAGCCGAGCATCCTGAAACATAATTTTAATTTGGGGATGCAAAGATGTTGCTATGCGATCGTCAAGGCTAATTCGACCTGCGGAAATTTTTTCTAATCCTGCAATCAAACGTAGTAATGTCGTCTTTCCACAACCGCTTCTACCAACAATTGTGACAAACTCCCCAGAAAAAGCTTCTAGATTGAGATCTTGCAATACAGTATGATTTTCAAAACTTTTTGCAAGATTCTCAATTTTGAGATCAATACCACTTGCCGTTGATGTCCCTGTGGTCATAATAATTTAATCCTAATATTTTAAGCTGTTTGAGAAAATATTTGGTTGTTGATTTAGTTCTCACTTGAGGGATAGGAGGATTTAAGATAGGTTAAGGCTTTTGTTCGCCCATCCTAATCTATCGATCACTCCCAAGATTAACTAGGGCGATTTGCTATAGGAAGGATGCCATTGCAGTAAAGATGATTCTAAAAAGCGCGCCACAGCATCAGCAAGTTTACCAAGTAAGGCATAGAGTAAAATTGCAAATACCACCACGTCGGTTTGCAGGAACTCTCTTGCATTCATCGCTAAGTAGCCAATACCTGAATCTGAAGCGATCGTTTCCGAAACAATTAGTGTTAGCCACATAATTCCTAGAGAAAAGCGCACGCCAACAAGGATAGAAGGTAAGGCACTTGGTAAAACAATTTCCCAGAAGATTTTGAGAGAATTCAAGCCATAGACTTTACCCATCTCAATTAGTCCTGAATCTACAGTACGGATGCCGTGGTAAGTATTGAGGTATATAGGAAACATCACGCCAATCACTACAAGAAAGATCTTCGCTTCTTCACCAATGCCAAACCAGAGAATCACGAGTGGAATTAGGGCAAGGTGAGGGATATTCCGAAGCATCTGAAGTGAAGTATCCAGAAGAGTTTCAGCGATTATAAATGAACCATTGATTAAACCCAACAGAAATCCAATACCACCACCGATCGCAAAACCGATTAAAGCTCTCGTTCCGCTAATGGTGATATGTTTGAGGAGTTCTCCAGATTGAGCTAGCTTGATCCCAACCTTCAAAACATCAAGTGGTGCAGGCAAAATTTTGGAAGAAATCACACCTGCTTGAGATAGAAGTTGCCATAGAACAATAGCAAACATTGGCACTAGCCAAGGTAAAAAACTGCGCCAAACTTTATAGAGGGGATTTCGCAACTTCTGGCTCAGGGATTTGGGCACCGACTGAGGCGAAGCGCTAAACGACTGTTCCATTTAATCCACCGTAGGTTGAGGTTCTTTAATATCAATTTTGTCTGGATGACCTTTAGGTACATCTTCATTTGCTAAAATTTCACCAAAAGGTCCAGTCATCACTTGGCGATCGCTATTTGGTAAGTTCTCTAGCGGCAACCGTGGAAATAACAACTCCGCTGCTCGATATGCCTCTTCTAAGTGAGGATATCCAGATAGAATGAAGTTATCAATGCCTAGGTCGTTGTACTCTAGCAGTCTCTCGGCTACCGTATCAGCATCACCTACAAGAGCAGTCCCCGCACCACCCCGAATCAGTCCTATACCAGCCCATAGGTCAGGACTAATTTCTAAGTTGTCCCGCTTACCACCATGCAACTCGGACATCTTTCTTTGTCCAACAGAATCCATGCGTGCATAAACTTGCTGCGCTTTAGCGATCGAATCTTCATCAACATAGCGAATCAGATTATGAGCCGCTTCCCAAGCCTCACTCCTAGTTTCCCGCACGACTACATGGAGACGAACTCCAAACTTAATCTTTCTGCCCTCGGCTTCTGCTAATTTTTTGACCGTCGCAATTTTTTCAGCAACCTTTGCAGGTGGTTCACCCCAAGTCAAATAGGTATCAATATGTTTGCATGCTATCTTATGAGCAATATCCGAAGAACCACCAAACCATAATGGGGGATGCGGTTTTTGTAATGGAGTGAAGAGCAGCTTGCCCTCACGAATATCAAGATATTTGCCTTTAAAATCAGAAGTACCAGCACAAATTTCACGCCAAGCGGTGAGAAATTCATCGGTTAGCTCATAGCGCGATGTGTGATCTAAGTGCAATCCATCACCTGCTAGTTCCACAGGATCGCCACCCGTAACCACATTAATTAATAATCTGCCACCCGATAGGCGATCAAAAGTCGCTGCCATTCTCGCTGCCACTCCAGGAGACATCAAACCAGGACGTACTGCTACTAAGAACTTCATACGCTGAGTAACAGGAAGTAATGTCGAGGCAACAATCCAAGCGTCATCACACGATCGTCCTGTTGGTAAGAGCGCTCCTGTGTAGCCAAGTCGATCAACAGCTTGAGCAATTTGTTGAAGATAGGTTAGATCGGTAGATCTACCTCCAATACTTGTGCCAAGATAGCGCCCGTCACCATGGGTGGGAATAAACCAAAAAATTTGCACAACTGACTCCTATCCTTTACTACGCTAAACACACAAACATACCGTAGTTTTTGTAGTATTACATAGATGATTACATAACAGCAATAAATCTACGTCATATACACGATTATTTAGGTGTTTGTCTGCAAATCATTAATTGTTAAAGGTTTTTAGATTAATTTACGGATCAATTTAATCGTTAATAACCCATGCTTAATGCAATTCAAAAGCTTGCTTTTGAGATGTCAAGGTGCTAATTTTGATTTAGTAATCTACGGTATTTACATCAACTTATCGTAGTTTTAGTAAATAATCAAATTTATAAACCTGATCACGAAAAACTAGGGGTACAAAGGTTATGAGCCAAATTTTGCAAGAGGTATTGTCGGCTAACCAAGATTATACTGAAAATTTCTGGGAGAAAGGATCGCTGCTTTAGCTGTCAACTTGTCACTTTGCGACTTCGATATGTATAGATTTAAGTCTTGCCCCTGCGTATTTAGCAGGCTAGAAGAAGGATAGGCCCATGTGACTCGTAATCGGGGTAAAACGCATTAGTAATCATCCCCTTGCCCACAAGGAGATTGCGATCCATGGCTTTATCTTTAGATGTCAAGACAGGTAAGTTAATTGAATTAATTGAAGCTACAACGATTGGTAAAGCATTGGTATAAAAATGAAGAGGTATTCAAAAATATGAGTCATCGTGAAGGATTTCAGAAACTAGTGGCTGACGCTAAAACTAGAATTAAGGAGATCTCCATAGATGGATTAAGTGCTCTAAAAGTAGAGCAAAAGCCAATAATAATTGATGTCCGTGAAGAAAGTGAATGGAATGCAGGTCATGCTAAAGGCGCAATTCATCTCAGTCGTGGCATCATCGAGCAGAAAATTGAGGAAGCGATCGCCGATCCTAATACCCCGATTGTTTGTTATTGCGGCGGCGGTAATCGTTCGGCTTTAGTCGCTTAATGGGTGAACATCACTATGTCTGAAAACTATCGCTTTGAAACATTGCAAATCCATGCTGGGCAAAAGCCAGACTCTGCTACCAATGCCCGCGCGGTTCCCATTTATCAAACTACTTCCTATGTTTTTAATAGTGCCGATCATGGTGCAAATCTATTTGCCTTAAAGGAATTTGGCAATATTTACACAAGGATTATGAATCCGACTACAGATGTCTTTGAACAACGTATTGCATCTCTCGAAGGTGGTGTAGCGGCACTTGCCACATCTAGTGGACAAGCTGCCCAGTTTTTAGCGATCGCCACCATCGCACAGGCGGGAGAAAATATCGTTTCCACTAGTTATCTATATGGCGGAACCTACAACCAGTTCAAGGTGACATTGCCCCGTTTAGGAATTAACGTTAAATTTGTCGATGGCGATAATCCCGAAGACTTCCGTAAGCAAATTGATGAAAAGACTAAAGCCCTCTACGTGGAAACCATTGGCAATCCCCAGTTCAATATTCCTGATTTCGAGGCTTTAGCAGCGATCGCCCATGAAAATGGTATTCCCTTAATTGTTGACAATACCTTTGGTGCTGGTGGCTATCTGGCGCGTCCGATCAACCATGGAGCCGATATCGTAGTTGAGTCGGCAACTAAATGGATCGGCGGTCATGGAACTTCCATCGGTGGTGTAATTGTTGATTCTGGAAAATTTAACTGGGGCAACGGTAAATTCCCCATTTTCACCAAGCCATCGACGGGCTATCACGGTTTAAACTTCCATGAAACCTTTGGCAACATTGCTTTCATCATCAGAGCTAGAGTCGAAGGATTAAGAGATCTTGGCGCATCGATCAGTCCATTTAATTCTTTCTTGTTGATCCAAGGATTAGAAACCCTCTCATTACGAGTCGATCGCCATGTCAAGAATGCTCAAGATCTCGCAGAATGGCTGGTTAATCATCCCAAAGTGGAATGGGTAAATTATCCAGGATTGCCCAATCATCCTTACCACGATCGCGCTAAGAAATATCTTGAACATGGCTTTGGCGCAGTTCTGAATTTTGGCATTAAAGGTGGTTTAGAAGCAGGTCGTAGTTTTATTAATGCTGTGAAACTGGCGAGCCATCTGGCTAATGTCGGCGATGCCAAAACCTTGGTGATTCATCCCACCTCAACCACTCACCAACAGCTATCGGAATCAGAACAAAAATCCGCAGGCGTAACCCCTGATCTGATCCGAGTTTCTGTTGGTTTAGAGCATATCGAAGATATTAAAGCTGACTTTGAACAAGCATTTCAGCAAATTTAACAAGTCTTGAAGTTGTACCTACAGTATCACTTCAAGACAAAAATATAAATATGAAATACCAAGGTTTTATCTCCGATCACACACAGTTTTATCAAATTCCCAATCCACTAAAACTAGAGCTAGGTAGAATAATTCCTTATGTGCAAATTGCCTATCGCACTTGGGGAGAACTGAATGCGAATGGAGACAATGCTGTGCTAATTTGTCATGGGTTTACAGCAAATGCTGATGCTGACGTTTGGTGGAGTGGACTATTTGGAGAGGGAAAACCCTTTGATCCTGAGAAAGATTTTATCGTCTGTAGCAATGTTTTAGGCAGTTGTTATGGTTCCACAGGTGCGGTCTCGATCAATCCTGAAACTGATAAACCCTTTGGTGCAAGCTTTCCTGCAATTACGATCCGTGATATGGTGCGATCACAATATGAACTAATGCAGAGCCTAAATATTCCTCAATGGAAGTTAGTCACAGGTGGCTCTCTTGGAGGAATGCAAACTCTCGAATGGGCGGTAATGTACCCTGATTTAGTCAAAGCGATCGCTCCCATCTCAGTTTCAGGTCGTCATTCTCCTTGGAGCATTGCCCTAGCAGAATCACAACGTCAAGCAATCTATGCTGATCGCAATTGGCAAAATGGCAATTATGATCAAGACAATCCGCCACATCAAGGATTAGCGATCGCTCGAATGATTGCTACTTGTTCCTATTATAGTCGTCCCGATTTTGTGGAGAGATTTGGGAGAGAGATTGATCATCATGGTAATTTTGTGATCTCTAATTATCTTCATCAAGAAGGGGAGAAGTTTTTAAAGCGTTTTGATGCCAATGTCTATATATCGCTCACTAAAGCAATGGATACCCATGATCTTGGACGTGATCGGGGGGATTATTTTCAGGTTTTAAATAGTATCCATCAGCCAACTTTGATTATTTCGACACCAACTGATCTTCTCTATTTTCCTGAAGAACAGGAAGAACTAGCCCAGTTTATTCCTCATGCCAAACTTAGCAAACTTCTCTCTAATCATGGACATGATACTTTTTTGATTGATCTCGTAAATCTTAATGACCTATTAGCTTTGGCCAGCTAAAATACGAGAGAATGAGAATCATAAATTTTTCGACAGATAATGTTCTAGTAACATCAGACGATCATTTCCCCAAAACATTTCTGAGTCAACAAAAAATGTTGGTACACCAAAGGCTCCACGATGAAAAGCTTCTTGGATGATTTGATCTAACTCTAAATGTAAATGAGGCGATCGCAACGCTTCTCGAAAATTATCTTCAGGGATTTCAAGACTGCTCGCTAGCTTGATTAATAACTCAACCTCAACTTCTATCTGCTCAGCAAATATTTTTTGAAATAGAAGATGGCTATAGTTAATTAGCAAGTCATATCGATTAGCTGCAAGAACAGCGATCGCTAATAACTCTGGCGCAATTTTTTTTAACTTTGGCTCATGAAAAGGAATGCCATAATAATCTGCCCATCGTTTGGCATCAAGCTGACGATATGTCCAATCATACTGCCCTGAAACATGCTGTTCAGTAAATGGATTACGTTGCCACAATTGGATTAATTTGCCGCTAAAAAGTGGTTTCCAAATGAACTGACAATCAAATCTTGCTTCAATATATGAAATTTGGGAGGCCGCTAAATAGGAATAGCGACTTCCCAAACCATAGTAAAAATCGATATAAATTGTCATATACAAAAGTATGAGGACTAACGCAAAAGGAGTTGAAACCCTAATTTCATCGTAATGGCAATTCATAAATTGCCATTACGATAAACCTTTTGTGTAAGTCATAAATATTTAGGACTTACACAAACCGAACGAATTTATTAGGCTTGAGGTAGATGTGGTGAGGGCGAAGCCCGCACCACATCTACCCAATGCGTAAGTCCTAATATTTTAAGAATTTAGTAGAACTATTCTTGAAGTTAATATCAAACCCCAGGAGTTTGCCCACCATCAACAAGAATTTCAGTTCCAGTAATCGAAGCAGCTAAATCTGATACTAAGAATAAAGCTAGATTTGCAATATCTTCAGGTTGAGCGATACGACCTAATGGAATTGACTTGACTGCTTGTGCTCTATATTCCTCAACGGAAATATTCGCTAATTTTGCGTGTTGCTCTGCAAGATCCTTGGCGCGATCAGTATTAGTCAAACCAAGAGAAATTGCGTTAATACGAATATTATGTTGAGCAAGTTCTTTGAAAATACCGCGAGTAAAGTTTAGCAAAGCGGCGTTAGTCGTACTGCTAGGTAGAAAATTGGGACGAGCAGTCCGCCCAGCAACACCAATGATGTTGACAATACTACCATCACGGCGATTAATCTGATCGGGAATCACAGCTCTAACAAGGTGAATATATCCCAATAACTTGAGATTCCATGCATCCAGAAAAACATCATCGCCAATATCTAGCAAGTTTCCCGCCTTCGCAGAACCTGCATTATTAATCAAGATATCAATTTTTTCAAAGGTTTCGAGTGTGGTGACGACGACTTCATCCACACCTTCAGCTAGACAGATATCCGCAGCGATCGCAATGACTTTATTGCCAGAATTAGAAAGTGCGCTAATCTCTCTAACGGCTTTTTCTAACTTTTCGGGATTACGAGTCGCGATCGCTACATTCACGCCTTCTTTAAATAGTCCCTTTGCAGTAGCTAGACCAATGCCCGCGCTACCGCCAGTGACGATCGCTGTTTTTCCAGTGAGATGTAATTCTAAGCTTATGGTTGTTATTCCTAATAATATTCTTGTTCCGCTCTCTTAGGGCAAATTATTTTACCACAGGTGCAGGTTCGCCGAGAACTTTAGCAAATCTCTCTAGATAGAACTCCTTGGAATTAGCAACTGCTTTAATGGATTCGCGATCGCGTAAAGCTGCCCACCATTTCTGAATACGAGGAGTTTCCGTAGGAAGTTCAAATCTGCGGAAATTTTCCAGTACTGCCAAACGCTCAAACCAAGGATAGAAGCTGATATCAACTAGGCTCAACTGATCGCCTAGAAAATAAGTTCCATCGCTCGACAATTTGCCAAATTCTTCTTGCTCAATGAAAAGCAAAGCTTCAATAAACTCTCTGCGTCCTTGCTCTTGCTCTTCCACAGTTTTACCACGCAATAGTTTCACAAAGGCAGGGACAAAACGAGTATTTGCATAGTCAATCCAAATTCTGGCGATCGCTTTTTGACCTGCATCCTTTGGTAAAAGTGCTGGTTCAGGAAATACTTCTTCTAAGTATTCATTGATAATTGTCGATTCGTAAATTTCAAAACCGTTATGCACAATCGCAGGGACTTTACCATAGCGGGAAACCTTGAGAAATTCTGCGGGTTTATTTTGGAAATCAATGTCAGTAGAGGTGAATTCAATTCCTTTTTCGAGTAGAACGACGCGAGTGCGCTGAGCAAATGTAGAAGCTTTGGCAAAATAAAGATGTAATGCAGTCATGGAGGATTCTTAACGTATTGTAAATGTCTTATACATATATACTACGGTTTGCTTGTCAAGTTACCGTAGATTTGATGTAGTGATTATTACATATAGGTTTTCGGTAAGGATGTCTCCTGAATAACAAAGATTTATTTGCATACAAAGTTTTTTTGTGTCAGGCTGATCTTGCTAATAAATCTTCCCAAAAGTTATATTCGCGGCGGCGATCTCCATATACAGTTTCATGGTTTTCTTATTTCCGATTCTTTCTGATTCTATTTTTAACGTGATGTGCTTAGTACAGGACAAAAAGTTGCAAAAGTAGGCAGGAAGGGGTTTTATAAAAGATAACCACATCACAAATAAAACCCCTATGAAAGAGATTAGCGTATTTCGCGAAAAGTTACATG
>Ga0209972_10000190_pt1 | contig 62073 bp, 87 predicted proteins | sample NOAtaG_7_FD_187302 | JGI IMG/M metagenome (GOLD analysis project Ga0209972, IMG submission 187302) | Freshwater lake microbial communities from Lake Erie, under a cyanobacterial bloom - NOAA_Erie_Diel1S_2200h metaG (SPAdes) (version 2) | ecosystem: Environmental > Aquatic > Freshwater > Lake ... | reverse complement strand
GGTGGAGGTGGCGGTGGTTCTAACTGGACTAACACACCTAACACTCTTGCTAACCACAACTCTGCTAACCCAGCAGTTAACTACGAAGCACTTACATCTGAGTTCTTCAAGTGGAACCCTGTGTATAACGCAAACATCGTAATCTCAGCACAGGCTGGTTTCTATGGTTCAAACGTTCTACGTACAACCATCCAAGACACTGGTAATGCAAAGATTACAACTGCATGGCAGTCATTCCCAATCTTGCCACGTATCCCTCTAGTATTCCCTGGTGTGGCTGCGCGTTTAACAACTGCTCCTGGCGGTGTTACATCTGCACAGTTCACAGGTCTACCAAAGCGTGTACGTCCAACAGTTCGCTGGAAGAATGACAAGAACGTCATCATTCGTGAAGACCGCCCTCCATTTGATATCCAGTTCTCAGGTACAAACACTGTCACCTACCTAGGTGCTTCAGGTGCTACATCTGGTTTCTGGCAGACTCTCACAGCTCCAGACGGTGCTTCTTACTTCGATGTTACATGGGAGTTCCTATACATGGATGCAGGCGACGTAGTTGACGTTGACCTCGCAGGTTGCCAGTACTACGCATTCCAGTCATTTGGTGGAAACGGCGCAGATGGTTACGCTATGATTCGCTGGTTCGACAAGGCAGTACTCTAGGAGGAAATGAATGGCTAAATACGCACTAGTAGATAACAACCTAATCACTCAGGTTCAGGTTGCAGAGAGCGAAGATGCTCTCGGTCCTCTGGCACTGCTTTTCGAAGTAGTTCAGATTGACGGTCTTAACCCAGAACCAGCACGTGACTGGGAGCGAGTAAACGGTACATGGTGCCCTCCTGGGGTCCCAGAAGCCGCTAAAGCTCTTTGGAACGGTACTGGCTTTGAAGGAGCTGCAGAAATTGAAGCTCCTGAAGAAGAGGAAGAAGAGGAAGATAAGTAATGGCTATCTCCTCACAACCAACGGTACTGGCACAGTCTAACGACGCTTACATTAACGTAGGTGTTACAGGACGTCTTCAGACCTTTTCAGCAGCAACTGGAACACTTACCATCAACCCAACTAGCGGTTCGTTTATCCGAATCACTAACTTGGTTGGTGCAGTAACAGTAAACTGGACAGGCGTTCCAGCTGGTTACGGAACTCGCTGGCAGGTAGAAGTAAGAAACCGTGGCGCTAACGCAGTTGCGTTCAATGGTGTTACATGGGACGGCGGCTCAACCCCTACCATCGCATCAGGCACTGCAGCCTCTGTTCTAAACTTCTATTCACCAGACGGCGGAGTTACTATCTTCGGACGTCTAGAGTTTGCAACCGTAGCTTAATATAGATTAGAAATAGCTCCCCGCCGTCCTCAGGGACTGGCGGGGCTTTTCTATTTAAGGATACAATTAGATTATGAAAATAGCCGTATACACCATCGCATTAAATGAAGCACAGTTTGTAGAACGCTGGTATGAGTCTGCAAAAGAAGCAGACTACCTAATGATTGCCGACACTGGCTCAGCAGACGGTACCGTGGAGAAAGCCCGAGAACTAGGTATCACTGTCCACACAATAAGCGTACGTCCATGGCGATTTGATGATGCTCGTAACGCGGCCCTTGCCCTACTTCCAGATGATATTGATTACTGCATCTCTCTAGATATGGATGAGGTATTAGAACCTGGTTGGCGCAATGAGATGGAAAAGATACCCGTAGGTTCTACACGTATACGCTACAACTACACCTGGAACTTTAATCCTGATGGAACTCCTGGTCTTACATTTGCTGGAGATAAGATTCACGCACGCCACGGATACCGATGGCAACACCCTGTGCATGAGTGTTTATATACAGACCGTTTAGTTGAGAAAGAATACTGGAGCCAACTAGGTCTATGGCATAAAGCAGATGACTCTAAGTCTCGTGGGCAATACCTCCCACTACTTAAACTATCTGTAGAAGAGGACCCACACAACGACCGCAACGCCTACTACTACGCACGTGAGTTGTTCTTCCATGGTCAGATAGAAGAAGCTTTGGTTCAATTTAAACGACACCTATCTTTACCTAAAGCTGTATGGAAAGCAGAGCGAGCGTCCTCCATGCGTTATATAGCTAAGTGCTCTACAGATGAAGCAGAGAAACTTAAGTGGTGGAAGCTTGCTGTTCAAGAGGAGCCTGCTAAAAGAGAAGCTTACGTAGAGCTGGCACAGTATCACTACGACAGTGGCCGTATTGAAGAGTGTTATATGTGGGCTAAGAAGGCAGTTAATATTAAAAACAAAAGCATGGACTATTTAAATGAGGCATTTGCCTGGGGAGCAACTCCCTATGACCTAGCTGCTGTATGTGCATTCTGGCTAGGGGAAAGAGACAAAGCCCTTGAATACGGAACCATTGCAGCAGAGTTAAGCCCTACAGATGAGCGCATAATCGGTAACCTTGAACTCTACAAGAAGGCGGTAGAATGAGAGCTCACGCACCAGGTGGTCGCTTTGACGCAGACTTTGAAACCAATAAAGTATTAGAGGGCGTAGACGCAGACCTTAAAAGGCCTGTAGGAACAAAAGCCCAGTGGTTTATCTGGGACCCAATTGCTACTGTACTTGACCCTATCTATGATGTAGGACAAGACCTATCTACTGCAACTGGTGGTCGTATGTGGCGAGGCCCATTTGAATTGCCTGTAGTAAGAGCTGTCATTAAGCAGGGCGGTGTAAAGAATAGTCAACGTGGTTACTACGGAGCTGACTCTCTACACCTAACCCTTAACGCTGAAGACGTAGAGAAAATAGCCCCAGGAGTTATTGGTAACCCAGACCTTCAAGCACGTGGCCGTATTCTTTGGAAGGGCCAGGTTTATCGCCCTTATTACATCCAACAGGCTGGCATTGTTGCTGAAAGATTCACACTCTTGGTTGTAGAATGTATGCAGGTAATGGCCGATGAAATGGTCAACGACCCACAGTTCCTGGAACTTGCTGGGTATATTAAGTAGAGGACAACATGCCACACTCAGGTGACTTACACTCCGCTCCAGTAGAATCCGTTATTAACGCAGAGACGTTTACATCTAAAGACAGACTTAAGGTATCTAACATTGAGACTACCTTTTATAGCAGCTTTCAATTTGGAAAAGACGTTTTGTGGGACGAGTCCGTATCTAACGGCGGCTCTGCCGTGTGGGATTCCAATGCAGCAGTTGTAGACCTTACAGCAGAAAGTACTTTAAACTCGCAGGTTCTGTACCAGTCTAAAAACGTTATGCGTTATATCCCTGGTAGAGCCTCTTCTGTAGCTGGCGCTTATCGCCTTTCTGCAATTAAAGCTGGCATGCGTTACCGCTGGGGCTTGTTTGACGAAAACAACGGCGCCTATTTTGAAGTAGATGGCAACGAGATGTACTGTGTAGTAAGAACTAAGACTACTGGAACTATCGTTGAGAACCGTGTCCCAAGAAGTTTATGGAATGGCGATAAGCTAAACGGTGAAGGCCGTAGCGGTCTTAACATCGACCTTACAAAACAACAGCTTCTAACTATTGATTATGAGTGGTACGGCGCTGGTGAAATTAAGTATTACTTTGTTATTGATGGTAGACGACGCTTAGTTCATACAACTAGCCACGCTAACCATATCTCTACTGTCTGGTCGGCTACCCCGTTCCTTCCAATTAGAATGGAAGTCAAGAACACCACTGGCGTAACTGGTGGAGGAAAGCTACACGTAGGCTCTATCTCATACGCTGTAGAAGGTAACTCTGCTTATCAGGGTGCGGTTAACAATATGACTACGCCTATCGCTGGTGTCGATACTACGACGGCTAACGTCTTCTATCCTATTATCAGTGGACGGTTGAAATCAACCGCTCTTCAAGCTGTGGTTGTTCCCCTATCCTTCCAGATAGCTACCCTTGATAACGTCTCTTTGCACTATAAGGTTTTTATAAACGCAACCCTCACAGGCGGGACATGGGTAGATACCTTAAACCCAGAACCTATTACTCAGTACAACTACTCAGCCACTGCCTTAAGTGGTGGGGTAGAAATCTACGGTGGGTTCCAAGTTGCTGGAAGCGGAGCTCCTCAGGTTGTGTTTGACCCTGGAGTAAATGCCCAGCTAGGACGAACATCCCTGGGAACCGTATCGGACACATTTACTATTGCTGCAGCAACAACTACTGGTAATAAAAAGGTAGTCTGTTCAGTTAACTGGTTAGAACAAAGATAAAACAGGTAGCATAATGGCAAAAGATACTAACCCTTGTTGGGATGGCTACGTTCAAGTAGGCATGAAGACTAAGGGTGGCAAGAAGGTTCCGAACTGCGTCCCTGCAGGTTCTGGAAAGAGTAAGGTCTCTAAACCTAAAAAGAAAGCGAGTAAATAATATGTGCGCTACATGTGGATGCATGGGCAAGAAGAAGAAGGCTGCTAAGAAGGTTGCTAAGAAGGCTGCTCCAAAGGGTATGTCATCTAAGCAGAAGAAGCTTGATGTAGACAAAGACGGCAAGCTAGAAGGCTCAGACTTTGCCGCCCTACGTAAGAAGAAGAAGTAATGTGCGCTACCTGTGGCTGCGGTAAGCCAAAGGATAAGCACGGCATGAAGACCCTTCAAGCGGCTAACAAGAAGTTTGCTAAGAAGGCTGCCCCAGCAAAGGGCAAGAAGTCATCTATGGTAAGAAAGAAAGGCATGTAATGGCCACCTTTAATTTTGGTAAGTATACAGAAGCCAAGGATAAGAAGAAGGACGCCAAGATGACCAAGGGTATGACCCCTGCTCAGAAGGCTAAGTTTGAGAAGGCTGACAAGGCTCACGGAGCTAAGAAGAAGCCTAAGACCATGGCTGAAGATAAGAAGATTGACGCCAAGATTATCAAGAAGATTAAAAAGAAGTAATACGCTTAGGGCCCCGAAAGGGGCCCTTTGCTTTATCCTTATAGTGAATCCATGCGGGATTCAAAGCTTCACCCCCTGCGTTGTACCTTGCGAAATCTAGGATGGACATGCCTAAAAAAGTATCCTCAGCATCTGACACAGACTTCAGACGCGAGATTAATAAGGCCATTCCTGGTAATGCTGTCACTGCAGCTTTGGGAGCTTTGACTGTCGCAAATGTACTACTGGGGAGACACGTTGCTAAGCGTAGACAATCTCGTAGAGGCTAAGGCCTCCGAAGGTTCATCAGAAATGACTGCAGCTCTTCGTGAGCGTGCAGTAGCTGCTGGCTGGCCATCAGATGTAATCCCCCAAATGTCAGTTAATTTTGACGGCTCTAATTTAAACTACAACGTCCCCGATAAAGCATGGGACCTAGAATACGGCGAGCCTAATAAGTCCGCCCCAACCTCTGTTATGCGAGGTTTGAATTACCGACTATCTGGTTTTATGGATGAAATAATTGACCACGAACTCCTTGACCGTATGGTTATGGAAGACGAGGTGTTCCATGGGTAGCCCATTTATCATTGCGGAAGATGAGGCAATCAAGAACTACCTGCAGGGTATGGTGGTAGCTGATGAGAAGTCTGCTGCAAATAACGGCCCTACTGAAACTCTTAAGACCCGTCCTGTAAAGGTCTGGTTCGGGTATCCAGATGTAGAAGCCCGCGCACAAGAGTTTCCTTTTGTCACAATAGATTTGATTGATGTTGTTCCAGCTAACGACCGACAGGTTCAGGGAAAGCTACACGACGGAGACTACCGTGGAACTATCACAGCTGTGCCAGGCCTAGCTTACGAGTATGACTACCCAATTGCTTACGACCTTATTTATCAGCTTACAACATATGCAAGACACCCACGACATGACAGAGCTATCCTGTTTCAGATGTGGAATAAGTTTCCATCCAAGTACGGCGTCCTGCCTGTAAGTAATCAGTTAGGAACTGAATACAGCAAGCGGTCTATGTTCGTGGATGGATATGCAAAGCGAGATACGTTTGAGGATGCGGAAAGTGGAAACCGACGCCTCCTACGTAACGTCTTTACATTAAGGGTGGTTAGCGAAATGACTCCAGCAACAGCAGCCGCAGCAATACCTGCAGTTACTACTGTCAATCTTAACCTTCCAGTAAACAACCAGACGTCTATCCCTTCGGTCTACGAAATCTTGTAATAAACGGAACCTACGTAAAATCTATCTAAGGAGATAATCTAAATGGCATTTCAACGCCCTGGGGTATACGTTCAAGAAACGTTAAACCCTGTACAGCCAATCGCTGGCACCAACTCAGAGTTTATTACAGCTTTTGTTGGTGAAGACGACCGTGGCCCTATTAACACCCCTACACTTGTAACATCTTGGAACCAGTACGTAACACTATTTGGTTCTTGGAACTCTTACACTAACAATGATGTACCACTTGCAGTTTATATGTTTTTCTCAAATGGGGGAAGCCAGCTTTACGTAACACGTGTTGCAGCAAGCCCAGGTCTTTCTACACGCTCACTTAATGACCGAGCTGTTAGCGCTTCAGCAACTCTTCAGGTAGCTGCTAAGAACCCAGGTCGTTGGGGTAACGATTTAAACATTTCTATCTCTAACTCTATTGAGACTGGCTACTTTGACCTAGTTGTCTATAGCGGCGGTACAACAGACTCTAACGTTGTAGAGACATTCACTCAGCTATCAATGACAGCATCTGACGCACGCTACGCACCAACAAATGTTAACGTGGTATCTAACTACGTAACTTTGACAGACCTAAACTCTTCAAACACTGGAACCACAAGAAACCCAGCTGTTGTTGTTAACCAGCCACTTGCTGGTGGTTCAGTCGGAAACGCAGTTTCAGTTACTGAATACTCAGCAGGACTTGCAGCACATGATACTGTCCTTCAGTCTTTGGTTCTTAACTTGCCAGGTCAGACAGCTGTGAACATTGTCAACGCTGCAATCAGCTACGCTGAAGGTCGCGATGATGTGTTTGTAGTTGTTGATGGAATTGACAACACTCCAGCAGACCAACTTGTACGTTCTGGTCAATACACACCAAGCTCTCTAGCTGCTGTTTACTACCCACCTCTTACTATTACAGACCCAACTTTAGCTCCTGGAGCTACCACTGGTAGAACTTTAACTGTGGGTGCGGGAGCTGCTGTAGCAGGTCTCATCTCTACTACTGATAACTCTCGTGGAGTTTACAAGGCGCCCGCTGGTTTGCAGGCTCGTCTTGCTGGTGTTGTATCAACACGTCAGCTTACAAATGCAAATCTTGACTCTCTTAACACAGCTGCAGCACCTGTAAACGCTATCCGTTTTATCCCAGGTTCAGGCTATGTGGTAATGGGAGCAAGAACTCTTAAGGCAGGCTACATTGATAAGTACGTACCAGTACGTCGTTCGCTTATCTACTTACGTAAGTCTCTTACAGACCTTACTCAGTTTGCTATCTTTGAGCCAAACAACGAAGGATTGTGGCGTCGTCTAGATGCAACAGTGTCTTCATTCCTAACACAGTTCTGGTCACAGGGAGGCCTACGCGGCACTACTCCTAGCCAGGCATTCTTTGTCAAGGTTGATGCTGAGAACAACCCTCAGTACCTAATCGACCAAGGCCAAGTAAACATTGAAGTTGGCGTTGCCCTACAGCGTCCAGCCGAATTCGTAATCATCAAAATTGGCCAGTTTGACGGTGGAACCACCGTTACTGTTGCGTAAAGGAGAGCCAAATAAATGACAACCCCTTCAAGTATCATCAATCGCTTCTCAAAGTTAGCGACTGACCCGCTACGCTCGTTCCGATTTTATGCACAGTTTACACCCGCAGCAGGTGGCGCACCGTTCACTGATAAAATCCTAACTGGCTCAAGCACAGAACCAGCAACCTCTGGTGTCTCTACTAGCTGGATTGGCGGTTTCTCACAAATCTCTGGTCTAAGCATTAACACACAGTCAATCCAGTACCGTGAAGGTGGCTACAACACCACTGTTCACCAGGTACCAGGTATGACTACTTTCAGCCCAATTACTATGCAGCGTGGTGTCCTTTACGGAAACGACCAAGCTATTACTTGGATGCGTGGACTGTTTGCTACATCTTCAGGTGAAGGTATTGCAATGCGTCAGGCTGGAGTGGACAAGAACTTCCGCGTAGACATCACTGTCTATGTTATGGACCACCCAAACACTGCTACAAACGCAGCAACCACAACTGTAAATGACAACACACCACGTATGGGATTCAAGATTCATAACGCTTGGATTACTACGCTAAACTATACAGACCTAAATGCTGCTGACGGAGCGATTCTTTATGAGTCAATGTCACTAGTTCACGAAGGTCTATCAGTATTCTTTACTGGTGATGATTACAAGCGTAAGGATACTGGAAAGCTTTAAACCGACTAATAGGAGTATAAAATGTCAGACATTATTACCGATGCACAATTACTACAACAGTTCGCTGAAAAGATTTCAGAGGAGCCCGCGCCGAAGATTAAGACGCGGGCGCCTTCTGAGTCAGAGGTAGAACTGCCTGGTGGTTTTGTTGACCTTAAGGGTGAACTGCACACTTCGGCAGAGGTTAGGGAACTAACAGGAGCAGATGAAGAAGCTGTAGCTAAGTCAGGCTCTTCAGGAAAAGCTCTTAACGTTCTACTAGCCAGAGGCTTGGTTAAGCTTGGAGACAAGGAAGCCACAGCCGACGACCTAGATATGCTGCTATCGGGAGACCGTGACGCAATCCTTCTAGGTATTAGAAGAGTTACATTTGGACAGACATCTAACCTAATGGTTAAGTGTTTCTCTTGCCAAGACGAGCATGAGACAACAATTGACTTAACAGAAGATGTCCCTGTTGTTAGATTGAAAGACCCAGTGGGAGACCGCGTATGGGTTATGGATACTAAGCAAGGTCCAGTAACTGTGGCTCTTCCAAACGGAATAACACAAAAAAGGCTGATGGAAAACTACGACAAGACATCAGCTGAGATTAATACACTCTTACTATCTGGATGTATTGTTTCAATAAACGGTGAACCATCTGTTGGAGCTGGTACTGCACTATCCCTTGGTATGGCAGACCGCACCCGCGTAATCGACGAGATTATCAAACGCAACCCAGGCCCTCGCCTTGGGGAGGTGAAGAAAGCTTGCAAGGCATGCGGTGAAGATATTTCTCTACCGCTTAGCTTGCTAGATTTGTTTCGTATATAGCGAACCAGATTACGAAGAGCTACTTGACCAGTATGAAGTTCTAACAAGAGCTTTTACTGGTTGGACACTCGCAGACATACGCGCCTTATCAGTTCGTGAAAGACAGAACTGGTTAGAACGTTCCCAACGATATCAACCTAGAGGATAGTGATGGCAAGAGAAGACCTTAACATGGGTAGCTCTAACGCTGCCGCGTTTATCTCATCCCTAAGAACTGGCCTGTCCTCACTGCGACAGGAGATGAACCTCCTAAAGCAAGACACGGGAGGTTGGTCAAGCCTACTCGGTGGAGCGATGGGAAAGCTGGGTGGCCGCGGCGGTGGTTACGGACAGCCTGGTAACAATCTTGTTGCTCCTGTACCAGTATTTAATGTAACAACCCTAGGTGACACATCACAGGGTTACATGTACGAACAGTCTGGTCATAACCGACTGTTTAATGCTCCTGGTATAGAACCATACCGCCCTCTACCTACATACTACACAGGCGCACCGACAGGTGCGGGTGGTGGCGGTGGGGGCATGTCTCCTGCTATGCAGCGCGGTTTAATGGGCGGTGCTGTTGGTGGTATAGCTGCAATGCCTACCGCAAAAGAAGCTGTTGAATATGAACTTGCTACTCAAAGAATGGTGTTCTATCAACAGCAAGCCTCTTATCAGCCTGGTGGAAGAATCAGACCTTTCTCTAATTTAATCCCAGGTAACCCAGACCCTAACAGCGACTACGCAAGAGCAACTGCTCTACTCCAACAACTAGGACGTAGTGGAACAACTACAGGTAAGTTTGACACTGTACAAGCAATGGAAGCTGCACGACAGCTTGGTATTGGTGGACCTAACTTTGCAAGCGTAGCGCTAGGCACAGCGCAGATGTCTAACATCACTCCTGGTATTGGTGTTGAAGGTTCAATGAGAGCATACGGCGCACTACAACAGGGTCGTAACGTTAATATGCTTCGCGGTATTGGTATTCGTATTCGTGGTGAAGATGGTTCTATGAAACCTATGCCACAAATTATTGACGAAATTTGGTCTAAGTTAATGAGAGAAAAGATGGGTAACGAACCCATCACTGTACAAGATGTTCAGATATCTCTACAGCCTGGTAACGCTCTTGCATCTATGCTTGACCAGTACTTTGGAAACGACCCGTTACTTCGTAAGCAAGTAGAAGATGGACTTATGCTTAAAGCCAGAAGCGGCGGTGTAGGGTTTGCTGGTAGAGACCTTAAAAAACTGGGAGAAAAATACGGAGCTACTACACCTGCAGTCAGCTCTTTAAGTCAGAGAATTACTGAGTCTACTAGAAACTTACAACAAGCAGCCCCCGCTATGTCTGACGCGTTTACAGCAGCGAACCGTGTTGTTAGTTACTTCACTGGATTTATGAATTTAATTGATAGGTTTACTGGGTTGTTCTCTGGGTTAAGCGCAATTAAAAGCGGCGTTACTACGCTGGGGTCTAGCGGTCTTGGCAGTATCCTATCTGGAGCTGTTAACTTTGCTGCGGGCCCACTGCTAGGCGGTTTGCTTGGCAACATGTTTAAAGCAGAGGGCGGACCTGTTGGTGGAAAGATGCCATATGTTGTAGGTGAGCAGGGTCCTGAGCTATTCGTCCCTGAACAGCCAGGCATTATTGTTCCTAACCACGAGTTAAAGAACCACCCATTCCGACATGCGGGTGGCCCTGCATACCCAGGACACCCACACAATGGGGAGTTTACAGGACCTAAGGGTTCTGGAGCACAGCAGTTAAGCCCAGATGAGTTAAAGAAAGTTTTAGAAAGAGCAGGATTTGAAGGACAAGGATTAGCAAACGCATTAAAAATTGCGGGAGCTGAATCTGGTAGACGCCCATATGCATTTAACCCACACGGTGGAGACCTCTCTTATGGTCTATTCCAAATTAACATGCTCGGCGACCTTATGAATGAACGCCTAAATAAATCTTGGAAAGCTGCAGACGGCAAGACTTTTAAACTAGGTTCAGTAAATGACCTATATGATGCAGAGACAAACGCACGAGTTGCCTATCACATGTCTCAAAAGGGTTATAACTGGAGCTCTTGGTCTACTAAGTCTGTACTTGGTAACAACAATCCAGAAGGTGAGGGTGGTTCAGATAGGTCTACTTTTGCCTCTGCCTCAAAGAACAAAGGCGGGGATGATACAAAGTTTAGTTGGTCTAAGTTGTTCACTCAAGATGGGACAAGTAACAAAAACTTAATATCAGACTTACTAAAGGGCTTTACCTCTATGTCAAGCCCAGCATTAAAGACTACATCTCAAGTAGGCGCAACCACATACAACTATGGCGGTGTTACCGTAAACCTATCAGGTGGAGGAAGCCCATCAGACAATATTGCAGCCCTAAAGGCGGCTCTATCAAACTCAGAGACTCTAGATAAGGCGGCTAAAAACTAATGCCATACTTTGTTCCACCACAGGCACTTCAAAAAAAGAAAGCTACTGTAAAAAAAGATACAGTTAAAACTACATCTTCTTTAAAAAGAATTAACAACTTAGCTAACGCTAGCGTTGCAGCAACTACGGCTGGAAGTATTGCGTCATCAGCAGCCCCCACAGTTGCTGTTGCTGCGGCTGCCTCTACGGTTGCTGGCTCTGGACTTAACCGTCAAGCTGTTGGTGTCGCCCTTAGTAGAGCAGGTAAGGTTGTAAGAGTAGGTGGATTACCTGGACTCGGTGTTGGACTAGGGCTAACTCTTATTGGAAAAGCGTTAGAGAAAACAGCTGTGAAAGAATATGGTGACTTGGTAGGTAACAACACTCCAGATACAAAGCCTAACAAATCATTTCCTCCAAGAGATTATGACTACAACTTACCACCACATAAGTGGAGTCTGCCTGTAAGACCACACCGTGTAGACGGTACTGAAGGTCAAGGAAATACTGCACAGAATAATCATGAAGGTGACTTCCACAGACTACGTAGAGGTGTCATTTGGCACTGGAGTAACGGAAGCGATATTTCTGCTGTTAAAGAAGAAAACGGTCAAACAGTAGTCACAAGCGCCGCTCAGATACAAGCGAAGGCCAAAGGAGATGCAGCAAATAAACTATTAAAGCAGAGCTCTGGAAAAGAAAACAACTATAAATATGGTTTTCAATTCTTATGGAACCCAGAAACAATTTCGTCTTCTATTGCACGAAACATGGACGTAACCCCATCATCAGCTGACCGATTCCGTTCAGTAGCTGGTGCCTTCCCTGGGCAAGAGACTTATCAATTTCAAATTATGTTAGACCGTGTAAATGACTTTGCAGCTTTTAGAAGTATGGCTGGGGATACATACGCAAACTCAATGAACCATCCAAAAGCTGTAGAGGTAAACGCAAACAGCCCACAGGTTAGAGAGAGTAGGTATTCCAAGATACCAACTAGTGCTATGAGCTATTACCCGTCTGCACTTGGGTCTGTAAATATGGAGAAAATTAATGACCTAATGAAGTTTGGAACCATGGCTGACCTTGAGTATTTGTTCAAGGCCCTAAACGGAAACGGTGCTAATCAAGGCTCTGGTGAGTGGGCAACCCTTATGCTTAAGAAGACAGCTAACATTGGGTTCCTATCTCCGAGCCTTCTTGGTTTCAGATTTGGCCCTAATGCTCAGCAGCAACTTTCTTTTGTTGGATGGATAACAAACATGTCAATTAATCACACCTACTTTACAGAAGACATGATTCCTTTACGCACAACCGTATCGTTTAGCTGTGACGCCTTTGCTGGCTCTACAGTAGTTTAGGAGGAAACATGACTATATATTTAGGTTCTAGATACGAGCCGTCTTTTGTTGACTTTGTTTCTACCGTCCCAAACGGGGACGAGAATCCTATTGTCTTTTACGATTTTCCTGATATAGGAACGCTTACCTATTACGAGCACACCTATAAAGAGGGGGAGCGCTTAGACCAGCTAGGTAATAAGTACTACAACCGTTCAAGCATGTGGTGGATTATATTGGACCATAACCCTGAAATTAAAGACATCCTTAACATTCCAGCTGGAACTGTGCTGAGGATTCCACGTGTTTAAATTTGTAAGTGTTTCTTTTCCAGACTCTCCTGAAGGCCCAACGTCTGTGTATAAAGCCGTACTCATGCAAAAAACATATGAACATGAGCTATTGGTTTTAACGTTTAAAGATTGGGACCCTAAGTACGAGTCGATTAGGCCAGGAACCCCTATTGAAGTTAAGCTGTCCTCAAACACTACACCTAGAGATTTTTTTGGGTACATTCATCACATTACCCCATCCGCTACTCCAGGCAAAATGTTTACAGAAGTTGTATGCATAGGTGGCTCATTCCCCCTTAAGCAAGCTTCCCAACAGACCTATAGAGATTGCACCGCGGACCAAGTTATAAAAGAAATTTGTATTAAACACAGTTTGCGTTTTATAGGAAAGCCTCACCCTAGAGTTTACGAAATGGTATCTCAAGCTGGGTATACCGACTGGCAACTTGCAGTGCGGTTAGCAAAGCAGATTGGGTACACCCTGCGTGGAGAAAACACTGATATCTATTTTGAACCTATCTTGAGTGACTACGAGCTGTATAAGGATGCGGCAAAGGTCTTTATAATGAAAGACGCTAGTGATTCTACTGGCTCTACCTTATATGCCTTTCAGCCTTCTATTGGTGAGTCTATTGAGTATGACGGAGAGATGAAGTCCGCTGTAGCTATTAGTGGTGTAGACAGGTTCTCTAAAGCTGCTATGGCTGAAACTAAACAAAAGAGAAATAAGACTACAAAAACAAAACGCCAAGACGAGTTCTTTGACCGTTTTAACTCTTTAGTTGTAGCGCCGAACTCTCAGATTGCAACGTATGAAGCAGAAGCAGCTGAGGCTAGGAACTCTTTCCCATATAGAGGTACTGCTAGTGTGCTTGGTGACCCTACCTTGAGGCCTAATATGCCCGTATACCTAGCGGGTATTGGGGCTACCTACTCTGGCTATTGGACAATTTTATCTACAGAACACGTAATGATTGAGACTGAAAGAAATGTACCGACCTATGTTACTAACATTGTTGTAGGCACTGACTCTCTTGGCTCTGTAAACGGCGTGGCTGGACTAGAGATTGCAGTACCTGGAAGCCCAAAAAGGAAGATAAAACCTGGTATGGCCTCTGGTAAACCAAAGACTAGCAAGCCTCTTATAAAGAGTTCAGCCCGTAGAAGTGGTGCCCAAAATAAAGGAAGCTTTGGAAAAATTGGCAACCGACAAAAGGTTACTGCAAAAATTAAACAACCATCTACCTGGGTTGCTGATAAAAAAACTACTAGGGTAACCTTTACTCCTAAGAAGATTAAGTCACCTACCGTGGCTAACAGGGTAAGGAGCAACGCCGTTCGATGATAGACGATAAAAGATTTTATGGAATCTACCTAGGCATATGCGTAGATGTGGAGGATGATGAGAAAGACAACCGTATTCGTTTACAGGTACCTCAGGTACTAGGTCAGTCAGAAACTGGCTGGGCACGGGCATGTCTCCCTGTTACATCCAATAGCAATCACCCTGACCATAAAAAGCATTTGGCATCAGAGGTTGCGGCTTTGTTACAGGCTCATGCTACCCACGCAACACATAGTGAGACAATTACCTCAGGACCAGCAACGGTTAGTACGTTTGGCTCTCACACCCACACCGTAGCCATCAGCCTTGCACACGACGCTCATACCAATAACCACACAGGTAAGACCCCAGACTCTACGTGGAACTTAGACCATGAACATGAAGAAGATGAGAACACAGATAACAAGTGGAATGATGACCAAGAGCAGACGATTGCCAGTACAGCCGAGCACACACCGCATAGACTAGTACCTAAGCTTGGCCAAAAGGTCTGGGTTATGTTTGAGGGTGGAGACCCTAATTTTCCAGTATGGATGGGAGTTGAGCTGTGATAGAGAGAGCTATAGCGCTGCCGTTTTCTTTTAATTCAGCAGGGGAACTATCCTATACAAACGATGAAAAAAAGATTATCCAGGACAGGCTTGTGCTAGCAATCATGACCCGTCCAGGCGAGAGGGTGATGCGCCCAAGCTTTGGAAGCGCAGTTTATGAGACACTATTTGAAGATGAAAATACTGCCATAGCAGTTGCTACTGAGGCAGTAGCTGCATGTTTTACAGAGTTCTTTCCTTACCTAGAGTTTATAGAAGCAGTCCCAAACCTAGATAGTGGTGGAACCCTAGAGTTAGATATTAAGTATAGAAAGTCCCAACAGACACTAACAGAGTCTTTAAGTATAAAGACTAAGATATTCTCCAGAGCTGGAGAGGTAATACAGGAGGTCCGATAATGGCAAATGAAAACTATGTCCCACAAGTAGATTACACCTCTCGTGACTACCTATCCCTTAAAGAGGAGATGCAAGCTTTAATCCCATACTTTGCACCTAACTGGACCAACCGTGACCCAGCAGATTTTGGTATGACGTTAATTGAGTTGTTTGCCTATATGGGTGACCAGCTTAACTACTATATTGACCGCTCTCTAAATGAGGCGTTCATTACCACCTCTAGTCAAAGAGACAACGTTTTAAAAATTGCACGACTTCTTGGGTATACACCTACAGAGTCTACGGCTGCAAAAGTTCTATTGACTTTTCAAAACTCAACAGGTAGCACTATTACCGTACCAAAAAGAACTCAGGTAGCAACTACCGTTGTTAACAGCGGTTCTACAACCCAAATTATTTTTGAAACTGATAGCGCAGTTACCGTGCCTGCAAAGGTATCAACAGTTAATGGTTCTATTACAGTAACTGCGACCCAAGGTGAGACTGTCGGATATGACCCAGTAACACGTCCTGAGGATGGGGAGATAGGCGTATCTGGTGGTGCGGCTAATCAGTTCTATCCACTTCCAGAATCTCCAGTAATTGCGGGAAGTATTGAGATAGATGTATCTGGAGTTAAGTACTCTTACGTACCGTTTTTAATTGACTACCAAGATTACGACCCAGTTTTTACTACCTTTACAGATGCTGAAGGAACAACCTATGTTCAATTTGGTGACGGCATCAGCGGTCGCATCCCAGCGAACCAGGCTTCAATTAGAGCTACGTACAGAATTGGCGGCGGAAAATTTGGTAACGTTGCAGCCAATACTATTAAGTTTATTAAAACCAATTCCACTATTGGCCTTAGCGTAAACAACCAAGATGTTGGACAGACCTCTGGTGCCGCCTCAGGTGGAGCAGACCCAGAGACCACAGACTCTATTCGTATCAACGCCCCTAGAAGCGTCAGAGCACTTAACCGCGCTGTGTCGTTGTCTGACTACTCTAATATCGCTATTCAAGTACCAAACGTGGCAAAGGCAAACTCTATCTCAGATGTATACAGCAGTGTAACTATCTTTATTGCACCGTTTGGTGACTCTGGACTACAGGCAGACGGACAGACAGCATCAGATGTATTTAATAACTTAGCGGTTGATATTGGTAAGTTCTTTGAAGATAAGACACCTCCAGGAACTTCAATCACACTTCAACCACCTGCTTACGTAGACGTACGACTTAAGCTAGAGTGTGTGATATTGCCACAGTTTAGAAATGCCCAGGTAACGGCTTCAATTCAAGAGGCTATTGCTGAGCTATTTGATTTTGATAACGTATCTTTTAATGACCGCATAACTACGGCAGACGTTTTAGGAGTCATCAAAGAAGTAGATGGCGTTTCTCGCGTGTCTATGAGTAAGATGATTAGAAAAGATGAAGACAAGGTATGGAGCATCAATAACAAGGTTCTACTAAATAACGTAGCCACGCTTACAACTACAGCAACTCACAACCTTCAAGTTGGAGAGACTGTATTGGTAAGTGGCGTTACCGCTCCTTTTGATGGCACTTTTGTTGTTACCGCTGTAGCCCCTACTACTTTTAACTACGCGGTTATTAGTACAAACGTTCCTACAGCTGCTGTATCTCCTGTTGGAAAAGTATCCCTATTAGCTGTAAAAGATATTATCTGTTCAGTTAATGAGCTCCCTCAGCTAGAGACAACCAAGGCTGCTGGAGTAACCACCGTTGTAGGAATAGACCTAACAACAAGCGGAGGCATTAGTTAATGGCACGGTATGGTCTTGATTACTACAGCGCGTTAAGCTTCCCTCTAAGTTACTATGGTAGTGATAACGCTCTTAATTACGACGCTAACCCCGTCTTTGCTTTGTCCTCTGGGTATAACCAGTTAACCTTATTTTGGACAAGCCCAGTAGGTGCGTGGGTTAAGTTGCGTCTGGTAAGAAGCCCATACGGATTCCCTGTAAACGTAACCGATGGAGATAATGTATTTGAAACTACTAGACGAGCAGACCCTCAGTTCTATGTAGATAAAACCTCCCTTACAAATGCAGAGTCAAAGGTCTTCTTCTATTCTATTTTTGTATTTGACTCTGTACAACTGACATGGGTATTAGCTGGACGAATGTCTGGTATGTCAGTAAAGAACTACGGCACAGCTGACAAGATGTACAGCTACTTGCCACAGATTTATAAGCTAACAACACCTTACATCGCATCTGAAGCTACAGATAACAATGATTTATATAATTTCCTATCCCTATTTGCCTATGAGTTAGACCACACAAGGGCGCTAGCTGAAATTATTACAGACCGTTATAACTTTGAAAGAATTTCAGCAACCTCTATTCCCTTGCTGTTAAATCAGTTTGGACTTAAGTACGAGCCAGAGATTGGTTTCCAACAGTCTCGTATCCTTGTTAGAGACTCTGTTCAGCTAACAAAAGAAAAGGGCTCATCACAGGGTCTACGAGAGTACATAAAGGGATTTACAGGGTGGGCTTGCCCGTCCCCTGTCGAAGGAACCCCTAACCCAACACTTGAAGGTTTACAGGTAAGTCACAACCTGATGTTGGATTACAACGACTCTTCATTTGAAGAAGGCATTGGACACTGGACAACCCCAGATAGCACAGCATTATTATCTCAACTAGGTGCAAAGTCTGTTACCAAATACCAAGTTAATAATAATAACCTTCGTATGATTGTAGGAGCTCACGGCTACAAAATTGGGGATAAAATTACTATTAGTGGATTTAAGTCCCCTGGTTACAACGCCAGCACTCCTGTGGCTATCACAGGTGTTGACCCACTTAGCTACATAGAGATTATTGTTTCTAGTCCAGACATTGCTTTAGTTGATGCATTTAATCAAGAAGCAGATGCCTATCCAACAGTTCTGCCATACCCAACCCCTTATGCAGAACCTACAACCCTTGCTCTATATCCAAATAAACGAAAAGGTATTCTTTCTGTTGCAAACTCAACAGGTTCCCCACAAGTTGTTACCATTTCCTGTGGAAGCGCATCACCAAGAACCTTGGGTATCCCTATTATTTCTGGAGACACTTATACCTTCAGCATCTATAGCGCAGCCTTATCAACAGCTCGAAGTTTTACAGCAGGCATAAGTTGGTACGACCGCTTTGGAACGTTCATGTCTACTACTACAGGTAACCCTACAACAAATGCCACAGGAGCCCTATCTACAAGAGCGGTAGTAACCGCTCAAGGTCCCTGCAACATTACGTTAAATCCTTTCTTTGCTACAGGCGGTTCTGGCTATACCGATGGCGTTTATACAGGCGTTCCATTAACCAGAGTTAGCGGCAAAGCGTTTACGACAGCCCCAATAGCAAACATTGCTATTTCTGGTGGGTCAGTGTCTTCTGTGTCTATTACTAACGGTGGCAAAGGCTCAGATACCACAACCATATTCTCTTTTGATAAGGCGTCTATCGGTAGCGCAGGGGGTTCTGGCTTCCTAGCCACCGTTAACCGTGTCCAAGAGTCTTACTACGCAGCACCTACAATTTCTGTATCTAGCGTTGCTAACGCCAACAGCGGTGAGCGCCACTACTTTGATGCAGCGCAGTTTGAAAAGGCTGGAGCTGTTACAGATTTTGATGAGGCTCGCCAGGTGCACATCACCATGAAGGCTAGCCGAATTAATGAAATTAAAAACCCAACCTTTAATAGTGCAAATAGCTTTGCACCTTGGGGTTTTACAAACGGAACAGCAACAGCTTCAAGTGCTCAAACTGACCCTATTGATGACCTACTAATTATTGAAGGCTATCAACAGACTGGTGGAACTGCAGAAATTTCTTTGTCAACAGTTCACGCTTATAAAGTTAACGATGTTGTTGTAGTAGCAGGGTTGCCTGCAGCATACAACGGTGTGCAGACCATTACTGCAGTTACAGATTTTACAATTAGTTACACAGTAAGCCCTACCGCAACTGTTGCGTTTACTGCTGATGCAGGGACGATTGCTAAAGCTGGAAGCTCTTGTTTAGTAACTAAGCCTGCAACTGGCAATACAGAAGTTCGAGCAGCAGCCTCTTCTGCTAACTACATGGACATTCACTACCCATCTACCAACTACACCTTTAGTGTGTATGTAAGACGAGTTACTGGAACCGCTGCCCCAACTGTGCGACCAATTATTTACTGGTATGACAGCACCAAGACAGCTATCTCTAGCACCTTGGCTGACCTTGTAACAATTAGTAGCTCTACAGACTGGTCAAGAATTAACACATCATCTGTTGCACCTGAGAATGCTGCCTATGCAAGCGTTTCTATCCTATGGACTAATGGTGCGGTTAATGACTCAATCGCATTAGATAATGCTTTGTTTGAGAACAGCCCCTTTGTTCTTCGATACTTTGATGGAAGCCAGGGCTTTGGCTCTACTGCTGAATTGTTCTGGGAGGGCTCAGTCCCTAACCTAGCCCGTAGCCACTACTACAGGAACCGAGTAGCTATCGCTGACCGCCTTGCAAAAGGTGCCCTAGATGACTGGCTTGTAAGCGGGTCTACCTACGCCCTATACCTAGCACAGCCAAAGACGTAGTATGATGCTCCCATGCTGGAGCTAATACTCGTTGGTTGCTTTACTGGGTTCTTCCTGGCTACAGTGCGGAATCTAGTAGACGTGTTAAGTATTTTTATACCTACTTCCGTAATTAATGCCGTACTTTCAATTATATTTGCAGGCGTAGCTGTGTACTTAGTTGAAGTTTCAACTACTAAGCAGGCCATCCTGTGGACAGTCGCTGGAGCATTTCTGGGGGCAGCGCTCCTTGCAATTGTTGAGCGGATGTCTACCTATAAACCCGCAGTTGTTAACACCGCCCGAGATTAGTGATAGGGTAATAGGGACCTAAGGAGGTCCTATGAGCAAATATTATGTTCTAGTGGCTGGTAAAGGAGCCACCAGTAGACAAAACGTTGAAGCGTTAATGGAAGACCATTACTACGCAAAAGGCGATGGCGGTACTGTTGTTATCGCTATTGAAAAACATGCAACACCATCACAGGTATTCGTTGCACAGTTTGCTAAAGATAAAAACAAAGAGATAGTTCTGGTAGCAAAGCCAGAGGCTGACTTGGGCAGTATGCCTGCTGCATCAGTAGTTCATGATGATGAGCCAATTAAAAAATCTGTAGAGATAGTTGCTGGAGCAGACGCGTCTGCGTTCCTTCTTTGGGACGATGGTGACGAAGCCTCGCTTGCAGTATTAGCGTCCTGTAAAAAAGCTAACATCCCGTGCTATGACCTGATTAATGGGTTATCAGAGATAACCCCATCTGAAACCCTTCAGGAGCCAGAGGCAACCCTATTCCCCAAAGCTGAGATGGTCACAGAGAGTGAGGAGACCGATGAGGAGGAAGAAGAAGTCGACGAGGAAGAAGACGACGACGAAGAGTACGACGACGAAGAAGAAGAAGACTCCGAAGACCTTGAAGATATCTATGCGGGAGTCGAAGCGATAGCCCGAGTCTTCGCCCGAGTCTTTATTGAGGAGTGGAAGGCCCAAGGTGGCCCTAAGTCCTAAGACTCTAGGTGTACTCCTAGAGATAGCCGTTTATGGGGCTCCAGAGGGCGTTAAGGGCCTTTCTAAGGAGCTTGGGGTAGGTCGCGTACAGATTGACTCTGCCCTGGCTGAGCTGGCCTCTATAGGCCTTGTACGGCTTTCCAACGGTAAAACGGCAAAAGGGACATTCTGGTACAAAGTGGAACTTACCCCAGAGGGTGTAGCCTACGCCCATAACTGGATGACTGGTAAGAAACCGTTAGCGGTTTTACCGAACGGTGAAACCAGCATCTACATATCACTGAATAGCAATATAGCTGATACCTATAAAGCAGATATCCCATATAGCAAAGAGCAGTATGGCTTATATGCTAATTCAGTTAACAAAAGTGCGGAACAGAGTTCCGCACTGAACGGGAAAGAAAACATAGGAGGAATCATGAGCTTGGGCTCAACGCCGATAGACCCAGATGACTTAGCAGATGAGATGAAGAAGGACAGGGAGCGCAAGAAGCAAGAGCGCAAGGAACAGTCGGAGGCTCATTACCGCGACCGACAGCGCATCCGCTCTAGTCGCGCTGTGGTTGACTGGTCCCCAGCCGATGTCGTCAACCATTTCTCCGAACAGGTTAAGTTAATCTGGAACGTAGAGAACGTGGCGTTAACCCAACGGCCTAAGTTGGTTAGGGCTATGGACCTGTTCCGTATAGACAACGACACCAACGGTGAGATTGATAAATATCTTATTGATACTTACATCTCGACAAAAAAGTTTGATAAGACTAAGTTATATAACCCAGAGGAAATCTTCTGGGGTTTTATAAACTGGGCTCCGACAAAGGTTGGCGAAGCCAAGCGTTCTGTAAAGGCAGAGGACTTAGATGCTGTTGCCGTTGCACGAGCAAAGAACCGAAAGCTGTTAGGGTTGGACTAATGTACAAAGTAGAAGAGCAAAAAGTTCGTCGTAAGATGTGGATTAAATCTTCCAACATCCCTAAGGCACGCCTTGGTTGGGAACTGGATGACTGCGTTGATACCGACCCAGAAGACATCGAACAGATACGTGGTTGGATTAGTTTGCTAGACCAAGGTGTTAACGTTAGAGCTTCTGGTAGCAGGCACTGTGGCAAAGGTCTAATGATTGCGGGTAAACCTGGCCGCGGTAAATCAACGGTGGCTGTTGCAACCATCCAAGATATCATGAGGCTATCACCCCCGTCTGCCTTTGACGTAGAGGACGGCCTAACCCTTATACGTCCTTGTTACTTTATGACCTTTAATGATGTGCTTTCTTTATCAGGTCGCATGATGGATAGCCCGACAGACTGGGAGGAGGTCCTCTACTATGGTCTCTTAGGTGAAGCGCACGACTCCTACAACATCCGAGTCCTAGTGATTGATGACGTAGGCAAGGAGCACGCTAGCCTAAGTGGGTGGCAGAAGAACGTTTTGCATCATGTACTACGTACACGATTCAATCTTGGACTGCCAACCATAGTAACCACTAACGTCAGTCTTGACGACTGGGGTAGTCTTTACGGCGATGCTACCGAGAGTTTTGCTAAGGAAGCGTTTATGTATTTGCCAATGGTTACTAACAAAGGAGACCTACGAGAATGAGCAAGGTAATGGAAACTAAACTAGTACAAGTGTTTCTTAGTCAAACACAGTCACCTGGTCCTGGTATCTATGAAGTATCAGTGGACGATAGTAACAAGCTGTACTGCACCTGCCCTGGTTATCGTGGTCGCAATACTTGCAAGCATGTTAAGTTTGTAAGCGCACGCATCAAAGCAAACGGTGGCGATAATTATCCGTTAGAGTTTTCTAGCCGTGCGTCCAAGGACGATATCAGTAATGCCCGTTCATCAAAGGAAGCCTTCAGGGAGTTTGTAATAAACTTCGGCAAGATAGAAGTCTTTTAATGAAGAAGGGGGATATCAGTAACGAACTCCCCAGAAGGATATTAGTTACCACAGACATTATTATGGATGTGGAGATGACAGTAAAGCGTAAGCTTCTTGTCATCCCATCCGTACAAATAAATAAAAAGTTTAGACGTGATGCTTTGTCCTATTTGTACATTTTTACAACTAGGGCTGGCTTCACGCTTGAGTTAGTATCGTTTGAGCTAGATGATGATGGTTTGTCAGAGACCATGGATGAGCTTGACAAGAACGGTACTAACCCATTTAGATACTACACGGCGTATGAATCGGACAAACACTTGCTCAGCGAACTTCCCTATCGACCTGAAGTAGTTGGTGTAGTTGATGTAGACTCTCGCCTCTTACGTTACGGACACTGGGGAAGGACATTCGCTGACTTACAATGAACAACGAACTACGACTATTAAGTAAAGTATTAGAGAGCCGCGACCTCGCCCCATTATTTGACCGTGGTGTTAAAGACGCATGGTTTGTAGACGGTGAAGTAAGACGTGTATGGGTTTTTGTACGCGACCATTTCTCTAAGTATGCAGAGTGTCCAAGCCTTGAGGTAGTAACACAGAACTTCCCATCATGGAAACAGCATGAGTCTGCTGACGCCTTAGAGTATTTAATTGACAGCGTTGTTGCTACACGTCGTTCTTCTTCATTCTTAAAGATGTTGGAGTCTGCCGCTGCCACATATGGTTCTACTAAAGACCACGAAGAAGGACTACGTATAGTTCAAGCTGGCATCATTGGTTTAGAAGAGGACGGGCTAGGTAAGACTAGCGATGTAAACCTTATTGATGAACCACAGAAGCGTTGGGACGAATACACCTTCCGTAAAAACAACCCAGGGTTACTTGGAACAGCAACAGGGTTTCCTAGTGTTGACCAAGTTACTGGTGGTCTACAGCCTGGTCAGTTAATTGTAATTGTTGCTCCACCTAAGACTGGTAAGTCAACTGTTGCTTTGCAGTTTGCACAGAACGTTCACCTACAGGACAAGTCAGTTATGTTCCAGTCATTTGAAATGAGTAACCACGAACAGCAGACTCGTTACGACGCTATGCGAGCACGCATCTCACACTCACGTCTTATCAATGGTTTGCTAGATAACGAAGAAGAAGCAAGGTATCAAGCAAAGCTTCGTTCTATGGAGAACATGCGTAAGCCATTCTGGTTAGTTGACTCAGCCAATGGTTCTACAGTCTCTGGTATAGCTAGTAAGTTGTCAGTGCTACATCCAGAGATTGTATTTATTGACGGTGTTTATTTAATGATTGACGAACAGACTGGGGAAGCTAACACCCCACAGGCTATTACTAACATCACTCGTTCCCTAAAGCGCATGGCTCAGAAGTACAAGGTGCCAGTTGTTATTACAACTCAGGTTCTTAACTGGAAGATGCGTAAAGGTCAAGTAACTGCCGACTCTATTGGTTACTCATCATCCTTCCACCAAGATGCTGACGTCATCTTTGGTCTACAGCGTGAAGATGAGAACGTAGACGACACTCGTATCTTGAAGGTGCTAGAAAGCCGTAACTCTGGACGTATGGAGATATCGCTTATCTGGGATTGGAGCACAGGTACCTTTAGAGAGATTGACGTAAATGACATCTAGCATCGAAGACACACTAGAAGTCCTTGGTCTTAAGATTGTTTCTATTAGGAACAGTGAGATACAACTGCACTGCCCCGCTCATAAAGAACGTACAGGTAAAGAAGATAACAACCCGTCCTTTTGGATTAATGGAGAGAACGGTTTATTTATTTGTTTTTCTTGTGACTGGAAGGGTGGCTTACAAACCTTAGTCAACTACTTAGGTGGGACTATCGACGCCACCATAGATGTAGATGTAACAGTGACTAGATTAGCTGCTCGTATAAAGCAGTTAATCGAAGGTGAGAAGCCTAAGCAAGAAGAGTACGCGCCTATTCATGAGTCGATGCTTCACGCTTTCAGACAGGTACCCGACGATATTTCCCTGAGCAGAGGTTTATTACCTGAGGCAGTAGCTAAATATGGAGTGAAGTGGAACCATAATCAGAGCAACTGGATTATTCCTATTAGAGACCCGATTACTAATAAACTTTTAGGATGGCAAGAGAAGGGCCACAAGACCAGGTTCTTTAGAAACACCACTGGTGTTAAAAAAAGCGAAGCCTTGTTTGGATATGAGCACTACAAAGGTGGGGACATGATTGTTGTTGAGTCCCCCTTAGATGTTATTCGCTTAGCTTCTTTAGGTATAGAGGGGGCTGTCGCCACTTATGGGTGCGCCGTCTCACATACTCAGTGGAGCATGATTAGGGGAGCGACTAGACCTATTTTTGCTTTAGACAATGACGACGCTGGCAGGTCTTGCACCGAAGAGTTAAGGTTTAAGGCTATGGATATCGGTCTGTCTTCTTGGTTCTTTAACTACGCACAGACTGACCAGAAAGATGTCGGCGGGATGTCTCGTAAAGAGATTGAGTGGGGTTTGCAAAACGCAAGACACATACTAGGGTATATGCCATGAGCAGCAGCGCTAAGTGGATGGACGCGGGCCCTCTGCGCGATTACCTAGAGAAGGTATCAGCAGAGAACAAGGAACGTGCTAAGTATTGTTCTTTCTGTGATAAGCCTACTGCAGACCATTGGGAAGCGCTAAGGGGTTCAGCCACTTTAATAAGAGCATGTAAAGAGTGTTGTCCAGAGGAGCATGAATGATTATCGGATTAACAGGCTACGCACAGTCAGGTAAAGACACATTGGCTGAGATACTAGTTCAAAAGTATGGTTACACACGCGTTGCGTTTGCTGACCCTATCCGCGAACTGCTTTACGAGATGAACCCTGCAGTCAAAGACGGGGGCTACAGACTTCAAGGTGTTGTAGATGGCTATGGCTGGGATGTGGCAAAGACTGCGTTTCCAGAGGTTCGCAACCTTCTACAGAACTTAGGTGTAGGCGCTCGCAAAACATTCGGTGAGACCTTCTGGATACAGCAAGCATTACGTAAGGTTCACTTTGAAGGTAACTTTGTTATTACTGATGTGCGTTTTCCTAATGAAGCTGCCGCTATCCGTAAGTACGACAACTCCCAGATATGGCGTATCAAGCGCCCTGGAGTAGGTGCCGTTAACCCTCACGTATCAGAGACAGCCATGGACGGAGAGCGGGTTGACCAGATATTTGTTAACAGTGGTACGCTTGAAGACCTAGAGGTCTTAATTGCTACAAGGATGAGAGCATACGTATGATTGACTATCAGTATTGGTCTTGGTTACTAGCCGCTATTGGCGTAACTGGTATCTTTTTCGTAGGTAGAAAAACTATTTGGGGATGGTTAATCCTATGTCTCAATGAGTGTCTTTGGATTGTCTACGCTTTAATAACAAACCAGTATGGGTTTATTGTTGCTGCTGTTGCCTACGGGATTGTTTACATTCGCTCTTATCTTCACTGGAGGAGAGACGCTTGACCTTTACAGGCACCCTTCTACCCTACCAACCAGAAGCCGTCGATAAGATGTGCGAGCGCGGTAGGGTTTTAGTTGCCTACGACTTGGGACTAGGCAAGACTGTCTTAACCATCGCCGCTATAGAAAGACTGATGGATACCAAGAAAGTAAAGGAGCCTGGTCTTATAATTTGTCTATCCTCATTGAAGTATCAGTGGGCTGGACAGATTGAGAAATTTACAGGTGGAACTTCAAAAGCTTTGGTTATTGATGGAACGCCGAAGAAGCGTGCAGAACAATACGCCGAAGCAATGGACTGGCGGAATACAGGGATTGATTACATTATCCTTAACTATGAGCAAGTTGTTAACGACTGGGATTTCATCAAAGACTTACCACGAGGATTCGTTATCCTTGACGAAGCCACAGCCATCAAGTCCTTCAAATCCAAACGTTCCCGAGCAGTAAAGAAGTTAATCAATGCGCCATATAGATTTGCACTCACTGGTACTCCGATTGAAAATGGTAAGCCTGAAGAGCTGTATAGCATTATGCAGTTCGTTGACGCCAGCGTACTTGGTCGGTTTGATATCTTTGATGCTGCTTTTATCGTAAGAAACTCTTGGGGAGCACCCCAGTACTACCGCAACCTATCTACCCTTCACACTAAGATGAAGGAGGCCTCTGTACGTAAAGCGCAGAAAGACCCAGACGTTGCCCCATACTTACCTGACACTATCCACAAAGACCCAGTAAAGATTGTCTTTGATAGAGCCTGCTCAAAACTATACACACGTATATCACAAGACTTGTTATCAGACCTTGACGAGGCTCAAGACTTATTTGGTTCTAACTTTAATATCATGGCTCACTATGGGATGGAGTCCCGTCGCGGTGGCCCTGAGGACGAGATGCGCGGTAAGATTATGTCTAAGATTGGAGCATTAAAGATGCTCTGTTCTCATCCCGAACTACTACGTAGTAGTGCAGCTAAGTTTAAACAAATGAATGGAGAGGGTTCTGCTTATGTCACTGAACTGGTTGATGGGGGTCTTCTTGATAGTGTTAATAACTCGCCTAAGCTTGACTATCTTACTCAGTACGTTAAAGACTTCTTGGAGCAGAATCAAGAAAACAAAGTAGTTATCTTTGCTACCTACGTAGACATGCTTGACAAGATTGCTGCGGCTTTAGGACCAGAGCAGTGCCGACTATACTCAGGGAAGTTAGATGCTAAAACTAAAGAAGATAACAAGGTTGCTTTTAATAACGACCCTAGTGTTCGTGTTCTTATTTCTTCCGATGCTGGTGGTTACGGGGTAGACCTGCCTGCAGCCAACATGTTGGTTAACTATGACCTGCCGTGGTCATCGGGCACAGCCACACAGCGTAACGGCCGTATTAAGAGAGCATCCTCAACCTGGCCCTCTATCGTAATTCAAGATATAGTTATCTCAGGGTCCGTTGAGGAACGTCAATGGGAAGCCCTACAACAGAAGAGTTCTATTGCTAATGCCATCATGGATGGTGAAGGAGTAGATAATGATGAAACTAAGGTGTCAATGTCTGTAGGGAGCCTTAAGGCTTACCTTCAGTCATCTAACGTCTAATGCCCCATAGCTCAGTTGGCAGAGCATCGCACTGTTAATGCGAGTGTCCCTGGTTCGAGTCCAGGTGGGGCAGCGATGCGGTTGTAGCTCAGTTGGTAGAGCGGCACCTTGCCAAGGTGCAGGTCGCGAGTTCGAGCCTCGTCAACCGCTCCAATCTCCCTTCGTCTAATTGGCAAGACTGCGGATTCTGGTTCCGCCTATCGAGGTTCGAGTCCTTGGGGGAGAGCTTTACACCCAACGATTATCGTTGGGCATGTACACTTATAGGATGCCTAACTCGCCTAAGACCCCTACGCGTACTATCCGCGTATCAGACCAGCTGTGGACAGCGGTCCAGAAGAAAGCTGCAGCTGATAAGGTTACAGTGACCAGCATTATTATCGAAGCCCTTGAAGATTATATTAAAGTAGATAATTAAATGGGGAAGCATCACGACAAGATTGCTAAAGCTCTAGCTCAGCGCCAGGCAGCAGCTCCTAACGGAGCTGGCTACAAGAAGCCAGGCTCTATGAACAAGAAGAAGACTGGCTACCGCGGCGTAAAAGCCAATAACGCAAAGTAACTTGACAGCCATCTAGTCATCCATTAAGTTTTACCTAACAGCTAAACGTTAGGAAACTTATGAACACAGATGCCATCAAAGAAGATATACGCCAGTTCAAGGCGTTAAAAGATAATGTAGAACTGCTGACAAAACGTCAGACAGAAATTAAAAAAAGACTCACAGAGTGTATCGATGAGTTTGGTACTGAAGACGAGCGCGGACACATTGTTCTTGCAGTAGAAGATGCAGAACAGATTATGAAACAGAAGCGCGTAATTAAAAACCTAGATATCAATGCAGCAGAGATTATCCTTAATAAAAAGGGTATTAAAGACACATGCATTAAGATGGTTCCAACATTAGATGAGTCAGCAATTATGGCTGCATTTTATAACGGACACCTTACTGAAGAAGATATCGATACAATGTTCCCACAAAAAGTTTCTTACGCATTTATTGTAGGTAAGAGCAGTGGACGAGATTGATAACCTATTCTCTGACTTAGACACTTACTATCCAGGTAGTAAGAGAAAACGTAGAGAGACAAAACCAAAAAATAAACGCACAGTAAAAGATGGTTCCGATTGGACATCCACTGTTGTGTTTAGAAAACTCCCGTCGGGAGAACTACACGAGTTTTATCAGGTAGGTGCTTTGGCACAGGCATTGGGTAGACCTCTTGTAACAATCCGTTACTGGATTAAACAAGAGTACATACCTCAGGCTCCATATCGCCTGTCTGATAAAGAAACAAAAAATGGCGAAAAGATGAGAGGGCGTAGGTTATACTCACGTGCTCAAATCGAGGCGATAGTTGAACTGTTTGGAAAGGCTGGACTCCTAGATAAAACTAGGATACAATGGCCTAACCAGCAATTGACTAACGCAATAGCTGAGGCTTGGGAGAACATAAAGTCTGCCGAGCTTAACCGATGAATCAAACGAAACTAAGGAGAAATGCCATATGGCAATCGACCGTACCGACGAGTACATGCCAGTAACAGACGCGTTTTCAACAACAGCTGTTGATGACCGTCCAGCAACACCAAGCAGCAATGCAGTTCAATCAGGTTGGGCAGCAGCAGAACAGCTGACAACCGCATCAGGTGACTTCCCAACTGAGTTTAAGTTCAGTGATGGCGAGTTCACCGTTATCAAGTTCATTGACCAAACTGGTCCCTTTGCTATCTACAAGCAACACTTCCTACAACAGAAGACTGTTGGCAAGAAGTCGTACGTCTCACTTGGACCCAACGACCCACTGTGCACAAAGCTCGGAAGCAAGCCTGAAGATAAGCGTGCTTTCACCATCGCAGTTATCACCCCGTCAGGCGTAGTACGTCAGATGTTGGTTGCAAGTCCACGTCTATATAAGACCCTACACTCAGCAGAGTTTTCCCCACAGGGACCTTTGACTAAGAACTACTGGGCTATTAGCCGTACTGGAAAGATGCAACAGACTGTCTACCATCTACAGGCAATCAAGTCTCGCGACCTTGCAGAAGATTGGGGCATTGACCCAGCTTTTGCTGAGGCAGAAGTGGCAAAGATTGAGCCTTACACACGCTCCATTATTAAGGAGCACTCATGGGAAGAGCTAGAAGAAATCGCTAATTCCCTTCTTTAATCAATAGTGTTAGGCTGGGGGCAACACGTGCTAAGACCCCCAGCCTTCACTTATTTTTAGGATGCGATGAATATAATAACTACTAAAGAGCAACTCGATGAGATGGTTGCCTATTATCTAAAACAAGATGCCTTTGCTTTTGACTGCGAAACTGTCGGACCCCGTAGAGGTGTGTCCGTTGTTAATGAGATTATGTGGCTTAGCTTTGCTACATATGGTCGCGGTGATGTTATTCCTTTAGGTCACCCAAACGGTGAACTGTCTGAGGTTATTAAACCTCTTACTGGACAGGGAGCTAAGAAGGCTGAAAAAGGCTTAAAACTTAACGACGTAGACTACTCAAAGAATAAGAAGTTACACACTCACGTCTTTACAGAACCTCCTAAACAACTACATCCAGCAGAGGTGTTCTCTGCACTACGTCCTTTATTTTTTAGTGACATGCTAAAGGTTGGTCATAACCTAGTGTTTGACCTTTGTTCTATAACTAAATATTTTGATGGTCAGGTTCCTAGCGCACCATACTTTGACACGATGGTTGGTTCTTTTATTTACGATAACCGTAATAAAAACCGTTGCGGTCTAGACGACTGCTTAAAGCGAGAGCTTGGGTATGAGATGGAGAAGGGTGTAGGCGCTGAGGTAGAGGTTCATCCCTTCAGCGTTGTTGCCAAGTACGCCTACCTAGATGCTAAGTACACCTTTATGTTATGGAAGGTTGTTAAAGAGAAGATTGCAAAGGCTGGCGTAGAAAACATCATGGCATTAGAGATGGATGTTCTACGAGTGCTATGTGATATGAAACTTGCTGGGGCACCTATTGACCAGGATGCTTTGGCTTCACTGCACGTGCAGTTAGAGGCAGACATTGAGAAAGCAAGAGAAGATATCTATAGAACTGCTGGTGTTGTGTTTAATATTAACTCCAACAGAGAGAAGCAGTACCTCTTGTATTCCCCACAGCCTTCAGGTCGTGGGTTAAAACCAAAGATTTATACAGGTAAAGGCATGAAGAAAGAAGCAGAGGGTAAAGAGTTAACCGTAGAGGATTACTCTGTATCAGCCGAAGCACTTGAACCGTATAGAGATAAGGACCCACTTGTTAAGGCGATGCTTGAGTACGCAGACCTTAATAAGTTGTTAACTACATACGTAATCCCATACCTAGGAGGCGAAGTTGTTAGAACTACAGGCGGTAAATCAAAGGTCGAGTATAGAGATAGTCTCCTCGTCAACGGTAAAGTACACGGTGACTTCATCCAGCACGGAGCGGAGACAGGAAGATTCTCGAGTCGTAACCCTAACCTACAGAACGTCCCCAACCCAGCCACCGCGCATGGTAAAGCTATCCGAAACCTCTTCTACGCTCCAGAAGGTTACAAGCTGGTAGTCGCTGACTACTCACAGATTGAACCTAGAGTGATTGCGTCCATGTCTAATGACCCTATTATGAAGAAGAACTACCTAGAAGGTGGGGATATCTATACAACTGTAGGTGACGTGATGGGAGTAAACCGCGCAGCAGGTAAGGTGCTTGTTCTTTCTATGGCGTACGGCGTAGGTCCAGACAAGATTGCTCGTTCTATCGGGTGCTCTATCACCGAGGCTAGAGGTTTGTTAAGTAACTTCGGTGAGAAGTTTCAGAACGTCAGTGCTTATCGAGCCAAGGTTATTGGAGTTACTAGGAAGGCTGGATTTGTATCCACCGTCCTAGGTCGTAAGCGTTACCTACCAGAGATAAATAGCAGAAACATAGGTGAGCGTGCTGGTGCTGAGCGTCAGGCGTTCAATACCCGTATCCAAGGGTCTGCTGCAGACATCATGAAGCTTGCTATGATTAGAGCGCATGACTTAATACCAGAAGGCGCCAGCCTCCTTCTCACTGTTCATGATGAGTTGGTGACTATAGCTCCTGATAACTTAGTTGAAGAGACTAGAGAGGCAATTAGAGAAGCTATGGAAGGCATCAATTTATTGGATATCCCGCTTATCGCGGACATTGCAGTTGTGCAAAGATGGGGAGAGGCTAAATGAGTTTTCTTGGTAGATGGTTTAATAAACGTGACGAACAGTTTGATGTTGAGTACTTTAAGAAAGATATACCCCTGAGTACTATCGCTAGGTGGTATGTCTACGACACCGAACTAGGTGAGCCTAATGAGGTTGTGGAGTTCATCGGCCTTAATAAGGCTAGCGCTGAGGGCGATGAGAAAGAGCGTGAGGATAGCGACCTTCGTTTAGACAACATTGAGTACCTGCTGCCTTACCTACACGCGATTGCTGATGTTGCAGCAGACGTTATTACTGGGGTGCAAGTTGATGAGATTGTAAAAAAGAACCCCAACGATAAAGAAGAAATTGAACGTGAACTAGATACTATGCGGGTGCTGTATAAGGTTGTCAGTTTATCCGCTATTATTGGGGCCTTCGCTTCTGCTATGGAGATTGGCTTAATTGAGCCAGGCGAAATACAGGAAGCGGAATGGGAGAAAAGGATATTAGATGAGCAGTAATTGGTGGGCAAACAAGTTAGGTACTCCAGCACCTCAACAGCCACAACGACAAGGTGTTGTACAACCGCAACCAGCAACGTACGTTCAGTCGCCACAGCCACAGTATCCACCGACGCAACAAGCGACGCCTCAAGCAGAGCGTTGTCCTGGTTGCGGTAGTAATAACTACGGTGGGGCTACTCCAGAATCTAGAAAACGATGTTACGATTGCGGATACCCAATCGTCCAATCAGGTAGTGGTATGGGTAGAGGCATTGTCTCAGGACAGCAAAGTGCAGGTGCCCCACAACCAGCTAAACAAGTAAATGCAGGCGGATGGAATCCAACAACAATTATCGGAAAGATTGAATAATGAAAAATGCAGAACTAATTAAAACTATTGCAAACATTAATAAAAAGTATGGAGATGGAACTGTTGTATTAGGTTCAGACATTATTGAACAGCCGCCTCGTTTTACCTCAGGCTCTTTAGCTTTAGACGTATCTCTTGGCGGTGGGTGGCCCGCTAACCAGTGGCACGAGTTAATTGGCGAAGCCAGTAATGGCAAGACCGCTATTGCATTAAAGACTGTAGCAGCAAACCAAAAAGCAAACCCAGACTTTACTACTGTATGGGTAGCAGCTGAGCAGTGGGTAGATAGTTACGCAACTATGTGTGGCGTAGATACTTCACGAGTCTACGTAGTATCAACTAATATTATGGAGGAAGCTTATGAAGCCGTTATCCAACTTACAGAAAGTAGAGCGGTCGATTGTATTGTTCTTGATTCGCTACCTGCCTTGGTCCCTACAGCAGAAGACGATAAAGAGATGGAGGAATCTACTGTAGGTCGCGGAGCCCTCCTTACTAACAAGTTCTTCCGTAAGGTAGGCAAAGCCTCTAAGCGCTCCCTAGTAGAGGAAGAGCGCCCATTTATTGGCATCATTATTAACCAGTGGCGTTCAAAGATTGGCGTCATGTACGGCGACCCTCGCACCACCCCAGGCGGTCTAGGCAAGGACTACGCCTTCTTTACCCGCTGTGAGGTGCGTAGAGATGAGTGGATTGAGGCTGGTACAGGGCAAGAAAAGCGTCGTATTGGCCAGTCAATTAAGGTCCGCGTATTAAAAAACAAGTCTGCAGCCCCTTCACAGGTATCTGTTTTTGACTTCTATTTTGCTGACGGTGGCCACATCCCAGCAGGTGAGATTGATTTTGCCAAAGAGATTATGGCTATGGGTATCCTTAATAAGGTCATCAAGCGCACTGGCGCCTACTACAACTATGGGGATAGAAAATGGATGGGACAAGATGCTATGCTTAGCGCTATACGGGAAGAGATTGACCTTAAGGAACTGCTTGAGCGCGACGTACTAGATGCCCTACGGGCAGGTTCTAAGTTCGTAGCCGATGAGGAGTAAGGGCCAAAAGGAATCTAAGAAGCACGAGGAGCGATTGGCAAAGCTTGTTGGTGGTCAGCGTAGTGCTGCCAGTGGCGCGTTTTGGAGTCGCAAGGGTGATGTTAGGTCTAAGGACTTGTTAATAGAACACAAGTGGACTGGCAAAACTCAGGTAACTGTCAAGGCAGCAGTACTAGAAAAGATTGTTAACGAAGCCATCGTTGACAGTCGGACTCCCGTCCTCGGTTTCAGTTTAAACAATAATAATTACGTATTGCTTACTGAAGATGACTTTCTGGAAATGCGCCAGAATATTCAGGAGCATAATTGTTCAACGACGCAGGGCACGTAGAGGGCTGGCGACACAACGCTAAGTGTCGTGGTTTGGATACGGAACTTTGGTTCCCCCCACGTGACAAAACTAAATATAGAAAAATAGCAGAAGTATCTAAAGGCGTATGCTTTGGTAAAGATGGTTTACCAGAGTGCCCTGTACGCAGGGAGTGCCTACTTTACTCTGACCAGATGGATGAACAGCACGGTATCTGGGGTGGCCTTAGCCACCGCGAACGTAACGCACTAAAACGTAAACTAAAAAAAGATGGAACAACTTTAAAGGAACACCTATTTGATGATAAGGTCTAGGGATGAAAGCATCGAAACCACAAGAAGTAACAGGGGCACTAAAGGCGTTTGTCAACGTGTCTAGAAAAAAAACACGCGTACTAGGTTCCTTGGAAAGACATTTAATATCAAGGCCTAAAGACCAAAGCCGTCGTACCGACGTGCTTCATCCCTCTGACATGGTTAAAAAAGAGTGGTGCCACAGAGCTTCTTACTACCATTTAATGGGTAAGGCACCAGTATCTAATCGCACTATGACTTTGCGTACAGCATCTATCTTTGCCGAAGGTCATGCTATCCACGCTAAGTGGCAGAAGTGGTTCCAGGAAATGGGAACGCTGTACGGTAAGTGGTACTGCATTGAGTGTGGAGAGATGTTCTGGGGCGGTTCAGATTGCCACGAGGGCCCATTAGATTATCGAGAAGTCCCACTGTTTTATGAGCCGTTGAGAATCTATGGTCACTCAGATGGCCTACTCGTAAACTTGGGCGAGCCATTGATGCTAGAGATTAAGTCTATTGGTGCTGGAACTATCCGTTGGGAAGACCCGTCGTTGTTCATGGAACACAACGGGGACCTAGACAAGATGTTTGCAGCAATTAAGGCTCCGTTTGAGTCTCACATTAATCAGGTGCAGATATACATGAAGCTTGCAGAATTACTTAACCTAGAGTATGTTCCGCAAGAGGCCGTAATCATCTACGAGAATAAGGCATCACAAGAACCTAAAGAGTTCGTGATACCAAAGAGTGATTTCTCGATTGCACCGTTGTTTGAGGCAGCTGCTAAGATTGTAGAAGCAGTGAAGAACCAAACACCACCAGCGTGCAATATTGATGGTTGGGGTAATTGCGAGCGATGCGGAGGATACAATGACTGAACTATCAGCTACAGGTATAAGCGAACAGGTATTAAAACAACTAGAAGAGCAGGGCTTACCTTTTAAGCGCTCGCTTAAACTAGAGTTGCCAGACTTCCCCAGTGATATCACATTAGTAGATGACACCGAGCTTATGGGTATGGCAAGCAAGTATATTGAGAACATGAACTTCCTTCGTACTCAGGCTGCTTGCGCTGAGTTGGCTGAGATGGAGGCCGAGGCTTTCTATAGCGAGTCTGTAAATGCTGGATTGCTATCCAAGACCTCAGGTAAAGCCTCAGAAAAAGCCACGCTACTTAGAGCTCAGGTAGAAGCAGAGCCAGAGGTCAAGGCACTTTCAGATGCTTACTCTTATGCCCGCGCCTATCACAAGATGGTTCGCACCTACCTAGATAACATTGAGCGGTACTACTCACTGACTAGCCGTGAACTAACACGTAGAACATCTAGCGGCCGTGTCACTGGGTTTAACAGGTATGCCCCTTAAAAAAATTGAAGGAGGACTGGACCTCACCGACAGTAGCCCAGTTTACTTAGGTATAGACCAGTCCTTTACAGGATTTGCCATGTGTGCGTATAAAGACAATACGTATTACGCAGAGGTATACAAGTCAACTAATAAAGGAATGCCACGTATGTTAGATATACGTGCGTTTATTCGTGATTGGATATCTAGGGTAGAAATCCTTGATGTAGCCATGGAGGGCTACGCAATGGGAGCCAAGGGCAAGGTATTTCATCTAGGAGAGCTTGGTGGCCTAGTTAAGATGGAGTTGGCAGATATTGACAAGTACCCACTAATAATCCCACCAACCACGCTTAAGAAGTACGTAACTGGCGCTGGTTCAGGTCAGAAGAACCAGATGATTTTGCATACCTACAAAAAGTGGGGCCAGACGTTTACCGACGACAACGCCTGTGATGCGTATGGGCTTGCGCGGCTATGCTCAGGGGATGGTACGCTTGCGTATGAAAAGGCTGTTTACCAACAAGTACAGAGCCCAGACTATCGGGAGATTTAAATGCCAAAATACGATTTTACATGTATGAAGTGCGACCGCACTGTAGAAATGCATTTTGCATTTGATGCTACACAACGTCCTACCTGCGATGGCTGCGGTGAATTTATGATTAAGTCGTATACACCACCATCTGTGCAGTTTAAAGGCGGAGGGTGGGGTGGCCAATGACCAAACTTATGTTTCCAGGTATGTATAACATTGGAACTGATTTACCAGTATTAGTAGCTGATGATGACTTTATTGAGCATCTTCACGAAGAGGGTTTTGACCATACTATAGATATTAACGACCTTATATTTGAGTGGATTGACTGGGCTAAGGAGAACATCGATGAGCAAAACACAAGATAAAAGAGCACAGCGTAAAGCAGAAGCAGCAGCTTTTGTTAAACAGCGTCGACTACAGGAACTCCAGGTCCTAGAAGCTCAGTTTGCTTATGGTTTAAAACTATATGAAGAAGGTAAAGATAAACTATCTGCAGAAGAGATTGAGCAGATGGAAGAGTCAAAAAACAAGTTTACGGAAACCCTATTCCGATTTAAAAAGGAGCACGGCCTTGCCGAAAACACACAAGGATAAAGACCTTATCGAAGATGGTTGGATGACCATCGATGAATTTATGGCAAGGCTGACCCCAGGACTTACAGAGTATTTAAAGTCTAACTGGGGCATGGGCGGGGAAACCGCCCTTCATCACCCTACAGATTTGTTTACAACGGCTTCAATTTATATGGATATAGCCTATCGAGTATCTAACGACTTCCTAGACTGCAAACATGACTAAAAGTATTAGAGAGCTAAAGCCCGATTTTAGTGGGTCTATGGCCTATGAAAACCAGGTTTTACATGAGTGCCCTGTCTGTGACTCGGGTCTTTGGAACATAAAAGCCAGCTTTCAAGACTATGAGATATCCCAATATTTACTGGATATGGAGTGCTCCATCTGTGGGACTTACGCCAAGGCCCCTACCCCTTTAGACAGACCAAATTTAATTTAGAATAGATAATTAATACTCCGATAACAAGTACCACTAATAGGAGTATTAAATGTCAGAAGAACAAAAAGACGACCAGGTTCTACGCGTAAGCGCGGGGTCTAACCCACAAGCCGTAGCATCAGCCATTGCTCATAGTATCTATGAGACCCGTGCCTGCAAGATTCGTGCGGTAGGAGCTGGGGCTATCAACCAGGCCGTGAAGGCCATCGCCATTGCACGTGGGTACACAGCCCCTAGAGGCATGGATTTAATCTGTATTCCAGGATTTACGAGCATTGAAAGCCATGACGGCCAGATATCAGCCATTATCTTCGATGTCAGTGCACGTTAACCCTGTATTTCCCAAGTAAATACTTTACCCTTTTTATACCTTCGGCCAAAGGATTGTAAATGACAAAAGATACATCAAAGAACTCGGCGCCCCTAGCTCCGACTTCATCCTCCGCATCTAATGCGACGGGCGCAAAGCCAGCTAAAGTAGCTAAAGCCTTGAAAGGCACATTAGTTAAGAAGACTGGTAACGCCAAGGGAGCAACAGACCCATACAAGCAAGCAAAGCCTTCTCGCAGCTTCGTAACTGCGACTGGTGGAGCTCGCTACGGTATTAAGGTCAACTTCCAGAAGACAACTGCACCAGAAGCGACATCCACCCAGGCAAATGGGCGTATCATTGCTCCTGCTGTGAATCGTGTAAAGCCAAACTTCTCTGATGGTACGGCTGACCACAACTAAAACTGAATAGCGCAAAAGCCCCCTGGCACGTACAGGGGGCTTTTGGCATTTATGGGAATAATCTAATTTAGATTGCGTTACAATAGTGTTGACCGCTCACTCGGAGGGTCACAAAAAGTTATATCGTCTAAGGAGATATATTATGGCTTCAGGCTACATCAATGGCGGCTATCCAAAAGGTTCACCTCACGAACCATGGGATAAGCCTAAAACAGTTCAGCAATTCCAAACACTAAAACCAACCATCCAAGACCCCTTTTCAGCGTTGCAAAATATGCTGTCGCCGTGGACTTTTGGGTTTGACCGTCAACTAGATATGTTTAAAGAGCTAGAAGACGCACGTATTAAAAGCACTTATCCACCCTACAATATTAAGCATCTGCCCGATGATAAGGCGCAGATTGAGCTTGCTATTGCGGGGTTCAAGAAGGATGATGTTAAGATTACGTACAAAGAGAACATCATCACCGTTGAGGGCAACCGCGGAGAGGACGACGCTGACTACGCATACAAGGGTATTGCAGCACGTAACTTCGTACAGAAGTTTGCCATTGCGGATGACGTTATCGTAGGAGATGCAAAGCTTGAGGATGGTTTCCTAACCATTTCCCTAGAGCGTATCATCCCCGAAGAGAAGAAAGAAAAAGTAGTTAAAATTAAGTAGGACTATAACCCAGGTTATAGTGCGACTCCACTGACGTCCACTGACGTCCACCTTGCAATCACGATAACAAGGTCAAACACCCACGATAAAAATCGTGGGTGTTTTGCTATACAAACACCTTATGTGTGATAGGCTATTGGACGGAATCATCCTTTAATCAGAGAGAGGTCGTATGCCAAAGGATACAGTAGGGTCTATATTAGATGGGTTTATTGCTGATGCAAAACTTCCAAAAAAATGTAAGACACAGAAGTGGGTAATTACATTATCTAAAGATGACCAAGAAAAATTTAATAGCCTAAAAAATGAAAATAGAAGCGTAGATATTAAGAACCTATTTGAAGCGTTGCAAGAAGCTGGCGTCAATTTACCTATGGGACTTACTGCCTTTCGCTCACACTTTAAGGAGTATTGCACATGCCAGAAGTAAATGAAACGTTATCATCCATATTTGATAGGGTTGCTATTAAGTCTAAAACTGATTGGTCCTGGCCACCAATTCAACCAGCAAAACCTACAGTAATTAAGCCTGCTACTTATAAAGAGCGCAAAGGTAAAAAAGATGGACGACTAATTATGTTCGTCCCAGACCCACAGATTGGGTACCGTAAATACGAAGATGGAACAATGGACCCATTCCATGATGAAGCGGCAATTGAGGTTCATTTTCAACTACTAGCGTACTTGGAAGAGAAGTACGGTGTAGATGAGATTATTCACTTAGGTGATTATCTAGACCTACCAACAATGGGTAAGTACGCACAAGAAGAAATGTTTGCACACACTGTGCAGCCAGCACTTGACTACGGTCATCAGCTATTGGCTAAGCAACGCGCTACCTGTCCAGATGCAAAGATTACTTTGCTAGAAGGAAACCACGACTGTCGTATGCAGCGTTATGTAGTAATGAACGCCATGGCATCAAAAGGTATTAAACGAGCTAACGCCACCCCAGATGAGTGGCCTGTAATGTCTATTCAATACCTACTCCGTCTTGAAGAACTTAATGTTAACTACGTGGGTGCCTACCCAGCGGGCGAGTACTGGATTACTCCACACCTTCGCGCTATCCACGGAACCACCGTCCGTTCCAATGGTTCAACAGCTTCAGCGTATGTAAACAAGAATCCACACGTTTCCACAGTATTTGGTCACGCACACCGTCAGGAACTTCAGTACAAGACTGTGGCTAATGGCGACGGCCCTATCCGCTCAGTATCAGGTTCCCCAGGTTGCCTATGCCGTGTAGATGGCGCAGTTCCTTCCTATGGTTCTGGGTTAAACGACAACGGTCGTCCAGTAAAGCACTGGGAAGACTGGCAACAGGGCGTTATGATTGGCTGGGTAAGACCAGACGATTCCTTTACTTTGCAGCCAATTCACATTATGGATGGCTGGACCCTTTACGAAGGCCACGAGTTTAAGGCGTCCAACTAACCTACTAGGCGTATCATTTAGGTATGTCTAACCCACATCAAAATACACAGAACCTAGGCGCCAGTGGTTTATACGGTACGTATACAAACTACGGTGGCGGTGGTGTTCCTGTTGCTCGTAATGAGCTTGATGAACTTCGGTTAGGCGTAGGTCGAGCACCACAAGCAGAATATCCAGATGGATACTTAGGCACTATCCGCACACGTCGTGATGACCGCGGTCGCCCTAACGGAGCGTCTGAAAATGTGCTCGACTCACTTAAAGTTAGAATAGGACAGCGTTCATATCAACGTGGCGTTCACAAAGGTGAGCGCATTGACCAACAGGGTTACTACTACCCAGCTGGTCTTGAACCACATTCTGGCATTATGCGTCAAATGAATGCCGTTAAAGATGGAAACCTTTACAGAAGTCCTCGCCACGTATTTATGGCAGACATTGCACCAGCACCGCATCTACCTAATGATGGTAAGGCTGGCCCAACTGTAAAGAGCGATTCACCAATGTATGTAAACAATGCACGCCAAGACCAAATGGCACGCATGCGACCACAGTGGAAGTAAAAAATGCCAGGTAAATATTCAGATGGTACCTACGGTCGTAGACCGTGGACTAATGATGGGCGCAAGCCTTATCACACACCAGAAGAGGCTGCGTTTCCCCCACAGGAATACCTTGGACCTTTTCAGTCTAACCAAGACCGTTTACTTAATCAGGCGCTCGCTACTTGGACTATGAGTGGCGCAGAACTACAGGAATACGTACGACCAAACTTGCCGCAGATTAATCTATTTCCAGACCGATACGGGTATACTGATGTAGAGTTAGGTCTAGAAGATATTGTTCGTATGCCAAGAGGCAAAGAGCAGCGTGTAGAGTCTGACTTTAGCCAGACCCCTAATACTACCCAGTCTACGAGCCGCAACACGTTAGGAAACGTATGAGCAAAGACCCAGGATTATTCACTGATAGCACAGGCGAAGGCATGGCTGGGGCTACAGATGTACGCCTTGAGACCATTTATAACGGTACTAAGGCCTGTAAAGCCTGTGGTTCTCACATGAATCCAGTAGAATCGTTACGAGACCAGGACGTCTGCCCTAAGTGCAACCGTATCAAGGCCTCAAGACTAGTAAAAGGACGGATGGCATAATGGCAACTAATCAATCACGTTCCCTCAATGGCGACATGACAGAGGGCGCAACAGACGGCAAGTACCGCAAGCGTCGTCCAAACACAACCGTACAACCAGGCATGGGAGACCAGACCGTTGCTGCTAACCGCGCAGGTCTACACCCATACATGAACTACGGCTTTATTAACTCAGAAGAGACAAACAAAGTAAACCCAGCGGGTAACTAATGTCTGCGCCACGTAGAGAGTACGACCCAGCGCGTCGTCCAAATATCTTTTATAAAAACGACCCTGCAAGTAACGAAGAGCTAAGCAACCGTGCACATGCACGTGGACAAGCTTATTCTTCAAACAACAGCATTAGTGACGCGGTATCCGACAGACTTGGCTACGACATGGCGACTGGGGATAACGACGGTCCAACCATTTCTAAAAAGGGTACGCATTTAAAAAACGTTAGCCTGATTGAAGGCGGCAAAAAACTTAAGGATGCGGCTATGGTTTCAGGTGCCACCATGTCCAATGTTTCAATAAGTGGTACTGTTTTGGGTAAAACAAAGGGAATTATGCAGGGTAAAGGATAATGCCAGCACCACGTAGAGAGCGCGATACTAATAGGGTTTATCAAACCCCTAAAAGTAATGTAAACGTTTTAAGAAACCTTTCAGCCAACGGTACAATTACATCCCCTGATTTTAAAGGTAGTCAGTTTTCCCTAACCCCTTCCTTAGGTAGCGGCCGTGCGTCACTAAACAAGTGGCTCAATGAGGGTAAGCCTGAAGTTACCGCCCATATGGGACGTTCAGTTAAGAAAGCAACTGGAGAGACAACCTCAGAGGCTCGTCAAAAAGCTTACAACGCTGCATCTACAGAGCACACTGAAAACCTTAAGAGTGGAAAGTATGCACAGCAAGAGATGAATTCCACATTTGTAGGAACGAATAAGCAGCCTGCAATTAAGATTAATACAGACCCAGCAAAGGGCAAGTAAATGGCTAAAGAATACGAGCTTTCCTTAGACCCTAACAAAAAGCAACCAAAAATTGATACTAAAAAGGCTGCTAAAAAGTCTGCGGATAATGAGGCTAAGCGTCTACAGGAAATGCGTGACAACCCTAGAGACACCAGCAAAGATTTTAGATTTAGGTACGATAGCAACAACCAAGACCACAAGGCCCTTTTAGGTCACCTTATGAACAACGGTTTGGCTGACGATATCGTTATCCACCCAAATGGTGACGCGTCCTTCCCACGTCGTACTTTTATTCAACAAGATAACAAGGAAGTCCTGCAGCCAATTATGCAGAAGATGGTGGCAGCTAATCTAGCCAAGCGTCCGTCAAATAAGACTGCCCCAATTGGAACACGTCCAACCGCTCCTGGTATGCGACCACCTGCCCCACTTCCACCACGTGGCGCGGCTAAAAAAGAGAGCAACCCACTGATTGAAGACAAAGCCGAGGTAATGCGTAACCTGTTCGGCAAATAGTGTGCTAGTCTTATCTAATGGTACTAGACCTTTCTAAATTAAATCCAAAAGAAGACCCAAAAGACCGTCCTAAGGTACTTTTATTAGCTTGCTATGACTGCAAAAGCGTAGACGAGATTCCGTATGATGACCGCTTCCCGTTTGATGGCAAGCCTGGTCACGACCAAAACCAAAACCCTTTCCTACACCAGATGGTAGAGCGTCACCCTAACCACAGAGGTATGCTTGCAGATGCTGACCTACTAGTTTGGCAACATCCAGACGGTAAGAAACAGATTGTTGACCAGTTCCAAAAGGGCGGTTCGCCTGGATTAGACGTATTTGGTACTAATTTTTACGAGACTAAGGCTAACTTTTCAGCCGATGCTATGACGTGCTACGCCCAACACAACCGTCCACAGGGACAATGCAGCGATTACAAGACCGATAAGAAGATATTAACGGCAGGTACATCTGCAGAACGTAAGCAGGCTGGTCTAGATTCTAGCAAGGCGCCAAAGATGCACCTCTGCGACTTCTGCCCAGTCAAGTCCTACAACATGATGAGGCATAACAAGGCCAAGGGTCTGTACACCAAATAGGCTTATTAGCTCAAAATAGCCAAAAACCCACCCGCATACACTAGACATTAGCCCGTACAGCAGCGGTATACTGTATGTACAAAACTAGGGATAGGTGGCGGTCGTGGCTTTCATCGAAATGACATGCAAGTGTGAGTGTAGTTTCCAGGCTGATGTTGCAGAAGTTGGAAATGAAACACTAGTCATTATGTGGGCAACCCAATTTGTTAATTCACATGCCGCTTGTGGCTTTATGAACACAGTAAAGACTGATGTACCAGAGACCCATCGCATAATTGAGTGGGATAGCGACGTTAAGTACAAAGAAAGTCACAAAAAAGATATAGACTAGGAACATGGATTACTACAAGGCACTGGTTGAGAAGGCTAAGCCAGTATCGGTAGAGCCCTCAGAGACATCCTACTTCGCAGCTCCGTCAGCTGGTTTAGACCCTAGACTGTTTAGAAATGGGAAGATTATCCCATCTACCAGGGCATCTATATTAAGAATCCTACTTACGCATTTAAAAACACAATTTAAGAACCCAGAGGCCTACTGCCACGTCTGGCTAGCTGGTTCAGCTGTGAGCTACCAATGGACTGCAGCTCGCAAACCAGCTGACCTAGACTGTTTAATTGGGGTTAATTATTTAATATTTAGGCAATCTAATCCAGAGTACAGAGGGCTTAGCGATAAAGAAATCGCCAAAACCTTCAACGACCTCCTGCGAGAGATTCACCCAAGCACTGCAAACTTCCTTGACATATTTGAGTTGACGTTCTATGTTAACGCTCAGTCAGATATACGGTCAATCAAACCGTATGCTGCCTACTCGTTAACCGCAGATGACTGGACAGTACAACCAGAAGTTCGCGGCGTACCAACTAACAAAATGTGGGAACGAAAGGTTGCACAAGATACGTCAATGGCTACAGAAATTTTAAGTAGGTATGCGGATGCATTAACTAAGATAGGTGCAGCAACAACAGACGTTGCACGTAGAAATGCAGAAGCAGCATTAAAATTAGCAGTAGAACAAGGCGCATCATTATTTGAAGATATACACCAAGGTAGAAAGTATGCGTTTAGTGCAAGCGGGCAAGGCTATGCAGATGTGCATAACTACCGCTGGCAATCTGGCAAGGCCAGTGGTATTGTCCAGGCACTAAAGCAGATGAAAGAAATTGCCGCAGATTCTAAAGCAGAATTTGAAAAGCAAACCTATGGTATGGAACTACCAACAACGGATGTATTAATTAGGCGGGCCTTAATTAACAAAAAGTAGTAGGAGAACTAAGACGTGGCAATACTTGTATTTATGGATGAGGTTCTGCGTAACCACAAAAAGCATCCAATAGTTGAGGGCCTTAAGTTTTATCGAACACTAAAAGAAAAACACAGAGTTTTAATTTTATGTGAAGATAGAGAAAAGTCAGACCACTGGCTTCGCCAGCAACGCATCAATAACTTTGACGACCTCGTACCTTTGGAAGATGTGCCGTTTCCAGGCGATGACCCAAAACTAAGACACATAGAGTGGGTTCGTTCACAGGGGCCAGTCGAGTATGTAGTTACCTCAGACCCAGATTTGGCAGTTAAACTGCTAGTGCGTGGCATAACAACGATTATGTTTATGCACCCAATCTATACTAATGAGAACTTCAGACCAGATAGCCTAAAGCGTGGATTTAAGTCCTGGGCAGATATCGAGGCCGAACTAGTTAGACAACAGGACGAATACGACAACGACTCCCGTAGAGACCGTCTGTAATGCGTATTGTCTATATGGGATGTGAAGTCCCTAGCAATCGAACCCTTCTGGAAACCACTACGGCTAACCACCTGGGCATCAGTTTCCACGGTTTGGTGCGTCGAGGCCTGCCCAAGACCAAGCCCTATTTAATAGATAACTACTTCCCAAAAGACTCCTATGTATATTTATATCCAGGAATCCCTATGTCTGCCAAGATGGGACGTCTTGAGCTGGAGGAGTTCGCCGCAGCTTACGAGCAGTTTGTAGCCATGAACATCGATAGATTAACTTTATTTGCCGAACTTAATTATGGATTTGTAGACCCAGCCTTCGTTGAGGAACAGCGCCGCACAGCTTGGGCCCAGGTGCCGCCAGGTAAGTTCTTACCCGTCTGGAACCCCGACTTAGGTTTAGATAACCTCAACAGGCTCATAAATAACTATTTAGATATCGGCATACCAGGGGCAGCCATTGAGTCAGAGACCAGGTTGGCCTCCACCACCAGAACCGCCACCAAGCGTCAGGGAACTAGGTTTCATGCGCTAGGATGTGCCAAGCCAGACAACCTTCGCTCAATCCAAGCCGAGACTGCCCATACCCTTTCGTGGCTATCGCCCATGACTCATGGGGAGACAATCGTGTGGGATGGCACTAGGCTTATGCGCTACCCCAAGCGTATGAAAGAGCAATCCCGTTCAAGGTATAACCATGTTTATACCAAGGCTGGAATCGACGCCGACCTTATTGCCGAGGACGACAACAAAGAGGTTTGCCGCTTAGCGGTGTGGTCTTACGAACGTTTCGAAGAGAGGATAAACAAAGTGGGAGAGTCTTATTATCAGGATGAGGCGGGTACGCCAAACACCGAAATCACCCCTACAGATGCTGATAATAAGGGGGTAGATATGCGGAAACTTATGCCACGTAACCCCGATGAAATCATCAATTTACCAGTGTTCGGATACGAGGTTAAGACCGATGTAGATGGCGATGGCGTCATCACCGACAACGTGCATGTTACCTCGCAATCAGGTACGTTGCGCCAGTGCGATACCTGTTTCGTAGCCGCTAACTGCCCCGCTTTTAAGCCTCAATCTATGTGTGCTTTCAAGTTACCAGTCGAGGTAAAGAGCAAAGACCAACTCAAGAGCCTCATCAATGCCATCATCGAAATGCAGGGCCAAAGGGTTGCTTTTATGCGTTTTAGCGAAGAAATGAACGGTGGATACGCTGACCCGAACGTTTCCCAAGAGATAGATAGACTGTTTAAATTAATAAAGACGGTCAAGGAATTGGACGACTCAAGGGAGTTTATTCGCATGACTGTCGAGCGACAAGGCTCGTCTGGAGTCCTATCTTCTATCTTCGGAGACAAGGCTCAAGTGCTAAAAGAACTACCTAACAACGGTCTAAATGAGGCCGAAACTACCAAGGTTATTAAAGATTTAACTGAGGATAAGTAGTTTTACTTATCCTGATAATAGCGCTACCACACAACTAAATATACACAGTCTGAAATAGGCTGTAACTCATCACTAGACTAACACCCCCCGCCGATAAAGGAGAATCAAATGCCCCTATCTTTCAGACTAACCGAGGACTTCCTAAAGGAGTATCGAAACAAGAAAGTACCTTGGGGTTATAAAGATGCGGGCGGTAATTCGGTTGGTGAAATCACTTTCCTTCGCACCTACTCTAGATTAAAAGAGGATGGAACTAAGGAGACTTGGGTAGATGTTTGCCAGCGCGTAATCGAGGGCATGTACTCCTTACAAAAAGACCACTGCAAAACCAGTCGACTACCTTGGAACGATACCAGGGCCCAGGCTTCTGCTAAAGAGGCATTTGACCGCCTGTTTAATTTAAAGTGGACCCCACCAGGCCGAGGTCTGTGGGTTATGGGTACCCCACTTGTCAATGAGCTCAAGAACTCGGCAGCACTGCAGAACTGTGCTTTCGTATCTACTTCTAGCATGTCTAAATTAGACCCCGCCAAGCCGTTTGCTTTTCTAATGGAAGCATCAATGTTGGGCGTAGGCGTTGGCTTTGACGACAAGGGCGCAGACAAGGACTTTACAATCTACGACCCTTCCCGCGATGAATCTAATGTTCAGACTTGGGAAATCCCAGATACCCGCGAAGGATGGGTGGACTCAGTGAGTATGCTCATCAACTCCTACTTAAAACCAGACCAACCTAGATGGGTATTTGATTACACACTTATTCGCCCAGCGGGTGCGCCTATCAAAACGTTCGGCGGCACGTCTGCTGGCCCAGAGCCACTAGCCAAACTACACGACTATATCTATAACCTATTTGAAGGTCGGGCTACTCAAAAGTTAACTCGCAAGGATGTTGCCGATATCGGTAATTTAATAGGCGTCTGTGTGGTCAGTGGCAATGTGCGCCGCTCTGCTGAGCTGCTCATGGGCAGACTAGACGACAAGGACTTCTTAAATTTAAAGAACCCTGCCGTATATCCTGAGCGCAACTCCTACGATGCTGCAGCACCTGGTTGGGCCTGGATGTCTAACAACTCTGTTGAGGTATCAGTGGGTTCTAATTTAGACCATATCGTTGAGGGTATTGCTCTCAATGGTGAGCCTGGAGTTATCTGGATGGATGTTACTCGTAAATACGGACGTCTTATCGACCCACCTAATAATAAAGACCACCGAGCCGCTGGTTACAACCCTTGCGCTGAGCAATCACTTGAATCCTTCGAGTGCTGTACTTTGGTTGAAACTTACCTCAACCGCCACGACTCTAAAGAAGATTACATACGTACTCTAAAGTTTGCGTACCTGTATGCAAAAACTGTGACATTACTGCCTACCCACTGGGAAGAAACAAATGCGATTATGCAACGTAATCGTCGTATTGGAACTTCAATGTCTGGTGTGGCGAACTTCGCAGACCGCGTAGGTATGCCTATCCTTCGTGAGTGGATGGACGCTGGTTACAAGGTTATCCAAGACTACGACCACACATACTCAGAGTGGCTAGGTATCCGCGAATCTATTAAGACTACTACTGTGAAGCCAAGCGGAACTGTATCTATCCTTGCTGGAGAATCTCCTGGGGTTCACTGGACACCTGGGGGACAGTACTTCCTTCGTGCAATTCGCTTCTCTAATGAAGACCCAATGCTACCTTTGTTTAAAGCGTCGGGTTATAAAATAGAAAAGGCTTCCGAGTCTCCAAAAACTACTAGCGTAGTGTTCTTCCCAATCCAGAGTCAGGCTCTCCGCTCAGAGAAAGATGTTTCTATCTTTGAAAAGATGTCGCTTGCCTCTACTGCCCAACGCCACTGGTCTGATAACTCTGTATCTGTGACCGTCTCCTTCAATGCCGAAACTGAAAAGGACGCCGTAGGAACTGTGCTTCACATGTTTGACGGACAACTCAAAACCGTTTCCTTCCTACCAATGGGGAACGCGACTTATCCGCAAATGCCATATACGCAAATAACTAAAGATGAATATGATAAATATACATTTAAATTGCTTCCTATTGACTTCACAGACGTCTATGCAGGAATGGCAGCGGATGCTATCGGTGAGAAATACTGCTCTAACGACAACTGTTTAATACCGTAATCGCTACTTAAATAGTGAAGCCCCCTAGCCAAGTCTAGGGGGCTTCTTTATTTAGTAAGGCGCAGGTCTATCTCAGCCGAAGGGGTTGGCTTCATGGATAGCCTTAGCGGGAGAGTGAACCAATAACCGCTTTGACGCCTGTATTAAGTTTTAGCATGAGGAACACTTGGTATCTACTCTTATGTTTCTCTTATCTACGATAAAAGGACGACCGCAGTGATGGCAATTAATTAGTTTGATACGGCTATTACGCTTATAAAGTTTAACTAGGGTATCTAAGTTTAGTTTATTCGTCGTCATCGTCGTCGTCGTCGTAAATCTCTTCATCTGGGATGTGCGGGCTAGGGCGCCCCCACTCTGGGTCTGGAACGATAGGGTCAATGAAACTCATATTTAAATCTCCTGCTTATAAATTAGAGTGCCCGAAATCTTAATAGGTTTGCCGTTTTCGTCCTCTGACGTAACTTCGAGCTTCACGCTCTTTCGTGGTGTGAGGCTTTGGACTCTCTCCTTAATCCAACGCTTACCTGCACTAGCGTTAGACCACGCGGTTGTAATGTTATCAATTTCTACGTCGTCATAACTACCTAGACCGTTCTGTCGGAGTTCAGTAATTGTGTAAGTAACCTTCCACGCGCCACCCTTTTCCATGTTCTTGATAAGGGTCGCCTTGAAGGTGCGCTCTGCTTTTTTAGCCATGTAAGTTCTCCTTTGTAATAGGCCAATGATAGGGCATAGTTTCATCTACTGTGGGAAAGTGTATCCTATAGTGTTCAGGTAACTTTCGCACTAGGTTTGCTTGGTGCGATATATGTATCCGCTCGTCGCCTAGCCACGCTGGCATGTCGGGCGCGGGTTTGTGCTGGAAGTGGGTAATAAGGTTATCGTTATACCCACGACGTATCCACTCTAGGCATATCTCTCTCCCGTAGGACTTGAGTGCGTCGAGGTTATCTCTCCACATGAGAACGGCAGGGTGGTTATGCCATGCGTTGCTCTGTTGAGTTCCGTCTAACACTCTTACTATTTGATAAGCCTCGACTCTCTGCTTGCCTAGTCGTCGGTAATCTAATACGAGTGCAGTTTCTTTGAAGTCTGCATAGGGCAGGAAGGTTTGCACTAACTAACGCCGTCCATTTCAGATACGACTTTCTTTTCTATCTGTATGCCGTCCTTCTTACCACAACCGCAACTACCGCAACCGCAGGTAGGCTCTGTTGTTTCGTCCATAACTCTCTCCTAAACTTGGGCAGGGTTCCCTGCTGGTGGCACGCACATCACGCAGAATCCTAGACCTATCTCGCTGGCTTCGTCAAGGGCACTCTCGTCGATAGGGGCGATTACCTCTCCGTTATCGTATTCAATAAAACACTTGGCACACTTCATGGTTCTCTCCTATTTCTCTATTCCATATTTATCAAGGCACTCATCACACATTTTGCCTCTGCACCTACACACGATTTCTTCGCTGCGGGGTTCTTCAGGGTTGCTGTTGCTCGTCGTCATTTCTCTCTACTTCTGTATTTACTTCTGTATTTGTTTCTGTTTCTAACTTTAACTCTGTGCCATAACCTTGATATATAACTACGCCCTCAGCGTCCTTAATCGTGACGACTTCGCGCTCGCTGGTAATAAACTGGTGCAGGTGGTGGCTCTCCACGATAGTTTCAACGCTGGCGGTATTTGCGCCTTTGTATGAAGTTCCTTCGGGGAGTGTAATAATCGTATTAAAGTCGCCGTCGTTGGCGTATTCGATAGCCCTAATACAGGTATCGACCATGCTTACTGGGATAGGTGGATTATGGTTACTCTGTAAGTGGAAGGCGATTAGTTTCCAATAATCGCTAGGTTCATCAAACACTTCGTCGTAACTCTCGCTAATAATCTCCGCGTCGTAGATTTCCTCATTGTTGTCCATTTAAGTCCTTATCTCTATGTTTAACTTTCCTAGTGTATCGCTTTTTATTGCGAATAGGAACGGAAGCATTACTCCGCCGTAGTTCTAATATACGGCGGAGTTGCTCTCTCGTCTTTGATAGTTTCATAAGCCTATCTTACTCTGCGTAGCCGTTCTCTAAGTCACGCTCATCTAACTCGTCCATAAGTGGCGCTCTTAGACCTAAGGCTTCCATGCGTGGCTCGATACTGTCTATGGCTTCATCTATCTCACCACGCACTTCGTGGTAGTCAAGGTATTCCTCTACACGCTCGTCCTTGTGGCTTCGTATGAAGCATAGGTCAAGGCTTGCACCGATAGCGCTATCTAATAGTGCTATTGCGTCGGGGTCGCCATTTATATATTTAAGTGCGAGGTCGTTGTATTGTCCTGTCTTGGGTAGGAAGTTTGTGCTGGTCATTTGCTGGTGTCCTCTAGGTAGAATAGATAGTCGGTGGCGGTATCTAGTAGGTTTATTAGATACTCGTTGGTTGAGTTGTGTGCTTCTACATGACCCTTCGCTTCTGCGAGTAGGGCGCGTAGCCGTTCTTTGTAGTCTAGTGCTTGTTCCATATTTAGTTCCTCTACTTCCGTATTTAAGTCGGTCGCCCTGCCCTTGTATCGGGCAGGGCTTCCGAACACTTGTTCGTAGGTTGTTCAGTTAGTGACGGGCACTCATGGTCGCTTTGACGATATCTTTAGCGACTAGCACCATTTGATTAGGTTCCTCGACCTCGCGGAAGTGCTTAGCACCATGACGATAGCGCTCGCAACGGTTCTCGTATTCCTCTCGGTCAAACTCGCCCCAACCCTTGAGGCTACCTAGATAGACTACCGAAGTCTGCACTCCGTCCTTAGTAAGGTCTGCAATAACCTTATTATTTTCCTCGGACATATCCCACTCGCCGTCGGTCACGATAAATAGCATACGCACTCCACGCTTGCTATTCATTAGGTGGCGACGTGCTTCTAATAGGGCTTTGTAAGGGTTAGTGCCACCGCTACTATTGACGTAGCGATACTCGGTTGGTTGAGCCTTATCAGTTGCAGAGTAGATAAGCCTACTATCGTGGTTAAACTTATAGACGGATACTCGACCGTTGATACGCTCGATACCGCGCTTGATTACCCACGCACTTTCCATAGTGCGTTGAATCTGCCACGACATACTGCCCGAAGTATCTACTAGGACTATCGCGTCGATATCATTGTTGGAGTTACCTTCACTCCAACGGTCAAACACTTTGTCCATATCGTTGATATCGGCTCTCATGGCACGTCCTATATTTAAGCGACCCATAGGTTGCTCTAACTCCCACGCAGGGTCGTTATCGATACGGACACGCTCTAGGGCTACGCCGAAGGCTCGAGCGCTCGCAGATACCTGTGCAGATACCTGTTGGTTGGAGTAAGCGCCCTGCTTAATAGCACTACGACGTTCATTGTTATCGTTGATAGCCTTACGCACTTCCTTAGTAGTGCGTTGCACTTCGTCGTTCTTGCTAAGGTTATCTAGTCGTTCTTGGATATCTTTGCGTAGCACGTTGTCGTCGGCTTCGTCCTTGCCCTTGCTACCGAAACTGGTGCTACTGCGGTCGTTATCGGTATTTGTGTCGGCAGGGTCGTCTAGTCGCTCGTTACCTGCGCCGTCGCCTGACTCGTTATTGGTAGCCTTATCTTGTTGGGCTTTCTGTTCTTTATCGCCCTTCATGCGACCCTTATCCTGCACTTCGCGGTCGGTATGACCGCCGTTACCGTTAGGGATAATAGGCTTACCATTAACTTCGTTGGTGTTCTCATGCCCGATAATATCGGCGAAGGCACGCAGTAAATCTAGCCCTCTGTTGAAGTCGCGTGGATAGACTAGGGTGCGATACTCATGCACGATAGTCGCAATAGCAACGGCTAAATCTACGCCGAAGTCTTTAATAAACCTATCTGCAATTTCCTGTCGCAATTCTATATCTAAATACTTACGACCCGTAAATAGTGGGAAGTAACTACCAAACTCGGCAGAGTCACCCTTGAGTAGATACTCTAGGCATGACGCTTCCATGAACGGTGCGACCGACGGATACTTTGCGATTAGTAAGCGTTCTATACGAGCGTCCTCTAGGACGTTGAAGGCTTTGCCTAACTGCTCGCGCTTAACTGTCTTACCAAACTCGCTACCGCCTCTAGGGGTATAAAGGATATGACCGACCTCATGGTAGTTGAATCCATTGAGGGAGATAATAGTCTTATCATCTATGTCCTCGATAAGGTGAGCATTGAATACGATATTCTTGCCGTCGTTATAGGCGGTCGTATCCATTTCTTTATTGTCCTCGACCCTGACCTCTACTGGCTCGGCGGTGAGGATACGGTCGGTGCGACCATAGACCGCACCGACGCTCTGTAACTTATTGATATGTTCCTCTAGGCGCTCGGCTTCGAGTTCCTTGTCGTATTCAATATCGTCACGCCAATTAGCCTCGCGTGTCTGTGCAATAAGCCTATCGAGTAGGTCGTCGTGTCCGTCGAAGCGACCCATGTTAGTTATCGCCCTTGAGGATATCGACTAGCGTGTTAAACGCCTTCTGTGTGTCGTTGAGGTCGGGGGTCGCAAACTCTGTTGCTACTTCCATGCCGTCAATTTGAGCGCCTACTTCTGTATTTAATAGGGCTTGTTCGGTATTTGAATTGCCGAAGGTAGCCTTATTAGTAAGTGTAGGTAGTCCGAAGTCACTAGCGATATTGTCGCGGTGCGTGGTGAGTAATAGTCTTACTGCACTACGTTCCTCATCTCCCTCGAAGGAGTTGATATAGCAATAGGTGGCAAACTCCATACCGAGCGCCTTAGCGTTATCTGCGAAGGCTACTAGATTACGGGTAGAGATAGGGGTGGATATAGTGCCCTTATCAAACTCTGTGCGGAGTTGGTTCGCCATATCTAATAGGGCTTTGCTACCGAGTAACTTCTGTTCAATAGCATTATCGTATGGGAATACTAGGCGCTCGGGGAATCGGTCGGCTAGTGCTTGGTTGAGTGGGCGTGTGCCTCGGTAGTCAGGGTTCATGTCTGCCACGATAAGTAGGTCAGGGTGAGCCTTGATAACCTCGCCACCATTTTCCATGAGTTGAATCTCACGACGGTAATCTAATAGGCTAAAGATAAAGGTGAGAAAACGCTCAGGTGCGAAGTTAATCTCGTTGAATAGTAGGACTCCACCATTACGGACTATCTCTGTAACTGCGCCGTCCTGCCAACGGAAGTGTCCGTCAGGGGTTGGAATCCAACGACCGATTAGGTGCGAAGCCTCTAATCCAATATGGCAAGCGACGTTAAAATACCGAAATCCGCGTGCGGAAGCGTAGGCTTGCACCATAGCCGTCTTACCCGACCCTGCGTGCCCCTCGATAAGGACGTTCTTATTAGACTTCATAGCGAAGTCCATAATCTCGAAGTCGGTCAGACCGCCTACGACCTTGCGGTTGATATAAGCCTTACTAAACGCCTTATCAGGCACGCTCACCATAGCATTGACGAGTGAGTCGCTTATGTTACGAGCCTCGATAGTAATAGGCTTGTTAGGCACGACGGGCGCGTTCGCGGTCGCCGAAATTGGTAATACACCCTTGTTAATAGGGTTGATAAACACTCCATTGGTGCGACGCTTATCTGCGATAAACTCGGCAAGGGTGGAGTCGCCTTCCTCGAGTCGCGTAATAAGACTATCTACTGCCTCATTGTGTGCGAGAGTCGCGGAAGCCGTTGGTGCGGTTTCTAGGGCATAGAGAGCCTTGATACCGACATTGGTAATCTGACCTAATTGAAGCATTACTAGGTCGCGGTCAGATAGGACTACTGCGACGGGTGAGTGTGAGATAGGGCTAGTAGGTAGGTCGGTCATGGGTTGCCATGCCTGTCCTCGACCCTTAGCGCCATTTGATACGCGGTGATACCCTAAGACCTCGGTATCACTTCCAATAAGGAGAGTCTGCGCTTGGGCAGGAATCCCCTCTAGTTCGGTGTTACTCACTACGAGTAACGCAAGGTTGGTAGTCATAAGACCCCTTCAATAAGTGGGTGGCGTTGTTGCCACTCCCCTAAGCGTAGTGACTCTCTATCTATATTAAAGACGACACGCCGATACCCCCTAAAACTCACAGAGTTACTAGCGAGTAACTTCTCTGCCTCTCTCTCCAATAAGCCTATTATCCGCATACCCCACGCAGATAGGGCTATTAAATCTGGCTGTGAGCGCGGTCACACTCTCGGCTAGGGTGGCAGTAGCCGAAACGGCAAATCTCTCAGCCTATTCTCTCTCTCCTTCTCTCTCAAGCCGACACGCCGTATTCACAGGAAACTCTTTTGTGATATGCGCCACAGTTTGTGTTGGGCTATATGGCTAAAGCCAATAGCCCAATGGGCAGAATGACCTTTTTTATATTAAAAAAGGTCATAAAGGGTGGGTTAGCGAATAATGTATAATTGAATACATTATGAGCGATGGGTGGGCCAACACAAACTCTGCTGCCGCCGCCAGGTAGAATGAGATAAGGCTAGCAAGCGGGTGCTTGCTAGCCTTATTTGGTGGATTAGTTGAAGGGGGTAACCCTAGCAGATACTGAATCCACCACTTTCTGCTAGGAACTCTGCGAACTCACGGACGTTCTCTTGGGAGAATGGATAGTTTGTAGCCCAATTAGGCTTCCACCCCATACCATCACACCCATTACACCACCCCGTTTCCCTTCCTAACACTATAACCTTATCATCTGATAGGGCTTTTACATCCATACCGTGCTCTTTACCTACTTCGTCGGTGCGTATGCCAGTCTTATCACACATCAAACAGTCCTCATTAGGCAACATAGACATTTCTAGGTTGTATTGCGCCTCATAGATAAGACATCTGCCATCTGATAGGGTTTCTAGAAGGATTTTAGAGAGCGCCTTGGCCTTCTCGTCGTCCAACCCATCACCATCATTGTATTGGGCGCTTACGCCTTTACAGAGGTCAGGTGCCATATCCTCACAGTATTGCCATAGTGGTCGCCACCACCATACATTATTGCGGAAATACTCACCCTTCTCGCTAGTAGGGTTATTGCCATAGACATCCATACCCATTACGCCACCTCTACCATCATAGTAGTCCAGTTTTCATTGGCCTCGTCTAGGCGAGGTCTGATTACATCTAATAGGGTTTCTTTACCAGCCTGTGCCATAGCCTCTACTGATATACCCGAAGTTGCATACATCAGGTAGTTGTGTTCCTCTACGAGGACATTGAAGGTAATGGTGAAGGGCACTTCTACCATCTTTACGCCATCTATAACCTTAGTCGTCATCACCCAACTCCTTTGCCATATATTTGATAAGGCTAGCCTTATCCATATCTAGTAGGGCTATTGGGTCTAACAGATTTGCCTTCTCAGCCATCATTCCGTTAGGACGGAAAATGAGTGGCAAATCCTCAGGTGTATCTAGGTCAAATACGGAGAGTATCTTACCGAAGCCACCTAATAGGAGTAGCATAGGAGTTAGTGCGCCACTTGCCCACGCGACGTGAATTGCTAGGGTTATTGCGGATAGGTCGTCGTCGCTTGGTGCTTGGTCAGTTTCGTGCTTAGCGTGGCAAGACTCGAAGCCTGTATTTGCGAGCGCGTTGATAAGATTACCAACGAAGTCCTCATCACCTCTCATAGCCTGTGCCATAATCGCGGTCTTGAGGTTGCCATCTGATAAGCCTAGTGTTCCCTTAGGAAATACAGGCTCATAACTTTCATCATCTACACTTGGCAACAACTCTATCGTTGCCATCAGTTCAGTAAAACGCTCTTTGCGTTCAATACTGTTCATAAACACCCCCTTCTATTGGGTAAGGCGAACAATACTCTCATCTCTCCCCACTCTCCTGCGACACGCCCGACATCTCTCAAACTCACAGGAACGACACGCCCGAGTTCACAGGAAAGGTTTGTGCTGGGCTGGCTGGTATAGGCAGAGATGAAATCCGTACCTATACCGAAGATAGCTACTTATTACAGCCAGCCCAGCACAAACAACAAGCCCCCCGACTCCACAATCGGGGGGCTTGATGATAACGGAAGGCTAGAATGGAGATAATAGCCTTACCCTAAGCGAACGAACGCCATGTCTAAGCGTTGAGCCTTTTTACCTCATGCTCAGGAGTTTAGTAGCCTTATGCTACTAAAGCCAGTTGGATACCGACTTATAGACGCTAGCAGGGACATTTGGTTCTGTCGTCATGCTTAGGAGTCTAATAGTCTTACGGAGTTCCTCAGTATCACCGCCCAAGCCCTTTGGATAATCAGGCTTCTCAGGTTGAGGCGGTAGGTCGTTGAGGCTGACCTTATACTCAATCTCAACCACAGGTTCAGACCATGCTCGGACATGAATACGCCATACAGGGAACTTCTTGACGGCAGATACGATTTTATCGTGCCACGCCTTTTCAGCCTTCTCGTAGTCCGCAACAGCCTTATCATGTTGGGCTTGGAGTTTTTCTTGCTCGGCTAACTTTGTTGTTAGCGCATCTAATAGGACGAGCCTATCTACTTTGATTGTTGTTGCCACTTTTTTACCCTTCAGTTAGTTGTGTGGTGAGCCTTTTATCCACTTGCTCAGGTGCTATCTCACGGGGGGTGAGAAACCCTGCCTACTTTATGTCTAGTAGGGCTTTTAGTTGCGCCTTTACCTTGCGGAGTTCAGCCTCTGCTCGGTGCGCTTGCGCCTTCCAAAACTCTAGTTCCTTCTCGGCTAGAGTGTTGTCGGTTCTTGTTTTACGATTTTGGTTGATGTTGCCACCCTGCGCCCAGTATTCCTTGTTGCGCTTGGTGTATGGGCGTGTTCCCTTAGCCTTTACTGCCTTAAACTTAATAGTCTTAGCAGGCTTAGGGTTGTGTGCCTTCCCTACATGGATAGATAGTTGAGGACGGCTTTCGGTTTGCTCGCCACATTTGAGGCAACCGAATGTAATAGTCCCATCAGACCAAAGAAGTTCGGTCATGTTGGTAAAGTATTGTCCATCAACCATTGGGTTGCGGACGGCTTGTTGCTCAATAAGTTGAGCGTTGTTGCGTGTGAAGATAGTATCACCCCCCTTCATCATTAGAGTCGTTCCTTGATAGTGTTATCAAGCATTGGATTTCTCCTTCTCTCTAATCGTGGTATTTCCACTACGAGTATCTAACCATAGGGGTCTGCTATCTCTTTCACGACACGCCCATAATCTCTAAAACTCACAGGAAAGGCGACACGCCGACCTCACAGGAAGTTTGTGTTGGGGGCTTACTGTATAGGTGCTGTTATGAACGCTACCTATACCTTGTATTAGTATCTGTTCAGTAAGCCCCCAACACAAACACTTATCCACAGGCTGTGGATAACTTAGCTTCTTTTGGGCATGCCAAAGCCCCCCGCTGGATGCGGGGGGCTTAGTAGGCTTACGCGTTCGCTAGTTCGCGGACGGCGCGGAGGATGCGGGACTTTTCCGCATTGACCACTGGGTCAAACCCACTGGCTGCTCCGATGAGCGCCTCGCCATTGGCGGTGCGACCAGTGCGGAAGTAGTCGATGCGCTCGGTTAGCGCGTTAAGGGCGCCCCAGTAATTGCCCTTGATGTTGGTCTGGGTTGGAGACTGGAAATAAATATCATCCAGTAGGTCGCGCTTAGCCTGCCACTTGGTGCTCACTTGTGGCGCTTGGTTAGCGTCGGGCTTAGGATAAATTGCGTTAATCAACTTATCCCATTGAACGGCGTTCATTGGTGTCTCAAAGAGAGACTTAGCGATGGATTCGAATTCATCCATGTAATTGAAGGTGAGACCAAGAGCCATGCGAGCCTCAGCAACGCGACCCTCTACCTTGAGCGTGTGGCGCAACTTGAATGAACTCTTGGTGTTATTCAATGCGACATGTAGCGTGTTTTGGCAGACCACGCGGACTGGAGTGATGGATGCCTGCACTGATGCAGAGCCATCGTGTGATGTATGGACGAGGAGATAAGTAGTAGTCTTATCTGCAGCGCCTTGTGGGTCGAGAATGAACTCGCGGGGAACGACTAGGGAGCCAAAGACTACCTTGCCATTTTTGATGGAGCCAGCAGACTCCCATGATGCGCCACCGTCTAGGATGTTATCCCCGAATGTGAATAAATCCTCATTCTGAAATACGCGGTAACGCTTACCCACGATTGAGAGCACATCAGTGCCCGCATCGAATGGGTTGGTGCGGATGACCATGAATAGGTCGGAGTTGGTGCGGTATCCCTCAGGATAAGTCGCATCCTCTAGGCGGACATTCCATCCGTCTAGTTTTGCAGCAGAGAGCATGTCTGCAGTTGAGACATGCTCGTCAGCGGAGAAGGTGCGGTTTGCTAGACCGTGCCAAGCGGGTGCCCCGCGTAGCGCGAAAGCAACCTCGCCATTCTCCATTTCCAAGTCGTGCGCCATAAGGCAACACCCCCTTCAATTCGCGAGACCGTCTCGCGTGGCATAAGTCTAGACTCTCGCCTCTCAGTCTTATTAGCGACACGCCGATAACCCTATTATTCACAGGATTGCACCAGGGCGACACGCCCGACTCTCAGGAAAGGTTTGTGTTGGGGCTTATGTGTGTATAGCAAAGCTTTACCCATATACACACACGCCCATAAGCCCCAACACAAACATTCTCCACACCCTGTGGATAAAGCTGTGGATAGCAGAAGGCCCCAGTGGGGAAGGGATTTCCACTGGGGCCCGAGGGGGGTTATGCATTCACGTATAAGTGGCGGACGTCCTAGTCTGGAACCACGTCTACGAGAAACTTGTTAGCGCTCGCGACTGGCCTCGTAAGCATAGTCTGAGTACCGTTCGAGACTGTCACGATAGTCTTCTTCACCTTCACCGTAACCCTGGATGTAACCTGCAGCCTTACCTGACCTGTAGGCAAAGAATCCAACGGTGACCGCAATGATGAGGTCCACGAGTAAGTTGAAACCGTTATAGAAGATGATTTCATTAGGCATTCACCGACTCCATTTCTTGGCGAGCGCAGTCATAGCAGACCTTGCCAACCTTATCTAATACGCCTAGTAAGAAGGCGTCGACTCCACTGTGCACAATATTACCGTCCTGCTCGGTCCCACAATTTAAACACTTCATTGCTTTACCCACTCCCCTTTTTCCTCGTTGAGGATATTTTCCTCAATCGTCCAATCTGCTTCATCCCACCTGATTTTATCGTCCATAATTGGTGCAATTTTATCTATGAACTTTTGCATACGCTTTTCTGCTTGCTTCTTATTCCTTGCCTTTATACTTACAATTGATATCGTAAGGTCAGTGGAATAGTACTTCTGTGCCATATATCCCTTTCCCGTAGCCCCCTTGGCTACTAGTGGAACTTTAAACTATGCGTAGATAGCAATCAATGCGACACGCCGAATCCTGAGAAACTCACAGGATTCTCTCCTCCCTAACTCCCTATATAAATATAGAACGGGGTGGGCGGGCCAACACAAACTGCGAAGCCCCGCGGGAACGGCCGCGGGGCTGAACAACCTATGAAGCGTTTGCTAACGATAGGTATTTCATGCAGATTTTGAATGCATCGGCTGGGCCGTTGCAATTGTTCACTTCAGTCGTGAACTGGTCAGTCAGCTCGGCCTTACCGCGTAAGGCCTTGTAAACTTGAGCCATCGCATAGCGTGGGTCTACTTCCATGATTATCCCCCTTTCCCCTAGTAGTGTTATTAGTGGGGCAGGTGGGGGAAGCACCTGCCCCTTGCGGCTTACGCCTGAATGTTAATGAGCCAGTGGTCGTATGACTTGCGTGCGTAGTCGCTGATGAATGGTGTCGCTAGGTCTAATGACCCGTAGATACCCTCGACCTTGACCTCGCTGACGAAAGATAGACCCTCGACATAGAGTGGAGAGTCCTTACCAATTGCGCTAACCTTAGCGCTAGTAATAATCCCCGTGATAGTGCTACCAGTGCGGACATTGGTAAGTGTTGCGTTAGCGCCAATAAGGCGAGTAACATCGCTACCTTGCCACATTTCCGCGATAGCGGTAGTGCTTTCTGTGTTTTCCATAATAATCACCCCCTTTCCGTTCATAAGATAAATGTAGTTGATAGCCCTGATAGATACAATGCGACACGCCGAAGTCTCTATTATTCACAGGATTGGCGACACGCCCGAGCGCGTGGTGTGTCAAGCCGACACGCCCGACTCACAGAAATCTCTTTATTATTCCTGGGGTTCCTTTGCCAGTCCCTATGCCGTTCTAATGTTTGTGTTGACCCACCCTCCCCATACCCCTACGGGGAATCGAGAGAGGCGCGGGGGGAAGTCCGCGCCTCTTGTCTTACTTGACCTCGTATGTATTCCCTAGGGCTACTATACGAAGGACAGCATCTGTTGGGATACTGCGGAAAGCTTTCTTTTCTAAGTCCCATACTGGTATGAGAGCCTTTTCGTTAGCGTCGTATCCTAAGTCCCCTCCCGCTAACTTGCTTTCGTAGTTGGTAGTTGCTCGCATTACACGAACCTCACCTGTTGAGCGCTTGATAAATTCCACTGTAAAGAACTTGCCATTGAGAGAGCGCAAGAACCCGTGGACTTTTGCCTTTTCTAATTCCATTATGCTGCCACCTTTCCGAATTGTGATTGAGCGATACCGCGACGGACATAATTCTGGTGCTTAGATGTAGTCGCGCTGAACTTTTGGTCTACTATGCGCCATTGGTTGGTTGAGTAGACATACCACGCAATAGGTGTCTGGTATGAATAGACGATGTAGACCATTCCCCCGCTATTGTGTGTTGCCTCGTAGAACTCTACGATGTCCTCAGAGTCTAGCCGTCCTAGTGGCGGGCGAGAATTGTAGACCTCGCGTGCTGATAGTGCTGAAGCCTCGAATGAGTCAAGGTTAGCGATAGCCTCGATGGCTTGCTTTTGGTTGATGCTTTTCATTGTTCCCCCTTTTGCCCCCTCGGTGGGTGCGTGGGATAAGGCTACTAGATAGCCCCCCATACACCTACACGACACGCCGAAGCCACCGAAACTCACAGGATTGCCCGACACGCCGACACTCTCAGACACGCCGACCCCCCCAGGGTTAAACCTCAACTTGAGGGTTAGGGTAGCCAGGCTTCATGTGCAG
>Ga0209972_10000189_pt1 | contig 62296 bp, 58 predicted proteins | sample NOAtaG_7_FD_187302 | JGI IMG/M metagenome (GOLD analysis project Ga0209972, IMG submission 187302) | Freshwater lake microbial communities from Lake Erie, under a cyanobacterial bloom - NOAA_Erie_Diel1S_2200h metaG (SPAdes) (version 2) | ecosystem: Environmental > Aquatic > Freshwater > Lake ... | reverse complement strand
TAGCGCATGATGCTGCCGTGCCGCCCCGTGCGATCCCGCTCCAGCCCGTAGACAGGACCCTGCGGGCCGGGGTGCGCGGCGAGCCACGGCTCGAGGTCGGCGAGGTCGGCCGGGCCAAGCCGCACCGTCGCGATGCGACGCGTCTCCGCGAGGTGCGTCGCGTTTCGTGAACCGACGATCGCCGCCCCCACGGCCGGCTGGGCGAGCGCCCACGCCACTGCCACGGTGCCGATCGTCGTGGCGTGACGCGCAGCGATCCCGGCGAGGATCACGAGCAGCGCCTGAAAGGCGTGCCACCCGCCGCACTCCTCGATGATCAGCCGGTACTTCACGAGTGATCGGTTCTCGAAGTCGGGCGCCGGGTCGGCCGCGCCGAGCCATCGTTCGTGGAAGAATCCGCCCGCCAACGTGCCGTAGGCCAGAAGGGCGATCCCGTGTTCGGCGCACAACCCGGCCTGCTCGCGCAGCGCGCGGCGATCGAGCAGCGAGACCTGCACCTGGTTCGAGGCCACGGGGACGCCCAGGGCCAGCACGCGGCCGAGATGCGCCGCGTCGGTGTTCGTCAGGCCCACCAACCGCAGGCGACCGTCGCGCCGGCAGGTGTCGAGCGCCTGCACCGCCGCCTCGAACCCCGGGATCGCGAAGTCCCACCAGTGGAACTGCACGAGGTCGAGCGTGGACTGCCCCAGTCGCTCGCGCGAGCGGTCCACCTGCGCGTGGACGTCGGCCGCCCGGAGCGTGGGCAGGGCGGCCAGGTCGGGAACGCACTTCGTGTGCACCCGGAGCGGCGACGCGTCGGGATGCGCGGTCGCCCAGCGGCGCCGCACCTCGCCGAGCAGGGCCTCGACGCCCGTGTAGATGTCGGCGCAGTCGAACGCCGTGATGCCCGCCTCGGCGTAGGCGAGGGAGTCCTCGATCGCCCGTTCGCGATCGATCGCCCCGTGGCCGCCGGCAAGCTGCCACCCGCCCTTGATGAGCCGCGGGCAGGCGTAGGCCCCACCAAGCGGGAACGTCGGGATGCCGGGGGGGGACGTCACGGCCGCGAGGTCCCGCCCGGCAGCGGCACGCGCGTCACCTCGCCGTGCCGGAACGTCGTCATCCCGGTGCGCGTGATGCGGAACCGCCCGCCGCAATGGGGATCGGGGCAGGCGATCTCGGCGTCGGTGGTCATCCAGTCGTTGGGATCCGTCGGGCGCTGCTTGGCCGGCAGGAGGGGGAGGATCGCCGCGAGCGGATAGAGCGGAAACGTCTGGCCCGGCGGGAACGACAGGTTCTCGCCCGACAGCTCGAACCAGCTGCCGACCGGGTGGTTGCAGACCATCGGCTGCGGACCGGCGACGGTCTCGACGCGGAGGTCGTAGAGCGTGAAGGCGTCGTCGGGGACGGGGCCGGGGCGGTCGTTCGGCATGGCCACAAGCGTAGCGCGCGCGGCGGCGCGGGGCGAGCTTGCGCGCGTGACGACACCCGGCGAGGTCCTGACGTTTCGCGGTGGCATGGCGGGGGCGCTGGCGCCCTTCGTCGTATTCGTGGCAGGCGTCGCCGCACTGGCGCTCGCCGGGGCGCCGGACGAGCGCGGCTTCTGGCCGGTGCTGGTGCTCGCCCTGGGGACGGGGCTCGCACTCGCGACGGACCGCACCGCCTACGCCGAGGCGATGCTCGACGGGATGAGCGACCGGCTGGTGGCGGTGATGCTGGTGGCGTGGCTGCTGAGCGGCGTGATCGCGAGCGTGCTCGGTGCGAGCGGCGTCGTACCGGCCCTGACCGAGTCGGCGCGGGCGGTCGGGGTGCGCGGCGGAGGATACGTGGCGGCGGCGATGCTGGTGTGCGCCCTCGTGAGCACCGCCACCGGGACGAGCTTCGGGACGATCCTCCTCTGCGGGCCGCTCCTGTATCCCGCAGGCGCCGGGGCGGAGGCGGCGCCGGGCCCCTTGGCCGGCGCGATCCTCGCCGGCGCGACGTTCGGCGATTCGCTCTCGCCGATCAGCGACACGACGATCGCGTCGAGTGGCACGCAGGGCGTGGACATCGCGGGGACGGTGCGGGCGCGCCTCCCGTACGCACTGGCAGCGGGTGGCGCGGCGCTGCTCGTCCTCGCGGCCTTCGGCGGAGGAAACGGCGCCCCCGCGACGGCGGCCCCCACGAACGCGCGACCGGCGGCGCTGGCCATGCTCGCGGCCCCCACGCTGGTGATCGTGCTGCTGCTGCGCGGACGCCATCTGGTCGAGGGCCTCATGGCGGGCGTCGCCGCCTCGCTGGCGATCGCGCTGGGCCTCGGGCTCTTGACGCCCGCGCAGGTGGTGTCGGTGGATCGGTCGGCCTTCGGCGCCAAGGGACTCGTACTCGACGGACTGCAGCGTGGCGTGGGCGTGAGCGTCTTCACGCTGCTGCTCATGGCGCTGGTGGGGCCGCTGCGCCGGAGCGGGGTGCTCGAGCGGATCGCGGCCAGAGGGGGCGCAGGCGAGGCGCCGTCGGCACGTGCGGCGGAGGGCGGGATCGTCGCCATGGTGAGCGCCGCGGCGCTCCTGACGATGCACAGCGTCGTCGCCATCCTGGCCGTGGGGGACGTGGCCCGGCGGCGCGGCGAAGCTGCGGGAATCGGCGGCTACCGGCGCGCGAACCTGCTCGATCTTGCGGTGTGCACGTGGCCGTTCGTCCTGCCGTACTTCCTGCCGCCGATCCTCGCGGCCGGCGTCACGCGCGGCGCCGCAGCGATGCCGGCACTCTCGCCGTGGGAGGTGGGACGGTGGAACGCCTACGCGTGGGGGCTGGTGGCGGTGCTGGGGGTCGCGGTCGTCACCGGATGGGGAAGCGGACGTCGAAGGTGACTTCGGCGGCGAACATCCCGATGTGATCGAGCGCCCGCACGCGGAGCCCGGTGCCCACGTTCGGGCCGGTGTCGCCCTGCAGGCGGAGGCCCATGGACGCGCCGATGCTCGAACCGAGGGGGAATTCGTAATCGCGCTCGCCGGTGGCCAGCGACGTGCCAAGGAGCAGGCCGACATAGGGCCGCAACCCCATCCATGGTGCGATCAAGGCGATCTGGTGCTCGAGGTGGGTGAGCGTCAGCGCCCGTGGTCCCCCCTCCAGAAAACCCTGCATCGGGTCGAAGGTGAAGATGCCACTCTGCTGCCGAAAGCGGCTGAAGGTCAGCCGCGACTCGACGTCTAGCCAGCGCGGCGTTCGGTGCCAACCGACAGTCACCCCGACGTTGTTGGCCATGCCCGTGCCCGAGGCGTCATACTCGTACCGCCCCCCGGCGAGCCCGATACTCAACGCCGCCCGGCGCGGTGGAGCGGGGGATTGGGCGGCCAGCGCGGCGCACCAGAGCGGGATGCCGACCGCGCCGGCAAGGATGCAGAGGCGAGGACGCATGCCGGACCTACCGACGCGACCGCCGCGAGCGTTCCGCGACGCCGAGGAATCGCCGCAGTTGCGAGGTTCCGCGCGCGTCCGCCGGCGGGGCTGCCCGCAACCATTCCGCGACCGTGGGCATCACGTCGATGATCCGCCCATCCGCATGGCGCCCGGCGGGAATTCCGGGTCCCCATGCGCAGAACACCGTCTGCATGTCGAAGTCGGTGCTGGTGAAGCCGTGCGCCCCGCTCGGGTCGCGGTCGGCGCCGAAGGCGGGGCCACGGACGTCGGCGGAGACACCCCAGCCGTCCCGGACATCCCAGTAGAGGTCGCCGCCGGCAGGACCGCCGAGCCCGAGCGAATCCTCGCTGACCGGCCGGCGCACGCCCGTGACCACCGGGGCACCGTCGATGTCCCGCACCTGCCGCAGGGCGTCGGCGGCGGCCTCGAGGAGGGCCTCGGCTCTGTCGGCTGGGACCAGTCCGCCTCGGCCAGTGGTATTCGCGGTGAGCCAGTAGCCCGTCGGACTGACGACCTGTGAGTACTTCGGGTTGATCCGCACGAGCGTGTCGGTCCGCGCGCCATTCCGGTTGATGACGGTGTCGAGCACGAGCAACCCGGCGTCCGCGAGCACGACATTGACGCGCAGGCGCTTCCACGTGGCACGCATCCCGTGGTCGCCGGTCACGAAGATCGCGGTACCGGGCTGCGTGCGGACGAGGCGGTGCAGGTGCGCGAGGTGCCGGTCGGCGAGCGCCCAGACGGCGGCGCGCACCTCGCGCGCGCGGCGGACGCGGACGGTGTCGTGGGCGACATCGGGAGCCGGCCAGGCGTCTCCCCAAACGTCGTGATCGACGGCGTCACCGACGCTCAAGTAGGTGAAGAGGGCATCGGGGCGCCCGTGCTTCCACGCCCACTCGGTCCCCCGCAGACTGCTCTGCACCGAGAGCTCGACGGTTTCGAGATACCGGCGCTCGGCGGTACCGTCGCCGCCCGCGCGATAGGTGGGGCCGAGTCGACCGCGCATCCAGAGAAAGCCAGCGCCGTTGCCGTGGAAGCCCTCGACGGCCAGATCGTGGGCGTCGGCGACGTCGGGCCGGTTCGCGCTGACGACGTTCACCTCGGGCTGGAACAGGGTGAAGCGCGCGCCGTCGGCCGCGAGGGCGAAGAGCCGCCAGCGGACGAAGCCGCGGCCCGCCCCGACGTGCACGGCGAGCGGGGCCGAGAAGTGGCGGGCCAGCGGCTCGGCGGCACCGGCCGGCGCGGCCTCGAGGGCGCGCACTTCGACGGCCCGCGCGAGGTCGCGGGTGCCGAGCGAAACATAGAGGCGATCAGCGGTCGGTCCGGTCGCGACGACGAGGGCAAACGCGGAATCGCGCCCGATGGTCCATGCCAGTTCGTGCAGGGGGCGAGACGTCTCGGGGAGTCGGCGGAGTGCGGCCCACGACCCGGCGGGGCGTGGCGGCAGGTCGGCCTCGGTGAGGACGCGCGCCTCGGCGATCTTGTCGTTGTAGCCGTTGAGGACCCACGTCCCGGGACGGGCGAGTGCATCGGCGGCGGCGGCCCGCATGGCTTCGCGATCGGCGCGCCACGGGTACCCCGGCACGTTCGGCGCTTGCGTGACGTGCAGCCCGACGACGCGCCGCCCCTGTCGGGCGAACGTGATCCACGCCGGCTCGGCGTTCAGGTTCTCGAACCGGAAACCGTCACCGGTGGCGAGGACCGAGCCCGAGTCGGAGGCGGGCAGCATGAGCCGGTTGCCGGCGATCCCGTTCACGTTGCCCCAGGCGCCGGTCCAGATTGCCGCGTGACTGGCCGCGGTCAGCGAGGGGAACATCGGGCGCGCCCCGTCGGTGCACGCGGCCTCGCGGGTCATCGCGCGGAACGTGGGGACGGCATCGCCGAGGAGGCCGGCCACCCGGGCCTCGTTGAACGAGTCGTAGGAGACGACGATCGCGCGGCGGGCGGGCTGGGCGAGGAGCGTCGCCGGGGCGGCGAGCAGGAGCAGCAGCGTGCAGCGCGGCGTGACGACGGCAGTGAGTGGTGGCACCCCTCAAAGTTATGGTCGGTGGCAGACTGGTCGAGGGTCCTGCTCCATCCTTGTATCCGGCTTGACGGATGAAATGCCCGGAGCCACCTTATAGCGTCGCGTGCCGTGATTTGACGCCTTGACGGGCGGCGCGTGGACCCTGCCCCAACCGTCTAAGGCATGCGCCCCCGAGGGGCTTTCGTGAGCCGTTACATCTTCACGTCCGAGTCGGTGTCCGAGGGACATCCCGACAAGGTCTGCGACTTCATCGCCGACTCGATTCTCGACGCCTACCTCGTGCAGGATGCGCACGCGCGGGTCGCGTGCGAGGTGCTGGCCAAGAGCGGCAACCTGGTGCTGGCGGGCGAGATCACCTCGTCGGGGACGGTGGACCACGTCGCCGTCGCGCGCCAGGCGATCCGCGAGATCGGCTACATCGACCGCGCCGAGGCGTTCAACGCCGAGGACGTGCACATCACCGAGATCCTCTCGAAGCAGAGCCCGGAGATCGCGCAGGGCGTGAACCCCGGCGGCGCCGGCGACCAGGGGATCATGTTCGGCTACGCGACCGACGAGACGCCCGAACTGATGCCGCTGCCGATCCAGCTCGCGCACGCGCTCTCGCGCCAGCTGGCGTACGACCGCAAGCACCGGATCGTGGACTTCCTCCGCCCGGACGCGAAGACGCAGGTCTCGGTGGAATACGACGGGAACGTGCCGGTGGCGGTACGGACGGTCCTCGTCTCGACGCAGCACTCGGCCACGGCGAAGCAGGAGCAGATCCGCGAGTACGTCGCGGCGCAATTGGCGCCGAAGGTGCTCGGGCCGTGGTGGAACCCGACGATCGAGGTGCTGGTGAACCCGACCGGCTCGTTCGTCGAGGGAGGGCCCTCGGCGGACGCGGGGGTGACCGGCCGCAAGATCATCGTGGACTCGTACGGCGGCGCAGGTCGGCACGGCGGCGGGGCCTTCTCGGGCAAGGACCCGACGAAGGTGGACCGGTCGGGGGCCTACTTCTGCCGCTACGCCGCGCGCCGCGTGGTGGAGGCCAAGCTGGCGAAGAAGGCCGAGGTGCAGGTGGGCTACGCGATCGGCCGGGCCGAGCCCGTGTCGGTGCGTGTGGACACGTTCGGCACGGGGGACGCGCGGGCCGCCGAGGAACTGGTGCGCGGGTTCAGCTTCACGCCGAACGCGATCATCGAGACGCTCGACCTCAAGCGGCCGATCTACCGCGAGACGACGAACTACGGGCACTTCGGCAAGCCGTCGTTGCCGTGGGAGCAGGCGGCGAAGGCGTAGGCACGGGCGCGGGGTTATACATGTGGGGCGCGTCGGGCCGGCCCGACGCGCCTTTCGCGTCTGGCGGCGGATCACGGCCCGTCGCGCGCGAAGCGCCACGCGCTCCTCTCCCCGTCCCCATGCGACTGACCCTGCTGCTCACCGCGCTCCTCACCGCGCTCCTCACCGCGCTCCTCGCCGCGATGCTCGACGCCCAGACGCCCCCGATGGCGGAACGCCGGCCGCACGTCGATACCTTGCACGGGGACGTCCGGCGGGACGACTGGCACTGGCTGCGCAACCGCGAGGACCCCGCGGTCATCCGGTACCTGGAGGCCGAGAACGCGTACACCGAGGCCAGGACGGCCGCGCTCAAGCCGCTGGCGGACCGGGTGTATCAGGAGATGCTCTCGCGCATCAAGCAGACGGACCTCTCGGTGCCGGTCTTCCGCGACGGCTACTGGTACTACGCGAAGACGTACGAGGGGAAGCAGTACCCCGCCCTCGCCCGCCGGCGCGGATCGCTCGCGGCGCCGGAAGAGGTGTATCTCGACCAGAACGAGCTCGCGGCCGGGAAGGCCTTCCACTCGCTCGGCGGGGTGAGCACGTCACCCGACGGCCGCTACGTGGCGGTCCTCGAGGACACGGTGGCCTTGCGCCACTTCACGCTGCGGGTGAAGGACACGCAGACGGGGGAGTGGCTGCCGGAGACGATCGCGAACCTCATCGAGGGCCTCGCGTGGGCGAATGACAACCGTACGCTGTTCTACCAGAAGGCCGACGGCGCCAACCGCGCGAACGCCGTCTGGCGCCACGTGCTCGGGACGCCGGTGGCGCAGGACACGGAGGTGTACCGGGACGACGACGTGCTCTTCAGTGTGGACGTGAGCCGCACGAAGAGCGGCGCGTACGTCCAGATCACGAGCGCGAGCTACACGTCGGCGGAGACGCGGGTGATCCCGGCGGACCGCCCGATGGAACCGGCCCGCGTCCTGCTGCCCCGGCAGCCCGGGGTGGAGCACAGCGCGGTGCACTGGGGCGACCGCTGGCTGGTGGCGACCAACCAGGGCGGGGCGACGAACTTCAAGGTCGTCGAGCTGCCCGACGCCGGAGGCGACCTCGCGACGGCACCGATCTGGCTGCCGACGCGAGCCGACGCCTTCGTCGAGGGCGTGGACACGTTCAAGGACTTCGCTGTGGTGGCCGAGCGCGTCGGCGGACTCCGGCGGCTGCGCGTGGTGGACCGGGCGACGAAGGCGTGGCACCACGTGACGATGCCCGAGGCGGCGTACGGGGTGTTCCCGGCCGCGAACCCGGAGTATGCCACCCGCACGATGCGTTACACCTACTCGAGCTTCGTGACGCCGCCGAGCGTGTACGACTACGACATGGGGACGCGACAGGCCGAGATCCGGAAGCGCGAGGAGGTGCTGGGGGGCTGGGACGCCTCGCGATACGAGGTGCGTCGGCTCATGGTCAAGGCGCGCGACGGCGCCTCGGTGCCGGTGTCCGTCCTCATGCGGAAGGGCACCGTGCTCGACGGGACGAATCCCCTGCTGCTCTACGCCTACGGCTCGTACGGCGCGACGCAGGAGGCGACGTTCTCGAGCGCGCGCTTCTCGCTGGTGGATCGCGGGATGATCTACGCGCTGGCGCACATCCGCGGCGGCAGCGAGATGGGGCGACGGTGGTACGATGACGGCAAGATGCTCCGGAAGAAGAACACGTTCTTCGACTTCATCGACGTCGCCGAAGGACTGATCCGGCTCAAGTACACGCGCAAGGACAAGCTCGTCATCAACGGCGGATCGGCCGGCGGGCTCCTGATGGGGGCGGTGGTGAACTTCCGGCCGGACCTCTTCCACGCGGTCGTGGCCGACGTGCCGTTCGTGGACGTCATCAACACGATGGCCGACGCGTCGATCCCGCTGACGGCGCAGGAGTGGGAGCAGTGGGGGAACCCGGCGAAGGCCGAGGAATACCGCTACATGCTGAGCTACTCGCCGTACGACAACGTCGCGGCGAAGGCGTATCCGCAGATGCTCGTCACCACCGGGCTCAACGACAGCCAGGTGGCCTACTGGGAGCCCGCGAAGTGGGTGGCCAAACTCCGGACGATGAAGACCGACCGGAACGACCTGCTGCTCAGGACCAACATGGGGGCGGGCCACGGCGGGGCGTCGGGGCGGTATGATCGCCTCAAGGAGACGGCGTTCCGGTTCGCGTGGATGCTCAACAGCGTCGGGCTGGGGGGCGTCGCGCAGTAGCGCCGCGGTCGCGCGCGCCGGCCGGGCCACTGGTGGGACGCCGCGCCCGGGGCGCCGCGCCCGGGGCGCCGCGCCCGGGACGCCGCGCCCGGGTCGCCGCCGCCGCCGGTGCCGGCCGCGACCCGGTCGTGACCTCCTCTTGTGCGGGGCATTAGGCTCAAGCGTCCCCCACCGGTGTCCCTCACAGCCTCCGCGCCCATGCCCATCGACGACAAGAAGGTCCACAGCGACTGGCCCGAGCTCCTCGCCGACATGTTCAAGGAGATGACCAAGCACGACACGGTCATCGAGTTCGACGACATGATGGTCTGGGTGCCCGTGACGACGGGCGAGGATACGCCGCACGCGTGGTACAAGCTCAAGGGCAAGATGCGCATCCACTCGGCACGGGACTGAGCGCATGGCTCGGCCGGCCGTGACGGCCGAGTTCACGATCGAGACGGCGGCGGGGACGGCGACGGCGCGCAACGTTGGAAGCGCGCTCGTCGTCGAGGCCCCGTCGCTGGGGGTGGCCGAGGCACTGCTCCGCGCGGCGATGGCGGCTCCGGGGGGACTCGGCAGGGCGCACGACCTGTGCTCGCGGCTGGGCCTCGGACTCCGGCTGTCGGTCGGCGGGCGCGAGGTGGCCCTGCTGGGGGCGGACGCGGCCCCGGGGTTGCTGCAGCGGTTGCTGGGCGTGCCGGGGCAGCTCAAGGTCGCCGGTTGGCTGGCCGCCATCGTCGGTGCCTCTGGTGCCGGGATCCGGTCCGCCCTCACGGGGTCGCCGGAGCCCCTGCCCTCGTGGGCGACGCGGACCGTCAGCGCCCCCGACCTGCCGCGGTGCATCGCCGGGGCCGGGGCGATCGCGAAGACCCATGGCGCCACCCTCGCGATCGAGGCCTTCACGTCGCGCGACGGCCGCACGACGTACCGCGCCGAGTACGAGGAGACGGTGCTCCGCCGGCGGCTGTCGGGCCACCAGGGCCAGGGGGCGCTCGTGGGCTTCGTGCAGAGCGACGGACGCTTCGTGCCGGCGACGCCCGCCGGCTGACCGACGCCCGATCGTCGGACCCCGTCGGCGGAACGTCGGGTCGCGGGTCGGCGTTAGTTTGCCGTGATGGAGGAGAATCCGGGCTGGTCGCTGCCGCGCCGCGACAAGCTCTACACGCTGGTCGGGGCCATGCTGGGCCTGCTGCTCGCGGCACTCGACCAGACCGTCGTGGCCACCGCTGGCCCGGCGATCCAGCGCGACTTCCACATCCCGACGGCGCTGTACGCGTGGATCACCACCGCGTACCTCGTGGCGAACGTCGTCATGGTGCCGGTGTGGGGGAAGCTGTCGGACCTCTGGGGCCGCAAGCGCGTGCTCCTGACGGGCATCGGGATCTTCCTCGCGGGCTCGGTGCTGTGCGGCCTCGCGTGGGGGACGTGGTCGCTGGTGACATTCCGCTTCGTACAGGGCCTCGGGGCCGCCTCGCTGTTCACGAGCGCCTTCTCGGTGATCGGCGACCTCTTCCCGCCGGCGGAGCGGGCGAAGTACGGCGGGCTGATCTCGGCCACCTTCGGGGTGTCGAGCGTGCTCGGACCGGTGGTGGGCGGGGCGATCACCGACGCGCTCTCGTGGCACTGGGTGTTCTTCATCAACGTGCCGGTCGGGCTCGCGGCAGTGACGATGATCGCGACGAAGATGCCCGTCCTGTTGCGCGACGGTCCTCGCGGGCGCGTGGACTGGCCGGGCGTGGGGTTGCTCATGGTGGCGGTGATCCCGCTGCTGGTGGCGCTGTCGTTCGGACGGGTACGCGTGGTCCCCGGCCAGCCCGGCCTGTCGTGGACATCCCCGGCGATCCTGACGCTGCTGGCGACCGCGGTCGCCGGGGCGGTCCTGTTCTGGCGGGTCGAGCGCCGCAGCGACGACCCGATCGTCGACTTCGCCATGTACCGGGAGCGGACGTTCGGTGTGGTGAACGCCGCGTCGTTCATCCTCGGGACGAGCTTCCTGGCGGGACCGACATTCGTGCCGCTGTTCCTCGTCAACGTGCGCGGCGCGTCCGCGACCGAGGCGGGGCTCGCGATGCTCCCGCTCACCTTCGGGATCGTGCTCGGCAGCGCGGCGGGCGGGCAGCTCGCGGCGCGGGTCACGCACATGCGCGGGCTCGTTCTCGGTGCCCTGATGGCCCTCGGCCTCGCGTTCGCGGCGATGGCGCTGGTGCTCTCCCCGACGACGCCGGTGCGCGTGATCTCCGCGCTCCTCTTCGTGATCGGGCTCGCGATGGGGCCGACGCTGCCCCTGCTGACGATCGGCGTGCAGAACGCCGTGCCGTTCCGGAAGATCGGCACGGCGACGGCGGCGGTGACGTTCGCCCGCGGCCTCGGGCAGGTGACCGGCCTCGGTCTGCTGGGCTCGGTCTTCTCGGCACGCGTCGGGGCGGCCCTCGCGCCGCCAGCCGAGGGGGCGGCCGCATCCGTGGCGCTCGACGCCGCCGGCCAGCTGGCGGTGACGTCGGGGCTGTCGCGCCTCTACGCGATCAGCGCGGCGATCACCCTGCTCGGGATCGTCGCGGTCCTGCAGTTGCCGGCGGAGATGAGCGCCCGGCGCGCGGCACCGCGCGGCGGGCCACCGTCGCCGACCCCGGAACCACTGGTCGATGCGGCCGCCTGATCCGGCGGCCGCGTCGGCCGCCGGGTCCGCGCCGCCCCCGACGGGCTGGCGTCGCTGGGCCGGCAACCTGACGGTGCAGGTGCTGGTGGCGATCGCGGTCGGCGTGCTGCTCGGCGCGACGGCGCCGGAGACGGCGAAGCAGATGCGGCTCGTCGGCGACACGTTCGTGCGCCTCGTGCGCATGGTGATCGGGCCGGTGGTCTTCCTCACGATCGTGCTCGGCATCGCGTCGCTGCGCGACCTGGGCACGGTGGGCCGCGTCGGGCTCAAGGCGCTGGTGTACTTCGAGGTCGTCACGACGATCGCGCTCGCGATCGGGCTCGTCGTGGTGAACGTCACGCAGCCGGGCGCCGGGCTCGACGCCGGCGCGCTGGCCAAGGGGGACATCTCGGCGTACGCGAACGCCGGCCGGGAGGCGAAGGGCATCGGCGAGTTCCTGAGCCACGTTGTGCCCACCAGCGTCGTCGGCGCGTTCGCCGAGGGCGAGATCCTGCAGATCGTGTTCTTCGCCGTGCTCTTCGGCGTGGCGCTCGCGGGACTCGGCGAGCGGGTGGCCGGCGTGGTCGGCGGCCTCGAGCAGCTGCAGGAGGGGTTCTTCCGCGTCGTGGCGCTCGTCATGCGCGTGGCGCCCATCGGCGCGTTCGGCGCGATGGCCTACACGGTCGGCTCCTTCGGCCTCTCGGCGTTGTTGCCGCTCGGGCGGCTGATGCTCGACGTGTACCTGACGATGGCGGTCTTCATCTTCGGGGTGCTGGGGCTCGTCTGCCGCTGGTTCGGCTTCCGGCTGCTGCCGCTGCTGCGCTACCTCCGCGACGAACTGCTGCTGGTGCTGGGGACGAGCTCGAGCGAGGCGGCGCTGCCACGCATGCTGGTGAAGCTCGAGCGCTACGGCGCGGCGAAACCGGTCGTCGGGCTCGTCATCCCGGCGGGATACTCCTTCAACCTCGACGGCACGAGCATCTACCTCTCGATGGCGGTGGTGTTCATCGCGCAGGTGTTCGACGTTCCCCTGTCGATCGGGCAGCAGCTCGGGATCCTCGGCGTGCTGATGATCACCTCGAAGGGGGCGGCGGGGGTGACCGGCTCGGGCTTCGTCGTGCTCGCCTCGACGCTGGCGGCGACGCGCACCGTGCCGCTGGAGGGGCTGGCGCTGCTCCTCGGGGTGGACCGCTTCATGAGCGAGGCACGCGCGATCACCAACCTCATCGGCAACGCGGTGGCGACGCTGGTGGTGGCACGAAGCGAGGGGCAGTTCGACGACCTCAAGCGGACGCTGGCGGACGCGGAGGCGCGGGGGGGCTGATCCCCCACGGGCGGCGCGTCGGCCGGCGTCCGGTCACGCCGAGCCCACCGGCGCGGGCCAGCGCATCGTCCGGCCCGCGGGCCGCCAACCGGCGGCGACGAGTGCCGCGCAGGCCGGGTGCTCGCGCGGCGCGACGTCGTCCACGCGCGCGAGCACGAGGTCGCGGCTGCGGCCATGCCGGGCCTGCCGTCCGAGCGTCCACCGCGCGAGCGCCGCGACGGCCGCCGTCACGTCGGACGCCGCCGCATCCGCGGCGACGCGCAGCCGAGTGCCGCCGGCCTCGATCGCGGCCAGCACGGCGCCGTCTCGCACCGCGAGCGCCGCGCCGGCGCCGCGCGGCCGCTCGCAGGGCTGCCAGGTCGCCGCGTCGAGCGGGAGCGCGCGCACGTTGGCGGGATCGCTCGCGCCGAGGATGCGCAGCACGCCGTCCGGCGCCGCGCGCAGGGCATCCACCGCCGCCGGGTGCGCGAACTGCGTGGCGTGGAGGCCGCGCACGAACCAGCCGCGCACCGCGTCGCCGCGGAAGGCGAGTCGCATCAGCGCACGGGCCCCGTCCCGCCACGGCACGGCAGGGCGGTCACGGCGCCACCATTCGCGCGACACTATGCCGTAGCGGGCGAGCAGCGTGCGGGCGACGTGCTCGGCCGCGTCGTGCGCCGACGGGCCGGGCCCGCGCACGCCCGGCACCTGCGCCAGCGACCAGCGCCCGCTCCACCCCGGTCCGAGGCGATCCGGACGCTGCCAGCGTCGCGTCCCGTGGCCGCGCGCACCGGCGCCGGCGACGGGGCGGGCCGCGGCCCGCCAGGCGGCCGCGGCGGCGAGGCCATCGGCGCTGTCGCTCGTCACCAGCCCGCGGGCGGCCAGCCGCGCGAGGGCGCCCTGCACCCGGTCGGCGCCCAGCCCCGTGGCGCGGAGCAGGTCGTCGGCGAACGCGGCACCGCCCTCGCGAAGCGCGGCCAGCAGCGCCAGCGCGTCGTCGTCGAGCTCCGCATCGGCGGCCGGTTCCGCTGGGGGCATCCACGGCGCCGCCGCGCCACGCGCGACGAGCCGCACGTCCTCGAGCGCGATCGGTGTCGCTGCAGTCCGCGGACTCCCGATCCACGCGAGCACCCCGGCCCCGAGGGCCTGCGTGAGCGCCGCCGCGCCGCCCGCGCCGAGGCGTGCCGGGAGGATCTCGGCGAGCCAGGCCCCGGCCGGCCGCGGGCAGCCGTCGAGCTGGCGGAACACCTCGCGGGCCCGGGCGGGCGACGTCGCGTCATCGCCGACCTGCTGCCATCGCGGGAGCATCGCCGCGTACGCCACCAGCGACACGGGTTCCACGTCCCGCCGCAGCCGGCCGAGGGCGCGACGCCACGCCGCTTCGAGGGGACGCCGCGCGCACCAGCGCGGCGTGTCCCGGTCGGGCGGGATCACGAGCCGGACCAGCGCGTCGGCCTGCTCTCGCTGGCGCAGCAGCGCCTCCGCGACGGCCGCGTCCATGCCGTAGCGTGCCACGACGTCCCCGACGGTGACCGGTCCGGCGAGGGCGAGCCATCGTACGACGACCTCGGCGCGGGCGATCCCGCGCGGGCGCACCGCACCCACGCGCGGGCCGAAGGCGTCGGCGTACCGTCCGCGATCGGCGGCGAGGACGAAGCGCCGCGGCTCGACGACGGCGCCGGGCAGTTCCACCCACGACGCGCGCCCGTCCGCGAGCAGTTCGGCGACGGGATCGCCCCGCCGCTCGACGGGTGCCGCGAGCCGCGCCTCCAGCTCCGCAGGGGTGCAGTCGCCCACGCGCGCCACGAGCACCGCGAGTTCGTCGGCGGTGCGCGCGCGCCGTCGCGTGGCCGTGCCCCGGCGCGCGGCGAGGACCGCGTCCAGTGCGGGTCCGAGGCCCTCGTCCGACGCGGGACGCCCCAGCAATTCGCCCAGCAGCGCGTGATCGAGTCCCAGCGCATCGCCCCCGCCGACGACGCGCCGTGGCGCGTCGTCGGCGTACATGCGGTCCTGCACGAACTGGAAGGCGTAGGCCGACGCGAACGGCGACGGCTGCTCGAGGATCCGCACCTCGATGCGGCGGGCCCCGCTGGCGACGTCGCCGAGGATGCCCCGCAGCGCCGGCAGGTCGAAGGCGTCCTGCAGCACGTCGCGGTACGTTTCGACGAGGAGCGGGAACGACGGCTCCCGCCGCACCGACTCGAGCAGGTCCTGCGCCTTGAGCCGCTGCATCCACAGGGGCAGCCGGCGGCCAGGGGTCGAGCGCGGGAGGACGAGCGCCCGTGCGGCATTCATGCGGAAGCGGGCGCCGAAGAGCGCGGTCGCGCCGACTTCGTCGGTGACGCGTCGTTCCGCCTCGTCGGCGGCGAGCGTCGCCACCGACGCCGCCGGCGCATCGCCGCGCAGGTCCGGCAGCCGCAGCATCAGGCCCTCGTTGATGGCCACGGGCACTACATCGGCACCGAGGCGCTCGCGCAGCCGCTGCGCGAGGGCGAGCGCCCACGGCGCGGTGACGCGCACTCCGAACGGCGCGTGCAGCACGAGGCGCAGCGCCCCCGTCTCGTCGCGGTGCTGCTCGAGCAGCAGGGTGCGGTCGTCCGGCACGACACCGGCGAGGGCGCGCTGGCGGACGATCCATCCGTGCAGTGCATCCACGAGGGGCCGGTCGGCCCCCAGCCGCCCGGCGAGCGCGTCGCGCGCCGCGTCGTCGGACGCGGCGGCCAGCGTGCGCGTGAGCGTGCGTGTGAGCGCGCGCGTGAGCGCGCCGATGCGTGCGGCCAGCGTCGCGGGACGCCCCCCGTAGTCGCCGTGCCAGAAGGGGACCCGCGCGGCCGCGCCCGGTGCGGGGTTCACGATCACCCTCGCGTGCTCGATCGCGGCGATGCGGAACGTCGAGGCCCCCAGCCGGAAGGCGTCCCCGACGCGCGACTCGAACACGAACTCCTCGTCGAGCTCCCCGAGGACGCCGCCGTCGGCGAGCACCGCCTTGTAGGTGCCGCGGTCGGGGATGGTACCGCCGTTGAGGACGGCGGCGAGCCGCGCGCCGGGCAGCGGGGTGACGAGGCCGCCCGCGCGATCCCGCGCGAGGCGCGGCGAGAGCTCGGCGGCAACCTCCGCCGGGTACTTGCCGGCGAGCATCGCCAGGACTTCGTCGAAGGCGGCGCGCGGCAGGTGCCGGTAGTTCCACGCGCCGCGCACGGCGGCGAACAGTTCGTCGGCCGGGCGGGCCTCGAGCGCGACCATGGCCACCAGCACCTGTGCGAGGACGTCCAGCGCGTTGGCGGGCACATCGAGCGCCTCGACGTCGCCGGCGCGGGCGGCCTCGACGACCGCGAGCATCTCGAGGGCGTCGCTCAGATGCGTCGGCACGAAGACGGCGCGGCTCACCTCGTCCAGCCGGTGGCCGGCGCGCCCGAGGCGCTGCAGGGCGGCCGAGACGCGCGCGGGGCTCTGGACCTGCACGACCTGGTCCACGCTCCCGATGTCGATGCCGAGTTCCAGCGCGCTCGTCGTGACGAGCCCCTTCACCTCTCCGCGCTTGAGGGCCTGCTCGAGGAGGAGGCGCCGTTCTCGGTCGAGCGACCCGTGATAGGGATGAACCAGCGTCTCGTGCGCCGTCGCATTAAGCTGCGCGGCGAGGCGCTCGGCGAGCCCGCGGTTGTTCACGAAGACGAGCGTCGTGCGCCCCGCCCGGACCACGCCGAGGACGAGGCGGATCACGTCCGGCCAGACCGATCCCTCGACGTGGCTCAGGTCCGGCACGGGGGAGCGCACCACCAGCTCGGCCGGCCGGCGCGTGCCGCACGCGACGAGCGTCACCGGCCGCGGGGCGCCGCTCGCATCGGCCCCGACCAGCCAATGCGCGGCCTCCGCCGCCGGGGCGACGGTGGCCGACAGCCCGATGCGCTGCACCGGACGCCCGACCCGGGCGACCAGCCGCTCGAGCGTAAGGGCAAGGTGCGCGCCACGCTTGGTGCCGGCCATCGCATGGACTTCGTCCACGATCACGGCCTGGAGCGCGGAGAAGAGGCCCGCCTGCTGCGCCGTCGTCAGCAGGATGTGCAGCGACTCGGGGGTGGTGACCAGGATGTGGGGCGCCGTGCGCAGCATCCGCCGGCGGTCGCGGGCCGGCGTGTCGCCGGAACGGACGGCGATGCGTATGTCGGGAAACGGGTCACCGGCCGCGGCGAATCGGCGGCGCAGTGCGTCGAGCGGTGCCTGCAGGTTCACGCGCACGTCGTTCGCGAGCGCCTTGAGGGGACTCACGTACAGGAGGTGCACGGCGTTCGGCAGCGGGGCCTCGAGGCCCTGACGGACGAGGCGATCGATGCCGGCGAGGAAGGCGGCGAGCGTCTTGCCGGAACCGGTGGGGGCGACGATCAGGGCGTCGTCGCCCCGAGCCACGACGGGCCACCCCTGCCGCTGCGGATCGGACGGCCGGCCGACGCAGTCGCGAAACCAGGCGCGGATCCCCGGGTGGAAGGGGCGAAGGACGGGGTCGGCGGGACGGCGCATGACGCGTGGAACGATACCGCCGAGGATGTGACGCGGGGGACTCATTCGATGACGGCTCGTGCCGACACTAACCGATGTGTCCACCCGCATTGACTTCGAGTTCGCCCCCGTCGACTACCGCGACGTGCCCTCGCCAACGGCAGCGCTCCTGCTGAACGTGAAGGGAGACCTGCGGCGTCGGCTGCTGCGCGACATCCTCAGCGGCAAGGCCGGTCCCGGGCTCGATCCGGCGACATGGGCCGAGACGGCCTCCGAGCGCTCCCTGGGGATCCTCGGCCGCGTGCACCCGCAATGGCTAGGGGGCGAGTTCCTGCCGGACTACCTGCCGGGCGAGGTGGAGATCGCCCGGGTGACGCTGGACAACGTGACCCGCGACGTGGTGAGCGTGCGGGCCCGTCGTCGCGCGGGGCGGTACCGGTATCGCGTGGTGGACGAGTACAGGACCCGGTGGCGATTCGCACCCCGGACCTCGGCACGGCCGCTCGCGCTGTGGCGGTTGATCCAGCTGATCGACACCGCCCAGCTCGCCCATACCCGGTGGCCCGACCTGACGGACGAGCTCCGCGACGCCCACGGCGGCGAGCCGTTGGATGCCGCCCGGTTCGTGGAGGTCTCGTCGGACATGTATCCCCAACTCGAGCTCCATTATCGGCGCCGTGCCGACCAGTGGCTGTCGCGGGTGCGGGCGGTGCCGCCGGCAGGCGAGTCGGTGCGCGGGTGGCGCGAAAGCGACGATTCGGAAAGCGGCCCGTGGGCGCTCTAGTGCAGTCGGAACCGACTTCCGGTCAGGCAAGCGTCCCGGTCTTCGTGGCGCGACAGCCGATCTTCGGCGTCGAGAACCAGCTGGCCGGCTACGAGCTGCTGTATCGCAACGACGTGACCGCCTCGGGGGCGCCGACGTCGGGCGTGAGCGACCGGTCCATGTCCACCGAGACCGTGCTGCGCTCGGTCGTGGGCCTCGGGCTGTCGCAGTTGACCGGCGGTTACCCCGCGTGGGTCAACTTCACGGCCGACCTCATCAAGGAGCGGGTCTACGAGCTGCTGCCCAAGGACGGGGTCGTCATCGAGGTGCTCGAGACCGTCGTGGTGGACGACCAGCTCGTTGACGAGGTCCAGCGGATGCACGAGCGCGGCTGGAAGGTGGCGCTCGACGACATGGTGCTCTCGGCCGGGACGGCGCGGCTGGTGCCGTTCGCGGCCTACCTCAAGGTTGACGTGCTCGGCCTCGGGGCCGACCGCATCGCCGAACTGGGGTCGCTCTTCCGCGGCACGGGGAAGACGCTGCTCGCCGAGCGCGTGGAGACGCGCGAGGAGCGCGACCAGTGCATGGCGGCGGGCTTCACGCTGTTCCAGGGCTACTACTACTCCCGGCCGCAGCTGGTCGCCAAGAAGGTGCTGCCGGCGGGGCAGCTCGCCGCGATGCGGCTCGTGCAGCAGTTGCGGGACGAACGGATCCACGACACGCAGATCGCGGCTACGCTGGGCAGCGACGCGGCGATGCCGTACAAGCTGCTGCAGCTGGTGAACACGGCGGCGATGGGCGGGAGCGGGGTGACGTCGCTCGAGCACGCTCTGCGGATGCTGGGTCGGAAGTCGCTCGCCCGATGGGTGTCGCTGCTGCTGGTGTCGTCGCTGGTGACCGGGGACGGCACGTCGCGCGAGATGGCGCTGGTCGCGATGCGTCGCGGCCGCTTCGCGGAGCGGGCAGCGCAGGTGCTGGGGCGCGACGACGACGGCGTGTTCTTCATCGTCGGGCTGTTCTCGCTGCTCGACGCGCTGCTGGACGTGCCGATGGAGGAGGCGATCGCGCCGCTGGGGCTCGCCCCCGCGGTGGCGAGCGCGCTCACGAAGGGCGTCGGGCCGTATGCGGTGATGCTCAAGCTCGCGGAGAGCTTCGAGCGGGGCGACTGGAGCGACGTGGACCTCAAGGCCGAGGCGCTGGGGCTGACGCGCGACAACCTGCTCGGCACGTACACCGAGGCGGAGCACTGGGCGCTCGAGCAGGTCATCCGCACGACCTGAGGCCTGGTGCCGCACCGGGTGCGGCGGCCGGGCGAGGCGCGGGGTGCTCGGTGCAGACGGCAAGCGACCGGCTTGCGGGTACGCGCGCGAGGCACGGCAGGTGAGCGCGTGCGCCGCTCGGATGCCCTCGCCCGGCGCTCGCGGAGCGGAATCGTAGGGGACGGTGGTGCCGCTCGTCGTCATGGCCGGTGCGCGCGCTCGCGGATCGGGCCCCCGAAGCGCGGAGCGTGGCCCGCATCACCGCTTCCTGCACCGCACCCGCGCACGGGGCGCGTGCGCGCCGAGGCTCAGCTCACGGAGGCGGTGCTGTCGGTGGCGGCCGGCGACGGCTCGGGGACGTGCGTGAAGGGCAGCAGGAGCGAGATGCGGCGGTTCTGCGGCGCCAGGGGATTCTCCGGCACCCGCAGCCGCTTGTCGGCGTACCCGCGCACCTCCGAGATGCGGAGCGGCGAGATCCCGGCCGCCTCGAGCACCCGCCGAGCCGCGTTGGCGCGGTCGGCCGAGAGCTCCCAGTTCGTCCGCGTCCCGTCGCCGAAGGCCGTGCCGTCGGTATGACCCTCGACGACGACGGGGTTCGAGAGCTCCGTCAACTCCATGGCGACGAGCTGCAAGGCCAGCACGAGGGGCGGCCGCATCGTGCTCGAGCCGCGCGCGAAGAACGTCTCCTCCTCGCCGCTCTCCATCAGTTCGATCCGCAACCCCTGCTCTGTCCGGGTGACCTCGATGATCGTGTTCTCGAGCCGGGCCCGCGCCGCCGAGACGGCCGCGTTGAGGCGCTCCTCCACCTGGCCGAACCGCTGCTCCTCGGCGGCGCGCACGATCATCCGGATCGGCGGCTTCCGCACCTGCGCCGGCGAGTTGCCCGACGACAGGATGTTCTGCCCGGTGGAGTAGCCCCGCTTGAAGCCGACCGGATTGGAGAAGTAGCCCTCGATCGCGTCCTTGAGACTCTGCTCCATGCCGAGGATCCAGAGCACCATGAAGAACGCCATCATCGCGGTGACGAAGTCGGCGTAGGCGACCTTCCACGACCCGCCGTGGTGACCGCCGTGGCCGCCCTTCTTGACCTTCTTGATGACGATCGGGCGCTTGTGCTTGTCCTTGCCCGGCACGTCAGGCCGCCCTCTTGCGGGTCAGTTGCTCGAGGTCGCTGAAGCTCGGCCGCTCGTGGGGCTCGATGTTGCGCCGCGCGAACTCCACGGCGGTCATCGGCGAGTCGCCGCGCGCGAACGAGAGCAGCGCCGTCTTGATGCACAGGAGATACGCGTGCTCGGTGGCGATCCGCCCCTCGATCGCCTTGGCCACGGGCCCGAAGATGCCGTACGCCAGCAGGATCCCGAGAAAGGTGCCCACGAGCGCCGCCGCGATCTTCTCGCCCAGCTCGCTCGCCGCGCCCCCGATCGAGCCCATCGTGATGACCACCCCGAGGACCGCGGCCACGATGCCGAAGCCCGGCATCGCGTCGCCGGCCGTGGTGATCGCCTGCGGCACCTGCATCGCCTCGTGGTGGTGCTGCTCGAGGTCGGCATCGAGGATGTCGGACAGGTGGTGGTCCTCGACCGCCCCGGTGAGCAGCACCTTCAGCGTGTCGCAGAGCAGGTGCACGGCGTGGTGGTTCGCCAGGAACGACGGGTACTTGCCGAAGATGTCCGACTTGCTCGGCTCCTCGATGTGCGACTCGAGCCCCACCAGCCCGTCCTTGCGGGCCTTCTGGAAGACGTCGTACAGCACCTGCAGCAGCTCCCCGTAGGCCCGGTTGCCGAAGGGGTTAGGCTTGAGGAGCCCCATGACGCCGCTGACCACCCCCTTGAGCACCGCCGGGGGATTGGCGACGATCATCGCGCCGAGCGAGGCACCCCCGATGATGAGGAACTCGTTCGGCTGCATCAGCACCGCGATCTTCCCGTGGTGCATCACGTAGCCGCCGATGACGCTGCCGAATACGACGACGATGCCGATGATCAGGAACACGGGGGAGAAGGCGGACGTGGACGGACGTGCGGGTCGCCGTGCGGGGCGGCCCGGGATGTCCCCAGTATCGGCCGCTCCCCGCCCGGGGTTCAGCCCGCGGGGCCGATGGAGGGCTGGTGGACGAGCGGCCTGACCTGCCGGCGGCGACGTGGCTGGCCACGGCCGAGCGCGTCCAGCGTGGCCTCAACCACGACCTGAGCAACCGGACGGCCGCCTTGGCCGCCGTCGTCGAGTTGCGCGACGGCGTCGATCACGGCCTGCTCACGCGCTTGGACGACGAGGTGGGTCGGCTGGGAACCCTGCTCCGCCTCATGCGCCTCCTGCCGCGCGCCCCGCACGCGCCGGCCGAGCCGGTCATGGCGGACGACGTCGTGCCGGACGTGTTGGCGCTCGTCGGGTGCATCGCCGAGTTCCGGGACGCCGCCGTCCGCGCCGTCCCGCTGGGAGGGGTACCGCCCCTGCGGTGCCGGCCGCTGGCGCTGCAGCATGCGCTGCTCCTGCTGCTCGTCGCGGTGGGTGACGCCGGGGGCGGGCTGTCGCTCGACGTGACCCATGACGACGCGGCGGTGACGTTCGGCATCGGCACGTCGGCCGGCTCGCCCCTCGACGCCCCCGGCAGCGGTGACGCGCTGGCCGCCGTCGCGGCGCACCTGATGGGCGACGACGGCGCCCTCGTCTGGACGGCGGAAGCGGGCTATCGCCTGCGCCTGCCGACGCTCACGGCGCTCCGGGCGCGGGCTCGGGCGCGGGCGTAGCCGGGGCCGCCGCCGCGAGCGGGGCGGGGCGCGCCGCGCCGGGGGCGCCGAGGAGCGCCGCGGCCGAGGCGGCCGAGGCGGTCGCCTTGCGCGTGGCGTCCTCGACCTGCGCGACGATCTCGCCGCGCACGATGGTCACCTCGGGCGGTGCCTCGATGCCGATCCGCACGCCGCGCCGGTCGCAGGCGAGGACGACGATCTTGATGCCACCGTCGAGCAGGATCGCGTCGCCCTCGCGACGGCTCAGGATGAGCACGCGGTGCCCCCTACCGTACGAGGCTCATGAGGTCCGCCGTCATCTCCTGCACGACGGCGATCACCCGCGCAGCGGCCTGATACGACTGCTGCGCCTTCGTGAGGCCGATCAGCTCCTCGTCGATGCTCACCGCCGAGACCGCCTGGCGGCGCTGGTCCGCCTGCTGGCGCAGGGCGTCACCGGCCTCCTGGTCGGCCGTCGCGTCCGACACGCCGAGGCCGAGCGTGGTGACCGTGGAGCGCCAGGCGTCGGCGACGGAGCGGCCGCCGAGCCCCGGCAGCCCCACCTGCGCCGGGGGGTCCGTGGTGCCGGCGTGGGTATCGTCGGGGAAGGTCGTCGCGGTGCGCAGGCCGGCGATCGCCACCGCGATGCTGTTGTCGCCCGGCTGGGCGACGACGGCAGTGCCGTTCCATCCCCCCCGACCGGCGGCCACGACGTTCACGTCCGCCAGCACCGCATCGGACAGGCGGATGTCGCGCGCGGTGACGGTGGGCGTCACGCCCGGTACCGTGCCGGCCGGCGAGGCGAAGAAGTCGATGCGCGAGCCCCGCAGGGCCGCCGGCGTGGCGGGATCGTACGCCTCGCCGGCGGCGTTCTGCGCGTCGCCGGCCGGGGTGTGCCCGGTGCGATGCCAGCGATTGACGCCGTGCACGAGGGCGGTGGCGATGCGGTCGAGTTCGGCGCGCAGGCCCGGCACGTCGGTGTTGTAGGTCTCGAGCAGGCCCGCCACCGAGCCGGTGCGCACGGACACGGGCTCGCTCGACAACCCGAGCGTGAGACGCGCGGTGCCATTGACGAGGCTGGGCGCGTTGAAGGTGCTGGCCCGTGTCTGGTCCACCATCGTCTGACCGGCGACGATCACGTTCACGCTGCCATCGCTGTTCTCGAGGGCCTCGGCACCGGCCATCGTCGCGAGCTCGTCGAGCATGCGGTCGCGCTGGTCGCGCAGCGGGGCCGCGGTCGCGCCGTTGGACTCCATCGGGACGATCTGACCGTTGAGGTCGGCGATCTGGCGGAACAGCTGGTTCATCCGGCCCACCTGCTCCTCGAGCCGCGCGTACGTCCCGGCCTGGAACTGCGTGAGCCGCGCGTCGGCGCCGTTGAGCCACTGGGCGACCTGCTGGCCGCGCTGCGCCACGACCTGCCGGGCCGGCACGCTCGCGGGCGCGTTGGCGAGGTCGCTCCACGCGTCGGTGAAGCGGTCGAGGGCCGCGCCGAGGCTCGCGTCGCTCGGCTCGGCGAAGAGCGTCTCGACGCGGGTGAGCACGCCGGCCCGCGCCTCGTGCAACGAGGCGGAGGCCGCCTCGCGCCGGTAGGCCGCGTCGAGCAGCACGTCGCGCACGCGCGCGACGTCGGTGAGGGCCACACCGGTGCCGATGACGCCATAGGGCAGGTGGCGGACCGGCAGCGGGCTGAGCACCGCACGCGTCCGCGTGTACCCCTCGGTCTGCGCGTTGGCGATGTTCTGCGACGCGACCTCGATCGCGTACTGCTGCGCGCGGAGCGCCGAGCGCGCGACCGAGAGGATGCCGCCGAAGGTGCCGCTCACGAGTCAGCCCCGACGGTCGACGAGGAGCCCGCCGGCGCGGGGCTCGGGCGCGGGGGCGCGGCCGTAGGCGGACGCCACCGGGGCCTCGACGCCGAGCAGGGTACGCACGTAGGCATCTCCGGCCGTCATCGCCTGCCGCAGCACGCGGCGGTTCGTGTCCACCTCGCGCGTCAGGGTCTCGGCCGACGTCCGGAGCGCGACCCGCGCCTGCTGCAGTGCCGCGGGCAGCGCACCCCCGAGCAGCGCCTCGAGCTCGCGGATGGCGAGCTCGTCGTTGTCCGAGATCAGCCGGTTGAGGGACCGGCGGCGGCGGCGCGCCTCGCCGAGCGTGAGCAGCACGCGGTGGGTCGCGTACACGGAGTCGTCGACCTGGTCGATGTCGTCCTGCGCCACGGCCGCGCGCTGGCGCTGCATGATCTGCGCGAGCTCGTCGAGGAGCCGGGTCTCCGTCGTGATCGCGTCGGCGAGGGCGTTCAGCATGGACGGCGTGGCGACCGGCCGGCGCGCCCCCTCGGGGCGAAGCGGCAGCGCGTGGCTGTCGGCGGCGGGCGCGGGCATCGGCTCCGTCACGGCTGCGCCTCCGGCGCGGGGGCGAGTCCGCGAAGCTGCCGCACGAGCGCGTCGGCGAGGCCGTGTCCGCCCCAGCGCTCCGGGGTCCGGGCCGCGAGATGCTCGTCGAGCAGGCCGGTGAACATCGCCGCGCCCGATCCGCCGGCGATGAGGCCGTCGTCCGGCACTGTGGTCCGCATGGCCTGATAGAGTTGGGTGACGAACATCCCCTCGAGCTGGACCGCGGTCTCGCGCAGACGCGCGTCGCGGTCGGGCGCGAGGGCCGCGAGGGGCGGCGCGCCGGCGGCGGGACGCAGGGTCATCGGACGATCACCTCGGCCGCCAGCGCCCCCACTTCCTTGAGGGAGGCGAAGATCGCGGCGATTTCGCCCGGCGTCACCTGGACCGCGTGCAGCGCCGAGGCCACGCGCTGGACGGACACGCCGTTGGGCAGGCGGACGTCGCCGCGGGTGGCGGTACTGTCGGCGGGCTGGCCGATCGTGAGCGTCACGGGGCCGTGCGACACGAGCGCCTCGGAGAGCACCAGATCGCCGCCGGCGACAATGGTGCCGTCGCGGCCGTCGATGACCACCCGGGCCGCGCGCTCGGGCCGCACGCGCAGCGAACGGATGCGGGCGAGGGTCGCGGCGCGCTCGGTCCCGGACGCGGTGATGGCGAGCGCGACCGCGCCGTCGTCCTCGACGGTCGCCGTGCCCTTGCCGATGACCGAGTCGATGACCGAGGCGATGCGCGAGGCGGTCGCGAGGTCGGGTTCGCGCAGGAGCAGCTTGCTGTCGTCGGCGAGCGTCGGGCGCGGGAGGTCGAGCTCGATCATGCCGCCCTGCGGAATGCGGCCGGACGTCTCGACCGGGCCGGTCAGGTCGCGCGGCGACGAGCCGTCGCTGAGCAGCATCGGGCCCTGCGCGCTCGCCACGGCCGGCCCGCCGACGTCGGCGAGGAGCGGCGTCACGAAGAGGACGCCGCCCTTGAGCGAGCGCGCGTCGCCGAGCGAGGCGACGGAGACGTCGAACCGGCCGCCCGCGCGCAGGAAGGGCGAGACCTCGGCGGTGACCATCACGGCCGCGACGTTCCGCGGCTGCAGCACCTCGGCCGGCACCTCGACCTGGAAGCGGCGCAGCAGGTTGGCGATCGAGAGCACCGTCTGGCCCATCCCGCGGCCGGCCATGGCGCGGTCGCCGGTGCCGTCGAGGCCCACGACGAGGCCGTAACCGACCAGCCGCACCGGTGCCGCCCCCTGCTGCAGCGTGAGGTCGCGGATGCGCGGATCCTGCGCGCGCGCGTCGCGGGGCAGCAGCAGGCCAAGGAGGAAGGCACCGAGCGTGAGCCAGAGCACGATGCGCTGGCGCGCGCGGCGTTGCCGGGGGCAGTGTACGCGGTAGATCACGGCCAGATCCACCCGGCGACACGACCGAGCACACCCTGCTTCGGTTTGCCGAGCTGCCCGGTGGCCTTGTAGTCGAGCCGGAGCTCACCGACCCGCCAGGAATCCACCTGGTTGAACGGGCCGATGTCCTGCGGCCGGACGAAGCCGGACATGACGACTTCCTGTGTGTTCCTGTCAACGTTGAGGATCTTGCGGCCCTCGACGCGCAGCACGCCGCCGCCGAGGACCTCGACGACGCGCACCGTCATCTCGCTCTGGAAGCGGTTCTGCCTCACCGCCTCGCCGCGCTGGTTCTGCTCGTTGTTGTCGGTGGCGTTGAAGCCCACCGAGCCCGACGCGGCCGGCGAGGGGGTGCGGATGGTGATGCCGGCGTCCTTCGTGTTCCGGCGGTTGTTGGTGTTGACGTTGCCCAGGTTGGCCGAGGCGAGCGTGAACTCGTCCACCATCACGGTCAGCACGTCGCCGACGGTGAACGCGCGGCGGTCGCCGATCCACGACTGGCGACCACGCGGCACAGGCGCCGGCACAGGCGCCGGGGCAGGCGCCGCGACCGAGTCCTCGGCGGTCTCCTCGGTCGTCTGGGCCGAGAGGGGGAAGGCCAGCAGGCAGAGCAGCGCGGGCTGGATGACGCCGCGCAGGCGGCGGCCATGGCGAGGCCGGCGCGTCACGGGAGCACCACGAGGCGGGGCCCGGCGAGGGTGCCGACGAAGCGGCGCTTCGCGTCAACCCGCACGGCCACCTGGTCGCCGATCGCGGCACCCTGCAGCGCGGTGGCCCGGAGGGCGAGCGTGAGGCCGCCGGTGGTGCGCACCGCGTCCACGCTGTCACCCGGCATCAGGTTCATCGGAGGCGTGACGGAGGGCTCGCGCAGTGGCTCGCCGACGGCGATGAGGCGTCGCGCCACCCACCCCGCAGCGGGGCGGCGCGCGAGCGGCCGGCCGCCGGGATTCGCCGGTTGCTCGACGATGTCGTCGGTCGAGAGAATGCGCCCTCGCGGGATCACCCGCGCCGCGACGGGCACGGTGGGCGGGGACGGGTCCTGCGCGGGGAGGGCCCGCGGCGCCGCCGCGGCGGCGAGGGCGGCAGCGAGGGCAGCGGCGGCCATGGCGACGCGCCTCACCGCAGGAGCTGGCTCATCATGCCGGACATCTCGTCGGCATTCTTGATCGCCTTCGAGTTGATCTCGTAGGCGCGCATCGCGGAGATCATGTCCACCATTTCGTTGACGATCTCGACGTTGGATCCCTCGAGGCTCCCCTGCACGAGCCGGCCGAAGCCCTGATCCTGGGGCATGCCGAGCACGGGCTGGCCGCTGGCCGGGGTCTGCCGGTACAGGTTCTCGCCGAGCGTGAGCAGGCCCGCCGGGTTCGCGAAGCGGGCGAGCTCGATGCGCCCGAGCTCGATGGTGCTGCCCTCGCCCCGGTTGGCCGTGACCACCCCGCTCTTCGAGATGGCGAGGTCAGTGACGTCGTTGGGCACGCGCACCGACGGCACGAGGCCGTAGCCGCCGTTGGTGACGAGCACGCCCTGGTCGGAGATCTGGAAGCCGCCGTCGCGGGTGTAGGCGAGCTCGCCCGAGGGCAGCTGCACCTGGAAGAAGCCGTCCCCCTCGATCGCAAGGTCGAGCGGTCGGCCGGTCGCCTCCAGCGTCCCCTGCGCGTGCTGCCGCTGCACGGCGGCGACGTGCACGCCGCGGCCGACCTGGATCGCCGGCGTCGCGCGCGCGTCGCGCGTCTCGATGACGCCGCCGCTCTGGATCGTCTGGTAGAGGAGGTCCTCGAACTGCGGCCGGCTCCGCTTGAAGCCGGTCGTGTTGACGTTGGCGAGGTTGTTGGCGATGACCTCGGAGCGCAGCTGCTGCGCGGCCATGCCGGAGGCGGAGGTGCGGAGGGCGGGATCCATGGGGCGGTCCGGTTAGACGGGCTTGCCGAGGTCGTTGACGGCCTTGCCGCGCGCGTCATCGAGGGTGCTGAGGGCCTTCTGGGCGAAGGCGAAGTGGCGCTGGATGGTGATCATTTCCACGAGGGCCTGCGTCGGGCTGACGTTGCTGTCCTCGACGAAGCCCTGGCGCACGTCGCGGGTGGCGGCGTCGAGCGGCCGCTTGTCCGTGGTGGGCAGGAAGTACTGATCGCCCTCGTGGGCGATCGATGTCCCGCGGGGCGCGGTCTCGAGCCGCAGGGTGCCGAAGACCGCACGCTCACCGTCGAAGCGCCCGAGGCGGTCCGCCTGGGGCGCCGAGCGCACGACGCCACGCCGGTCGATCTCGACGCCGGCGATGCCGTCCGGCACGACGATCGGCCCGTCGCTGCCGAGGACCGGGTTCCCGTTCTGGTCCACCAGTTCGCGGGCCGCGTTCAGTTGCAGGGATCCGGCGCGCGACCAGCGCTCGCCGGTCGTCGTCCGGACCACCACGAACCCCTCGCCGCCGAGCGCGACGTCGAGTGGGTTGCCGGTGGCGCGCAGTGTCCCGGTGCCGAGGTCGGTGGCGGTCTGGGCGACCGGCGTCGCGCCGTCCTCGAGGCGCGCGAACGCGCGCTCGGCCTTGAAGCCGTCGGTCGAGACGTTCGCGAGGTTGTTCGCCACGACCTCCTGGCGACGCTCCCAGTACCGGAGCGCGGCCTTCGCGGCGCTCATGCCATTGGGAGGAATCGTCGGGGGAATCATGGACTCGGGAAGAGGGGGGGGACGCCTTTACGCAGAAGCAACCGGCGTGCCGCGGGTCAATTGCGCGTAACTGCTTGCCCTGCAATGCTTTATGCGCGTCGAGCCGAGCGCGCCGAGCGCGGAGCCTTGTCCGGGGATGCGGCAGTTGCTGCCGGGCGCGCGGCCGCGTCCTCCGCCCGGAGCGCCATCAGGACCACGTCGCGCGGCAGGCCGGTGTCGCGGGCGATGCGGTCGGGGGCGGCGCCGTCGGCCGCGAGGCCCTGCACGCGCCGGCGGATGAACTCCCCGGCGGGGGCGACCGGCCTGACGACGGGACGGCGCGTGGCGTGGACGATCAGCGCGGTCAGCCCGAGGGCGATCGCGGCCAGCGTGAGCAGCAGCATCGGGTCGAGCGATGCCAGGCGCCCGGCGCGCGGGCCGAGCGTGTCGGCACCGAGCGCGCCGGCCGTGAGGCCGGTGAGGGCGAGGGCGACGAGGGCGACGCGATTCATGCGGCGGTCCCCCGGACGGCACCGAGCTTCTCGCGGAGACGCAGGATCGCCTTCGACCGGATCTGCGAGACGCGCGACTCGGTGAGGTTGATCATGGTCGCGATCTCGTGGAGCTTGAGCTCCTCGAAGTAGTAGAGCGAGAGCACGAGCCGCTCCTGTTCCTTGAGTTGGAGGATCGCCTCGCGCAGCAGGTCGATTTCCTGCCCGAGGTTGACCTGTTCGTCGATGCCGGGGGCCTCGTCGTCCGCCATCGCCTCGATCGGCGAGGGGCCGCGCCCGTCGTCGTCGCGCGGCGAGCGGTCGATCGGCACGCGAACGGCGCCTTCGACGTCCGCCTGCCACTTCCATAGCGTCGCCATGTCCACGCCGAGCTGTTTCGCGACTTCGCGGTCGTCGGGGGCGCGGCCGAGTGTGCGCGTGAGCAGTTCGCGGGCCTGACCGATCTCGCGCGACTTGCGGCGCACCGAGCGCGGCACGTGGTCCTGCCGGCGCAGGTCGTCGAGGATCGCGCCGCGGATCCGCGGGGCGGCGAACGTGCTGAACGCGAGGCCGCGCGCGGGATCGAACGCCTCGAGCGCGTGCATCAGCCCGAGCGCGCCGGCCGAGACGAGGTCGTCGAAGTCGACCTCGGCGGCGAGGCCGCGCGCGACCTGCCGCGCCACGAAGTGCACGAGGCCGATGTGCTCGGTGAGGAGTTGCTGCCGGGCGGTCTCGTCGCCGTCAGCGCAGCGGCGCCAGAGGGAAGGAGCGGTCATCGTCGACATCTCGGAGGGAGGCATCAGGCGGAACGAACTGCCGGGCGTTCCGCACCGGCATGCAAGGAGAGCAAGGTGGGGGCCACGGTCTGCAGCAGGTCGGCGACCGGGGATCCCGCGGCGGCATCGGGCAACACGAAGCCGGCGCCAAGGGCGGCGCGCAGCGCCGCGTCCTCGGGAAGGGCCGCGAGGCAGGAGACGCGGCGCCCCAGCCAGGTCTTCGCGGCCGCCGCGATCTCGTCCGCCGTGCGGCGCGCGGACGGACCGTCCTCGCGGTTGACGACGAGGTCGGTGGGGACGCCGGGATGCCGTGCGTGGACCGCCTTGATGAGCGCGTAGCCCGCCGCCGCGGCGATCGGCTCCGGCGTCGCAACGACTACGAGGCGGGCGGCGCCGGCGCCGATGATGCGGAGCGCCGTCTCGAGGCGCGATCCCGCGTCCACGAGGACGAGGTCGTACGCGCCGAAGCACGCCGAGGCGCGCCGCAGGAGGGTGCGGTACTCGAGGTCGCTGATGGGGGAGCGCGCCCCGCCGCCGGCGAGGAGGTCCAGGTCGGTCGTCAGCGGCGTGCAGAGCGCCTCGGCGTCCGCCTCGCCGGCCAGCGCAGCGAGCCCCGGGGTCTCCCCGAGGCCGAAGAGGCGGTGCTGGATTCCGAACGCCAGGTCGGCGTCGACCAGCAGCGTGCGGGCCCCGGCGGCGGCGGTGCCGAGCGCGAGGAGCGCGGTGAGGAGGGACGCCCCGGTGCCACCCTTGCCGGAGCCGATCGCGACGAGGTGGCCGCGGGTCGGCGCGGCCGGCGCCGGGACGGGACCGCCGATGAAGCGGCGGAGGAGATCGGCTTGGCGGTTCACGAGGCGGCCATCGTGGCGAGGGCCCGGTCGGGCGCGGCCGCTGCGGACAGGCGGCCGAGAGAGGCGAGCACGCGCGAAGAGCCGGGATGCAGGTCCGTGGGCACGTCCTGGCCGTCGGTGATCCAGCGAAGCGGCAGGTCGAGGTGCAGCGCGAGGTCGGCGAGGCCGGTGTCCTCCGGGGTCTCGTCGCACTTGGTGACCAGCAGGTGCGTGGCCTCGCCGGCCGCGAAGGCATCACGGGCGGCGGCCACGAGGTCGAGCCGGAGCGTGGCCGGCACGACGAGATGCACCTCGTCGGGCGCGAGGCGCGCGAGCAGCTGGCGCCAGGCGCGGTCCGCGGTCGCGGTGCGGGGGCCGCGGCCCGGGGTGTCGATCAGCACGACGTCGCACGCGGCGAGGCGCTGTTTCGCGGCATCCACGTCGCGCGCGTCGTGCACGACCTCGAGCGGGATCCCGGCGACGTCGGCGTACGCCTGCAGCTGCTCCAGCGCCCCGGCGCGGTAGGTGTCGAGCGAGACGAACCCGACGCGCCGCCCCCCGAACGCCGTCGGGTGGACGGCGAGCTTGGCGAGCGTCGTGGTCTTGCCCGCCCCCGTGGGGCCGACGAGCGCGATCGTGTAGGGCCGCCCCTTCGCGCGCACGGCGGGCGCGGGGCGCGGCTCGAGGCGGCGGCGAAAGGCGTCGAGGTCGCGCGCGGCGGCGGCCTGCACCTCGAGGAAGACGGAGCCGTCGGCGCCGCGCAGCGACTGCGTGCGGACGATCATGACGTCGTCGCCGATCGCGCGACGGGCGGAGGCGAAGACGGCCGACCAGGTCGTGCCGCGGAGGGTTTCGAGTCGCATCAGGCGAGGTCCCAGGTGGCGATGGAGTTGAGCGTGACGGCGGCGGGCAGTTCGGCGAGCGAGACGACCGGCAGCGCCGGCAGCACGGGCTCGACGAGGCGGCGCACGCCGACGCGGAGAGACGGGGGGACGATCAGCGGCACCGCGCGCCCGTCGGCGCCGTACGAGGCGGCCATCGTGCCGAGGTCGCGCAGGAGGCCGGCGAGCTGGTCCGGGCCAAGCAGCGCGCCGGCCCCGCCGGCGCGCGGCGAGAAGAGGGTCATGAGCGACGCCTCGAGGCGCGCGCCCATGGTGATCGCGCGGATGGCGCCGTCGGCGTCCATGAACAGCCGCGCGATGACGTTGCCGAGGGCCCGGCGCACGTGCTCGGTGAGGGCCTCGGGATCCTTCGTGAGGTCCGCGGCGTCGCCGAGGGCCTCGAGGATCGAGACGAGGTCGCGGATCGGCACCCGCTCGCGGAGCAGGCGCTGGAGCACGCGGTGCAGCAGGGCGAGCGAGACCTTCGCAGGGATGAGTTCCTCGACGAGGGCCGGATGCGTCCGCTTGAGCGCCTCGACCATCTGCTGCACGTCCTGCCGGCCGAGGAGGTCGGCGGCATGGCCCTTCATGGTCTCCATGAGGTGCGTGGCGACCATCGTCGTCGGCTCGACGACGACGTAGCCGTTGGCCTCGGCCTCGGCCTTGCGGACCGGCGCGATCCAGCGCGCGGGCATGCCGAAGCTGGGGTCCACCGTGGCCATCCCCTCGACCGGCTGCATGACGCTGCCCGTGTCGAGCGCGAGGAGGAAGCGCGGCATGACCTCGGCGCGGGCGATCTCGGCACCGCGCAGCTTGATGACGTACTCGTTCGCCGGCAGGCGGATGTCGTCGCGGATGCGGATCTGGGGGATCAGCATGCCGAGCTCCAGCGCCGCCTGCTTCCGCAGGAGGCCGATCCGCTCGAGGAGGTCGCCGCCCTGCTTCTCGTCCACCAGGCCGATCAGCGCGTAGCCGACTTCGAGCTCGATCGGGTCGAGCTGCAGGAGGTCCTGCATCGGGTCGTCGCTCACCGCGGGGGCCACGGCCGCCGAGGAGGCGGACTCGGCGGCCGCCGCCGCAGCCGTACGCTCACCGGCGGCGGCCGCCGAACGGCCGAGGAGGGCGAAGGTGGTGCCGAGCGCGAGGAACGGCAGCGCGGGCAGGCCCGGCACGAGGCCGAACGACACGAGCACGCCGGCGGCGATGTAGAGCGCGCGCGGCTGGGCGCCGAGCTGGCGGACGAGGATGACCCCGATGCGCGACGACTCGGTCGCGCGGGTGACCATGATGCCCGCGGCGACCGAGACGACGAGCGCCGGCACCTGCGAGACGAGCCCCTCGCCGACGGTGAGGATCGTGTAGGTCGAGGCCGCCTCGCCGAACGCCATGCCCTTCTGGACGACGCCGATGAAGATGCCGCCCAGGATGTTGATGGCGGTGATGAGCACCGCGGCGATCGCGTCGCCCTTCACGAACTTCGAGGCGCCGTCCATCGCACCGTAGAAGTCGGCCTCGCGCGCGACGGCCTGGCGCCGCCGCCGGGCCTCGCCCTCGTCGATCAGCCCGGACGACAGGTCGGCGTCGATCGCCATCTGCTTGCCGGGCATCGCGTCGAGGGTGAAGCGCGCCGCAACCTCGGCGACACGCCCGGCACCCTTCGTGATGACGATGAAGTTGATCGCGACCAGGATCAGGAACAGCACGATCCCGACCGCGTAGTTGCCACCGATGACGAAGCGGCCGAAGGCCTGGATGACCGCCCCCGCGTGGCCGTCGGCGAGGATCAGGCGCGTCGAGGCGACGTTGAGCGCCAGCCGGAAGAGCGTCAGGACGAGCAGCAGCAGCGGGAACGAGCTGAACTCGAGCCCGTCCTTCGCGTTCAGGGCGACCAGGAGCACCGTCAGCGACAGGCCGATGCTGGCCGCGAGGAAGAGGTCGAGCAGCACCGGGGGGAGCGGCACGACCAGCAGCGCGATGACGAAGACGATGCCGAGGGCGACGCCGATCTCGGCGCGCCGGTCGCCGCGCGACTCGATCGTGATCGGGAGGGCGGCGGCGGTCACGCGACGGCGCTCCCGCGCCAGCCGCGGCCGGCGGTGCGCTGGCGGTACACGAAGGCAAGGATCTCGGCGACAGCGGTGTAGAGCTCGGCCGGGATCATCATCCCCACCTGGCAGGCCTTGATCATCGCGCGCGCCAGCGGCCGGTTCTCGACGATCGGTACGCCCGACTCGAGCGCGAGCTGCTTGATGCGCTCGGCGACCTTCCGCTGGCCGAGCGCCACGACGATCGGTGCCGGTGCGACGAGGGGATCGTACTGCAGCGCGATCGCGAGGTGCGTCGGGTTGACGATGACGACGGTCGCCTGCGGCACCTTGGCGAGCATCTGCTGGCGCACGCGCGCGCGGCCGAGCGCCCGCCGGCGGGCCTTGAGCATGCCGTCGCCCTCGCTCGCCTTGACCTCCTGCTTGACCTCCTGCTTGGTCATCTTGAGGTTCTGCTCGTAGTCGAACCGCTGCCAGACGACGTCGGCGGCGGCGAGCGCGAGGAAGGCGACACCGGCCGTGGCGAGCAGTCGGACCACCGCGTCGCCGGCCAGCTGCGCGGCCAACCGCGGATCCTGCTGGGCGAGCGCGCCGGTCAGAGGGAGCGACTCCCCGAGGACGTGCCAGACGGCCGCGCCGATGATGCCGAACTTCGCGAACTGCTTCAGGAGCTCCACCAGCATCCGCCCCGAGGGGGCGAGGCGCTTGAGCCCCGCGACCGGGTCGAGCCGCTCCCACTTCGGCTCCAGCGGGGCGAGCGTGAAGGTACCCTTGGCCTGCACCGCGGCGACCAGCACCGCACCAGCCGCGAGTGCGGTGATCAGCGCGGTGATCTTGGCGAGCGCCCGGCGCGCGACGTCCTCGAAGAGCCCGACGACCGCGCCCGGCCCCTCGGCGAGGGACCCGAGCGCGCCGAGCGACTCGCCCATCGTGGCCCGGAGAAACTCCGCCAGGCCAGGGCCCATCGCGGCGACCGTGACCAGCGACCCGAGGATCGCCGCGGCCGACGTCAGCTCCTGCGACTTCCAGATGTTGCCCTGCTCGATCGCCTCCTCGCGCTTGCGCGGGGTGGCGGCTTCGGTCTTCTCGCCGCTCTCGCCCTCGGCCATCGTCAGTGCCCTCCCGTCTGAAGGGCCGAGACGACGCGGTCCACCAAGGCGTCCGCACCGGCGGTCCAGCCAGCGAGCGAACCGGCCACGAACGGCAGTGCCGTACCGAGCACCACCAGCCCGAGACCGGCCTGGAGCGGGAAGGCCACCGCCATGACCTGCAGTTGCGGCGCGGCGCGCGCGACCAGCCCGAGCGCGACGTTGAGCACCAGCAGCGCGACGAGCACCGGCGCCGCCAGACGGAGGCCGGCGACGAACAGGCCGGCGGCGGCCTGCGCCATCGCGGCGGCGCCCGCCTCGAGGTGCCGGGCGGCGCCGAGCGGTACCGCGGCGAAGCTCGCGGCGAGGCCGTCGAGCAGCACGAGGTGCAGGTCGAGCGTCAGGAGCAGCGTCAGCACGACGAGGCGCAGGAACGTCCCCATCGTCGGCGTCTGCTGGAAGGTGACGGGATCGATCGATGCGGCACCGGCGAGCCCCGACGCGGTACCGATCAGCTCCCCGGCCATCTCGGCCGCGCCGAGCAGCAGCGCCACGGGCAGGCCCAGCGCCATACCAACGAGCACCTCGCCGAGCACGGCGGTCGGCGCGAGCGTCAGCGCCCCGGGGGCCGACGCGCGGGCCGCCGGCCACGCAAGCGCCGTGAAGAGCACGAGCAGGGCAACCGTGAACGGCGGGGGCACCTGCTTCGACGTGAAGGTCGGCGCCAGCAGGAAGAGCCCCGTCAGCCGACACAGCACCAGGGCCACGGACTCGCCGCCGCCGGGCGCGAAGATCGCGTCGAACGTCGGCATGTCAGCCGATCAGGGTCGGCAGGCTGCGGAACAGCTCGACGGTGTACTTCACCGTCAGCTGCATCATCCACGGCAACGCCAGGAGAAAGACGACCGAGATCCCCACGAGCTTGGGGACGTACGTGAGCGTCTGTTCCTGGATCTGGGTGACCGACTGCAGGATGCCGACCGCCAACCCGATGACCAGCGCAACCAGCAGCATCGGCGCGCTGAGCATGAGGGTCATCGTGAGCGCCTTGCGGGCGAGATCGACGATGAGGGCTTCGGACATGGGAGGTGTCGGAGGGTGAAGGGTGCACCCGCCCCAGTAGCAGGAGGGATGCCATCCGACGGAATCGCACAAGTTGTTTCCCTGCAATGAGTTACATATTGCCCATCCCAGGCGTCTGCGACCGTGGGCGGAAAGTCCTGCCGCCTATCGTCGTCCCATCCAGCGCCCGAACCGGCTGGTAGGACCCTCGGCAAGACTTGCCGAAACGCGAACGGGAGGCCCGAGGGGCCTCCCGTGTGCGCTCGTCCGCCTCTGGATCAGCGGAACGACTGCACGAGCGACTGCACCACCAGCGTCCACCCGTCGACGAGCACGAAGAGGAGCAGCTTGAACGGCAGCGCGATCATGGCCGGTGGCAGCATGTACATGCCCATGGACATCAGCACCGAGCTGACCACCATGTCCACCACGATGAACGGCAGGAAGATCGCGAAGCCCATCTGGAAGGCCGTGCGCAACTCGCTCGTGGTGAACGCGCTGGCGAGTACCACCAGCGGGATCTCCTCCGGCGTCGCCGGCACGGGCGAACGGCTGAGCTCGAGGAACGTCTCGATGTCCTTGTCGCGCGTCTGCCGGAGCATGAAGGTGCGGAACGGCTTCACCGCCGCCTCCATCATCTCGGCCTGCTCCATCTGCCCCGCCAGCCACGGCTGCAGCGCCGTGCGGTTCGCCTCGTCGAGGGTGGGGGCCATGACGAACCCGGTGAGCAGCAGGGCGAGCGCGGCGAGCAGTTGCGTCGGCGGGGCGCTCTGCGCGCCGATCGCCTGCCGCACGAAGCCGAGCACGATCAGGATGCGGGCGAAGCCCGTCATCAGGAGCAGCAGCGTGGGCAGCAGGGTCAGCAGCCCCATCATCACGACCACGCCCACCGTGCCGCTCATCCGCAGGCCGTCCGACTTCCCCGGCGTCCCGCCGACCGAGAGGTCCATCTGCGGGGCGAGCCGCTGGATGACCTGCTCGGTGGTCTGCATCGCGGAAAGCGGCGCGGGGGCCTTGCTCGCCGGCTGGGTCGCGGGCGTCGTCGTCGGGGCGGTGGTGGCCCCCGGGGCCGCTGCAGGACCGGCGGCCCGTGCGGCGGTCGCGGCGGTCACGGCCCCGGCAGGCGTCGCGGCCCGTACCGCGGTCGCGGCGGGCCCGGGCGGCGCCTGGGGCGGCACCTGGGGCGGCGTCACGACCTGCGGCACGGGTCCGGGTCCCGCCGGACGCTGGGCCGCGGCGGGCGAGAGCCCGAGCGACAGCAGCGCGCCGAGCGTGGTCGCGCTGCGCAGGGCCGTCCGCAACACGTCCTGCAGGTCACGCCGGAGGCTCGGCGCCACCGACAGTCGCACGTCGCCGTTGGCGTCGAGGGCGGTGGTGGCGCGTGGGGCGGCGCCGAGGGCGGTGGTGGCGCGTGGGGCGGCGCCGGTGCGGATGGTCGCCGCCGCGCTGACGGACGTCGCCGCCGATCGCGTCGCGGGGGCGGGCACGGCCGACCGCGCAGCGGACGACCGCCCGGCCGCGCCCCGGGCCGGACGGCCGTCGGCGGAGCCGAAGGCATCGAGCGGCACGACGGCCGAGGCGTCCGCGGCATGGGCCCGCGGACCGGCCGGGCCGATCGGGGTGATGCTGAGCCCCTCGCCCGACCCGACGGCATAGAGCCGACCCTCGATGCGGACGAGGGCGATCCCCTGTTTGGGCCCGATGGCCAGCCGCTGGACCAGCTCCATCGGCGGGGCCTGGCGGGTACCATGGCCGACGCCGCCGCGGAGGCGCCGCCACGCGGCGGCGGCGACGAAGACGAGCCCCACGACCAGCGCGAGCGGGCCCGCGAGGCCCGTGAGGAGCACGGACATCAGGCGGTGACCGGGTGCGTGTTGAGGATGCGCGTGACGCGCACGCCGAAGTGCTCGCCGAGCACGACCACCTCGCCCTCGGCGAAGCGGCGGTCACCGACGTAGATGTCGATCGGTTCACCGGCGAGCCGGTCGAGCTGGATCACCGAGCCGCGTCCGAGGCGGAGGATCTCCTGCACCGTCATGCGGGAGCGCCCGAGCTCGATCGAGACGGGCAGGGTCAGGTCGAGCAGCATCGCGAGCGGCGCCTCACCGGTGGCCGCCGGGACGCCGGCGGCGAACTCGGTGAACGCGGGGGCCGTCGCATCGCGGGGGGCGGCGGTCTGCTGGCCGGCCTGCGCCTGGGTGACGAGGGCGTCGATCTCGGCGGGATTCACGGGGTTTGCCTTGGGGAGCCGGGGATGCCGGCGGTGATGGGGTCGAGGATCTGCGCGGCGAGGTTCGCCTTCACGCGCCCGAGGGCCGCCGTGAAGCGCTGCTGCGAGCCGATGAAGACGTGGGCCGATGCGTCGGCCGGGATGCCGGTCGTGAGCACCGCGCCGACGGGAATCTCGAGCAGGGAGCGCATCGGCAGGTGGAAGGTCGGGAGGCGCACGGCCACGTCCACGCCGGTCGAGCGGAGCTGCGACTCGGTGAGCTCGCGGTTGGCCTCGCGCTCGCGATCGGGGACCATCGCCTCGGACAGGCGCCCCCGCTGGTCGCCGGAGTTGAAGAACTTCTCGAGCACCGCGAAGGGCAGGAGCACCAGGATCAGCGAGCGCATGCTGCCGGAGGTGCACTCGATGTTGGCGACCAGCACCGGGTCCTCCCGGCTGGCGACCTGCAGGATGTCGGGGAACGACTCGAAGCCGGAGAGCGTCAGCTCCAGCGGCACGTAGTCGCGCCAGATCTCGGCGACGAGGTTCGTGATGCGGTCGACCACGGTGCGGACCGCCATGCGCTCGATCGGGGAGAGCGCCCGGTCCAGCGAGGTCGAGACGCCGGAGCCGCCGAAGAGCCGATCGACGAGGAAGAACGCGAACTCGTGCCCCACGTCCACGACGCCCTGCTGGCCGCCGGTGTCGTGGATGTCGAAGGTGTAGGAGGCGCAGGGCGTCGGCAGCGACAGGGTGAACTCCCCGAAGGAGAACTGCTCGATGCTCTGCAGGCGCAGCTCGACCTGCCCCCGCACCCGACTGATGAGCCAGCCCTCGAGGGAGCGCACCATGCGCTCGTACATCGCCTCGAGCGTGCGCATGCGCTCCTTCGAGACGCGGAAGGGACGCCGGAAGTCGTACAGCTGGATGTCGTCGGCGCGCACCGCGGTGGACGAGCGCGTCGGCGCCGTCGACCCGGCGAGCAGCTCGTCGAGGTCCGTATTGGGCACCGGCACGCCGGTCACGCGGGGCGCCTCACTGAATCACGAACTGGGGAAAGAAGACCTTCTTCACGGTCTTCGGGCCGATCACGTCCTCCGTGGCCTTGGCGACGTCGGCCTTCAGGAGGTCGCGCTGCTGCAGGTCGCCGAGCTGGTCGATGGTGCGACGGCCGACGACGCGCTGCACGAGGTCGCGGATCTCGGCGTCGCGCTGCTTCATCTTCTCGACGCCCATCGCGTCGGCGAGCTCGTAGGCCACCGACAGCAGCAGGAAGCGCTGGCCGTTCGACCCCGAGGGATTCATGACGATGTTGTCGAGCAGGTGGATCGGCACCGGCGGGATCGCGGCGCCCGGTTCCCCGTCCTTGCCTTCGCTCGCGGGTGCGGCGGTGGCCGTGTCGGCATGCATCCCGCCCGCGGCGAGCTGCAGGGCGAGGCTTGCCGTATCGACCGCGGGGACGACGCGCTTGGCGAGCATCGGTCCGGTGAACATCGCGCCCGAGGCGCCGCCGGCCCCCAAGCCGACGAAGACGGCCGCGAGGATCGGAATGAGGGCGCCCTTGCGCGCCGGTTCGGCGGGGGCTTCGGTTGACGGGTCAGCCATGGTCGGGAAGGCGGCAGGAATGGTCGGTCACGCGTGAGGAAAAGCAGGGGTCGTGCCAGACGAACACGGCAATTCCTGCCGCCTGGGCGCACGAACGGCGCCGACCTCCGGTGATCCCGGTGCCGACGCCGCGCCGACGCGATCGGGCCGGCGGCCCGCCCGGCGTGCCGCCGGGCGACCGCGCCGCGGTCGGCCTACCGCTTGAGGTTCACGACCTCGCTGAGCATCTCGTCGGAGTTCGTGATGACGCGGCTGTTCGCCTGGAATCCGCGCTGCGCGACGATCATCGCGGTGAACTCCTGCGCGAGATCGACATTCGACATCTCGAGCGCACCCGAGGTGATCATCGACTGCGAGCCCGAGAGCGCGTAGCCCAGCACCGCGCCCCCCGAGTTGCTGGAGGCGGAGAACATGTTGTCGCCGACGCGAAGGAGGCCCGACGGGTTGTTGAAGTCGGCGAGCGTGATCTGGCCGAGCGTGAGCGTCGTGCCGTTGGTGAACGACCCCGTGATCGTGCCTGTGCGGTCGATCGTGAAGTCCTGGAGCGTGCCGCTCTGGAAGCCGTCCTGGTCGCGCAGCACCGCGTTGTTCTCGCCGGCGAACTGCGTGATGCCGCTGAGGCTCCCCGCCAGCGTCCCGCCGACCGGACCCGCGCCGAGGTCGAGACTGATCGACTGCGACGTACCGCCCGGGTGGTTGAGCACGATCGCGGGCTGCGGGCCGGTGCCGACGTACGTCGGCGACGCCACGGCATCGTTCGCCGTCGTCACCGACCCGGAGAGCAGGCCGGTGACGGGATCGAAGGTCAGCCGCCCGCGGGAGGCGTTCGCGTCACCGGGCGTGCTCGCCCCCAGCGTCGTGCCGGCCGGCAGGCTCGTCTCGTCCACCTCCCAGTCCCACTGGTTGTCCGCGGTCTTCCACATCCAGATCTTCAGATCCGTCTTGTTGCCGAGGGCGTCGTGGACGCCGATGGACACCGACTGGTACGAGTCGCGGTTCGTCGCAAGGGCGCGGTTCGCCGCGTTGAACGGGCCGGAGAAGGCGGGAGCCGACGAATCGAGATTGCCGGTCAGGCGCGTCGTCGTCGTCGCGCGGGCCGAGACCTTCTGGCCGAACGGCAGCGAGATGTCGGTAATCCCCTCCTGCAGGACGCCGTCCACCGCCATCCGGCCCTGGACGACGAAGCCGTTGGTCGGCGAGACCAGCCGCCCCTGCGCGTCGAGCTGGAAGTTGCCCGACCGCGTGTAGAACTGCTGGGCACCCTTGCGCATCACGAAGAACGCGTCGCCCTGGATGGCGACGTCGGTGTTCAGGCCGGTCGTCTCCAGGTTGCCCTGCGCGAAGAGCGTGTCCACCGAACCGATCGCCGAGCCGAGGCCGATCTGGATCGGATTCGTGCCGCCCTGCTCGCCGGGCGGGCGCGTGGCGCCCTGCAGCAGTTGGGCGAACCCTTCCTTGAAGGCGACGCGCCCCGACTTGAAGGCCACGGTGTTGACGTTGGCGACGTTGTTGCCGATGACGTCCATGCGGAACTGGTGGTTCCGCAGGCCGGACACGCCGGAGAAGAGAGAACGCATCATGGAAGGACGGACCTCGGGAGTGGGAGACGGTTACGGGGTGCCGAGCGACACGACGGTGCCGACGGGGATGCGGAGGCGGCCCGCGACGAGCATCGCGCCGCCGGGACCGTACTCGACGCCGGTGACGCGGCCCGTGATGAACGGCGTCACGGGAACCGTCGCGCCCTGCGCGGTGCGGACGTCGAGCTGCCAGGTGTAGGTGCCTGCGGGAAGGCCGGCGGCGAGGTCGCCAAGAGCGAACGACTGGTCGCCGGCCCGCACGAGGCCGAGGTCGCGCCTGGCGACGATCGTGCCGTTGGCGTCGCGCAGCGAGAGCGTACCCTGCCCCGTGCCCTGCACGATCCCGCGCACGCGCGCATCGGCGGCCGGGAGCTCGACCTGGTTGCCGAGCGCCGTGACGGTCTTGCCGATCGCGGCGATGGCCGTCGAGTTGCTGATCGCCTTCGCGGTGGCGTCGTCGGTGGTCGCCTGCGCCCCGAGCTTCTCGTTGATCGCGATGAGCTGCTCGACGCTCGAGAACTGCGCGAGCTGCGCGGCCATCTGCTGGCCGTCCATCGGGTTGGTGGGATCCTGGTTCTTGAGCTGCGCGACGAGCAGCTTCAGGAACTCGTCCTTCCCCAGAACGGACTTCGGATTGCGCCCTGCGGGGGCAGCGGTGGTCCCGGCGGTGGCGGCCGGGATGACGGGTGCGGTCACTCAGCGGTCTCCGGGGTCGCGGCGCGACTGGCGACGCGGCGTGTCACCGCTGCGCCGGTCGTGCTCGCGTGACGGGGTGGACGGGTCGTCCTGACGGCCCGGTGCGGCGTGCCGCTCGCGCAGCCCGGCACCGGCCACGTCCTGGAGGATGGACGCGACGCCCCGCGTGCCCTCGCGCTCGAGCGCCTGCGCGCCGAGGCGCACGAGGTCCAGCGACTCGGGGGCGATGCCGCGCGCCGTCGTCACGGACAGCGTGCCCGCCTCGTAGCCGCGGGCGCCCAGCGCCTCGGCGAGCCGTGCGACGCGGTCGGCGACGCGCGAGGCGGTCGCCGGGTCCTGGATCGCGAGCGCAGCGTCGAGTCGCTGACCTCGCAGCGAGACCGCGATCCGGTCCACGCCACCGAGGTCGTCGGGCACGTCCATCACCAGCCGAGCGAGCGGTTGGGCAGCCTGCGCGTCACGGACGCGCGCGATGGCCTCGAGGCGGGCGGTGAGGTCCACGCGGGGCTGCCCCACCGGGACGGTCGCGGTGCCCTCGCCCGTCGAACCGGTGGCGAGCGGCGGCGCCAGTCGCGCCGCGAGTTCCTCCATCCGCTCGCGCTCCAGACCCGACGTGCGGTCGCGGCTCGCGTTCCCGGCGCCCGGTCGACCGCCGAGGGATGCCACGCGGGCGACCGGTGCCGGCGACGCCACGGCGGCGGACGCGGCGGCGGGCGCGGCGACCGGCGCCGGCGACGCCACGCGGGCGACCACGGCGACCGGGGACGGCATCGCGGCCGTCCCCCTCGCGGGGCCGGCGTCCGGCGCGGTCGCCACCTCGAGGTGGCCGGGATCGCGCGGCCCGAGCGTCCGCAAACCTTCCTCGGCGGCGATGCGGGCGAGCGTGCGGAACGCCGCGGCGTCGTCGTAGCCGCCGTTGATCATGACATCCACTGCGGCGCCGTCGCGGTGCGCCGAATCGCGGGTCCACGTCACCACCGGTCCCGGGGCGGTGCGACCCTGCGCGTACAAGGCGTCCTGCCGAGCCTGCGACCGACGCCCCTCGACGACGCGGACGTCGTGGCCGAACTCACGCTGCATGCGTTCGATCACGCGCTCGAGCCGGTCCCGCAGGGCCGGCTGGACGGTGGCGAGGGCGGCGTCGTGCGACGACGTGGCGACGGGCGGCACGACGGCCAGCGGGGTGGGCGGGACGGCTGCCGGCGGGAGGACCGCGGCCGGCGGTACGACCGCCTCGTCGTGCGCTGCGGCATCGTCCGCACGGGTCGCCGCGTCCGCCGATGCCGCTTCGTCGGCCTCTTCGGCATCGTCGGCCTCGGCGCGGGTAACCCGTGCCGACGACGCCGGGGTAACCCGTGCCGACGACGCCGGGGTGACCCGGCTCGCGGGCGACGTGCGCGACGAGGCGCCCGTGCCGCGCATGAAGTCCCAGCGCACCGCATACGAGGCCGATTCCACCGCGCGAGCGCCGGCGGAGGACACCGACCCGGATCGCACGGACCGCGCGGACGCCGTGGGCGGCGCGAGCGCGCCGGTCGAGGACGCGGCGGGTTCGTCCCGCAGCGCCGCGAAGAGCAGGTCGAAGCCGGTGGCGTCAGTGGCGCGCGACTCGGCCAGCGACGCGGCCAGCGACGCGGCCTCCTCGGTCGCGCGGAAGTCGTGCGCGCGCTCGGCGCGCCGCGCGCTCGACGGCGAGGTGCCGGTCGGCCCGACGGCCCTGACGGCATCGCCCATCAGGGCGTCCCCCCTCGGACGGCGGGCCCCTTGAGCTGCTGCTGGCTGAGCGTCGCGGCACGCGCGGGGGGGAAGTTGCCGAGTACCGCCGCGGCCTGGCGCGGACCGAGGTGGCCGAGGATCACGCGCACGTCGGCGTCATCCATCTGCTGCAGCACCTTGGCCGCGTCCTTCGGCGCCATCGAGGCGAAGATCTTCGACAGCCGCTTCTCGGCACCGACGGCCTGGGCCGCCTCGGCGACGGGGGTCGGCGCGCGGCCGTCACCGGTCGGGGCGGCGGGCATGTCGGCCCGGGGCGGCGGTGCGGGGGCGGGCGAGGGCACGGGAGGCGCCGTCGGCCCGGGCTTGCCCGGCGGAGGGACGGTGACGGGCACCGGCGCGCTCGCCGGCGGCGCGGCGTGCGCGATCGAATCGTGCGCGGCGTGCCCCGCACTGTCCGCCGTGGCGGTCGGCGGCCGCGTGCTGTCGGCCTTGGCCTTGAGCTCGGCGAAGCGCTGGAGGGCCGCGCTGTGCGCGTCCTTCGCCTTGAGGAGCGCGAGGGCCGAGCCGCCGGCGACGGCGATCATGAACGCAGCGAGGAACGGAAGAATCATCCGGGTCATCATGGGTCGAGGGGCCTTGAGCGCAGGAAGCGGGCCACGGCGATGTCGTCCGTGGTCTTCTGGTCCGCTTGCGCCGCTTCGAGTCGGACGCGTTCGACGTGCTTCTCTCGCAGGCGATCGAGCACGCGTCGTTCCTGGTGCGCGAGGACCAGTAGCCGCTGCGCGTCGTGCACCGTGCGCTCGGCGGCGGCGACGCGCTCGGCCTGCCGGTCGAGGCGTTCGTCCACGCGCGCGAGCAGCTCTGCAACCGGCCGGAGGTCGCCGACGCGCGTCACGCCGCCGGGCAGCAGGTCTTCGCGCCCTGCGTCCCGCAGGGTGCGCAGGGCGACCTCCGCCTCGCGCTCGCGGCGCGCGTCGGCCTCCGCGAGGCCAAGGCGGACGGCACTCGCCTCCTCGTGCCTGGCCTTGAGCTCGAGCAGGCGCTCGAGCCGGAACCGCGTGCGGCGCGCCATCGTCAGCCGCGTCGGGCGGGCGCGTTGCGCGCGAGGGCCGCGAGCGACGTGACGGTGTCGGCGAACGCCGTCGGCTGGTCCGCGCGCTGCTGCAGGAACCCGAGGATCGGTTCCCGCAGCTGGAGCGCCGCGTCCACCTGCGGGTCGGTGCCCTTCTGGTAGGCGCCGACGAGGATCAGGTCCTCCTTTTCGCGGTAGGCGGCCTCGAGGCGCGTGAGCGTGTTGGCGGCGGCGCGATGGGGCTCGTTGATCAGCTGGTCGCGCACGCGGCTCTTGCTCTCGAGCACGTCGATCGCCGGGAAATGGCCGGCGGCGGCGAGCGAGCGGGTCAGCACGACGTGGCCGTCGAGGATCGACCGGGCCTGGTCGGCGACCGGCTCGTTGAAGTCGTCGCCCTCCACGAGCACGGTATAGACGCCGGTGATGCCGCCCACTGGCCCGTTGCCGGCGCGCTCGAGGAGGCGCGGCAGGTTCGCGAACACGGAGGGCGGGTATCCCTTCGTCGTCGGCGGCTCGCCGACGGCGAGGCCGATGTCCCGCCACGCGTAGGCGACTCGGCTGACCGAGTCGAGCATCAGCAGCACCTGCTTGCCCTGATCGCGGAACCACTCGGCGATCGCCGTCGCGAGCAGCGCCCCGCGGGCGCGGACGAGCGCGGCCTGGTCGCTGGTGGCGACGATGACGACCGAGCGGGCGAGGCCCTCGGGCCCGAGCGCGTGCTCGATGAAGTCGCGTACCTCGCGCCCTCGCTCGCCGATCAGGGCGATCACGTTGACGTCGGCCGTCGCGTTGCGGGCGATCATCCCGAGGAGGGTGCTCTTGCCGACGCCCGAGCCGGCGAAGATGCCGACGCGCTGGCCGCGGCCGATGGTGAGGACGCCGTCGAGGGCGCGGACGCCGGTCTCGAGCGGCTCGGTGATCACTTGCCGCGTGAGCGGGCTGGGCGGCTCGGCGGAGAGCGGCACCTTCTCGGTGTTCGTCAGCCGGGGCCCGCCGTCGATCGGTTGCCCGAGCCCGTTGAGCACGCGCCCCAGCAGCGCCTCGCCGACGTCCACCGTGAACGATCGGCCGAGCGGCTGCACGGACGAGCCGGGATGCAACCCGTCGAGCTCGCCGAGCGGCATGAGGAGGACGCCGCCCTCGTGGAAGCCGACCACCTCGCCGAGCGCGGAGAACTGGCCGTCCTGGGAGGTGATGCGGCAGAGATCGCCGAGGCCGATGTCGAGGCCCGTGGCCTCGACGACGAGGCCGGTCACGCGCTTCACCTTCCCGTGAGTGGCGAAGCGCGGGACGTCGGCGAGGCGACGTTCGAGCGCGGCGGGGTCAGGCATGGGTGTAGGTCAGGCGGCGGTAGACCCGCTCGAGCGCGGTGTCCACGCGCCCGTCCACGATCCGCTCGCGCCCCTCGACGACGCAGCCGCCGCGCTCGACGCCGACGTCGGGGACCCACCGGAGCTCACGCCCGTCGCCGAGGCGGTCGGCGTGGTCGTCGTCGGCGCCGTGGCCGGTCAGCAGGGCGAGGTCCTGCGGGTGCACCCGTACGCGGAGCGCGCGCTCGACGCCGAACTCGCCGATCGCGCGGCGGACGTGGGCGGCGACGACGCCTCGGTCGGCCTCGACCTCGCGCCCGATCACGTGGCGCGCGATCGCGACCGCGAGGGCGCAGACGTTCTCCTCGATGGTGCCCGTCCACCGCTGCTCGCCGTCGCGCAGCGCGTCGAGCGCCTCCTGCGCCGCGGCGACCGCGGTGCGCAGGCGGGCCTGCTCGCCGCGCTCGCCCTCGAGTCGCCCCTTCTCGAAGCCCTGCGCGTACGCTTCGGCGAGCATCGCCTCCTGCGGATCGGGATCGGGCACGGGCACCGGATCCTCGAGCACCGGCGGCGGCGGCACCGGCGACGGGCGTCGCGCGAGGTCCTCCGGCGCCCACGGGGCGTGGCCCGCGGGGGACGGGACCGCCGAGGCAGGGGCCGGGGCCCAGACGCCGGGCCTAGCGGACGACCAGGTCATCGGCACCGCCTCCCAGTACGATCTCGCCCGCTTCCTCGAGGGCCCGCACCTGGCCGACGATGCCGGTCTGCGCCGACTCGACGTCGCTCATGCGGACCGGGCCCATCATCTCCATCTCCTCCTTGAGTGCCGCCTGCGCGCGCTGCGACATGCCCTTGAAGAGCTTGGCCTTGAGCTCCTCGCTCGCTGCCTTGAGTGCCATCGCGAGCTGCTTCGTGTCCACCTCGCGGAGGATGCGCTGCAGCGCCTTGTCGTCGAGGCTCGAGAGGTCCTCGAAGACGAACATGAGGTTCCGGATCTGTTCGGAGAGGCTCGCGTCCTTCTGCGAGACGCCGTCGAGCAGCTCCTTCTCGTAGGAGCCGGCGAGGAGGTTGAGCACCTGTGCCACCGCGGCCGGTCCGCCGGCGAGCGACATCCCCTGCGAGAAGTTGAAGTCGGCCTCGTTGCCGAGACTGCGCTCGATGAGCTGCAGCATGTCGGGCGAGACCTTCTCCATCTTCGCCATGCGATAGACCACCTCGCTCGCGGTCTCCGCCCCCAGCTCCTTGAGCACCGCCGCGGTCTGCGAGGCGTCGAGGTGCGCCAGAATGAGCGCCGTCGTCTGCGGATGCTCGTTGCGGAACATCGTCCCGAGCTGCTGCGGGTCGGCCTTGCGCAGGCGCGTGAGGCCCGCCTTGTCGGCCAGCTGGTCCTGGATGCGGCGCAGCATCTCCTTCGCCTTCGCCGGGCCGAAGGCCCGCTCCAGCACCTCGCGCGCGTAGTCCATGCCGCCCGCCGAGTACTTGTCCATCGCGAAGGCGAGCTGCAGCCACTCCTGCAGCGTCTGCTCGATGACCTCGCCGCTGACCGCGTCCATGCGCGCGATCTCGAGGGAGATCATCTCGCCCTCGTCGGGGGTGAGCTTGGCCGTGACGGTCGCCGCCAGCTCGGAGCCGAGCACCATGCAGAGGATCGCGACCTTCTGCCGGCCCGTCAGGTGCTCGGGGTCGGCGCTGGTGTAGCGCTGGAGGGCGGTGCCGGTCACGGGTCCTCAGCCCTCCCGCAGCCACACGCGGAAGAGCCGCGCGGCATCGTCGGGGTCCTTCTCGATCACCTGCACCGTCTGGTCGCGGAGGACGGTGTTGCCGACCTCCACGCGGAAGGTCGGGGCGGCCTTCTGCACGAGGACCGCGCCGCCGCCGCCACCGCCGGCCTCGAGCAACGGAGTGGAGGCCGGCGACGCGGCGGCGGCGGTGGCTGCCGCCGCGAGGAGCGGCGGCGCGCTCGCCGGCGCGGCGACCGGCACCGGCGGCTTGAGGGCGCGCAGCGTCAGGACGCCGATCACCGCCGCCAGCAGCAGCCCCAGCGCGCTCAGCGCCGGCCGCTGGTAGCGCTCGAACGTGGCCAGGAGTGACGGCGCCGGCTCGGCTTCGGCGCGAACGGTCGGCGCGAAGGGCATGTTGACCACCGAGACCTGGTCGCCACGAGCGGAATCCGCCCCGACCGCGGTGCGCACGAGCCGCTCGAGACTGGCCAGCTCCTCGGCCGATCTCGGCGCCGGCACGAGGACGGAGTCGCGCGCCGCCGTCGAGTCGGCGCGCTCGGCGGCGGCCGTGCCTGCAGCGGCCGTGCCTGCGGCGGCGGTACCTGCGGCGGCGGTACCTGCGGCGGCGGTCGAGTCAACCAGCGGCACGAGCTTGTGGTTCACGAGCACCGCGACGTCGAGGCGGCGGACGCTCCCGATCGCCCCTTCGAATGTCTCCACGGTCTTCGTGTTCTCGAAAGCCGTCGCCACGTTCGTCGAGCCCGCGCCGCCCTCGGCGCCCGGGACGATCTCCGCCTTCTGCTCCGTGCTGATCGCCTGCCGGTCGGGGTCCACGACCGACGACGTGCGCTGCACCTTGTCGAAGCTGATCGCGGCCGTGACGGTCACGGTGGCGTTGCCCGGCCCCACGGCGCGGTCCATGATTGCCTGCGCCTTCTCGCGGAGCGAATGCTCGACCTCCTTCTGTACGCCCTGCTGGCGGCTCGAGGTGCCCGCGATGCCGGCGGCGTCGTCGGGCAGCGAGAGCATCCGGCCGACGTCGTCGAGGACCACCACGCGCTCGGCGGTGACGACGCCGACACTCGAGGCCACGAGGTGCTGGATGCCCTGCACGACGTCCGGCGTCGGGGTCGTGCCGCTCGTGAGCGCGAGGACCACGCTCGCGCGCGGCGGCGTGTCGGTGGGCCGGCGGTAGGTCGCGGTCTCGTTCAGAGCGAGCGACACCTCGGCGCGCTCGACGCCGCGCATCTCGCCGATCGTCGCCTCGAGCTCGCCCTCGAGCGCCCGGCGGTACTGGATGCGCTGCGTGAAGTCGGTCATCCCCCACGACTGCTGGTCGAAGAGCTCGAAGCCCGCTGTCTTGCGCCCGAGCACGCCGGCCTTGGCCAGCGCGACCTGCGACCGGGCGATGTCGGTCGAGGCGACCAGGATCTCGGTGCCGCCCTTGACGAGCTCGTGCGGGATCGCGGCCTTGGTGAGCTCGTCGTCGAGCCGCGCGGCCTGCTCGACCGGGAGGTTCGCGTACGCGGGCACCATCGTGGGCGTCGCGGCCCAGTTCGCCAGCAGCAGGACGACCACGGCCGAGCCGAGGCCCGCGAGGGCGATCAGGGCGCGACGCGGGCCGCCGATCCGCTCGATCAGGGTGGTGACGAAGGGCGGCATCGGCTTACGTGGTCATGGTCATGACGGTCTTGTACGCCTCGAGGAACTTGTTGCGCACCTGGATCAGCAGGTCGATCGCGATGCCGGCTTCCTCGGACGCGGCCATCACCTGGTGCAGCTCCACCGGCTCGCCCCGCAGGAACGCCTGCACGTAGTCGCGCGAGGTCTCGCTGAGTTCGGTCACCTGCGAGAGCGTCTGCTTGAGCGTGTCGGCGAACGACGTCCCGGGCGCTTCGCGCAGCACGGGCACCTGGATCGCCTTGGGACCGTCGAGGCCCGCGACCTCCTGCGGGCGCGGCGGGCCGCCAAGGCCGGCGATGGGGGCGGTCATCGTCAGGCGCGGATGTCGAGCCGGGCCCCGCGCGCCGCCGGCGGCGGCGCGTCGGCGACGCGGAGGGCCGAGAGCCCGCGCCCGTACGTCAGGGGCCCGAGCGACGAGAGCTTCGCGAAGTGCGTGCGCTCCTCGGTGGTGAGCACGCTCCAGAGCTGCGGGTCCACCCCGGCCGGGGGCTCCGCGCCGAGCGCGCGCCCCGCCACCGCCGGTGCGGACGTCGCGGGTGCCGGCAGCGGCCGCAGAGGCCGGCTCGGCGCGGGCGCCGGCGTCGGCGTGGCCGGCCGCTCGAGGCGCGCCGCGGCCGCCTCGTCGCTCGCGCGGGTCGCAGGGGCCAGCGCCGTCGGCGAGGCGAGGCTGATGTTCGGCAGCGGATTGATCGGGCTCATGGGCGGCGGGCGGTCAGATGTCGAGCGCCTTCCGGAGCATCTGCTTCGCGCTCTGGAAGACGGTGGCGTTCGCTTCGTAGATGCGTCGGGCGTCCATGAGCTCGACGATCTCGTCGGTCACGCGGACGTTCGGGTAGCGCACGTAGCCGTTCGCGTCGGCGTCGGGGTGTCCCGGGTCGTAGACCAGCGGGCCCTCCGAGGTGTCCTCGCGTATTCCCGTCACGGTGACGCCGTTGGCGGCCTCGACCGGATGGCGAGCGGCCAGGTTGAACCGCGTCGGCTGCGCGACCGGGGCGATCTCGCCGGGCTGGCTGACGAGCGGCGGCAGCGGCAGGAACCCCGGGCCGCCCTCGCGCTGCTCGAGCGGCGTGGCCTGCATGCTCACGGTGCGGCGCGCATACGGCTTGCCGTCGGGGCCGCGCGTGACCTCGGCGTTCGCCAGGTTCTGCGCCGTCACTTCGAGTCGCGTCCGCTGGGCGGAGAGCCCGCTCGCGGCGATGCCGAGCGAACGGAACATCGGCTTGACCAGCGGCTGGTCCTGCAGCGCCGGCAGCAGCTTCGGGAAGGTGATCTTCATCGCGCGTCAGTCCTTGATGACGGAGCGGAGCCGCGCGTACGCCTTCTCGAGCAGCTTGGCGGTCGTCTCGTAGCGCAGCTGCTCGTCGGCCAGCGAGACCATCTCGGCCTCCAGATCCACGCCGCCCACCTCGGGCGAGCCCGGCTTCGAGCCGGGCGCCGGGATCGCGAAGGCATCCGGACGCTGCATCGAGGCCTGCGCCACGCGATCGGCGATCATCCGCGTCCGCTGCGTGCTGACGTCCAGCCCCTCCTTCAAGCCGGGGGCGCTGGACACTCGTTCGATGAAGCCGAAGGGCATGAGAGGGCCGGTGATGGACACCCCCCGCAAAGCACCCCCCGTGCCACATCGCCAAATGGGGCCAAGTCATTGCGCTACATGAACTTGCGATGAACTTGGCGATGCGGAAGAAAATGCCCGCCGCCGAGATCATGTCGGGGCGGGCGAGGAAACCGGCACGAAGTGCCTACTCGTCCTCTTCGCCGCCCCCTCGTCCCGGGCCGTTCAGCTTGTTTCGAAGCGTGCGAACGGAGATGCCGAGCAACTCGGCCGCCTTCGTGCGGTTGCCACCGGTCGTGCGAAGCGCCTTCTCGATGGCGATCGCCTCGAGCTGCGACAGGTCGAGGATGTCCGGCTCGCGGCTCGCCGGGGGCACCTCCGCCGCCGGGAAGGGCATGGGCGACGAGGACGCCGGCGCAGCGGACGGCGGGAACGCCGCTCTGGGGACCATGTCGAAGGCCGGCTCCGGCGCAGACGCGGCGGTCACGACGGGGGCCGGACGGGGTTGGGGGACAGGCGGTGGCGGTAGCGGCACGTCGGGCGCGGTCGTCGCCGCCCCGACGGTGGGGGGCGGCGGACGCCGAGGCGCCTCGCCGCTTCGGTTGGCGCCCGATCCCACCGCGGCGCGGTCCACCTGCGCCGAGGGGTCGTGATCCACCGCGAGACCGAAGCGCTGGGCGTCGAAGTGGAAGGCCTGCAGCACCGGCTGGTCCGCCAGGATCACCGCACGCTCGACGGCGTGCTGCAGTTCGCGCACGTTGCCGGGCCAGAGGGCGCGCTGCAGCAGCGCCATCGCGTCCGGGGCGATCCCCTTGATGTCCTTGCCGATTTCCTGCGCGGTGCGCATCGCGAAGCGGTACGCCAGCAGCGGGATGTCCTCGGGCCGGTCCCGGAGCGGCGGGATCAGGATCGGGATGACCGAGAGCCGGAAGTAGAGGTCCTGCCGGAAGTGGCCGCTGGCCGACTCGGCGGCGAGGTTCCGGTTCGTCGTCGCGACGATGCGTACGTCCACCTTGATCGGCGACGTGCCCCCGACGCGCTCGAACTCCTGCTCCTGCAGCACGCGCAGCAGCTTGGCCTGGAGGTCGAGCCGCATCTCGGAGATCTCGTCGAGCAGCAAGGTGCCCCGGTGCGCGCGCTCGAACGCCCCCTCGACCCGCTTGATCGCGCCGGTGAAGGCCCCCTTCTCGTGGCCGAAGAGCGAGCTCTCGATCAGCCCCTCCGGCATGGCCGCGCAGTTGAGCTTGACGAAGGGCTTGTCGCGGCGATCGGAGGCATCGTGGATCGCGCGGGCGAAGAGCTCCTTGCCGGTGCCCGACTCGCCCTGGAGCAGCACGGTCGCGCGCGTGGGGGCGGCCATCGCGACGGTCTGCAGGATCCGGCGCACGGGGAGCGAGTCGCCGATGATCTGGCGCTCGTTGCGGAACTCCATGACCTCGCGGCGGAGCGCCTCGTTCTCCCGGCGCAGGCGCACGAGTTCGAGCGCCTGCTCGACAGCGAGCTCCAGCTGCTGCGGACGGACGGGCTTGGTGATGTAGTCCACCGCCCCCGCCTTGATGCTCGCGACGGCATGCTCGATCGACGCGTAGCCGGTGAGCATGATCATCGGGATGTCGTATCCCTCGCGCTGGAGCAACGCGAGGAACTCGAGCCCGGTCAGGCCCGGCATCCGGTAATCCGAGATGATCAGATCCACGCCACCGCGCGCGAGGACCTGGAGCGCCTCGGGCACGCTGCGCGCGCCGACGGTCGCGTGACCTGCCCGCTCGAGGGTGTCCTCGAGGATCAGGCCGACGGACGGCTCGTCGTCCACATATAGGATGTTGGCCATGCGGGGTCGTCCGGAGGTGGGGCGGGCGGAAGGCGCTTCCTATATACGATCGAGGGACCTGAGGCGGCACAATTGGCCGCCATCGAGGCCGATCGGAGCTGGGGCTACCCCTCCCGTCACGAGGAGACGGGGTGGCCGGCGACCACTGGGCAGGGGTCCCGTGGCAAAGCCCTTGCCTTGAGGATGCCAAGACCACCTCCTCGCCGGAAGTCCCTGCCGAGCGAGCGGGCATTCCTTTCCCTCCCGTCATGTCATCCGAATTGCCCTGCTCCATCGCTGGCAGCGAACGCCTGGACGGACCGACGTGATCGCCCCCCGGACCGACCCGGTCTGGTGGCGCGCCGCGTCGCCGACGGATGGGACGCTCACGTTGTTCCTGCTCGTGGACGCGCTGCGCGTGGACTACGTGGACGCTGCGCCGTTCCTTTCATCTTTGGCGCGCCGCAGCGCCTGTGGCGTCATGCGCGAGTGCTTCGGCTTCGTCCCTCGCCACGGTTACTTCGGCGGCCTCGATGCCTCCGCCTACGGTTTCACCAACATGTACGCGCTCGACCCGGACCGGTCGCCGTTCGGGGTGGCGCGGTGGATCTCGAAGCCGGGGCTCGAGCTGCCGCGCTCGCGCGCCTGGGTCGAGGCCGAGGCGCGCAAGCGCATGTCCCGGTTCGAGCAGTTGTACGCGAGCACGCTCGAGATGCCGCTGGACCGGGCACCGCTCTTCGATGCGGTCGAGAAGTACGCCCCGTGGGATCCCCGCGTCGGCTACCGGTCCCTCTTCGCGATCCTCGACGAGCAGCGCATCCCGTGGACCGAGTGCCTCTGGCCCGGCACGAACACGCTGCGCGATCGCTCCGACGCGGGCTTGGTGCGCCAGTTCCTCGACCAGCTGCGCCCGACCCATCGTTTCGCGGCCCTCCACCTCCAGGCGCTCGACGCGATCGGGCATGCCCACGGCCCGGCCTCGCGCCAGGTGCTGGACGCCATCGCCCGGACCGATGCACTCGTCGCCGGGCTCTTCGATGAACTCCAGCGGCGATACGCGCGCGTCAACGGCGTGCTCTTCGGCGATCACGGGATGGTGCCGGTGACCGCAACGCTCGACGTGGCTGCGCGGCTCGAGCGCACCGGGCTGCGCCACGGGATCGACTACGCCTGCTTCCTCGACTCGACGATGGTGCGCCTGTGGTTCTTCCACGCCGACGCCCGGCGGCGCATCGAGGCATGCCTCGCGGACGTACGCGGCGGCCACCTGATGTCGCCGGAGGAGCTCGCCCGCGAGTCCCTCGGCGGCATGGATCGCCGGAACGCCGAGGCGATCTTCCTGTGCGATCCGGGCGTGCTCGTCTTCCCGAACTACTTCCAGGGCGGCGGGCAGCCGATCGCCGGGATGCACGGCTACGACCCCGGATTCCCGGACAACCAGGGCGCCTTCATGCTGTTCGACAGCGCCCAACCGGAGCTCGCCGGTCTCGCGTTCGACGCCGTGGAGCCGGCGGACGTCTTTCCGCTCCTGCTGCACGGCATCGGGCTGTCGGCGGGCGACCGCTCGCCGCGCCCCCTGCCGCGCCCCCTGCCGCGCCCGCGATCGGCAGCGCCGGGCGCGCGCCGTCTCGTCGCGCGACCGGAACCGGAGGCGGAGGCGGCCGTGCGCGCCCATCTCGCGCGCGTCGTCAACGCCATCCTCGCGCGCTGCGGCTCCGTCGAGGCGATCCTGTTGACCGGTTCGTTCGGCCGCGGCGAAGGCGGCGTGCAGCGCACCGCCGACGGCCGCTGGGTGCCGGTCAACGACTTCGACCTCGTGGTGGTGGATCACCGCGACGTGCGCGGTTCGCTGGCCGGCCTCGGCGAAGCCCTCGCGCGCGAGATCGGGCTCGACTTCGTGGACATCGCATGGACGGACGCACTGCGCCCGCCCCACCCCGTCAGCATCCTCGCCTTCGACACGCGCTACGGCACGACGATCCTGCACGGCGATCGTGGCATCGTGGACCGGCTGCCGCCGATCGCCGCGGCGGAGATCTCGCGCGACGAGCCCATCATCCTGCTCCTGAATCGAACGGCCGGCGTACTCTCCGGCGTCCGCTGGGCCCGCACCGGTGACGGTACGTGGCACGTCTCCGCGGAAGACCCGCGGTACCTGACGAACCAGTTGGTGAAGGCCGCGATCGCCGTCGGCGACGCGCACCTCGTCCGCTGGAACGCGTACGATCCGTCGTATCGGCGTCGGGCCGAGCGCGTCGCCGCCATGGCAGCGGGCGCCGGGATCCCCGTGCCGCACGTCGAGTTGATCGCGCGGGCCCATGCGTTCAAGGCGGTCCCCGACTACGGCGCGAATCCGCTGGGTTCCGGCGACGTGCGACCGGTCGCGGACGCCGTACGATCGGCGCTGGACGACTCGCTTGCAGCGCGGCTTGGCGCAGCGGCGGTCGCCGACGACGACCACTTCGACCGGTGGGTCGGCAGTTGGCTGACTCCGCCGCAGGTGGTGGCCGAGAACGGGCTCATCACGGAACGCGCGGGCGTGCCGGCGCGGCTGCGGCCCGGTCGGCCCACCGACGTGTCGCTCCGCGGCGTGGTGTATCGGGCCATCGGCGACCTCCTCGATGGACTGGCCGGCGATCCCGCCGCCGCCGCAGAACGGGCAGCGCATCGGCTCGAGTCCTGCTTCATGCTGCCCCACGTTGACCGGACATCCCCGGAGGAGATGCGACGGATCGTCGTCGATCTCTGGTTCGCCACCTGTCACTGACCATCGGACCCCACATGCACCCGCCCCGTCTTTCGGTGATCATCCCGTGCCATCGCCAGGCGCACTTCGTTGCGCGCGCGGTGGAGAGCGTGCTCGGCCAGTCCGGCGTGACGGTCGAGGCGATCGTGGTGGATGACGGCTCGCCCGACGACGTGCCCGCCGCCCTCGCGCCGTTCGCCGGCGACCCGCGCGTGCGACTCCTGCGCCAGCAGAACCGCGGCCTGCCGGCCGCGCGGAACGCCGGCCTCGCACTGGCGGTCGGCGACGTCGTCTCGTTCCTCGACGCAGACGACTGGTTCGCGCCCGAGCGTACGGGCCGGCTGCTGCGCCTGCTCGACGAGGACCCCACGCTGGGGTTCGCGTACGGAGAGATCGTGACCGTGGACGAAGCCGGCGACCCGGTCCCCGAGCGGTACCGAATCGCAGACCTGGCGCGTGAACTGTCGGGCGACCTCACCGCCGCGCTCCTGCAGGGTGGCTACTTCCCGCCCCACGCGGTGCTCGCGCGGCTCGCGGCCGTGCGCGAGGTCGGGGGATTCGACGAGACGCTCGGTGGCTACGCGGACTACGACCTGTGGCTGCGGTTGTCCCTCGCAGGGCACCGCGCCGCCTTCGATCCCGAGCCTGGCGCCTTCTATCGGTTGCATGCGAGCAGCATGAGCCGTGACGGCCGCCACATGGACGCCGTCCGCGCCGCCACCCTGCGCAAGCTGGCCGGGATCGCCCCGGAGGTCGCGGCGCAGGGGCTCGCCCGATTGCAGGACGTCGCCGCCGACTTGTTCGCGGCGAACGTCAAGCTGCGCACGCGGGACCAGCCGTGGATCATCTCATCCGCGGGCACCGGCGAGCCGGCCGACGCCGACGGACACTCGGCGGTGACGTCGCTCATCGGGGAATTGCCGCGCGCCGTACGCGTGCCCGCCGACGCCGATCGGGTCGCGGTGTGGGACGTGGAGCTCGGCGACGCCTGCGACCGCGCTGTGATGACGCAGTCCCCGGTGGACGTCGTCTTCACCGTCCCCCACGGCACGGCCGGCTGGTTCCGGACGGCCATCACGATCCATCCGCTCGCGTGGGACAAGCCGGGCGCCGGCCCCTGCGAATTCAGCGTACGCATTGACGAGCGAGTCGCCTACGCGGTCGTGCTCGATCCCGTTCACGATGCGGCGGACCGGCGTTGGCACGACGTGGCCATTCGGGTGCCGGCGAGCCGGTCGGGCCGGCACGAGGTGCGCCTCGCCGTGCGGTCCGTCGGCGGGAGTGACGCCTACCGGTGGGGCGTCTGGCGGACACCGATCTTCGCCGGCGATCCACCCGCCGCCATGCCATCGGGCGCGGCCGCACGACCGCGCCGTTCCGAACCCGAACCCGAACTGGTGCACGCATGAATCCCAGCCGCGCGACGACGCCGGCGTCCTTTCCGCCGCTGCCGCAACGGGCCGGCGCGCCGACGCCGCGCAAGCTCCGCATCTGCATCGCGAGCCAGGACTTCGTCGGACCGGTCAAGAACGGCGGAGTCGGCACGGCCTTCACCTCGCTCGGCGAGGCGCTGGCCGCCGCCGGACACGAGGTCACGCTGTTGTACATCGGTGGGCAGTGGTGCGAGAACGGCACCCTCGATCACTGGGTCGCCAGCTACGCGCGGAAGGGCATCCGGTTCGTGCCCATGCCGGCGACGTGCACGATCCCCATGACGTGGTCGCTGGCCGGCATCCAGAGCTACCAGGCCTTCGCCTGGCTTCGGAAGGAATCGTTCGACGTCATCCATTTCTCGGAATGGGTGGGGCCTGGGTACTTCAGTCTGCTCGCGAAGCGACAGGGACTCGCCTTCGCCAACACGCTGCTCTGCGTGCACACTCACGGGCCGACCCTCTGGCACAAGCTGAGCAACGCCGAGTGGGTGGACGGGACGGAAGACCTCGTGCGCGACTACATGGAGCGGACCAGCGTGCGGCTGGCGGACGTCGTCGTCAGCCCGAGCCAGTATCTCCTGCGCTGGATGCTCGAGCAGGGTTGGACGCTGTCGCCCCGGACGTACGTCGAGCAGTACGTGCGTCCGGCGACCGCTCGGCGGCCAACGACCGTCCATGGTGACGGCCACGTGCGACCGAACGAGTTCGTCTTCTTCGGCCGCCTCGAGCACCGCAAGGGACTCGTGCTCTTCTGCGACGCGCTCGACCAGCTCGCCGACGATCCGGCGGTCGCCCACTGCACGGTCACCTTCCTCGGCAAGTCCGTGGACGTCAACGGCCGGCCCGCGACGGACTACATCGCCGATCGCGCCCGCCGCTGGCCGTGGCGCTGGTCGATCATCAGCGACCGTGACCAGCCCGGGGCCATGGATTACCTGCAGGGCGGACCACGGCTCGTCGTGATCCCGTCGCTCGTGGACAACCTGCCGAACACCGTGCTCGAGTGCCTCGGGGCGCGGCTGCCCTTCATCGCCAGCGACGCCGGCGGCATCCCCGAGATGATCGCGGCGGACGACCAGCCGACCACGTGCTTCGCGCTGCGGCCCGCCGCGCTGGCGGCGCGCCTGCGCGACGCGGCCGTCCACGGCCTCCGCCCGCCGCGCCAGGCCGGCAGCCCGGCGACCACCGAGGCGGCGTGGGTCAACTGGCACGAGACGCAGGTGCTCGGCGCCGCCGACGTCCCGGCGCTGCCGGCCGATCGCGCGCGTCCGCTGGTTTCGGTGTGCGTCACGCACTGGAACCGGCCGCACTACCTCGCGCAGGCGGTGGCGTCGGTCGAGGCACAGGACTACTCGAACCTCGAACTGATCGTCGTGGACGATTGCAGCACGTCGGCCGAGAGTCGGAGCTTCCTCGACGAGCTCGAGCGTCGCATCGCCCCTCGTGGGTGGCGCGTGCTTCGCCAGCCGGAAAACCGGTTCCCCGGGGCGGCGCGCAATCGCGCCGCACGCGAGGCGCGGGGTGAGTACCTGCTCTTCATGGATGACGACAACGTGGCCAAGCCGGGCGAGGTCAGCACGTTCGTGGACGTCGCCCAGCGCACGGGGGCCGACATCCTCACCTGCTTCCTCGACACGTTCGACAGCCGGGAGGCACCCGGGCCCCGCACGACGGCGAACTCCCGCGTGCTCTTCCTTGGCGACTGCCCGACCGTCGGTGCCTTCCAGAACACGTTCGGCGACACGAACGCCCTGTTCCGCCGCTCGACGTTCCTCGCGCTCGGGGGCTTTCATGAACAGTGGGGCGTTGGCCACGAAGATCACGAGCTGATGGCGAAGGCGGTGCTGGCCGGACATCGGCTCGAGGTGGTGCCCGAGGCGATGGTGTGGTATCGCGTGGCCAAGGGCGAGACGTCGGTCCAGCGGAGCACGCCGGCGCACGCGAACCTGCAAGCCGCGCTTCGGCCGGTCCTGGCGGCGGTGCCGCGGGACCTTCGCAACCTCGTGCAGTACGCGATCGGCACGACCATGCACCGCCCGCAGGGTGGCTACGACGAGGCGGAGGTGCAGGCGCTCGTCGAGCAGCATGCGCTGTGGAAGGGCAAGCTCGAGGCGGCGCTGGTCTTCGCGGAGCTTGGGCGCCCGCAGATCGCGGCCAAGCTGATGGTCGAGGCGATCAAGTCCGTCGGCGCGTCGGGGAATCCCCGCGTGATCTTGTCGGCGATCCTGGGCGTCGCGCCGCACCTTGGGCGGATCGACCCGGGGCAGGCGCGGTTCTTCTTGCGCTTGGCGCTCAAGTCGGCCGAGGATCTCGGGTGGACGGACGTCCGGGATGAGGTGCGGGCCGTGGTTACGGCGCTGCCGGCTTGTGCGTAGGGCCGGGAGCGGAGTGCGGCTGCTCGCTGAATCGACCCGGGTCCTTCCGAGACTCGGTGGCCCGAGATGATGGATCACCGCGTTCTTGCACCGCCCGTTGATCGTCTCGGCGAGCGCGTGGTCGTGCGCGTCGCCGCCGCGACCGACGCTGCGGGTGATGCCGACGCCGTGGCAGCGGTTGGGGGAGCGGATCGCCCGGTACGGGGTGGATGCAATCGGTCGTCGAGACACCTCCCCTCCGCTCGAGGTTTCGATGACGCAGCATGCCAAGTGGCTCGCAGCGCAGCGTGTGCAGACGTCGCTTCGGTCCGCCGGTCGCCCATCCATCGGCCGGCGCGAGGATCGCGTCCGGTTCTGCGCGGCCATCGCGCGTGAGCGGTATCCGGAGCGTGCCGTGCGGAAGGCACTGGCGCTCCTGCACGCCAAAGGTCACGGGGGGCGCGAAGGCGCACGGCACATGGCGTGAAGCTCGCCCCACCCGAAACTGCAGCAGTCTGTGCAGGACCGCTTGGCTGGGGCGATTGCCACACCCAGCGATCGCCGCGTGCCGGGGCCAGCCGTCGCCTGGACAAGCCGGAAGACAGGACGGCGCCGAGAAGCGTGGCGGTGAGCCCCCGCGGCGAGTGCACGGACGCCAGCACGGACGCCTGCACGGACGCCAGCACGCAAACTGCCATGGCTCCCTCCGCGGTCGAGATAGCCGGAAGCTGAGGCCGCCCTGTCGTACCGTGCAAGGCCGCGATCGGCGAAGACGCGCGCGCGATGACGCCCCGCAAGCACGCCCCGCAATCACGAGTACCGTTTGTCGCGCCGCGCTGAACCCCATCGGCCCGCACCTGCTCGAACCGCGCGTGCGTCAGTCCTTGCAGGGCGGCCCGTTGCCGTTGGCCTTCATGTCGATCTGTTTACCGTCGAGGAAGAGCCGCACCGTGCCGCGATTCATGGTTCGAATTTCCGAGTCGGTGTAGGGACTGCCCCCGGCCCCAGCGGCCGTCTGCCATCCCCGCTCGGTCGTGCCATATACGTCGTAGGTCACCGTCGTACTCATGGCGTTGCTGCTGCGAATCCGGAACCGGTTGCCGCAGAGGTAGGTGAGCCGGATGCGCCTCGGATCAATTGGCTCCGTCGCGCCCTTGCCGAGCACGGTCTCGATGAGGCAGCCCGCCGCACTTCGCAGGCGCGGCGAGCCAACCCCGGCGGGCGCTCGGATGATGCGCAGCCCCGCCGTCAACACCCGATTCAGCAAGTCGGGACGGTTGGGCGACACAGCGATCGCGCCGTGGTACTCCTGATAGCCGAGGAAGACGATGCACCCATACGGGTTACCGATCGTGGCATAAAGCAAATTAGTTACCGGCAGAATCTGGGCCGAGACCACGGACATCGCCGCGATGCGAGCGAGCTCGGGCGCCGACTCATCCGCCATGAGTGCGAGCGCCACTTCCGCCAGTTCGCCGTCCCGGACGCCGCGTACCCCCTGCTCCTCCCGCACGATCGTTACGGTATCGGATACGCGACGCCAGCGCGCCACACTGTCGCGAAGCCATCGCGGACCCTCGGGACACCACCGTACGATGTTGCCCCATCGTTCCGCCGGCTCAATCGACGTGCCGAGCCTCTGGAGCAGCCAAGCACAGTCTTCTGCGTTCGGCAGAGGCGCGTCGCTCTGCGCCCGTGTTTGGGACGGTAGCAGGCACCCCATGGCGACCGCCGCGATGATTCGACACGTGGACAACATCGATGCCGGCCTCATGGGTTGGTATCAGGCTGGAAGAAGTCCGTCACGCAGCTGAGATTCGTCCGCATCCACGGGAACGGCCTGTCGTTCGCGTCGAACTCGGCATGCTCGCGGTCGAAGGCGGGATTCGTCGTCGCGTCGAACCAGAGATTCGTGAAGCGTGTCAATATGGGATCGAGTCTTCTCGACACCACCTGCTCGTCGTCCGTCACCGTCCCTTGCCCAGCGAACGCATCGTTCCAGATCTGTCTGTGCGATGGTCCGACCGCCGTCACCCCTTCGTGACGGTAGAGGTAGTCGCGCACAAAGAGCGTGATGGAGTCCTGCCCACACGCCCGGGTTGGGGGGAGCCCGAACTCCGCTACATCATGGATGAGTCTCCGGTTCAGGCGTTGTTCGTTCCACCATGTCGTTGCCTTCGCAAACCGGGAGCCATTCAGAGCCGGCAAGATGTACACGGTACTCGGCACCGACACCTCCCGCGTCCAGCGCAGCCCCTTGTTCGGCCCGGAATCGATCGGCGCGGCGGCGGCGAGGACCAGTTTGTACACAAGGGCCGCCCCCAACGGCTCGAACCCCGCAATCGTCAGAGAATCGGAGGGGTCCGTCACATCGAGGAACGGCCACTCCTAATCTTCACGACGAGCGTATCTCTGCGGATGGTCGGCGAGTCAATCGCAATGATTGAACGCAGCGTACGCGCACGGGGTCTTACGATCGTACGGAGGGTATCGGGAAGCGACCAAGCCCCCCCGGGGTCAAGGTGGCGCAGAATCGCGCGGATCGATGTCTCCGTGACCAAAGGGCCGCCCCAAGACCTCGTCGCCCCCGCGGCGAAGGGGCCGCCCACCGGACCACTGACCGAAGCTGAATCGGGTGCCTCCGCAAGGTGGTCCGGCGTCGCAATCCAATCGAAGACCTCCCACACGGAGTCACGCGACGTCACGGTACATTCGATCCGCTGACCGCGCACCGGAACGGCGGTCCCGTCAGCGGCGAGACACGTCAGACTGCGCGTCGGCGTCGTGTCGTTGCACACCGACGGGTTGATCACGCATTCGCACCCCGGATAGTCAGGGTTGACCGAGCAATCGATGATCACTGCCATCGGCTTCCCCTTGGCCAGCGCCGACGATTCCGTCGGCGAGCGCTCACGACACGCCGCGAGCGATCCAACCGTCGTGGCAAGCACGAGCCACACCAGGCGCCACACGGCGCGGGTCTGCACAGTCCGGGGCACGTCGCGGTCTCCTCTCGTCGTCGCGCGCCGGAGCGGCGATCAGTAGGGGGCGAGGAACGCACAGCGCGGTCACAAGGACGAGCGAGTGCATCACGCGTGGGTGAACTCCTGAGTTAGCGTA